>Ga0315277_10000881_pt1 | contig 45602 bp, 46 predicted proteins | sample YL17G05_15_MG_FD_203695 | JGI IMG/M metagenome (GOLD analysis project Ga0315277, IMG submission 203695) | Sediment microbial communities from Yellowstone Lake, YNP, Wyoming, USA - YL17G05_15 | ecosystem: Environmental > Aquatic > Freshwater > Lake > Sediment | place: USA: Wyoming | collected... | reverse complement strand
AATAAAACTTACGTCTCTGCACAAAGAAACTATAATAAACCTGTAGTTTACTCCCTTAAATCCACTATGGAGCGATTTACTAAATTTAAAACGATGATTTTCCCCAGGGAAGTCATCGTTGGCCATAACACGACAGATCAGATTAAAGGAATCTGCAATGACCTTGCACCAAGTGACAACGTGCTACTTGTCTGTGATAAGAACACTAAAAAAATATCTGGTGATCGGATTGAAAAGATCCTTTCTGGCTCTGGTTATGATGTCAACATGGTTGTCCTCTCTTTGCCGTTAATTAAACGAGATGTTTTCCCCGCATGGCCTACGATCCGAGAGGTCAACATTGTTATGAAAGAAGCCAAGAAAACCAACTCTGATTTCTTACTTGGTGTTGGTGGCGGTTCCGTCATTGACGTCACGAAATGTGCAACCCATGATCTTTCAATGAATTTTGTAAGCGTTCCGACATCAGCCTCCCATGATGGGATAGCCTCACCACGTGCCTCATTGAAAGACAAGAAAGGTTCCATCTCAAAAACAGCGGTATCCCCCATGGCAGTCCTTGCCGATACTGCGGTCATTATGAAAGCTCCTTATCGCATGCTTGCATCGGGGTGCGCTGATGTGATATCAAATCTTACCGCAGTCAAAGATTGGGAACTTGCTCATCGGTTAAAAGACGAAGAATTCAGTACCTTTGCAGCGACGCTTTCTACAACATCATCTCAACTGTTACTAAACAAAGCAGAGGACATCCGGACAGGACTTGAAGAAGCAGTCTGGCAAGCAATAAAATGTATGGTTACCTCAGGGGTTGCTATGAGCGTTGCTGGGAACACACGTCCTGCGTCCGGTGCTGAACATATGTTCTCGCATATGCTTGATTGCATCGCGCCAGGAAAAGCTTTACACGGAGAACAGTGCGGAATAGGCTCAATCATGATGATGTACCTGCACGGAGGCGACTGGCAATTCATTCGTGATGCATTAAAAATGATTGGCGCACCGACCACCGCGAAAGAATTGGACATTCCTAAGAAAAGAATTGTCCAGGCGCTCATGGGTGCGCAGAAGATACGCCCAGATCGATATACAATCCTTGGCGAGCTTGGATTAACTGAAGATGCTGCAAAAAAACTCGCAAAAATAACCGGAGTGATATAATGGTTCTTGTTACACTTATTGGTGAATATCTCGCTGTCGAAGGAGAAGAATTCATCTATCTTGGTTCGAATAATGAATGCAGAAACTGTCAACTAAAAACCGTGTGTTTTAATCTGAAACCAACAAGGAAATATCGCATCACTAAAGTACGAGATAAAAACCATGAGTGCAACGTCCATGAAGGAAAAGTTATCGTAGTCGAAGTCGAAGAACTGCCTCTCACTGTTGCGATTACCAAAGAACCTTCAGAGGGAGAAACGACAACAGTAGAAAAAAAAGAATGCAAGAACATAGGGTGCGATTCTTTTGAGATTTGCAGTAATTTAGGACAACACAATGGAAAAAAGTATACCATTACGAAAGTATATGGAAAAATAGAATGCCCAAAGCACTACAAATTATATAAGGTAGACATCACTGAATAAAACCTGATAAATGTTACTGACATTGGAAAATCGTCAGTTTTTTTATTATATAACTAAGATAGTTTATATTCAGTTAAAAAAATAAGAGGGGTTAGATCTTTGCTTCTTTTTTGAGAAGTTTTACCTTATCGAGTTTTTCCCAGGTAAAATCGGGATCTTCCCGTCCAAAGTGACCATAGGCAGCGGTTTTTTTAAAGATTGGTCGACAGAGGTCAAGGTGATTGATAATATCCGCAGGTTTTATTGGGAAAAATTCTCTGATGAGTTCCTCTATTTTATCAAGCGGAATTTTATTTGTCCCAAAACAATCAATATTAATAGAAACAGGTTCTGCAACTCCGATTGCATAGGCAAACTGGATTTCACATTTCTCTGCGATTCCTGAAGCGACAATGTTTTTTGCGATATATCGTGTCGCATAGGCAGCACTACGATCGACTTTTGTTGGATCTTTACCAGAAAATGCCCCACCACCATGTCTGCCGATGCCACCGTACGTATCTACGATAATCTTTCTTCCGGTCAATCCGGCATCCGCATATGGTCCACCACGAACAAATGCACCTGTTGGATTGACATGAAAAATGGTGTCCTTATCAATCCATTCTTCACAGATGGGTTTAATCACCGTTTCGATGACATCTTTTCGTATCCTCTCATGAGAGATACCGCCATCGTGTTGTGTTGATACAACAATGGTATGGGCTCGCAGGGGTTTGCCTTTTTCATCGTATTCAATTGAGACTTGTGATTTACCATCTGGTCGCAGGTATGAAATTCGGTTGTTTTTTCTCATCTCTGATAATCGTTTGGTGAGTTTATGTGACAGTAGTATTGGTAGGGGCATGAATTCTTTAGTTTCGTTGGAAGCATATCCATACATCATCCCTTGGTCTCCGGCTCCTTGCTCTTTATGCAAACCCTTTCCTGCTGTGACTCCTTGGGAGATATCAGGACTTTGTTCGGTTATCTGGACCCAAACGGAACAGGTTTCCCATTCTATGCCGTATTCTGATTTGGTGTATCCGATTCCTTTGATGGTGTCGCGGACGACATGCGGGATGTCGATGTAGGCATTCGTGGTCATTTCGCCAAAAACCATGACGCCTCCGTTCTTTGTTCCTGTTTCCACAGCTACTCGGGAGTTTTTATCCTGTCGGAGTGCTTCATCAAGAATCGCATCGGATATGAGGTCACACATTTTATCAGGATGTCCTTCGGTTACAGATTCTGAGCTTATGATATTTCTTCGCTTGGCCATATACTCACCCATGAAAGCAATTATAATATGAGTAACACCACAACTCGCAGCAATTTATTAAATTTATCAAAGAAGGATTCTAATGATAAAAAAATAAAAAGAGGGGTGTTACCCTGTTTTCCTGGTTGTTGTCCACATTTCGTCTTCGATGGTGGTATAGATATCATCATCAGAGACATTTTTTGGTAGTTGTTTTTTATCGATAATAAACGTATTACGTTCTGAGCCAATCTCTTTCGAGTATCGGGCGATCGTATCCTTTTTTAGACGCCAATAATGAGTACGCCATTCCCGACCGTCGTATAACGTGGTTTCCTCTCGTTCAGTCGTGAGCATGCCCTCCTCTTCAAGGATGTAGAATAGCTGTCGGTCCTCAGGATCAAGCACATTGTCAATGACGCGGTCGTCAAAACCAAAAATATCCATGACGAAACCTGCGTCACGTCGTGCTTCTTCGATGTCGATGCCGACTCGGTGTGCAATGGCTTTTGATAGGTCATCTAGTGTTATGATTGTCATAAAAATTCTTTTCCTTCCGTTTTCATATCCGTTTGTGATCTCTTCCTCTTCTTACTTCGCTTAATTGTTTTCCCTTTATATCTGTACAGAACTTCTATATATAGTTTTCTTCATTTTGTTGTTTTATTATTGTTTTTTAGGTCCATATTATAAAAATAAGGAACGCGTTTAAGCTAACATAGAGAATGTGTAATATTGTTGGTGGTGTGTGAATGGAATCTTCCCTTCAGAAACGATTACTTCATACGTTACAAAGTCTTGACAGGAATGAAGTGTCACTGTTTCATGTGGTAATGCTTCCTGATTTCTTTGTCGATCATTTTGTATCTTTGGGTACTGTAGAAAAAACGTGTACTGCGGTTAAAACGGTTGCGGCGCAAGGTGGTGGTAATCTTCCTGGTGTTTCCCAGCGGATTACTCAAGGAGGAAATGCAGCAAATACCGCTCTTGCACTCGCACGACTTGGTATCAACGCTCATTTGATCTGTCTTACTAGTCCATTAGGTATGCATCTTTTACGGTATTTTTTGGGAAACAGTGGTGTGGAACTTTCTGGTGTTAAGACCGATGGGGACCTTGCGATAACTACGGCACTTGAGTTTGAGGAACATCGTTCGAATGTTATGATTGGGGATCCTGGTTCGGTGGCGAACTTTTCATTTGATGTGCTGGATGATCATGATCGTGAGTTGATTGCATCTGCAGATCTTGTCGGTGTTACGAACTGGAATCTGAATCGCTCTGGTACTGATCTTGCGTGTAAAGTCTTTGAGCTGGCAAAAAAACATGAGGTAAGGACTTTCTTTGATTCGGGGGATCCCTCGCCGAGGATATCTGATATTTCTGATTTAAAAAATAGATTACTATCAAGCCCTTTGTTGGATATTTTTGGGTTTAATGAAAATGAATTACGATACTATGGTAACAGCTTATGTAAAACACAAGAGGAGATGATTTCTGCTGCAGTAGCATTGAAGAAAATGATCCCAGCACGTGTTGATCTACATACTTCTCTGTTTTCTGGTTCGTTTCGTAATAATTTTATTGTTGTACCAGCGATGTCTCTTTCAAGGGTGTACCGATCTACTGGTGCAGGTGATGCTTGGAACGCGGCAAATCTTTTTGCAGATCTGCTTGACTTTGCTGATGATGAGCGATTGTTGTTTGCTAATATGTTTGCGGGGTTTTATATTTCCTCATTTGATGGTGTTTATTTGACGATTGATATGTTTATTAATTTTATTAAAAATAGGTTATAAATTAAATTTTTTTTTAGTACATTCTCTAAGGAAAAAGGGGATTTTTCGTAAAGTATTTATAGACTATATAGTAATTCTATAAATAATTTTATATACTATCGTTTCTTATCAATTTCAAGAATGGGGGAGGCAATATTTTTTTTAATCTCTCCTCACCACCTTCAAACTTCCCCATTCTCTCCTTATTCCCTATGAAAACAATTGTGTCTGTGCTTTTTTTGCGATAATCTTACGATATTTTTCATCGGTAATAATCATGATCACCCAATCTGGTGCAATACGAGAACGAATCGCTTTAGCAACAGGGGTGAAATCATCCAACGTCTTTATCTCTTTTCTATCGATAACCTGGATATCGGTTTTGTGAATTCGCGGTTCTGCCCGTAACAACTCAGGATGTGGTATATCGATGATGATATGACCTTTCGGGATGTGAAATTCGTCCTCTAAATAGCGTTCTTTCTCCCGCCGAGTCGATATATCCTCAAGTCGTTTTACGATATTGATTTGTTGCTTATCTAAATCCTGCGGTGAAACCGCGTATGCCTGTTTGTAGAGATCACGATACTTCAGGCGTGTGACAATCTCTTGCTGAAAATGACCCATGCTCTTCAGTGACGTCATAAGCTCCGCATCAGTCATCCGGAAAAACTCAAATGGTTCCGCATTGGGTATTTCCTCGAGCGCCTTTGACAACATTAATTCAGGGATACGCACGGTCTTATGAAAATACACGGATGAATACATCAATGCACGCGCCATAAGTATGCTTTCTATGACATTTACTCCTTTACGCATAATCGTCAAATTTCCTTTATGAATCATAATCGTTTGCACGAGTCTCTGAAGATCAATAATTCCGTAGGCTACACCCGTGTAGTACGCATCACGCATTAGGTAATCTAATTGATCAACATCGATTGTGCTATTGAGGAGTTGACTGAGGTATGATTTTTTTGATGTTTGCCCTCGGATGATATTCACAATGTCTTTTTCGTTCACTTGATACTTATCAAGAATATCATGAACTTTAGGTGCCGAACTATACTGTTGTTCTTTTGCATCTAAAATATCATACTTGCCAAGAATTAGTTTCACCGTGAGATCAACATGGTCGACGCCAAATCTCTCCAAAAGAATCGATTCTAAGGTATGTGAGAAGGGACCGTGGCCGATATCATGTAACTGAGCAGCACACGTAATCAATTTTTTTTCAATGTCATTTAGAGAAAGGATATCTGCGATTTCGGATGCAATCTTAAAGCTACCAAGGGAATGTTCAAATCGGGTGTGATGTGCTCCAGGGAAGACGAGGTGGGCAAATCCGAGTTGTTTGATGTTATTCAGGCGCTGAACTTCAGGAGTCTTAAGTAAATCAACCAGCATCCCCGTAATCTTAATATCACCATGAATCGGATCTCTAATAATCTTATGATTTTCATTCATCTAGTTTCTAGGGAAGAATAAGGAAAAGAGTTGAAATAGTTTTGTCACTTATGATTACATTGTAGAGTAAAGTATAAAACAAACTCTGTCATGTAACATTTGAACAAAAATAAAAGCATGAACAATCAATAGTGAGGTGTCTGTATTACGAAACCTATCTTGTTCTCCTTAGAACAGTGTATGAAATGCCAGGAGACAAAAGAGTTGCTCACTGGAAGAAACGATATCGAAATCGTGACGTTTCCCCATGACCTAAACCAATGGCGCGAGGAGGATCTTTTATTAGCAAAATCCCATAATGTGTTTGAGGATCTTCAAAAAACTGCTCCTATCCTCTGGCTTGATGGAGAAAAAAAAATCGGATATCTGAGAATACGAAAATGGATCGAAGACACCCTCAAGTAACATGTTTTTTCTATCTTTTTTGACCAAATGTTAATTAGGGAGATACCATTAATCCCGGATAAATGGATGATCTCGAGATAATAAAAAAGAAAAAACTTGAGCAATTAAAGAAACTACATATGAAAGGAGAAAAAACCATGGGTAATAAATGGCCAGATACACCAATACAACTGCTTGATGCCGATATAAACGAGGCGATGAAGAAATATCCGACGCTTGTGGTCGATTGCTGGGCACCTTGGTGTGGCCCTTGTCGTATGGTTGGACCAATCATCGAAGAACTCGCAACAGAGATGAAAGGAAAAATCGTGTTTGGAAAGCTAAATGTTGATGAAAACCCACAGACTTCAATGAAATATAAAATCATGAGTATTCCGACAATGCTGGTGTTTAAAAATGGGATATTAATCGATCAATTCGTTGGTGCAATGCCAAAAGATATGCTTTTACAGAAATTAAAACCTCATTTATAAGTCCTTATTTGGTGATGATCATTTCAGGAAAAAAAATAACGTCTGTTCTATTCCTTTTCTTACTGTTTTTTTTTCTGATTATTTTTGCTGGTTGTACAGAAGAAAAAAGTGATACTGGTGAGGATTTTGCTTTTACTTCTTTAGATGGTGAGACGAAATATCTTAGTGATTTTTATGGAAAGGTTATTGTCTTTGATTGTATGGCGGTGAACTGTCAACCATGTATGCGTCAGATGTTTGAGTTGAAAAAGATATCAGAAAATTATTCAAAAAATGATGTCAGTATTGTTTCGATAGATGTCTGGGTATCCAGTGGAGAAACCGCATCTATGCTTCAAAGTGTTATCGATGCTTTTAAAAATCAGGTTAACTTGACGCTTGACTGGACGTTTGGTTTAGATGATTCAAAGGGAACCATTCAAAACTCCTATGCTTCAAAGGGGGTGCCTACGCTCTACATCTTTGATAAAAAAGGAAATATTTATTACTCCCACGTAGGTTATGAATCTTACACAGAGCTTTCACAAAAGATCGATAAAGCCATCATAGAAAATTAGAGGGAGAATTTGAAAAATATGAAGAACGAAAGAAAATTCATGCTATTTGTTGTGATGATGAGTATTGTTGGGGCAACGTTGTGTTCAGCTGTTGAAGCGGATTTAACCTTTGGAGAAATCAGTGTTACTCCCCTTTTACCTGCCCCTCAATCGGCTATAACACTATCAATTCCTATCAGTGGTGATACGCCCTCACAAGTACAGGTGATTGTTGAGGAATGTAATGGACGAACCGGTATTTGTTTTTATGACGTTCAAAATGTGTCTGTGCCTCTGATCAGTATGGGGAATTATCAAACCAGTGTGACTTTGAGGCATGCGGAGGCTACGTATATTAACTGTACTGTTCTCGCAAAAATGAATGATACTTGGATACATTCACCGGAATGGAAGGTTATTAATCTTACTGAAAATTCCAATGGAAATACGAACGGAAATGGCAATGGCGACAATGGTATACCGGGATTTGAACTGGTGCTGGTTATTATCGCCATCGGGATAAGTTTCATAGTGGTAGGGCGAAAGAGAAGTAAATGAAATTACAAATAAAACGATTGATTTCTCAGATTATTCTCTTTTTTTCTGCTAATCTAGGGTATCCTGGATATCCTGGGTTAAAAACCGGTTTTTGTTTTCCTTTTTTTTATTGTCAAGCGTGTCCTGCAGCGACCTCTGCATGTCCGATACGATCACTTGAACATAGCGTATCTCAAGGGAGTTTTACTTGGAGATTATTTCTGTTCCCGCTGCTTATCATCGGTTTCCTTGGTATGTTGACAGGGCGGGCGGTGTGCAGCTGGGCATGTCCTATCGGATTTCTTCAACGAGGGACAGGACGTATTGCGAGAAAAGTTAAGAAATTACCTATTGCACGAAAACTTGGCACACATAAAGCTGAGAAGTATTTTCGGTACACAAAATATGGCCTCCTCATTGGTTTAGTGTTTGTCACCTCGTATCTTATTGGTTTTATTTTTACGGATATCTGTCCGGTTGGGTTTCTCACTGGAACAATTCCTGTTTTGATTTTGAATCCGGGGAAGTTTGTCCCAAATTATTTTTTCCCTGTTGCTTTAGTTATTGTCGTTTTATTTCTTGTGCTTATTTTTCTTGTTGAGCGAGGCTGGTGTCGATATTTCTGTCCAGTTGGTGCACTTCTGGGACCTTTTAATAAAATTAGTTTTCTTCATATCTCAGTTAATAAAGAACGATGCGTACATTGTAATGTCTGCGCGTATGAATGTCCGATGGGAATCGATGTCCCAAATATGCATCGAGATCCAGAGTGTATCTTATGTGGGAAATGCGTGATTGCCTGTCCCGAGGAGCTTATTACCTTTGAGAGGAGAGGGCGATGAATAAATTTGTTGTTCTGCAGGTTTGTGCGCTTGTTCTGATCTCTGGCGCACTTGGAGGTATACTTGTTTTTACCCCAGTTTATGATGAGGTGCGATCGGGTATTGTGCTGGTGTTGTGTTTAAGCTGCCTGAAACTGGAGCCAAAATCCATTACAGATTTCACCTTCGTTACTGCAAATAATCAGGATCATCCTGAGTTTGTTTTGGAGAATTTATCACACGGGGTGGTATTTTTACATTATAGCGGTGATTCGTGTGCCGGGTGTGATACGATGTACCCAGTCATAAAAGAACTGTTTTCTATTGATTTTGGAAAACAGGATATGTTTCATACTCGTGTTACCTTTGAGAACTCTACGATTGGCTATATTTATGTGAATATTCATCATACGATCCACGAGTTGAGAGATGCTCAGCCGATTTATGATAAAGATCATTTTAGCGGCATCCCGATGTTTACTATAGTGACGTTAGGCTACGACAATGGAAACGTGAAACCAAAGTATACAACATTATATGGAACGTTAACAACGTATGGATGCTCAACTGATGCAGAGAGAGTAGTATTTTTACAAGAGCTGATACGAGAGAGTATTGTGATGTATAATCAAAACAAAGCAGGATACCCACAGAATTAATCTAATAATAACAAATAATAAAAGGAAAAAAGGAATAAAAAATAATAAGATTTTTTTAAATTTCACCGTTTTTTATTTTCTGTCTGAGTATATCGAATTGTGTTCGCGTTAACGTGCACACGTTGTTTTTTTCGCCAATTATCACCTTATCACTCCGGATATCCACAACGGGACATTTCGGAGGGACACACACTCCATCATTGCATAGTACGACTTTCATATAATCCCTCTAATTCTTAACTATTAAACCTGTATTAAGCTTTAATGATTTAAATAGCTTTCGACTGCTCGGTCCTCGGTGTTTACCAATACCGATGATAGAAAAGCAAAGTTTACATAAACCAAAAAGCTGATGCACCTCGTTGCGCACCTATGGATTGGAAAAAATTACTACCCGTCATTGGCATCATCGTCTTGGTCTACATCCTCTGGAGATTTAATATTGAAAAAATCCTTTCTGTGTTCTCTACCATCAACCCTCTCTATATAGCCCTCTGTCTTCTTGTCATGCCCATCACTTTTTTTATTATGAACATCCAATGGCAAATGGTTTTGAAACGACAATACATCCATGTCAGCTTCACCTACTCTTTTAAGAACTTATTGATCGGCTACTTCTACGGGTTCATCACACCTGGTGGTTTTGGTGCTTTCCTTCGTGCCTTGTACCTCAAAAATGAAAGTAAAACATCTCTCCCAAAATGCATCTCTAACATCATCACCTTTAACATCATAGACTATATCACTATCTTTATCTTAGGCTCCATTGGCAGCCTTTTTCTCCTCGGACAATATCCCTATTTTTTTATCCTCATACTTGTCTTACTTTTCATTGTTAGCTTCCTCTTTGTCTTTTTCCTCAGGCAAAAAACATCGAAACATCTCTTCGAGAAACTCCTCCAAACACAAATCTTTCAATTCGTACAACACTACGTTGAAGATCCTATCGAATCCTTCTATCAAGACCTCCCTAGTTTCAAAAGCCTCCTCCTACCATTTCTTGTCTCTTTTTTCAGCTGGTTTGTTTTTTACGTTGAATTATTCTTCATCGCTCAATTGTTCTATATCCACATACCTTTCATCACCTTTATCTTCATGCTCGCTATAACAAGCAGCATCGCTGTAATTCCTATCTCTATTTACGGTCTTGGTACGCGGGACGCCACCTTGGTTGCTCTTTTCTCTCTTTATAATATACCACCAGAAAACAGTGTTAGCTTCACCCTTTTCTGGTTCACTGTATTCATAGCCATTCCGAGCATCATTGGTGCTTTTATCACTCTCTTAGAAAATAAGAAATTCCCTTCAAAAAAACTGAGGTAAACATTTATCCTTCTAAGGTCTTTGACTGGTTAGAACTATTTTTATGAAAATAATTATTTTGATAAAGCCAGATGTTTCATTAACAGGTATTTGTAGCCATTCTTTCATTGTTCTTTCTTAAAAAAACAAATCCTTAAAACCCGAAGTATTAACACGGTTTTAAGATTCACTGTTTTTTTTGTGCTTTCAATTATACTAATAGTTGGAAAAAAGTAAAAAAAATACTGGTAATTATTTGGTTTTTACCAAACATTTTAATACCTTTAATATATCCAAAACGACCATATCTGGTTTTGATGATTTATGAAAACCAAAAAAAGTTTGATAATAATTGGGCTAGTGGCTATCGCTACCATAGCAGCAGGGACCGTACTAGGTGTCAGTCTCATGTCAGAAAAACCTATAGAAAAACAAACACCATCGACTATCTATTGTAATGTTGAAGGTAATAATTCAACAATATCAACAATGAAAGGAGATCGAGTGAATCTCACGTTGCAAGATTACGGCGATGGCGGGTACACCTGGACGATAGTGAGCCTTAATGAATCACTCCTCAAAAAAGAATCTGAACAACTTAACTGGGGCAGCACTGGGATGCTTGGTGACTTCGGCAAAGACACCTGGATATTTACTGCCTTAAACACCGGGATTACTACTCTTAAACTTGAGTGTGTACGACCATTTGATACAACAGATATCGCTCAAATCTTCGTCGTAACTATCGACATTCAATAATCTTTTTTTCTTTTTTTTGTATAATATTTTTTTGAACAGTCTGTTTTCAGATAGAAAAGTTTTGAGAGATTTTTACAAAAAAAAATAATGATCGAATGTGATAATGTTCTTAGATGTTAATAATCAAGAATATGTATTTATTGTTATTGTACGAAGTTAACGTTTCATCATAATATTTTTTCAATTTAGTATAATTTTAGACAATTAGTTTAATAAATATCGAATTCATCAAATTATTCATAATGAGTAATACAGGTGCAATTCTCCACCCACATTTAACCGTAACATCATTTGAAATTTACAATTCAGTAAAGGTAACAACACCATTGGTGAAGGATCCATGGAGTAAGCCTCCTTATCATACTTCCTTGTTCCTTCACCTCCTCCCCTTTTAGATATATATCTATGGTTTATGAAATAGTGAAGTCTTATGTTGCATCTCCCACCTTTGTAGCATAATGTTCTATGGGTGATATTATTCTCTATAATATAGGGTTGTCGTAATTAAAAAAAATACAATAAGGAGGGGGGAGCCGAGGAGAAAGGGAAGATAAAAAAAAGCAAATAACATTTTATCTACATTTGACTCCCCAATATGTATCATCTCTTTATTGCTTAAAAAAATATTCGGTAAAATTTTTGTACGAATGAACAAAAAATTAAAAAAGTAAAAATAAATACATAAAATTTGCTAAATGTTTTTTAAGCAAGAAAAAGGAATGTATTATGGGGAATCACTTGCAAATCAGCAGATCCTTCCTACGGAAAGTCCCTTCCGTCTTTCTCCTCCGTTCCGCCCCAACTCCCCATTTCCTTAAGACTGTTGGTTGTTTTATGCGAATTCCTTTATACCTTTTTTTTCTTCTTTTTTTTTGTTTTGTTTCCCAATGTTTAATTTAGAAAAAATATTTTATTGCATTATTAAAAAAATACCACTCAGAAATTATGTTTTGTCCAATATTATTCTCGTAACCATTAAATATTCTTTTTAACATTTTTGATACTTGGTAGAAAGAATGAATGATTTTGTTATTGGCTTTATAACTGGCATCCCCATTGGAACTGCAGTCGGAATCGCTATGGAGATTGCATTAGGGATAAGAGAGAAACCATGGTCAGAGCTCACTGAGGAAGAAAAAAAGATACGTAAAAATGCACTTAGTATAGGGATCTTTACGCTCATCGTAGGGGTTATTGTTTTTTTATTGTTTATTGATTTCATTTAGTCGTATTACCTGAAAATTTTTACTTTAGTATTGTACAAAGACATAAAAAATTAGTTTAGGAAAAAGAAATTGTCCAATTTTTTGAAGGTAATATATAAATAGTAGATGTTACATATATATAACATAATGTTATAATTAGATAATAAAAAGTTAGAGATAAAACATAAAAAGTTATCGCTAACACATAAACGTCAGAGGTGAAAAAAATATGAAAGGAAAAAAAGAAATTATTGTAGCAACCGTACTTGTTGCTATGGTGCTATTGACCTTGTTTTCTTATCTAATGGGTACAGGTGAAATCGAATTTAATCAAATCTTACTCGTTGGAATCGTCTTGATACTAGTTGCTTTAGCGATGTACATCATATGGGACAAAATAAAAAATGTACAAAAAGGATTACCCGCAAAAGATGAACGGATAATATCCATTAATTATAAAGCAGGATACTACGGGTTTACCGCAGCAATCTGGAGTGTGGTGTTAATTCCAACGATAATAGACATTATTTTCGGATATGAACTTGACGGAGGGGATATTTCAGCAATTGTGGTACTTATCTCAGGATTTGTATTCGTCGTATCGTATCTATACCTCTATCGGAAAGGGAAATAAGTATGAAAACACACATCAAAGAGCTCAGAGCACGATATGACCTCACTCAAGAAACTCTAGCTAGAAAAGTTGGTGTACGACGAGAAACAATCCTCTTTATAGAAAAAGGAAATTATAACCCCTCTCTCCAGCTAGCTCATGATATTGCGAAAGCTTTGCAGACTACTATTGATAACCTGTTTATTTTTGAGGATCAATAAAAGAATCGCCATCGTCAAAAATTGTCATACTTATATGTTTATGTTCAAATTCCTTCAATAGAACCCAACGGATAACACATTTTGATATCTTGGGATAGCTACGTTATTTAATTTTTTTGTACGTTTATTACATAAATCAGTATATTTTTTAATTTTTGTCCCATTATACAAAAAAAACACTTATATATCTTTTAAAAGTTTTATTAATTAATAAAAGAGGGAAAAAAAATGTTAAAGAAGAAAAAAACGACATTTAAGAGGCTGGTAATTTTCTCGATAACATTGATGTTTATTTTTACAGCAATTCAGCTGAGTATAGCATCACAAAGTACTATCACTGATAACGAATCAATAAAACCAAGATGTAGTTTTCAAAAGAGTGAAACTTTTCAACCACAGAAAATAAACAAAAATTTGGATTCTGAAATATACCAAATTAAAGGATTACTCGATACGGACACACTCATATATGACGGAGTTGATACAGAAATAATTCAAAATCCTACAATAACAGATGATAATGGACAGACGATATTAATTGGTTTTGAATTATGGCCTGATTGGCTTTCCTACGCAGACCCATATTTTAGATATTCAAATGATGGAGGGGTAACGTGGTTACCTGAAGATTCTGCAACCGGATGGGGATTAGCTGAACAAGAGTACCAATCAATTTTACCAGTCATTGATTTTTCTGGTGATAAGAGTGTATTTGGGTCCTTACTACCTTATGACCAGAATAACTGGATAACATTAAATTTCCCTGATATTAGTGATCCTGATTCGGAGGACCGTGAATGGACTTCAAAGGGTTGGATTGCTGACGTAATGATGTCAGAGTGGCATAGTGTTGATGTATGTGGTGTAAATAGTGCTTATGCTCCCTCTGAAGTAGCATTAGGTCTGGCTATTTGGACAGGTAATACCGTAGATGATCTAGAAAATGGGCTTTGGTATGGATGGGAAATTTATGATGGATCTAGCCAATTCGCAGTGTATCCTGATGAGGGTACAACAGAATATGATTTTGATGCAGATCAAGCCGTGAATGATATAGATCTTTCAACAGGGATGTATTATCAAGGATTTTATCGGTTTAATGATGAAAGCGCAGACCATTATCCCGATGGTGTGTTCCTTAGAGGTGTACAACTTATTCAAGGTACTGACGAGTGGGTTGATTCATGGGATACTTTAGTGCAAATACCTGCAGCGACCAATCCAGACATAAAAGCAGCCAATGGTAATTGTTATTTAGTCTACGAAATAGATGGTGGTATCGGATGTCAATATTCAAATGATAATGGTGTTACCTTTGATAATGTCAATATTGTAGATAATGGTAAGTATCCAAGTGTATCAGTAATTGGTGAAAATATTGTTGCAGCATATCTAAACAATGGAAATATTTACAATTCTATATCTGAAGATGACGGAAAAACTTGGACGCAATCACCAGCTCCAATAAATGATGTGGAACAGAGTGTTAAAGAGCTTACTCATTGTGTGGATGTGTCAAGTAGTTATATTACCTGGACTGACACAAGAAACGGGGAAAATAGTGTATATTTTGATTCAGCAGGAATAGCAGCTCCAATTATTACTATTGAGAGTGTTACAGGCGGATTAGGAGTAACCTCGGTAATAAAAAATAGTGGATCAGTAGATGCAAGTAATATCGAGTGGAGTATTTCATTTGATGGCGGCACTTTTTTTGGCGGAGATAATAGTGGGACAATCAGTACATTAGCCGCAGGTGATACAGTTGAAATTAAATCAAAATTCCTAATGGGATTTGGTAATACAGATCTAACAATAAATGTAGGCGAAACGACAGAAACAAAAAACGCAAAAGTCCTATTATTCTTTGTAGTTGGATTATAGGTTAATCCAATTTTTTCTATTTTTTTTTATGTATGTTTGATTAATGATAAAGATAGATTGGGTAAAATAAACGATCCAAGCGTACGATAAATAACAGAATTCAAGTTCGCACTCTAATTTATTGGTCGATATGATACTTTTTTAATCTTTTTTTTTGTTTTTGTACAAATTATTAGTAAGAATTGTTTTATACTTTTCAGTAATTTACACAGTAATGAGAGGTGTAGAAAAATATGAAAAGAACAACAGCAATAATAATGGTAGGAATGTTTGTATTAGTAAGCTGTGGAAGTGCTGTCATTGGAGAAGATGATGACCCTGTTGGATCAAATAGAGCCCCGAACGCCCCAGTGCTGATTGAAGAGAAAAGTGATTGGGAGGCAGAGAATTACACATTCGTTTTCTATTCAGAAGATCCAGATGGCGACGAGGTGTACTATGATATCGTATGGAAAACAGTCGGTGAGACGAAGATAATATCTTGTTCACCAGATGACCCAACGGTGCCATGGCTCGGTCCATTTGAGTCAAGTGAAGAAGTAGAACAAACTCATGAATTCCAAAAAATTGGTAAATACGAACTCACAATTCGTGCAAAGGATACACATAATAGTATCGGACCAGCTACTACGATAACAATAACCTATAAATCAAGTCTATCACTATTTCCGATCTTATCCAAGTTAATGGATAAATATCCCGGGATTTTTAATATTCTCGCAAAAATACTCTAAGACAAGAACCTCCTTCCAACTTTTTTTTTTTGATTTTCAGAATAACTTGAGGTTAATGTCATGTTATTGCTTGTCTCATAAATGAGTTTCATAGGATATGTTTTTAAAGAACTTACTATAGAGGTATTGTAATGTTGAAATGAAATCAATACAAAAAATTATTTTTGAACAAATAATCTATATTCGCATTTAAAATCTTATTTTTAAACAAATAATGTTTAGATTATTACGCAGGATACCCATGGGTAGAAGGTGAAGCCGCAGGGCATGCTCTTCTCTTTGTTAGTTATCATGATGAGGAAGACACAGATACTAATGATTATTGGATTATATTAAACAGCTGGGGACTACGACAGGTCGCCCCAATGGTCTCTTACGCGTAGATATGCATATGAATTATTTCTTAAAGTATTCGAGTCAATATGTTTTTGGAGCTGAGACATTGAATGTAACCTTTGGCTCAGATGCTCCAACTACTTCTATAACTGGCTCAACCTCGGGGAAGATCAATAAAAACTATACCTTTGATATATCAGCAATTGATCCTCAAGGAGACGATGTTTATTTATATGTAAATTGGGGAGATGGAATGAATACTGACTGGGTAGGACCCTAAGGCTCTAGAGAAGTCATTCAAGTGAGTCATTCATTTACGGGACGAATAAATTACACAATAGAAGCAAAAGCGAAAGCTATAGATGGCCATGAAGGAAAAGAACAACCACGTCTAATCACAATGCTATTCAAGTATAAACCGATCTGTCAGTTCCTTAAGTGATTGTTCGAGCAATTATCCCCCAATAAGTTTCTATTCTAAGACAATTGTTAGGGTATTAAGAATACCCCATTTTTTCGTATTTTTTTCTCGTTGATTCGCCGTTGAAACAATTGGAAAAATTTATTAGTCCAATAGGTGATGATTTTTATTGTGAAAGAATTAGATTCGAAGGATCATAAAATCTTATATAATCTATTTTTAAACTCCAGACAGTCGTTGTCATCCATTGCAAAAAAAGTTGGTCTTCAAAAAAGTGTTGTTGAATATCGTATAAGACGATTGCAGACTAATGGAATCATAAAAAATTTTAATGCAATGATTGATATCTTCAAACTCGGGTTTTCTGTCTATCGACTTAATATCGTCTTACAGTATGCATCACCAGATAAAGAAAAGGAAATAATCAACCATTTTGTTAACCACAATTATACCTGGAGCATCGCATCGACGAAGGGAAGATATGATTTAATAATCACTATTTTGGTTAAATCTCCTAATTATTTTTATTCATTCTACGAGCAGACACTACGACAATATCGTAATTATTTTAAAGAAATATTTTTTTCTCAACTCTACGAAGCATTTGGATATGAACATTCACTTTTACTTAATGAACTCTCTACATCTCATGAAAGAACATATGAATATCGAGATGATGGGCAAACTGTTAACATTGATTTAGTGGATTATAAAATATTAAATTTTCTTGCACAAAATACAAGAATCAATAGTGTTGAACTTGCAAACAAAATTAACGTATCGACGGTAACCATTCAGTCCCGGATAAAGAAATTAATTAAATCAGGGGTTATTAAACGATATTCTATTACGATGGATATCAATAAACTTGGATTACGGGAATTTATCGTAAATTTATCCTTACGAGATTACGCGAAGAAAAATCAGATTATTACGTATCTAAGCGATAACCCATTTCTCTGGGAAATCAATAAAGCAATCGGTGGTTGTGATTTAGAAATCACTTTATACGCGACAAATTTTGAGCATTTCTATCGCGTGATGGAAGATCTACGAAAAAAATTCCCAGACGATATTGCAAATTATGACTATCTCTATGTCACTGAAGTATTCAAATCAAACGTACTCCCTGAAAGCACATAACGTTTCTAATACAGACCTCTATAATATGTGAAGAAATATATAAGAAATTTAATGTTTTATTTTTTCTTTGCTTTTTTTAATACATTATCGATGCGTGTTTTTAATTCTTTTATCTCAATAGGTTTCTTAATATAATCTTCTGCGATGAGGGCACCTGCGTGTTCAGCGAATTCATCGGTTCGAGCGGTCAAAAAAACGATAGGAATATCCTTCCAGGATGGATTTGCACGTAACCGATCAAATACCTCCCATCCATTCATCCTTGGCATCATGATGTCTAAAAGAATCAGATGAGGGAGCTCGTTCTTCTCTAATAATTCAAAACATTTCTCACCGCTTTCAGCAGATATAATCATGTATTCTTTTCCATAGAGTTTTTCAAAGGCGGTTTTAATGACATAAATCTGATCTTTTTCATCATCCACGAGCATGATTTTTTTCATAATTTTCTGCCTCTATTGATATATCAAGGAAGCTTTAATATTAATTTCTATAGGTGAGTGCTATAGACCACATAATTTACGTATTACTAGAAATTTAGTCCCTATTTTTTGTTTTATAGTGATGATCCTACGGGTAGCGTAAAGAACACCGTGGTTCCTTTTCCAGGACCCAGGCTTTCTACCCAGATACGCCCTCCTTGCTTCTCTACAATTCGCTTACAAATCGACATTCCTAGACCTGTACTTTGAATATCATGACGTGCATCGTCTGCCTTATAAAACTCATCAAAAATTCGTTCGATTTGTTCTTTTGTCATCCCAATACCTTTATCTGTGATAGAGATCATGACCTTATCTGTTACTATTTCTGCATTGATGGTAATTTTACAATCCTCTTGACAATACTTAATTGAATTTTCAAAGATGTTCGTTAGTACCTCTTCAAACCGCAAGCGATCTGCTTTGATAGATAAACTATGATCAATGTTGTTTGAAATCTTAGTATCACATTCCTCAAAGAGGATTTTTTTATTTTCGATAATCTGATCGACTTCTTTGAACAGGTTCAGTGTTTCTATCGAAAACTTCGTATTAGGAGAGTTTAACACTGCAAGTTCAAGTGTTTTTACCACGAGGTTTTTCATGTAATATGCATTTCGATTAAGGACGGTCAACATTTCTTTTTTCGCTACATCCGTTTCATCTTTTTCCAGTAGTGGGATTAAATTAATCAATGGTCCTAAAGGATTTTTCAAATCATGACCAAGTTGAGTAATAAACTCGTCTTTTTGCTTGAGCAGATTTTCCACTTCTTTTGTTCGCTCTTGTACTCTTTTCTCAAGATCTTTATTTAAACTATTCAACTCTTCACGCGCCACGAGTAAATCTTGATTGATCCTCTCTAGATGTATTGTTTTTTCTTCTAATTCTTTTGTTCGTTCTGCAACAAGTTTTTCCAGATTCTTACTATATTCCTCTAAATGATCTCGAGAAACCTTAAGGTCAGCACTCATCGTGTTAAACGCGGTTGCAAGTTCACCAATTTCATCCTTTGATTTTATATTTACCTCACATCCAAGGGTTCCTCGCCCCATGCTACGAACACCTTTAGTAAGCTCTCCAATAGGGGATGAAATGAAGTAATTATAAAGGAAAAATATCATGAGAAAAGAAATAATGATAAAAACACCCGAATACAGGGATACGGTGAGAATCATCTCGTTGGTCATTGAATCCAAACTAGCAAGCGAAAAAATGTATCTCACTGAATAATCGTGTCTGCCCCATTGTTCGAAATACGGTTCAATAATATCGATACGACGTGTTTTCTCATTCAGAAAGAGTGACGATAATGGGTCTCCTGCTCTTTGGATTAAGGTCGCATTCTCAAGGAATCGTTCTCCATATGAACTTTCATCGTATTTTCCATCCTGAATCTCTGTTGAGTCAAAGAAAATCTTTCCGTTCACATCTACAATTTGTATTTTAACAAGGTCATTATTTAACTTCATTAAATCATCAATGACTTCAGTTAATTTATAAAAACCAGATTCATAATATAAATTATAATTATCAATTACATCCCGAACAGACAAGCTTGAGAACGAGTTAGCATTATTGATGATAGAGTCTTTTGCCGCTTTTGATTCTCGTTCAATCATTACCAGTGAACTCGTTAGAAAAACTGCTAGAAGAATCACTATAAGGGGGAAAATCATCTTCAGTTTTACACTGTGGAATTTTTTCATTCCTTAATGCACCAATAACTACGTATCTCGTCTCGTTTATATAACAGTAATTTCTCCCACAAGTATCATAAGATCCGATCTTGGTTTCCATACAATATAGTCTGCGATACCAATATTACATACACTAATATACAGGGGGATACACGCAACATCATCCATTGCGACCTTGAATCCCTTCTGCATAAGATCTAATCTTGTTTTTTGGTTCATAGTATGGGTGATTTCCTGGGTGATTTGATCGACAGTTTGATTCGAATAATATCCGAAATTATATGATCCGATACCGAGTGGATGGTCCTCGGATCGTAAGAGATAATCGAATATCTCGCCCCCATCACCAGTAGCTGGTATCCAGCCACTAAAATAAATTGAACAATTCTTCGCATATAACTTTTCATAAAATTCCTCAGAAGGAAGCAGATTGACAGTGACAGATAATACTTGTGAAAGTTGTGTTGCTATTTCTTCGGAAATCTCAATTTGTAGTGGAAACTCCTCTGGACAATCTAATGTTAAATTAAACCCGTTTTCATACCCAGCATCCTTTAAAAGTTGTCTTGAAAGATTCAAATCATATGGTAATCGTTTTATGCTAGGATTGTAACCAAAAATTAAGGGTGATAAGAACTGAGAAGCGGGTTCTGCGGAGGATATGAAAAACTTTTTTATAAGAAGGTTTACATCAATCGCATGATACATCGCTTTTCTGATCCGCACATCAGATAAAGGATTTTTCGTTTCCGGAAAAGCACTGCTATTATTTTCCCTAAAATCAAAACCCAAATACCACACAGTTGGATTTGAGACTTTCTTTATAGTAAGCCCTGGACTCTGTAATACTTCATCAACATTTGTAGGAGGAATATGGTCCATTATGTCGATATCTCTATTGATAAGCGCATTTTTCCGTTCTTCGGTATTTTGAATCACCTTCAAAATGACTTTTTTTATTACTGGATGACCTAATGAATATTCATCAAATCGTACTAAGGTAATATGATCTTTTGGAACATACTCTGCAAGTTTATAAGCACCTGTTCCAATTGGCCATTTTTCCGTCGTCTCTTCCTGATATTTCTGTGAGAGCATTGGAATATTTACCAATTTATTTAAGAGAACGGGAAACGTTTGATACGTTTCAATATCAACGGTATAATTGTTTACGACATGAACTTCCTTAATCTCTGTTATTAAGTCTCGTAGCACGCTACTTTGATTGTCCTTTATAAGATCAATAGAATATTTAACATCATTCGCAGTAAAATTGTAACCATTGTGGAATTTGACGTCTTCTCTTAGGAAAAACCTCCAAGTACAATTATCTGGATTATTCCACGATTTCGCAAGTTTAGGAAATAGTTTAAAACTATTGTCAAACTCTACCAAGGGATCAAAGATATTGAAATTTATTCCTATTGTATTCGTATCGTAACTATCAATCCATGGGAAAAACCCCCATGGATCTTCAACTATTCCAATAATTAGTAACTCTGTTTTTTCTTGATTTTCTTCATTTGCTTGGTTAATGCATCCTGAAAATTCTATACTAATTAATATGAAAATACTTAATACAACTATTTTTTTCATTTATTTTCTCCTTATTAATTGTTATAAATTATGTTTATATGTGTGGAATTTCTCGGTTTAATATGAATCTGTACATATTAATTACTTGTATATGTGAATTTAAAGGTATCGATAAATTTTTTGTACAAAGTCACAATATTATTATAAAAAAAATAAAAAAAAAAGAGGTTATGTTAGTATGATGTCGAAAATCTGCAGTATCCATTCAATGATTCTCTCAAGTAGTGTCTGAGGTTCCAGGGGCATTTTAACGCTGAGAGTAGCCCAATCACTAGTTGCACCATATTGATCGGTTGCTTTTACTTTAACAGCATAGGTACCTTCTAAAGCCCACGTATGATTAAGGGATAATTCCGCTCCTGATGATACCAGGCCGTTCATTTCATAGGCACCATCTCCCCAGTCGATATAAAAAGATACGTCATCTGCTTGAGAGTCCTCTGCAGACAATGTATAATCCTGTGCCTCAGCATACTTGCCTCGTTCAGGGCCCTCGATAGTAGGGATGCCCGGGGGTGTGTTTGAAGAGAGACCGAGGTATTCTCTTAAAAATTCATCCCACTGTATATCTTCGGCAAACAGCGTTTCCTCGTAGGAGGATGGTATGGCATGAGTATATCGTAATGCATTATTGTAATCGTCCTTTTCATCCGGGAAATAGAAATTAAACCCACAGGATGGATGCCCCCCCAGTGTCACTTTCGCCACAACCGCTTCTTCAGTGCAATTCAGCACCCTCTCTTTTATCTCTAGGAATTCAGCGTCATCAATGGCAAGATGGTCAAGAAAATCTTTTAAATCAACGTAGTAATCAATATTGAATTGGAGACCGTATCTTCGTGTTTCCTCAAGGGCAGATTGTATGGTGCTTTTATAAGCATCAATGTTTTGAAGGAATAGCGCGGATAAATCATCAATAGAATCAGCAAGAGCATCAAGTTTGGTTTCATCGGTTGCGCCGAGTGCTTGGTAAATATTTTGGTATTGTACGGGTGTAAAGAGCTCAACGATCGTCATCGCGAATTGTTCAGCAGTCATCATGGGATCTGCAACAAGTGCAGTTAAGATCTGATCAAATGGAAAGTCCCCGACTAACCCACAATCAGCATAACTGACAAAATAATGACAAAACTGACGAACTTGATAGCGAAATTCAAGGTTCCCGCCAAGACATGTTTGTATCAACAAGACGTCTAATTTAAAGCAACCATTTTCTGTGATAACGTCAAGAGCGTCAAATAGTTCAGGCATCGAAATCATGAGTTCATCCCCATGTTCGTCGTAGCATATTCCCTGCCAGCCACTGCCCTTGTTCGATGTTATTTCGAGGCAATAATGGTTTGCTGGATAATCATTTTTAACCTTCTGAGCAAACGATACCAACGTATCCGGGTCGCTTAAGTCAGATTCCAAAGGCCATTCTTGTTCTACGGGGGTTGTTCCCTCATAATAATATAATTTCGTATCATTCACAGGTTTCTTATCGATCAGAACCGCGATTTTCACCGCATCTGTTGCTCCAACTTTCTTAATAAAATCAAGACAGACACTAATACCTGTAGAGAGAGCATTATCGCCGCATTGATAAAACATGATAACCCACTCGACAGCATTGGTTGCAGTGGCGCGATCATCTGGTATATCTGGGAGTATTACAGAACTGAATTCTTTTTCTGTATTTCCTGTGTTGTTTTCTAGTGCTGATACCGGCACAATAAATACTGCTGCAATTAGCAGACACACCATACTTTTTTTTATACTCTTTCTCATATTATTCCTCCCTAATTATTCAATAGAGTGAAACGATATTTATAATCTGTTACTTAAAAGTTATACAAAATAATAAAAAAACCTCATAAAATATAGCAATGGATTAAATTAGGGTTCTTTTTAATTCATATAATGGTTTAAAACTGTAAAATTCAATTGTTGTATTTATTATACAAATTAATCTCTACGAATCTCCTACAGGTAGCGGGTTATGGTATACTTTGTTTTGTCTATCATGGATTGTATTCGAGGATCCTGGGACGTATCAATTGTATCAACTTCTGTGACGGTTACTGTCATCGTATAGCCTGTTTTTTCTGTAAACTCTTTCTGAATGAACTGTAAGATTTCTTCAACAGAACGTCCTTTAGTTCGAAGCGTTTTATCTATAACAACTTGGATTTCGAGGTTTGTAAGATCGTGTTGGATGATTTTTGTGTTTTTGACCTTGTTTGTTTTGAGATCATAGAGTATTTTACTGTAGATTTCTGAAAAGGAGGAGGGCAGTAACACGGTTCCATTGGGAAGGTAGATCGCAAGATCATTTCGTCCGTATACTTTTTTTATGAGAGCCCCTGCTTTTCCGCATGAGCAGGTTCCTTTGAGGGGTGCGACGATGTCATTGATTGCGGTATAGCGGATAATTGGTGTTCCTTTTCCATAGAATTTCGTAATAATCATCTCCCCGCCTTCACCTGAGTCAACTGGTTGTCCGTCTTTGAGGAATTCTGTGTACACAAGATCTGACATGAGATGGTAACTGCCTTGTTTGCATTGAAAGCCAATGAGCCCGGATTCGGTAGCTCCGTAGACTTCAAAGACCTTGGCATGAAATGTTTTTTCAATAAATGATTTTAAGAAGGGATCAAGGACTGAACCGGTCGCACCGATATAGCGTGGTGAGATATTTTTTCCCAACCCGTTTTCTTTTAATAACGCGAGATGACCAAGCATTCCGACGTATCCACCGATGAACTCTGGTTGGAATTCATTGATTGCGTCGATGACGTTCTTGGGGTCATCGTTCGTATTTAACCACTGAATGTTCTTAAATATCTTCGTTACGTTAAGACGAGGCTGTAGTCCTCGGGTGATATACCCGCTTTCTGCAGTGTGTGGCGCGAAATCCCCGATGATGGTAATCTTCTTTTTCCAGATGTTCATATCGTATTCATGTAACGTCCGCAGGTATGCAAAGAGGCCCGTGATGATATCAAGGATATCGACGTAGAGAGGGAGGACTTTGCCGGTGGTGCCAGAGGTGGATACCTCGATGAGGGAATCCTTGTGTATTGTTGAGGATACAATTCCTTGTGGGTAGTATTGTTTGAGATCGTTCTTGGTAATGAAGGGGAGTTTGTGAAGATCATCAATACTTGCAATATCACTTGGATGGATTCCGATGTGTTTGAATTTATCATGATATAAAGGGACGGTATTCGCAAAACGTACGAGTCGTCGAAGTTGTTTGTCTTGGTACCGTCGAAGGGATTTTTCAGTGATTCGATCTAATCGATTGATATCGATCCAGTATCGTTTGAGAATTTTGCCGAGGAACACAGGGTTATAGAACGGGTTCATAACGCTCCTTGAGGTGAGAGGAAATAGGTACAATTCCTTAAATAGCTGACTCTTAATTCTCCACAGAGAAACAATGAATGTACTCATTATTGAGACGGTGTGGATGGGAGGGGCACGCTATAAATTTCTTGAGAAAACACTCCTTACGATGTTCTCAATTTTTCCAACTTTACAGGCACGTGAATTTGCTGCGATTACGCCAAAACACCATACCGTATCCGTAATCAATGAACGGTACGGGCGGATACGTTATGACAGCGCGTATGATGTTGTTCTGATTAATTTTGTGACGTCGACAGCTCCTCGAGCCTATGAGATCGCTGATACCTATCGAAAAAAAGGTGTTCTAGTCGTCCTTAGTGGATTTCATGCATCAGGGTTACCCGAAGAGGCAAAACAACATGCTGATAGCGTTCTTATCGGGAGAAATGAATCCGTGTGGTTAACAGTTCTTCAGGATATAGATCAGAAGAACTTACAACCGTTCTATCATGCACCCCCCTATGATTCGTCTCTGACTCTGCCTCCTACAAATATCCACGTTCCAGGATTGGTGATGACGGGAGCACTCGAGGCGACAAGGGGTTGTCCGTATCACTGTGAATTCTGCCCGGAGACAAACATCCTCGGTGGTGTTGCATTTTATAAAAGATCGATACCCCAGGTTATTACTGAGATAAAAACAATCCCACAAAAAACTCTGATGTTCTATGATACATCACTGACCATCGACCCATCTTACATAAAAGATTTGTTCAAGGAAATGAAAGGTTTACATAAAAAATTCTTTTGTAATGGGAACGTTGATGTGTTAGCTCATGATGCTGAACTGGTTCGTCTCTCCAAAGAGGCGGGGTGTGTCGCCTGGCTTGTCGGGTTTGAATCAATCTGTCAACACACGCTTCAAGTGATAGGGAAGAATACAAACACGGTTAATGAGTATACCCAAGCAATCCGTAACATCCATGAGAACCATATGGTGGTAATCGGAGATTTCATGTTCGGATTTGATACCGATGCGCCAGATGTTTTTGAAAAGACACTCATTACGATTAAAGAACTTGGAATTGATGTCGCCGATTTTTCAATTCTTACGCCGTTTCCTGGAACACCGCTGTTTCACAAACTCGATGATGAGAAAAGGATTTTTACGAAAGAGTGGAAGTACTATAATATGAAACATGTCGTCTTCAAGCCTAAGCAGATGACTCCAGATGAACTGCGTCGAGGGGTGCAAAAAATGTATACCGAATTTTATACATGTTCATATTCCCTGAAAAGGATTCTTCAGAACCTCCGTCGAGGCTTGTATCCCTTTTTTATTGTCTCCGTACGACATATTATTACAATAATGAATAGTAGGCGACTAAATTTTTAGAATTGTTATTCTGTGGATTCATGTAAATATTTGGAGAAGATAAAAATGAGGAACAGGGGGAGAAAAGGGAAGGGAAATATGGAGGCTATAGGAAAGTATCTACCTTCCCTTTTATTCTCATCTTTATTATGGAAGGGGAAAGGAAAATACATTTGGTGGAATATACAAGAACGTTCAACGTCCTTTCCACCTTCTCTGTGATAAAAAGAAATAACTATGAGTATTAATATTTTGCCTTACTTTCCATGTGCATTTGTCGATAATTAATCTAATTTTCTATGGTTTTCTGCATCAGTTACGGATATTCTTTCCTAAAAAGCTATACATCTAAAAACTCAACTTTTTACAATATGGAAAAATAACGCCTTAACTTTATATAGATTCAGTATTCAAACTACATAGCAGGTGAAAAGAGATGGAAAAACGCAAATATTATGGAAAGCAAACATATAAAGAAAAATATCCTTATAGTAAAAAAGAAAAAAGCAAAGGGAAATACAAATAATTAGTAGATAATATAGATTATTGTTTAAAAATCAACTTTTTTTTTTATTTTTCTTTTTTTTTTTAAGATTGATATTACATTAGTATCCTGTTAAAATCCTTGAACCGTATTTTGGATATATCGCAGGAATGTTATGTATTCAGTCCATTTAGTCCTTGTCTTTATATGTCCACATTTTAAAAATTTCATGTCCGGGTCATAGATAAGTGATTGTAATTTTTTCTCTCTTTTTTCTTTAAAAACAAATATAGAATGAGCATTAATCTGGTTTATAAGAAATTTTTCAGGTTCTTTCTATCGGGATTCAAGACGTAATTTTTTCTAATAAACATCAACGTTTGCAGAATCGCTATCTTGTCAGTACCAACAGGGTAAAGAGCTATCAATTTATCAGAAAAACTTTTTGCTTGTTTAATATCCTTAGCAATAATTGTAAGCATCCAGTCGTATTCACCATGGAGATACGCATTACTTTCAATAGTAACCCTTAACTTTTTGGCAATATCTTCCGTTTCTGTCGAAATGATTATATCGACGACTTTTTCTTCTATTTTTTCCATAGTTCTTTTTATCATCAATATAAAATGCGTCTGTCCTATTTTCTGTTCATCAAAAACAGCGGTATACCCCCAAATCAGTTTTTTTGCTTCTAATTGTTTAATCATTCTCCATGTTTTTTGTCTTGAGAACCCACAGCGTTTTGAGATTATTTCGATGTTTTCATTTGAGTTTTTCACAAGTTCAAAAAGTATCTTTTTTTCATCCTGATCCATTTTATCACTGCTACTCTTTGACATAGTTCATATCCAATACAACAGATACAAAACAATTCTTTCCTTAAAAATCTATACCATCAAAAAAACTTAACCTCATGTTTTTGTGTGAATCAATGATAAAAAAAAACAGGTTTGATTTTAATCATCTGGCAGGTCTACTGGAAATATACCGAGTAAAACATATCTATCTGGACCATAATAATACCAGTTTACTTCTTGGTCATTAGCCAAAACTCTATAGTCCATTATTCCCACACCTACTTGTAAGTCGGTTTTTACTCGAATAGTCTCAAGAGGATTGACATCAATGGTTGTTTCAAAACGATTACCTTTCAAACAGAAGCCGGTAACTTCTGTAATATCACCGACAATCACAAGGTTTTCTATTGTATGTTTTCCTTTATTTGTTACAACGATTGTGATTGCTAAGTTCCTGATTTCAATTGATATATTAATTTCATTAGAAGCCCGTGTGATTAAAAGAGTAAGAGAATCTTCACTTGGTAGTGATTCAAGTGTATAGGTATTAGAATTTTCTTCGAGCAGCTCTCCGGTTTTCGTGTACCAGTTGGCTTTGTATGGTAGATGCATGGTAATGTTCTGTACTAGATGGTCATAGGTATTGGTAACTACACATGTGGTAACGCCCTGTGTTGTAGTACATGTTGCTTGGACGAACTCCCAGTGAGTGAGACCAACTGGTGAATATGCGGTGTTCCAGCTATCGTATCGGTGGAGCAGCCAGTCGCCACTCCCCACTCCAACATCAAACGCGTACATATTCCAAGCATCTGATCCGCAGAACATCATACCATCGACTACAGAGGGAGGTGCGGTGATACTCGCACCAATAGGGCATCGCCAGAGAATCGAACCGGTGCTTTCATTTAACGCATAATATGCACCATTAGGACCATCTCGCGTACCGATAAAAAGAAGCCCGCCGCTAATGGTTGGAGAACTGATATCGCAGCAGTTCCCAACTTTTATTTCCCAAATCAGTTGACCAGTACTAGCATTCAATGCATACACATACCCAGAGTTATCTGCAATGAACACGCGTCCATTATGATATGCGTTAAATGAGAGTGCACCATCGTGGAGAGCATACGTCCAGAGGATATGTCCATTGGTTTCGTTGTACGCATTGATTGTAATGTCATAATAGATTGCTAAAAAAATACGTCCTTGGCCATCGGCAGTAATGGAGTTGTCCCAGGGTCCGGCAGATAAGGAGACATCCCATATTCTACTTCCAGTACTCGCATTTATTTTAAACAATTTACCTTCGTAAAAGTCGTACCAAAGCGCACAAAAGAGTGCATTATCCTTCAGCATCGGTTTATTCGCACATACTTGAGCCCCTGTCGGATAAATCCAGTTGATGCTCCCATCAACCTTATTTAATGCATATATTTTTGTTTCATAAAAACCAGAACAAAAATATATCTTGGTATCGTCATATTGAAATGATTCTGCGATACCACCATAAATAGGTGTTTTCCAGAGTTGTTCCCCAGTAAACCTATCAAATGCATACATATATTCATTCTCAGGATCGTAACCATGGGAGCAGCTGCCGATGTAGACAACATCTTCGTCAATCACCGGACCGACATATCCTGGCCCGGTGTCATTACTCCAGAGTATCTCTCCATCAGTCGTGCTCACTGCGAAGATTTTATCATAACCCGCTCCATGAGTGCTACAAGAACCGATGTACGCGATGCTATTGGCATATGTCACCGCAGATTCTTCATAATTCGTACCAGTTGTATTTGCTTTCCAGAGCAGTTCATGACCATACGCGACACCAGAGGTATTAATCTCGAGGGTAACTTCTCTCTTAGAATCAACAACCAGTAGAGGTTTCCTTACTGTTGTCATTGTATATGAATCAATTGTCATTGTTTTGTTTGATATTTTATGTCCTTGATTATCAATACGACCAATTGAATCATCAATATCTTGTCCATTTACAATAAATGGGATGAATGAGGTAAATAGTAATAATCCCACGAGAGTGAATATTAATACTTTTTTCATTTTTATCTCCTTATAAGATATATTAAGGTGTATTATTAGAATTTATGGTGTATTAATACTTTGCAGAAAAAAGAAATCCTTAGAGCATCATGTTTTGTGGTAATGATTGACAAGATTATTTTCGCCTTTTTTCTTTTTTCCTTTATTTTTATATCTCCAACCATAACCAGGGCATCTCATTCCTTTAAAATTTGTTATAAATTCGTCAAACTCTTTTGGACTATGAAGGGAGATTGTTCTGATTACGCTGCCTGTTTTTTCATCAAATAACTCAATTATTGGTTTTTCATTCCCTTTATACAGGATCATTTTCTCCCCATACATAATTTCAATTTTTTTGCATCCGTTGTTTCAAAGTAATTTTAACCCTGTTAAAGTCGAGGTATATAATATGCCATCTATTGTTCTAATCTTATGAATTACGATTTCTCCAATGCTTTCATAATCTTTTGCTTCAATTTTTGCTATAAGATCGTATTCTCCAAATAATGAATGAAGTTCAATTACCTCAGGTAGTTTCGAGAGTTTATTGAATACTTCAGATTCACGCGATGTTGAAACATGTATAAGTACAAAACCTATTGCCACCTTTATTCCTCCTTTACCATCAATATATTATTATCACATTCCTTAAAAAGATATCCTAAATTGAAAATAAGACGAAGGGATTTTCTATCTTTTTTAGTATCATTTAACAGATTGTTTTTTCTTTAACAACTTGTTTTTTAGTAAATGTATAGATGATTTGTTATTGTACCATTCGGTCTTAATTTCTTCTACGCTGATTTCATCATTTTTCATTATTTTTTTTAATAACAATGATGGTTTAAATGAAAAAATGAAAAATATAAAAAATAATAAAACAAAGAGAATGGCGATGATACTAATTATTAAAAAATTATTGTTTGAAGTTGTGAGAAATTTTTCTTTTTGTTGAACAGTATCGATAAATTGGATTGTATTTGTATCTACCATCCATAATGCAAGAACAATAAACATAAGGGAGAAGAAAATGGTGAGGCATACTGCACCGTATGTTTCTAGTGATTTTGTTGTGTATTGTAGGTATTGTATCCAATCGGACACAGTAACTTGTTTTTTATTTTTTGCCATTGGGTTTATTCCTCCCCCTGGTTTATATTGAATCTTTTTATCCTATAAAAACTTTTATTGAATGACTGTGATATGAAAATTATTTTTTTGTATACAGATGAGAAAAGATAGGGTGAGGGATTAGAAGACCCACCATGCTTTGACATCGATACTGGCGGTCGCGGTTTTATTGGTATCGTCATAGGCTTTTACCGTGATGGTGTAGGTCGTAGGTTTTAATGGCTGTTTTATGAATTTCGATGGGATCGTCCAGTTATAGGGTGGACTTGTGAATGTTGCGACTGGTTCATCGTTTATGTAGATTTGGACTTTTGTAATCGCTGAATCATCCTTCGCATAGATATCAATAGAGGATTTCCCAATCAGCCATGTATCTTTTAGTAATTGGTTTTTATATAAAAACTGTAAGAAGAGGTTGCCGCGGAGATATATTTTTCCTTTCTGTGGCGAAAGAATCCCTACCTCAGGGGGTAGGTTGCGTGCGCCTTGTGCGACGTAGGTCGTGTTGGCTACATCTGCGTAATGAGCGGTAAAGGGATATTTATTGGTCGGGGGATCTGAATACGCGGTATTTCCGGTGGCGTTGAACACGACTGCGATCAGTTTCAGGTTTTCATAGTCAAGGGTTCCAACGGACCAGTTTGCTGAAAAGGTTCGTTGGCTATTTGCAGAGATGCTGATGTTTTGATTGATGATGAAGTCAATAAAAGCGTTTCGATATTTTTGGCCGTTGTAATCATTGTGTTGTGAGGAAATAATTTCGGTGAGATAAACTCGTAATCGCCCGGTATAGGTTGATTGTTCTGCGTTTTTTACCAGGACGTTTGTCGCGATGGTGTTGGTGGTGTTTTTATATTCAGCGGTGACGTTCAAATGGATTTGTGGGACGTTTCGATTTTCTGCTGCTTGGATTGCAGTGGTGTAATTTGTCTCAGGGTTCAGACCACCAAGAATGACTCGGTATCCTGCATCGATGTATACGGTTGGGTCTGCATAGCGGTTATAGATGGATGAGAGGTAGTCTTTTGCTTTGCTGTCTTCTAAAATTAAACTGACATAGTAAAAACGGTAATTATGTTTGGATTCGAGGTTTTCTAAGATGGCTCCGACATTCGGGCAGTATCGGCAGTTTACTGATGTTGATTCCTCGATGAATACGGTGTGGATGAAGTCCTCGTCACCGTTGGTGTTCCCCGTAGGTTTGACGGTGATGGTGTAGTATCGAGATCCATCCGTGGAGGGAGTGCCGACTGGTCCGTTTCCTGCTGCATCATCGATGGTGATATAGTACTGATAATTGCTAGTGGTACTTGCGGGGATATCGATGCTTACACTATTATCAAGGATTGATAGCGTCTTCCAACTTGTGGCACCTGCTATTTTGTAATAAAGTGTTGCATTGGTGACATTGACGTTATCACTAAAGAGAACGGTGATGGTGGCGGTTTGACCGGCGGTGACGGTAAAGTTTCCAGTGATCTGAGTAATCTGTGGAGGGGTGGTGTCGTTTCCTCCATTTGTATTGGGGCCGTCTTCGGTGTAGGCTATGATGTAAGCTGATGCGCTTAGGAGCAGTCCTAGAAGAATGATGATTGTGATGAGTTTTTCGATCAGTCTCATATCTACTAATTAATATACGTATGCTTTATATATTAAATTTACTCTTATATCTTTAAATAATGTAGAAAGAAAAAAAGATGGCGCGTATCACCCCGTGGTCCGATGGAGTTCATTGTGTCTTTTTCGTTGTCGTTTCTGTTTAGATGTACGCACGGTTTCTAAGGAAAACAAGGCATAGTATTACAATAAGAACTATCGCAATGATGATAGGGATGATCCAAGGAGTCGAAAGTACTTGTTGTTTTGGAAGGTTGACTGTATAGGTTGCGGTTGAGGCCAGAGTGTGCATTCCTTGGTCATCCTGTACGGTCAGACTGATGGTGTGAGTTCCCTCGTTAAGATCAGTGTTTGGAGTATAGGTGAATACTTGATTGTCCGTAGTCGTGAAGAGATGCAGGATATTTGTCGCGTCTAATACAGCGGTTATCATATACACGGGGTGCGGGTAGGTGATGGTGAAGGTGGGTCTCGCGGTGCTCAACGTCATGCTGTTGACCGGGTGGAATATAGGAGGCAGGATGGTATACCCATAGATCAGCTCGTAGGTGAGTGCAGGATCGTCAAGAATGTAGATCTTGCCGTTCTTTCTCCAGATCCTGTCTGGTGATATGGTCCGGTCTCCTGCTTTAATCGTTAAGGTGTACTCGGGGTATTCCTCGATGGGGTAGGTGTCAGTGATGTCGATATAAATCCAACCGGATTTATTGACGGTGAGTTGAATGTGTACGGTTTTATCAGCGGTGATGATGATGGGATTGGTGAGCGATGCGGGGGTACGATTGACGGGTGTCATAGCATTGTTCGTGGTATCCCAGAAGAACTCAGGTAGATCATCGTTGTTTGTTGAAAGCAGGAATGAGGGATGCCCGTTGATATTCACGAAGCTGACGGGTGTGAGTTGATTGTTTGGATCGGTAAAGCCATCCACGATGCCGTCGCCGTTGGTGTCGCTGGCGTAGAATTGTTGTTGGAGGGTGACATCAAAGGTATTTGCGATCGTCTGCATTGTTTGATTTGAGACGCGTATCGTTGCTGCGGGTGGTGCGGTGGAGGTAATTGTTGCGGTGGTGGTGGCGGAATCGGTTACTCCAGTGTTATCGGTGACGGTGAGTCGTACGGTATAGGTTCCTGCGGTGAGGTAGGTGTGTGTGGTGATGACTCCGACGGATGTTGTCCCGTCTCCAAAAGCCCAGCTATACGACCGGATGGTTCGCTCTGCGAGAGCGGTGCTTTTTGAGCCGCTGAACTGTATCGGTGTGCCGACGACTCCGGTGTAGGGTCCGCCAGGGTTCGCTGTTGGCGCGTTTTCTGTTCCATCGCCTCCTGATGGTGGTGTTGATTGAGTTGTTATGGTAAAGGTTGTTGATTCTCCTGATGCATAGGTATGCGTAGTTGAGTTGACGTACAGCTGTGCGTAAAAAGTTCCTGTTGTATGGGTCTTATATTTTATCGTATAAAGTATTGTCAAAGGGGTAGTACCAGACCCATATCCATATCCATAGCCGAAGCTGTAATTTTGGCCATTGTGTTCATCATAACCGTAGTAAATTCCACTTGATACGTAGGGCAAGTCTGATGTATTGGTTTCATTCACAACAGTAAATTTCCCTGCGGGATAATCAGGGGATATTTCGGTTCCGTTAATGAAAAATTTTACATGGGCAACCAGTTGATCATTTGCATTAAAAATTGAAAAATTAAGGTAGTTTACAATGATTGCCTCGGGACCTTTAATGGTGAGGTTGACGTGCTGGAAGGTGATGGTTGTTCCTGTATATCCGGATAAAGGGATTGGTGTCCCGGTTTCTAAATGCACCGCGATACTCGGCGGTGGTGCTAATACTAAAAAAATAAGGGCTATTAATGATATTGTTATACCTAAAGCTATTATTTTCTGTGTAAACTCTCTTGTCAGCATCCACTCACCTTGCTAAAATAGTATAGACATTTACTTATTATAACTTTATTGCCGCATGTGTGTAGTTATGGTTTTATTTTTTTTTAACAGAACGAATATCGACTGTCGTGTCTCTTAACGGATATGTTTTTAAAGAAGAATAAAAAATAAATGAACATATGATTATTTATCTATTCACGAATGGGCTTAGAAATGAGAATAGATTATTTGTTCGCAAGTATGTATCCTAAAGCTATGGTTACGGAAAGAGTGAATATAGCCATTCCTAAAATGAGAATATCTAGTGGAAGTCGCAATACATCAAATCCCGTTGTATTTATATTGCTTATAATTATTATTGAAATGATTTCTAAGAAAAATGCGATTACACCTGTCAGTATGACAAAAGTGGCAATTTTAACCATATTTTCTGTCCTCTTGTTTTTCACAAATCACTTTGTAATATATAAAGTATAATAAAAAAACTTCTATCCTTGAACGTCCCTTTGTGTGTTTTAAAATATTCCAATATCAATAGGTTTATTAATCTCATACCCATGATGAAAGAGAAGGTGGAATAGTGGATGGGGATTGCACAACAACTAAGGATGCAACATCTATTTTTACAGAACAGTTTTTGACTTTTTTATCAGCAGTACAAATAGCTATCAATAATGATACACATTTAAAAGCGAAAGTTGTGATAACTTTTTCTGATCTTCAAAAATTTTTCATAGATAAAGGTTTATCCCCTGGTCAGGTAGTTTTAATATTATCTGCTTGTATCACAAATATCATGCAAGAAAAGAGTGCTGTAAGCACTATAGATTGGACAGACTCATTAATATAAGAATAGGGATGATCTAAGTGTTGGTTGAACTAATATATGCACTTTATCATCCTGTTTTGTATTTTTATAGGCTGTTGAAAAATTCTTATTAGATAAAGTTAAAAAGAGAGACAGAATATATTATGGTAATGGAGGAATAATTTTATGGGTAAACAAATAGTAGGTAAAAGTCTGGCTTTTGTGATAATAGGGTTGTTTATAGGGGTGAGTATTTTTGCGGGTATAAGTGGTTCTAAGAGTGTTGAAGATTTATCTCAAATAAATGCTAATCTTACAACAAACCACCGCGTGATAATGTGTACTGGTTTCTGGAATCCAACTGGTTTAATGCTTACACCTTTTAGCACTAATCCTGAGCTAAATCCAAATGGTTGGGGGGGAGAAAATTGGGAAGGGTTAGGCTATGATATTTATTCATATTTCCCGAAACCAGGTGTATACACAGGAATGTTTGAAGTTGACTATCAACATACTTGGGAAGATTTTTGGAATGTTACGAATCAGATCCATCCGTTTGCAATTATTAGTTTTGGTGCTGGTGATGGTCCATGGGAGATTGAATATAATGCTCGTAACCTTGATTCTTGGATTAATGATGATAAATCACCACGTCAACCAACGCCTTGTCCACCAGATGAATTTGAAGCTGTAGGTTATATTCGTCATTCATCCCTGCCTGTTCAACGGATTGAAGATGCTGTTGACAACCAAACCGTTATTGATGCATGGGTTGATTGGGATGGTAACCCGGGGATGTATTTGTGTGAATATGTTGCGTATCTAGGTATGTGGTATCAAAACATGCATAATACTACAGATGATCCATATCCCTGTCGTGCAGCAGGTTTTATTCATGTTAATTCTGGGGTGGCTGTAGAAGAAGCGATGAAGGCAACAAAAATTACAATTCGAGAGACAATAACATACCTGTCCAGTATTAATATTCCACCAGATACCCCGATTATCAATGGTCTAGAAAATGGAAAAAAAGGCGAAGAATATGCATATAATTTTTCAACAAGAGATGCAGATATTGATAATCTCTATTATTTAATTGATTGGGGTGATGGAAGTAACAGTGGATGGATTGGATTATTTGACTCAGGCGAAGAAATAACAGTAAAACATGTCTGGTCTGAAAAAGGAACTTATATTATTCAGGTTAAAGCCAAAGATGTTTTTAATGCTGAGAGTGACTGGGCGACTCTTTCCGTAACAATGCCCTGTTCATATAAACCGATGCCACAGTTCTTGGAGTTGTTATTCCAGCGGTTTCCCAATGCTTTCCAATTACCTAGATACCTATTAGGATATTAGAAAATCCCTCTTTTTTTTATTTTTATTTCAGTTGATTCGTACGAACCATGAGTTAAAACTGAGTTAATATTTCCGTTTCTAAGGACATATTTTTAAAGAAAAAATTGTAATGAAATTTTTAAAATCTGAAAATCAAATCCGCATCAATTGAGAGTTATACAAACCAACATTCTATTCCCACGGATCATATCCAGAAGGGTTACCAGGCACCCATTCTGGAGGAACCCGATACGCTCTATACATAAAAAATCTAGCATCAGGATAAATATAATCCCAAATCACTTCATTTGTTGACGTTAATTCAAAAACACGTCCGGATAATCCTTCTGAAACCAAGGTGTTACCATTTGGAAGACGCTGAACTGAGCAAAGCGTCATACTAAATAACTTATGATAATCACCAGAACGCGGATACGGGTATAATCCATTCCTATGAGAATATTCTTGCACAACTTCAAAGGTTATCGGATTAAATTCCAAAACCCGAGAATAAAATCGTATAAGTTTCGGGAAACCAAATAATCCATAGCCTGAAAAACCTCCATTATCAAACAGGAGAATATTCCCTGCGCCCGGAAGGCCCTCTGGGATGATATGAACACTGTGTAGTCCTATTAATCTACCTACCCCGGTTCCATTATTACCAGTTTTTGGAAAATCAGGTCCACAGAGCCATACAATGTCTCCAGTTTGTCTACTAATTATTGCAATAAAACTTGCATGACGTGAACTAATAATAATATTCTCAGGGTTAAAACGTTCATCCCCAGCATCATACCATTTGTTCTCGCCTAGCAATGACATCGAATTTATATGCAGCCAATCACCCGGTAAACACCCTAGAATCAATCCTGGACCCCCCGGGTTAAACCAAATACCAACCCGAGTTTTTGGATCTAACCCCATCTCAGAAATATGATCAGAGGCATGCCATTCAAAACCGGTTAATGTTCCATTCCAAAACACTTCATAAATCACATCATCAATGATCGTCTTTCTGCTAATATTTGGATTGTAGATTGTGTTATGAGCAAGTATCAGGGTTGTACCATATGGCACAAAATCTTGACCAGGAGCATAATATCCAACAGGATTACCCTCCCGTTGAAAATCATGATGTTCTCGTGCCATAAAACGACCGATGTCATCCTTAACCCAACCACTAAAATCCCACTCGATGGTACCATTCCAATCCAACTGAGTCAGATTCGTATTATCCCACTCTTTATAATATTCACCAGTAGGGGCAATAATTGTACCACCTGGTAACATTTTGGCAGGGTCAGGTGTTACAGCCCATCTTTTTATTTCATTTCCATCCATGTCGATTAATAAAGCAAAATATCCTCCCTTTTTCATAGTAGTAGGGATGATACCCATGAGAGTATAACCTTCAGCTACCTCATGTTCATTTTGGTAAAAATGAGAAACCTGATTATTCTGTGTTTCGATTGTATCAGGATTCACTCTAACTCCATTGGTTAACGGAAAAGCAACTAGAATAAGAATTAACAAAATAAAACCTAATAACGTTTTTTGATTCATAGAGGGAAAACCAATTACGATATACATTATACAAATAGTATATATTAATTTTTTTTGGTTTGATTATCTCTTAAACAATTACGATTCGTTATGCTTATCTATGCTACTATTGAAACAATAGCAAAAATTTCCGAAATAATTATCTACTTTGTTATTATGTTCTTTTACAAAAAGAAAAAAGGGGGATCATCGTGTTTCAAAAAATTATCATCGTAGTAGTCTCTTGGCTCCTCATAGGATCAGCGATGCCCTCTTATATCACTACAATCGATGAGATAGTAAGCACATCAATAGATATGCATTCACTCTCTGTAACAATTCATATTCTCCCATGTACTCTTTTATATGAAGGAGACGTGGTAAATTGTACGATTACGGGGAACCCTGAAACAAAATATTGGCAGATTAATGGTCAAAGCCAGCATACAACTTTTTCAGGAAACAACCCAGTTCTTTTCAACCCTGAACCCACACCACTAAATGAGACGTATGTTACTCTTATAGTAACGGTTGAAAACGGCAGTGAAATCGCATCTGATTCGGTACTCATCCAGTTGCAACACCTCTTCTTTGGTGACCTTCATTTTCATAGTGAGATTTCTGATGGATACTACACCCCAGAGACGCTGTACCAAAATGCGATCAACGATAATTATCTTGATTTTGTCTGTTTAACAGATCATGGTGAACTCATTAATCAGATCGATATTACTCCACCTCAACCAATTTGGATGTGGACCCGCAGTCTGATACAAGTCTTTATGTATAAATTTCTTGATCGAGATGAATGGAGTCTCCTCAAAGAAAATGTGATTCGTTTCTATAACCCAGGGAATTTCACGACATTACTAGGTTTCGAATACTCCTCAGGACCATGGTTCCCAGGAGGTTCTCCATTGAGCACGAATGGACATGATGATGTGAGCCATATCTGTTTTATCTATCGAGATGTATATAAGGATGTTCAGAAATATTCCGCGTGGAACCTACTCACTTTCGATGATCTTTTTGTAGCGATGAACAATGAATGGGAAAATGGTCATCTCAACGTTGGTTTTACTCATCATCCGCTCATGCGTATTTTTTGGTACGGGGATTACACCGTCAACTGGTCGTATTTCGCAAACAAGATTACCAACACGAAAGCTCGCGATCAGGTGTTTCGTGGTGTTGAAACCTATAGTAGATGGGGAACCGCAATCGGGAAATACTCTGGGATTCCCATTAAGTGGCCGTATGCAGCATTATCCATAAGAGATAAACCAGAATATTGGGTTGAAAACGCCCTGTGGGAGTGGAGTAAGGATGCACGAAAGAACCTTCGCTTCGTACTTGAAGCAAGCAGCGATACCCATGGTATTGACAGGCCGGGAAGCGCTCAGACGCAAAATGAACGTATCTCAAAATCAAATCCTTCAGGAATTGTTGCAGCGTACGCGACACACAACACACGAACGGAGATTTGGGACGCACTGAATAACTGCAGTATTTATGGTCTTCAAGCTCTAAAGATTCGTGCGAACGTCCGATTTGACGGGCAAATAGCACTCGGCAGATGGATCAACTGTACTGCCCCGTTGAAGATAGCGATCAGCGTGCAATCCACATTCCCAGGTCTGGATAGTAATGGACGTTCCATGTGTCCTGATGGGTACGACCCTAACGAGCTTGACTATCCGATTGAAGACATTTGGTTGATAAAAAAGGATACCAATCGTGGACAGCCATGGTGCAAAGTCATTGGTCATATCTCTCCAAATACAAGTCTCGCGGTTGTGGAATTTCAAGATCCTGACGTACAACCAAACGATTTTTATTATATCGCGATTCGCCAAAAAGGCGACTGTCTCACCGATGATGAGACGCTGGATTCGGATGAGACAAATGATGAGTACATGGCGTTTCTTGGACCCGTGTTCATTGATCAGGTTGGACCGTAATATAAGTGTGATTTACTAGATGCTCTTTTTTTGTAGCCATCTGAAAAACGTATCATGCGTTTTTATGGAGGAGGTAAAAGGAGGTACTTCGAGGTTACCTGTGGCAAGTGCAACGGTGAGATTTTTTATCAGTTCAGTAGTAACTTCAGTATCAGTCCAATTAAAATACGATAGCACATCCCCTTCAGTATGATTCTTGCCATCACGATGATGCAGGATCCATCCTCCATCCTTGAACACTGACATTGCATTACAACGTGGTCGCTCCGTCGTAAATGCATACGTATTTCCAGGGATAGTACCAGAAGCCCACCAGATTGCTTTAATATCGGTCATATTTCCAGTTCGCTGTACATAATCAGTCTGTTCCACAACCTCCCATATCTTCTGAAGAAAGACGTAGTTGTTTGTAACAAAATTAAGAGTCAATCGAGGGGTTTCTTGGGTGAATCCCAACTGATTTAGATCAATTACAGCAAGGATCGTTTCATTTGGATGTGTTGCTTTATAGTATTTTGCTCCTCGCATATCATATTCCTCGCCACTAAACCCGATAAATTTGATGGTATATTTCGGAGTGATACCAGCTTCGATGAAATACTTCGCGATACCCAGGACCATGGCCATACCAATGGCTGAATCCGCGGTTGATTGACTCCACCACCCGTCATACAGACAGGAGAGAATGATTGTTTTACTCTCGTCATATCCTTTCATTTCACCAATCACATTGTAGCTTTCCACTGAGGTATTAAACCGCTGAGAGAGTGTAAAATTCACGATACTATCACTCATGTGCTCTCGTATCCATTTTCCATCGTTACCGGTGATAAAGATAACTGGTAGAGAACTCCCATTTTTCAAAAAATAGATCATGTCATGACATTCAGGATTAAAATCAGACAGAAGCAACCCTTTGCAATGAGGATATATGTGATACCACCAAGTAGTCTGCTGCTGAATTTTAATAAGACTGGTAACATGAAACAGCATGTAAAATTTGAGGGGGTCAAGATATGGTTTCATAATGTCGATGATAGGCAAGACCCCAGAAGGATCGTTCCACTGATCACGTCCAAGAAACACGAAATCCTTTGTTTCTCCGGCGAGTGTGCGGTTGTACAAGTATGGATGTAAAGGTATCGGTTTCACGCGCAAGTTTTCGTAGGAAAACGTACAATTAAGCTGACTAGACTGCCCGTGAGGTCCTTTCCAGGATGGGGCTATGAAACAATCCAGGGTCCTTTCATTTAGCGTGACGGTATAGTTCAGGACTTCCAATTGGGTGATGAGTTCATCGTTGAGGACTCCAGGACGTTTCAATAAACGCTCACGAATGGGGTGGAGCTCAAGTAACGACATATTATCATACAGAATGTCAGCAGCAGCGTGTTCCCCTTTGGTTCCGAATGCTCTACCTTTTGCTATCTCTCCTTTTTCTTCATCATAGGCGGTAAAAACGATGTTGCTTAATGCAGCCGTAAGATTATAGATATAGGAGACATCGATCCTTACTGGTGCTATGTTTGTATGGATGTTTGGTTTTTTCTCCACAGAAAGAACGCTTGTTGTTGAAATACTTGCGCAAAGAAGAAGAAACCCAACGCAGATGACTTCACTGCAGAACAATATTTTTCCCATAGACTCCTATAAAAATTGATACAATTACTCTATATAATTGTTCCTTTCTTTATATTAACCATTTTTGAATACGCTAAGTATATTCATTTTAGTCCCAATTTAGGGGTACAGACTCGATAGCACTTTCTTACATTCTCAGGGTCAAGGAAGTAACAGCAGACCTGGGATATTCACCAAGGAAGAACCTTGGTTTAGTCAGCAAAGTAGGAGTAACACGTTATAATAAAATATTTATTGTATCTAGGAATTACTTTGTTTACAGTATGGTTGGTGTGGCGTATAAAGGTTGATATTATAGGTGCAGGTCTCAGCAGCCTCAGTACAGCAATCTCTATAAAAAATCATGATCCAGGAATCGAGGTTGTAGTCCACGAAAAATATAAAGAAATCGGGTATAATCATGAGGGGCGTCGATGCGGTGAAGCACATTCGGTTGAACGGGAATGGATTAAATGGAAACCAACTGGAAAAAGCATTTACAACACAATTCTTCAAATAGATGTTATCATTGGAAAGAAACACTATGTAAATGAAAGACCTCCAAATGTTTTATTTGTGTTGAACCGACAAGAATTCATCCATCAACTCGCACAAGATGCAGAGAAACGCGGTGTCGTCCTTCAAACAAGTGATAAAATAAAATCTATTGATGATCTCGATGGCGATGTGATTGTTGATGGCTCAGGCTGTCCAAGCACCGTAAAACGAGAACTTGATTTAGGTACAGGGTTTGTCGGTACATCATATCAACAAACGCTGGAGAATGCGAACTGTTTTCGAAATGATACTCTTCAAATTATTTATATTCCTCAAGGTGGATACTTTTGGATTTTCCCACGTAATCCGGAGAAAAAAGAGGTTAACATTGGGGTTGGAGTCTATGGTAGGAAATCTGATTATAACCTCCGAGAGATGCTGATATCGTTTAAAGAAGAACATCATATAACAGGTACGGTTAACTATGTGGTCGGTGGATTAATACCTATAGGGTTGCAACGCCCATTTTTACACAGAAATATTCTCTTTGTCGGTGATGCCGGTGTCGGGGCATTCCCATTCACTGCCCAGGGAATTTATCGAGCATTACTGAGCGGGGATATCGCTGGACGTTGCATTGCACAAAAGAAGCTAAAAAAATATCCTTCTATTATTCGGAAAGAGTTTATGCAATGGGACGTGATCGGTTCGACATTTATCAGGATGAATCTGGTATTTCGGAAAATAAATCCTGAATTGTTTTTTCCATTATTAAATTTTGTAATAAAACGAGGAAAACAATTTCGCTTGCTTACCTATTAATAGTGTTTGTGAATCAATTTCAAACCCTTTCTCTCTGTATAAGAAAATCACTGTATTGATCGAGAATGAAAATAAAAAATCAAGTGATTATTTTCTAGCGATTACTCAAAACCACCTGATGAACAACTTAGCAATTTATCACATTTTGGACAACAATAGATATAATGAATTGAACGGTCTTCATCTCCTTCAACCATCCTTTCCTCCAAATAAATTATTAACTCGTTATGTAAAAAACTTTGATTACAATACGCACATTTTACCATATAGACACCTACATTTTGATATCATTAATTGTTTGATAAAGACATCTGTTTGGGAGGTTATCAGTAATTGAAATGCTGTTCATGGATACATATTCTTTTTGAGAATTTTTCAGAATAAGAAATGGGGAGTCATTTGACGGGAGGAAATGAAATATGAATAGAAAGGCAGAACAGTCTTGGGTGGAAAGTCTACCTCATAAATTATTTGACTCCCCATAATATTATTATCTTTTAATCGTATAAAAACATTTTGTTGATATAAAAAGGAGAAAAAAAATTTATACTATTTATAATACCAATTTTCGTCTTCGGATTGTTGATATTTTCCTTTACTTTTTTCCTTTTTTCGATAAGGATTTTTTTCTTTATAGGTTTCTTTTCCATAATATTTTTGTTTAGTCATCTCTTTTCACCTTCTTGTTTAATTTCGATACTGAACATACTTAAAGTTAAGGCGTTATTTTTCCATATTGTAATAAATTTTATATATTATAAGCATCTGTATATAATTAGAAGAGGTATATTGATTGGGGAATGAAGAGGAAGAGGATGAAACTTATTTTCCATGGTTTAGAGCAATGGGAATAATGACAGATAAATTATCTAAAAAATTGTTTTTCCTTAACGAAGAAGAGGAAGAAGAACGCAATGATGTCTATATCTATAAAACCCTTCGATACCCACCTAAATCAATACCACCAACTATAAATTAGTTAAAATATTCTTTTTTGTGTCGGAATTTTGGTTTCTGAGGATATGTTTCAAAATAACAGAGTGGGGACAAGGTATGACAAAATGCGAATATTGTGGCAAAGTAATTTATCTATTTGGAAAATACGGTTGGACTGATGAAAACTCAGTACATTATGATTGTTATAAAAAGCTATTAGTAAAAGGCAAAGGAAATAAAATAACTTACGTTAAAACCGTGTGAATGCTTCTGTTTCTTAGGATATGTTTTTTTTTTTTGACATTATCACAGGATACATTTATATAGAATCATTTCCAAAACTATACGTTGGAGAGGAAATGAAGGAAGTAGAAGTATTCATTGGAATTATTCTTATTGTTGTTGGGGCTATTTTATTTGAAATGAATTGGGGTAGTATTCTTAGAGCATTTGGTCTTATCCTTGTGAGTGCTGGTGTTATCATTTATGTTGTTGCAGTAGATTCTATAGATGAAACAGAGAAAAAAAAGAGATTAAAAGGAAGGGTGTGGTGAAGTGAATGAAACGACCAAAAAAATATATGCGTGTGAGCATTAACTTGGATAAGAATTACAGGGATAAACTCACTTACCTTGCAGAACTTGAACACAGGAGGTTAAGTCAGCAAATAGTCCACATGGCAGAGTTTTATCTAAAACACCAAGTTGAAACAAGGAACTTGCTTGAACAATTCACTCAGCACCAATATGAACTAGGCATGGTGACACCCGATTTTATCGACATAAAAACTAGCGCACCAATTGAGGTTAAAGCTAGACGACGTAGACTTAAAACTAGTCAAGTCGTGCAAGAAAATAAGGGAATTATCGTATCAGATGTCCCTGAAAAAAAAAAAGCAAAAAGTGGGTTTGAAAATCTATCAAGCTGAATCCTAAAAAGAATCACTAAAAAGGGAATTTAGTATATGTTTTTATAGGTAGTAACTTTATTCAACCCTAGAGTGAAGGCAAAGGTTTTGCGAAAACAATTAGTAATCATAGGAATCGTTGCCATTCTTATTTGTGTTGGGTTAAGTGGATGTAATGAAGATGTTAGCGTTCAAGACAAAGGAATCATAAAATATATTGACCTCGAAGGAGGATTCTATGGGATAATAACAGATAAACAAGAGCTTTACGACCCTATTAATCTGCCTGAGAGTTTCAAGCAAGATAACTTACGAATTGAATTCAAAGCTATATATGTAAAAAATCAATGTAGCTTTCATATGTGGAGTACATTAATCTACATACTGGAGATAGAACAACTTGTACCGCATGGAAATCTAACGAATCAAACGACATGCAAAGATTATAATCTAACCGGACCACCATCAAATCAAGACTGTATTGAATACCAATACGATGGTATACAATACTTAAGTCTGACGCACCAAAATGCAGGATTTAACTGCTGTCCAGAAATAGCAATTAATATCACCATAATCAATC
>Ga0315277_10000880_pt1 | contig 45603 bp, 66 predicted proteins | sample YL17G05_15_MG_FD_203695 | JGI IMG/M metagenome (GOLD analysis project Ga0315277, IMG submission 203695) | Sediment microbial communities from Yellowstone Lake, YNP, Wyoming, USA - YL17G05_15 | ecosystem: Environmental > Aquatic > Freshwater > Lake > Sediment | place: USA: Wyoming | collected... | reverse complement strand
TTTCCTCACGCTCGGCGAATCCTGATCGAAGATAGCGCGAACGGTCCTGCGATCATCGAAACCTTAAAGAAAACGATTCCCGGAATTACCCCGATCACCGCATCGAAGTCGAAAACGGAGAGGGTCGCGGAGGTCGAACCCGACCACGAAATGAAGCGGTATCTCCTTCCGAAGCCGGACCTGAATCCGTGGGTTAAGCCCTTCATCGACGAGTGCGCAGACTTTCCGAACGCGCCGCATGACGACCAGGTAGATATGTTCACGCAAGGTGCGACCTGGCTCAAATCGAAGCAGGGGACGTACCTCGAAGCGCTGTCGAAAATCTAGTAGGGTTACGGTAACGGTAAAGCGTACAATATCCGGGGAGCGCGAATGAAAAAATCAGCCGCGAAGAAACCGTACATCGTTCAACGACAGGACCAAGATCGCGTCATCGATGGATGGAAGAACGTCCTAACCGGGCTCGGAGTACTCGGAAAGGATAAGCGTACGGGCGCGATGATCGAATGGCGGCAGCTCAACGAGATGGACGCAGAGCACCTCTACGCTGCCGACGATACGGCCGCGCGGTGCGTAGACCTCCTCCCCGATACGGCGTTCCAGAAGGGCCTGGAAGTTGTCGCGACGGACTCGCTCCCCCGCGATGAGGCGGACGTAGTCGAGAAGTATTTCGAGCGACTCGGTGTGTACGACGCCGTCCATCTTGCCGCGCGATGGGCGCGGCTTTACGGCGGGGCGGGAATCATTCCGATCCTCGACGACGGCCGAAAATTCAACGAGCCCGTCGACGAGACCAATATCAAGTATATCAAGGGCTTCACAGTCCTTCACCGATGGGAGCTGATGTTCCTATTCCTCCAAACGGACATCACGCAACCGAATTTCGGCCTACCCCGGATCTACAACGTAATCCCACGCGGAGGGATCGCGAACCCGCATATCATTATGGACTGGTCCCGGATCATCCGATTCGACGGCTCGCCCCTCCCCCGCACCCTTTTCATGCGCAACCAGTACTGGGGCGACTCGATCCTGCGGCGTCTCTACAACGTTATCCGCAATTTCAACCTCGCGAACGATGCGGCAGCCTCGATGATGGAGGACTTCAATACGGGTGTCATCAAACTCAAGGACCTCGCAGATATTCTCCAGACCGAGGAAGGCGCGGCCAATCTTCGCACGCGGATCGAGATGATGAACCTGGCCCGAAGCGTCCTAAACAGCATCGTCCTTGATGCTGATAATGAGTCGTTCGAGCAGGTTGCGCGTCCGGTAACCGGCGCAGCCGAGATTCTGGAGCGGATCAACATGAGGCTTGTGGCGGCAACGGGGATGCCGCACACGAAACTTCTGGGAACCTCACCGACGGGTGGGCTTTCGGGTAAGGGAGAGAACGAGAACCGGGACTGGTACGACCTCGTGAGCAGCTACCGCGAGTCTCAGATCCGGCCCGTGCTGGATAAGGTGATGAAACTCTCGCTCCGGGCTAAGAACTCCCCGACCAAGGGCTTAATCCCGGCGGACTTTACGTGGAAGTTCCAGCCGTTGTGGCAAATGGACGAGCAGGATCACGCCGCGATGCGAAAGACGATGGCGGAGGCGGATTCGATCTACCTTGACCGCGGGGTGATCGACCCGAGCGACGTCGCGCGATCCCGGTTCGGCGGCGATGAGTACTCGATTGAAACTACGCTCTCGGCCGACCTCTTCGCCGAGGAGGAGGAGCCGGAGCGGAAGTACGAGGACCCGAAGGAAAGCAGGATCACGATGCCGCCGATCACGAATGATCCGTTGCTCACGGGCCGGACGGCGATGCCACAGACTACGCTACAGGACCCGGCGCAGGCGCTTTGGCCACCGATCACACGCACGATCAAGGGGATTCGGATGAGCGGGGAACTTCCGAAGAAAGGAAATGCGATGGACTGGGAGAAAATACTAGACGAGTCGACGACGCTGCAAACGGTCATCCTCTTGAAAGAGAAATATAAAAGCGAGCGCGAAGCCCGGAAAGCCGCGAAATCGTTCTTCAAAGGCAAGAGGGTCGGCGGGGTAGATGAAACTTCGACGAGTTACCGATACCGTGTGAAAGAACCTGACGCGTTCAAGGAGGGTAGCTTCCGCACGATCTCCCCGAAAGAAGGGATTGCGCTCGTCATCGGCAAGCTGAAATAATGCCTTTAGCTCTACGTACTCCGAGCCGGGCGACGATAGAAATCCGGCGCCGGCTTCACGCCGGGATTCCCGGTAAAAAACGAAAGGTATTGCGACATCTGCATCCCCGGTCTCTAGAAAGAGAGTACGCGCGCGCTCTTCTTCGGTTCGTCTCGAAATTGCAGGGGATTATACTCAACCGGTTGATTCCCCGATTTCCCGAGATTGAGACGAAAGTAACCGAACTCCGGCCCGACTCTTCGCGGCAAGACCAAGAGACGGCGGCCGATCTCATCGCGGACTTAATGCAGTCGGTCAACCTGTGGTTCGATGATGCCCTTAAAGCCTATTACGCCGAGACTGTCGCGGAGGATCTGGGCTGGCAAGTTGCGGATTTCAATCGCAAGGAGATCGGGAAGGTATTCCAGTCAGTATTGGGGCTGGACATCGCGGGGCGGGAGCCGTGGCTTGTTTCGGAAATTAAGATGTTTACGAAGACCAACGCGGCGCTGATTACAGACATTCCCCGGAAGATGGCGGCGGATATCGAGAGCACGATGTATACGGGTTTGCGACAGGGGATGCGCCACGAGGCAATGCGCGACTGGATCGTCAAGGATCTCGGCGGGCCGAACGGAGAAGCGGGGGTATTCCAGAAAGTTGAGACGCGGGCGGCGCTGATCGCTCGGGATCAGGTCAGCAAGTTCAATGGTCAACTGACGTCCCTCCGACATCGGGACGCTGGTGTGGAAAAGTATATCTGGCATACCGCGATGGACGAACGGGTTCGGCCCGAGCACGCGGACCGGGAGGGGGATGCTTTCTCATGGGACGACCCACCGGAAGACGGTCATCCCGGGGAGCCGATTAATTGCCGATGCTGGGCGGAACCTGTCTTTGGCGAAGAAGAAGAGACTGAAGAATAGTGGCGTGGATATTCCGCGTTTACGAATTTGATTTGACGAGCGGTTTTTCTTCTGCTCAAATGTTGCTATCGGTTCAACTCAATGAAGAAAGTTCAACGTTTCGCACGCCTCGAAATTCAAAAAGATGCGATCACTCGCACGCCGGAAGGCTTTCTGATCGTTCCTGTAACCGCTACCCGTACCGGAGTTTTGCCGTATGCGAAGGAAGATGGTTCGGTGAGCCGCGAGGCCCGCATTCCGGACGAAGTATTCAGTGATAAGTCGATTGCTTCGATGAAGGGTATCCCGGTCACGAACGAACACCCCGTCGATCTGGTTACTGCGCACAATGCAACCTCGCTGACGAAGGGATGGACTGGTCACGATGTGAAGACGCGGGACGGGCGGTATCTGGAGACGACCGTCAAAATTGTTGACGAGGCGACGATCGCTCAAGTGCTCGACGGGAAGCACGAGGTCTCGATGGGTTATGAAGTCGAGAAGGACGAGAGCCCCGGGCGATTCGACGGGGAGGAATATGATGTGATCCAGCGGAACATCCGCTACAACCATCTTGCAATCGTGACGAAGGGCCGTGCGGGGCCGGACGTAAAACTGCGGCTGGACGCGGCAGACAACGAAATTCTCAACTCCGATGAGGGGGGCGAAATGAAAAAAGTGAAACTCGGTGATAAAGAATTCGAGGTAACTCAAGATCTGTGCGATGCCATCGCAAAATTCGGGAAAGATGCCGTCAAAGCGTTCGACATCAATCTCAAGGAGTGGGCAGAGGAAGAGACCTCAGAGCACGAAGAAGAGGGAGACGAAGACGAGTCGGAGGAGGATGAATCAGATGAGGACTCGGCTGAAGAGCAAGGTCGAGGAAAACCGGATCTCAAGAAAACCAAAGAGGGAAAGGACTCCGCCGACACGGCGAAACTGAAGGCCGAGAATTCCCGCCTTCAGGCCCGCCTCGATGATGCGGAGGAGAAACTCAAGAAGGAGCCGAAAATGGACCGGAAGGAAGTCGAACTAGTCGCTCAGGAATTGTCTCGGACACAACGAGTCGCCGAGGTCGTTCTAGACAGTAAGGAGATCGAGGCTCTGGCCGGGAAAGACAGCGCGGAGATCAAGCGCGCCATTGTAAAAAAGGTTTCGCCGACCGTGAGCGACGAGAAGCTCAAGAACCACGTTTACGTCGACGCGCGATTCGACGCGATCGCGGAACGCGCGCTGGCGACGAACCGGGATGAGTGGACGAAATTCTCTCCCATTCAACCGGCGCCGGAAACAACGGCCGTATTCGATGAGGATGCGATCCGGAAAAAGAATTTTGAACGGGCAGCTAACGCCTGGAAACAACCGACATCGCTCGTCATGAGCTAAGGGGGACACCATGCAAACAGCATACAACTATCTTCCGAACCGAAACGTCGCTGGATTAATCCAAGGTTTGAACCCGACTAGGATTCTGACCTTCGAGAACCCGGTCGATACCATGATCTTTGGACAGTTCGCGGCCCGGTACGCCGGACAGGACGACGGCTGTAAGCAACCCTCAGCTTCCGGAGACGTGATCCTCGGCGTCGTGATGCGCGATCTCGCACATCAGAACGTCGCTGCCCTCACGGTGGACGGATTGCTAGCGCAATCGGCGGTCCCGATCATTCCCGATGGGGACATCTGGTGTCAGACGGAAGAAGCCCTCGTAGTGGGAGATACCCCGTATATCGTGTACGCCGGGAAAGCCCAAGTACAGACGATCACGCTGTCGACTGATCTCATCACGGGCAACATTATTACGACGGTCGTGAACGGATCGAGTGTCTCCACGACCTACGCGACAGACCACGCGACGACTCGTGATGCGCACGCGGTCAAGATCGCGGCTCTCGCGGGCGTCGCGACCTGCACAGGCACCGGCGATGTGTTCACGGTCACGGCGAATATCGACGCGACCCTGGTCATCACGACAACGGTGGCGGGTGGGGCGAGCGTACCTACGGTAGTTATCGCGCAGACGGTAGCCGGTTTGCCGACGAGTAATCGCGGGCGGCTCCGAAACGACGCAGATACCAGCCGCGCGCTGGATGCGAGCGCCTACGTCAAGATCCTGGAGTACGACTCCGTGACAACGCTGGCGCGGGTGCGCGTGGCCGTTCATGTCTAACCAAAGGGGGAAATGAAGATGCCTAGAAAATACGTGAATCTCGACGACCAAACGGCGATCTTCTTCGAACGCCAGCTCGTCTACGTCAAGCAGCAGACATACGACATCATCTACCCTGAGATGAAAGCGCGGATGCTCATTCCCGTAGATACTACGGCTGGCCCCGGAGCAGAGTTCATCAAATACGAACAGTTCGATCAGGTCGGGATTGCCCAGTTCGTGTCGAACTACGCGAAGGACTTCCCGCGCGCTTCGATCAAGGGCAAGGAGTTTTTGCAGAAGGTGCGGTCCCTTGGGGATTCGTACTCGTATACCGTGCAGGAAATCCGGAACGCGCAGATGGCGGGGCTACCGCTAAACGCGCGGCTGGCTCTTGCGGCGAAGCGAGGGATTTTCCTCAAGGAGAACAGGACGGCATTTCTCGGAGATACGGAGTACGGGTTCCTTGGGCTTCTGAACCATCCGAATATCGGGCATGTGACGTTGCCGACGGATGGGACGGGGACGGTCAGTGACTTCCTCAAGAAGACCCCGGAACAGGTTCTCCGGGATCTCAACCTCGGAGTGACGTCGATCATCAATACAACCAAGGGAGTCGAAAGCCCGAACACGATCCTGTTGAGCCCGAGCTATTGGGGATTCCTCTCGACCCTCAAGATCCCGTATTCGGACTACACCGTGTTGGAATTCTTCCTCAAGAATTCGCCCTCGTGTAAAAACGCGGAAATGGTTCCGGAACTGGAAAGCGCTGGTGTAGGTAGCATCCCCCGGATCATCTGGTACGACCGGAACCCGATGAAGCTCCAGCTTGCGATCCCGCAGGACTTCGAGCAGTTCCCCCCGCAGGAAGTCAACTTGGAGTTCCAGATTCCGTGCCACTCGCGATTCGGTGGCGTTCTCTTCTATTACCCGTTGTCGGCGGCTTACACCGACGATGGGAAGGCGGTTTTGTAAGGGCCCCCAGGGATGTAGGGCGGCGGGGGAAGGTCTCCTCCAAGCTTTCCCCCGCTAAAAATGGAGGATGAAAATGCTCGTTGAATATACAAGGGCGAATGTCTTCAGTGTCCATCTCAGTACGGGCGTGTTCGTCCGGTTTATCCCGGGCGTGAATGAGATCGAGCCCGCCCTCTGGGAACAGATTCAGAAGCACCCCACAGTTGCGCAGATCATCGGCGGCGGTTTTCTCAAAGCTCTAAATGAGCCGGAGAAGGGACTGAGCGATCCCGGCCTTTCGGGACTGAACACCAAGGAAGCAATCGCAGTCGTGAAGAAAACCGTCGATGCCGACTTACTGAAGAAGTGGGCTTTAATCGACAACCGAAAGGCCGTTTCGGCCGCCATTCAAGAGCAGATTTCCGCCGTCGATCTCAAGCCCGAGAAGGAATGATCCGATGGGGCTGAACGTCGCCCTTTTCAACGCGCTGGCCCCGGAGTTTGCGTCCCTCAGCCCGGGAGACTCCGCGAAAAGGGATCTACTCGCCACTCTTGCGGCGGGCCAGGCCGACGCTATTACGTTCGGCGCGAACTATGATGCCGCTATCGCTCTCCTGACGGCGCACTTCATGAAACGATTCCCGACAGTGGGTGCGACCGCACCGGGATTTATGACTTCCGAGAAAGTCGGGGACTTGTCGCAGGCGCGCGAGTTGGTCATGAAGACAGGGAGCGGCTACGAGACAACGGCCTACGGCGAGATGTTTCTCCAACTCCGAAAGCAGCTCGTCAAGTCCCCCTTCTTCCCGGTGTACGCATCGGAACCAGCGATCGAGATCTAGGCTGGAGGCGAATCATGCGCGAGTACCAGTCCGCCAAGGGAGCGCATGTCAAACTCGGATTCCAGGGTGCGAAGGGCGAGAAGGAACACAAGGGGTCGTTCGGCTCGAAAGTCATCGATATCGCGATCATCCACGAGTTTGGTGCCCACGGTGCTGGGAAAAGGCATAACGTAATGATCCCGGAGCGGTCGTTCCTCCGCTCCACGTTTGACCGGACGGTTAACGCCAGGAATGAGATCGTGAAGGGCCTGATCGGAAAGATTCTCATCGGCTCGATGACGGTCGAAAGGGCGCTCGACCAGATGGGCGTTCGTGGCGTCTCGGACATCAAAACGACGATCCAGAAGTCGATCGGGATCAAGCCGCTGAACCCGAGCACAATCAAGGCTAAGGGGAGCAGCGTCCCGCTGATCGATACCGGCCAGCTCATCAACTCGATTCAGTACCAAAAGGTCATGCAATCGAAGGGGGGCGCCGTTGGTCGGCCTCACGACTAGGACCGTCGTGGTCAGCCGTTTCGAGGCTGGCGAATGGGTTAAGGGAGTTTACGAGAAGGGAGCCGAATCGATCCTGGAGATCCAGGCTTCCGTGCAGCCCCTCGACCCAAATGAACTTCTCCAGCTCCCCGAGGGGCGCCGGACCCACGAATCGATCAAGATATTCACCGACATCGAACTCCACACCGCTAACACGACGACGGGGGAACAGGCCGACATGTTGGAGATTGACGGAATCCAATTCGAGATCCACAAAGTCGAACGTTGGATGCTTCCCGGGAGTGCCCAAAATCACTACAAGGTAGTTGCCGTGAAGCGTACCGGGCTCGGGGACGTATTGCCGTGACTCTCTCGAAACTCAAGGATGCTTGGTACCGGTTCTGCGTGGATAACACGTCGCTCGATAACCTCACGGTCATCTTTTCTGAGGAGTTGGCGCCGGGAACGAGCCAGGGGCCGCGTCCTGCCAAGCCTTATTTGACTCTCCGGTTTTCTGGGCCGATGGCCCCGAGTCCAACGGATGATTTCCGGTATGATGCCGTTGAAGAAAAATTTGAATTGAGCGGGCTCCGTGAGTACACTGTTTCTATACAAGTTTTCGGGATCGAGGCGATGGATTGCATCGCGGAGATTCAGACGAAACTCAGTCTGCCTGAAGTGACGGAATTCTTCGCGTCACACAAAGCGCAGATCGGGATCGTCGATCGCGGGAGCGTGATGAACGTGACGGAGCTTCTGGATACGGGATTCGAGGCGAGAGCGGCGGTGGACGTTCGCTTCTATACGACCTCGGATGATCCCGAAGGCCCGATCGAATCCACGGAAAAGAGCATCGGAAAAGTCGAGTACGACGGAACGGTGACGAACGGCAAGACACAACACATTTCGGGGGATGTTGAGGAACCCACTTAACGGAGGATCGCCATGAGCGTGAATGACATTGTAAACGTACAGATCAGCCGGGAGACCCGATTCCCAACTGAGATCGCCTTCGGTACTCCGCTCATCCTGAGCCAGCACACGGCCTTCCTGGAGAATTACCGGGAATACACTGATATCGACGCGGTCGCAGACGACTTCGCAACCTCCTCCGATGAATACAAGGCGGCTACCGCTGTTTTTAGCCAGAACCCGTCCGTTACGAAACTGCGCATCGGCCGAAAACTTGCGAACGTCGCGGAGGAAAACCGGATCACTCCCGTCGCAGTCAACCTTTATACGTACGAGATAACCGTCCGTGGAACGCGTGTCACGTACACGGCGGATGCGTCGGCGACGGTCCCTGAGATCATCGCTGGCTTCATCGCAGCACTGGGAGCGATCCCGGATATTACGCCTTCAGATGGGACAACGTATCTTAAAATCCTGGCCACGACCGCCGGACTCGGACTCGGGACCGTCGTCGGAGAACATCTGACCAACGTTATCCAGACAGCGAACGTTGGCGCGGAGTCGGCGCTGAACAATATTTCAAACGATTCGGATGATTTCTATGGCGTTATGTGTTGCTCGCGTACGGCGGTAGACGTGAAGGCGTGCGCGGCATGGGCGGAGCCGAGGATGAAACTCTTCGTCACCGCTTCTGGGGACGCGAACATTCTGAGCATCGGATCGACTACTGATATCGCTTACGTTCTGAAAGCGGCGGGATACGACCGCACCGTCGTTCTTTATAGCGCGGATTATGCAGCGTTCCCAGATGCGGCAGTTCTTGGGATGGCGCTACCGTACGACCCTGGGAGTATCACGTTCAAGTTCAAGGAGCTGAACGGGATCACAGCCGACAATCTTACCGATACGCAGCGTTCCGTGGTTTTCGGCAAGAACTGCAACGTCTTTGATAATCGCGGCGGATTGGCGATCATCGAAAACGGGACCTGCGCCTCCGGGGAATTCGCTGATGTCATCATGGGCATCGACTGGATCGGCTCCCAGATCCAGGAGCGAGTTTACGCGATGCTGGCGAATGAGCCGAAAGTTCCATACACGAATCAGGGAGTCGATGCGGTGAAGGCCCAGATCCGGGGCGTTTTAATCGAGGCGGTGAGCCGCTCGATTCTGCGGCCGGACCCTGTGCCGACGGTAACGGCGCCGGACGTGCAGGACATATCGGTTCTGGATCGGGGGGCGCGGCTCCTGCCAGATATCACGTTTCTGGCGCAACTCGCCGGGGCCGTCCATTCGGTCATCATTCGTGGAACCTTAACCGTGTAAGGGGGGAGAAAAGATGCGCACATATATCCCGAAAGAGGTATCGATCATCGTGGGCACACGCCCGGCAAGCGGGTTCGCCGATGGAGCTTTTGTGAAAGTCGAGCGCGCGAACGATGCCTTTACGATGAAAGAGGGCGCGGACGGAGAGGTAACGCGAGCCAAAACTTCTTCCCGCGCGGGCACGATAACGGTGACGCTGATCCAGGGTTCCTCTTTCAATGATTACCTGTCCACGCTCGCCCAGGTAGACGAACTGACCGGAAACGGAACTGTTCCAGTCATGGTCCGGGACGCGAAGGGGACAACTCTTTTCGCCTCCCCAGCAGCATGGCTTCGGAAGATGCCGGAAACCGAGTTCGCGAAAGAAGTTGGTATCCGGGAATGGGTCTTCGACTGTGCAATCCTGGAATACTTCATCGGCGGGAACTGATAGATGCGCGAAACCGCGAAACAGACCGTCGACGGATTGACTTATGAATTCTGGCAGCTCGATCCGGAGAAGGCATGTGACGACCTCTTCATCCTCGTGCGGAACTTTGTTGGCCCCTTGGCAAAGGTAATCGGATCGGCGGGGACCGAGTCCGTCGAGAAACTCATGAGCGCGAAAGTCGACTTCGATAAGATCGGGGACGCCTTCATGGCTGCCGCGCCTGGGATCAATAAAGATGAGATCAAACAACTCTACCGCGACATCCTATCGGTCTCAATGTTCGAGGGGCAGACGCTCTCGTGGAATCACCCGAATTTCCAGGGGAAGCCGCTACATCTTCAAAAAGTTATTTGGAAAGGGCTGGTGGCGAACTTCGGAGATTTTTTCGACGTACTCAAAGGCCCCGCCGTATCCGCCGGTCCGTCGATCCCGGTGCCTCGAACGTTAACTGGTGGATCTGGCGTCCCGTCCTCGCCGGGGTAACGACCTTGGAAGAGATCGAGCGGCACTGGAGCCTGTACGATCTCCTCGACGCGCACGAAGCCCTCGATATCCGAGAAGAGATTGAGGAAGACGCGCGTAACCGCGCTGAGAGCGAGATGCGAAAGGCAAGGCGCTAAATGGTAATCAGGGAATTGGTGACGCGCTGGGGGCTTCAGGTCGATGACCGCAAGCTCAAAGCCTTTAACGAAGGGATCGAGACCGCGAAGCGGAACGCCGCGCTGCTCGTCGGCGGGGCCGTCACTCTCGGGGCAACTCTTTTCGGTCTAGCAAATTCTGCCGCGAAATTCGGACACGATATTAAACTCGCTTCTGAACGGCTCGGGATCGGAACGACACAACTACAGAAGTATCAGTACGTTGCCGGACTCGCTGGCGTTGAAGCCGAGACGCTGAATATGTCCCTGTCACGGCTTATGCGTTACGCCGCGATGCACGGGGAGTCTGCGCCATTAAACGTCCTCCTTGCGAAGGCCGCTGAGCGGATGAGAACGGCCGGGTCCCAGGCGAATCGCGTAGCAATCGCCTTTCAGCTTTTCGGCCGTGGTGGCATCGGAATGATTAACGTCCTCAAGCATCTCGGTGAGGCGAAAGAGGCGGAGCTGCTCGGCGGGATCATGAGTGAGAAGGACATCGCGGCGGCGGACGAATTCCGGGAGTCCTGGGAGAAGATTCTTTTCTGGCTCCGGGGGATTAAGAATTATATCGGGACCGTACTCTTCCCGGTCTTGCAGCCGATGATGAAAACGTTTCTGAAGTGGGCGATGGTGAACCGAGAGCTGATCCGAACGAACATCAGGAGATTTATCCTGGAAGTGAAGGACGCAGCTTTTTGGCTTTTCAATACGGTGAAGTGGGGCATCAAAGAGTTCCAGAACCTAATTGACCGATTGGGCGGGATGACAAACGCGCTCCAGATCGCCAAGGACGTTTTTGTGGCGTGGATCGCAATCAGTACCGCTGCCGCGATCGGCAAGATGGCGGTCGGGGTTCTCGGGGTTACTTCCGCGTTTCAGAAGCTCGGCTGGGGGATCGCTTTCTCAAACGCGATGGCAATGCTGACGCCGCTTATTATCGGCGGAACGATCATCATGATCGGGCTTCTGATCGAGGATCTGATCGGCATGTTCGAGGGGAAGGAATCGTTGTCGGCGAAATTCTCGGATTGGGTGATCTCGAAAATCGAGATCCTCATCGCGGATCTTAAGGAAATCTGGGCGCTGATCCAAGAGCCTCTTTCGGAAATCGTGGGGGGCTTGTTAGACCGCGCGCTCGAATTCTTCGGAGTCGAGGAGCCGACCGAAAAGGCAATCACTGCCATCCCAACTCTTCCGGTCCTGCCCGGTCCTTCTCCAGCCACGACGGCTACGTCCATTTCCGCTCGCCATGAGGTCAACGTGAACGTGCAAGGGCTCGACCGCAAACATGCGCAGGATACGATTCAAGGCGCGATCGACTCTTCGCTGATCTACGGGATGACCGACTTGCAGATGGCTCTTGCGCTTGGGGGAGGGGGACAGGACTGATGGCGTCGAAACGCTGGCTTTTCGATGGGATGGTTGCTTGGAACCAACTTTATCATTTTCCTCCCTATGATCCGTGCCCTTGTGGATCGGGGAAAATCCTGCGGAATTGCTGTCTATCGAAATCCCTATTCCCACAAAATGAAAAACTGAATTCGGACGACCTCGCCATCCTCGCTTTTGAGGTCCTCCACGCATCTCCCTTTATCCGGAGCGTAAATGCCTGATCTGGGGATGATCTTCGGCTCGAAGAAATCCGCCGTTATTGGGGTGATGAATCTCGATGCCTCTCTTCAAGAGACGCACGAATTGACGGCCGTCGCGACGAAGAATGAAGTCGAGGACGGGGTTGACGTAACCGATCACGTAAAGCTCGAAAATCCGAAGCTAACGATCGAGGGCATCGTTTCCGACACTCCGATTACCGCGCTTTCGGTAGCAGCCGGTCTCGCCTTGAGCGCGGCTGCGTCGGAAGCTAGTCGGGCCGTTGGCTCGCCCTTTTTTGGGCTCGCAGTTGCCGCTGGTGGTGGAATCGCCGTGAATGCCTGGAAGGGTTCGATGGGGAAAACGGTCGTGTCTCCGCCGCGGAGCACAAAGGCGTGTTTCGATTACATGGTTGAACTCTACCAAAAACGACAGCCGTTCTCGGTTGTTACTGCCCTCAAAAAATACGACAACATGGTTATCACGTCGCTGGTAATCCCGAAAAACGTGAAGATCGGCCGGTCATTCCAGTTCACGGTCACGATGGAGCAGATTAGGATCGTCGCTCGCCAGTTCGTCTCCGTGCCGAAGACTTCGAGAGGAGATGCGAACCCGAACCCAGTGGCGAAAGTAGGGCCGCAATCCGGAGAACTTCCAAAACCGACTACGACGACGCAGGCAGAGACTTTCACACTCGGGCTCTGGAATAATATCAAGAAGGGTGTCACGAACGCCTTCAATACGATCAAGGCGGCAAAATGAGCCTGCAACTGCCGATTCGGAACGACATCGAATCCTTTTCACTCGCGATCGCCCTCGATGGGTCCGTGTACCTTCTCCAATTCGATTACAACCTTAGAATCGACACGTGGACGATGACTGTCTCTGACGCTCTCGGGAATCCGATTTTGGCAGGCGCCCCCATTCTCACAAATATCGAGACCCTAGCGCAGTACATCACCGAGGAGTTACCGCCCGGGGGAGTCATTGCGATCGACGAGTCGGGTCAGAATCTCGACCCGACATTCGATTCGTTCTCGGAGACCGTAAAGGCGATCTACCTAGAGGCGGCGGACCTTGCTACCTAAAGAGGCCCAATACCTGCGGCGGGTTCGGACGATCATCGGGCCGAACGTAGAGACCGAAAAACCATCCTCGATTCCGACGACGGCGCGGGAATTCCACACTCGAACCGCTTTCCAGGTTACTAAAACAGCCACCGGAGACCCAAATTCCGCCCGGATATCGATTTTCAACTTATCGCCCGAATCCCGCGCTTTTCTAGAGCAGGATAACCTCTGGGTATGGCTTCAGGTCGGCTACGGGCTCACGGAGTCGTTTACGCCCTACCAGACCATATTTTTTGGCAATCTGAACCGAATTAAGGCCGTGAAACGGTCCGGAGACGTCATCATGGATATAGAGGCGATGGATGCCTCCAATAACCTTACGACGGCCGTAGTTTCAGTCGGGTTTTCCGCTGAAATTAACAACCATCAAATCCTCGATGAGGTCGTGAAGCAGCTTCGCGTGGCCGTCGGACACATCGAGGAATTGCCGCTACACGTAAACAAGCACGGGTACACGAAGGTCGCCACCGCCCAGAAGATTCTGGACGAATTGACAAGGCCGCAAGGTTTCACGTGGAACATTCAGGACGGCGCGTTATATATCCAGAAGATACGAAAGACGGGAGATTTGCCGGAAATGGTTGAGGAATTCGAGTTGACGCAGAATACCGGGCTTCTCGGGATTCCGACGAAAATCCAGCAGCGCCCGGATCTCGGGGGCGGAAAAACTATGAAATCGATCTCCGTGCTGAACACGCAACCGTACATCGAAGCGCGGTGCCTCCTAAATCCCAAACTCCGAATCGGAAGCACGGTAAAACTATCCTGGAAGAACATCACTCACCAAGCCGAGAACACGAATATCCGGCTCGAAATCCAGCGATTGGATCTGGCGGGCGATTCCCATGAAGGCGTTTTCGAGTGCCGCTTTCAGGGGGTGATCCTTGCCTGAACGATCTCTCATCAGCCCGACCTTGCCGTCGATTATCCGACAGGCGATCGAGCGGAGGGTCTCGGGAATTCACACGGCTATGCCTGCGGAGATCGTAAAATACGATTTCGCGAGGAACCTCGCGCAGGTCAAACCGGCGTTCACGATTAAGTTCGTTACGGAAGATGTTCCGCGCGAGATCCCGATCATCTCCGATGTTCCCGTCCTCATATACCGGACTTCCGGGGCACACGTCCGGCTTCCGATCGCTCCCGGGGATACGGGGCTTTTGATCTTCGCCGAGCGGTCCATCGACCGCTGGATCGACGGGTTAGGTGCGAATGACCCGAAGGACGGACGGAAGCACGACCTTTCGGATGCCGTTTTCGCGCCGGGGCTATTTCCAATCACGAAGCCGATGGACGGGTCTTCCGCGACGACTAGCGTAGAGATCCGGAATCAAAGCGGGTTCATGGAATTCTCGCAGTCGGGGCGTTTCCGCATTGGAAACCTAGAGGAGGAGTTGCTATCCTTACTTAAGGAAATCGTGAACGCGCTACAGTCGATTACTATCACGGGAACGACCGCGTTAAGCGGAGGAGAAACTCACACCCACGCTATTATCGCACAGCCGGAGACTTCCTCAGTGATCTCGGCATTCGCCGCGCTTGAAGCAAGAATGGCGAAGTTGAAGGGCTAAGATGGACTTCAAGCAAAACGACGCCGGGGATCTAGTCTTGGAAAACAACAACCTCGTCTCCGTGAACGGAGCAAATGAGGTCCGGCAGCGCGTCCTCCAAAACCTTCGCACGTTCATGGGCGAGTGGTTCCTCGATTACAGCCTCGGGGTACCCTATTTTCAGGACGTATTCACGAAAGCAGTCGATCGGGATGCGGTATCGACGGTCCTTCAGGCGTCCATCTTGGGGAGCCTCGGGGTACTGGAGCTTCTCGCGTTCTCGCTGGACTTCACCCCATCCACGCGTTCTTTGGGATGCGATTTCACGTTTCGGGCGTATGATGGGGACATCGTGAAAATTCAGGAGGCGCTATCGGTATGAGCGAGTTCGGCGTCACCGATCAGGGCTTTATCATCAAGCCGCTCTCGCAGATCGCGGACGAGACCGCGGCGGAATTCCAGTCCGCTTTCGGAGCGGGCGTGAACCTTGATCCTCGGGGTCCCTTGGGCCAGATCAAGGCGATCCTCGACGAGCGAATGTCTCTGCTCTGGCAGCTCGCGCAGGCGGTCTACCTGTCCCAGTACCCGAACACGGCCTCCGGAATCCCACTTGATAACGCGGTCGCCTTGACCGGGATTATCCGCAAGCCAGCCACACGAAGTACCTGCTCTAGCGGGCGCGCGCGCGGCGTCCTGAATACTCCGATTCCGGCGGCGACGGTGATCTCCGTCTATGGGGCTTCGGCCTCCCGATTTCAGACGGACGCGACGGCGGAGATCAGTATTCCGGCAGTCGACGAAGTGCAGACCATCGCTTTCAGTTCCGCCCCGGATGCGGGGGCTTTCACGCTCATATTTGCCGGGCAGGAAACTGTATCTCTTTCCGCAACAGCGACGGCAGCGCAAGTGGAGGCTGCGCTGGAGGCCTTGGCGAACCTGACTGATGTTCTCGTGACGGGCTCGACTTCGACCTCGTTCATCGTGACCTTCCAAAACGAGGACGGTGGGAAGAATCAGCCGCTTCTCACGGTCGGAGCGAACACTCTTACTGCGGCGAGCGTCCCCGTTATCCTGACAATCACGGAGACTACGCCAGGGGATGCGGCGAAATCTCCCTTGATCGCAATGACCGCCCAGAATACAGGCCCGGTCTCGGCGCCTATGGGGAGTCTTACGGTAATCGATACACCTGTGGTCGGCCTCGAAAGTTTTACGAATGAGGAAGACGCTGATGTCGGAGAAGATATCGAGACCGACGCCGATCTGAAGATTCGCCGCGTGGCGGAGCTACACATCTACGGCACAGCAACGGTAGACGCGGTTCGATCTAAGATCCTCGACATCGCGGACGTGGACAACTGTTTCGTGTTCCAAAATAATACGGACGCGACTGATTCGCATGGGCGCCCGGCGCATTCGGTAGATTGTATCGTGCAGGGCGGAGCGGCGGCAGACATCGCGGAGATTCTTTTTCAGAACGTGGCCGCGGGGATCAGCTTCTTCGGGTCCATCTCCGAATCGGTTTATGATCAGCTTGGATTCCCGCATACGATTAAGTTCTCGCGTCCGACTGTACTTAACATTTGGCTTACGCTCACGCTGACGACGAATTCCGATTATCCCGGCGACGGTGATACGGAAATCGTGAACGCGATCATGGCTTACGGCGCGACGTTGACGATCGGGGAGGACGTCATCGTCTACGGTACCAAATCTATTCTCGCGGCGATCTCTGCCGTCCCGGGTGTAACGGATGTCGCCGTCAAGATTGGCGTCGCAGCGATACCTGCCGACGGCTCCGCTGTTTTCACAGCATCAGACAGCGCCGGGGATCTTCTCCTCACTTCGAACGGCCACGGCCTCATCGTCGGGAATCAAGTGACGTTCAGCAATTCCGGCGGCGCTTTGCCGACCGGTCTGACGGCCGGTGTCGTCTATTGGGTGATCTGGAAGGACACGAATACATTCAAGGTCTCGACGACTCGCGGCGGGGATTCTGTTGCCTATACGAACGCCGGGACTGGCACCCACACAGTGTATTGGGGTGGACGGTCAGACGCGATTGTCGTCGATGAGCGCGAGCTAGCGGAATTTCTCTTCGCCAACATTACGGTGATTTCTTGATCCCGCTATCGAAAATCGCGAGCCATGAGACGCAAGCCTTCGGGCGTTTATTGGAGCAGTACAAAGAGAGCGCGAATCTCAAGGCGATTCTCTCCGTGTACTGTGACCAAGTTCAGGATTTGGAGGACGCGATCTATTCGATGATGACAGAGCGCGCTCTAAACGAAGCGACAGGAGTGCAGCTCGATCGATTGGGCGAGATCGTTGGGATTTCACGTTACGGACGCGCGGATGAGGTCTACCGCGTTTTTCTGGCCTTCCAGATCGGGGTAAACGTTTCGAACGGAACGCTGAATACCATTCTCCAGCTCTTCCAACTTATCACAGGGGCGACGGAATTGATGGTAGAAAGCGAGGGACACGGCTCGGTTTCAATCTCCTATTCCCCGGGCTTGGACCCGGATTTGGAGGAGTTCATTTTCGAGGCGATGGCTCATGTGGTCGCAGCGGGAGTGAGAATTTCGGGTTTCGTAACGACGGCGGGACCGGATTCTTTTGCTTTCGACGGCGGAACCGGCCTCGGCTTCAGCGGCGTCTACGATCCCACCGTCGGCGGAGAATTCGCCGGGATCGTGGTATGAGAGGAGAACCGAATGCCCTACCCGTCTAAACCAACCGAAACGCTTCCGCTGTGGACGGACGGCGACCCCGCGAAGCAGATCGAACCCTCTTCTGGGAAAAAAGAGACGGGATGGATTCTGGCCGAGAAGCCTCCCTTCCAGTGGTTTAACTGGCTCCTATATTCGATCGGACTGTGGCTATCGTATTTCGAGGACACGACCGACCAACTTAAGGCTGATGTCACGGGCGATTTCAATATCAGCGTCGGAAGCGGCAAGCAGTACGCGACACTAGCGGAGGCGCTGGTCGCAGCGGTATCGGGCGATGCGCTCTTGGTTTTCTCTGACGAGTCGGTTTCGACGAATATCGTCATCGCGCAGAATAATCTCAGGATCAAATTCCGGCCCGGCGTAACCTTTTCCCAAAGTGGAGGCGCGACGATCTGTCTCGATGTCACTGGTGATCGTGTGGAGATCGAGTCTGCGCGTTTCAATAACTTCGCCACTGGCATCCGTTACCAGGCGGGGGCGGACTACGGACGCGTAAAGACCTGCAACTTCGTGAATTGCACGACGCCTGTAGATTTCGTGGCGGAGACGTGTACTGAACAAGGGAGCATTTATGAATAATAACAAAGTGATATCCTATTTCCTCTCTCTTCTATTTCTAACTCTCTCGCCCTTCTATGCTGGCGCCGGAGAAGTAATCCGGCAAGATCAGATCACCTTTGGACGGCCTGATAGTACAGCAAAAAAAATTCTAAGGTTCGACACTGGAAATAGCCCGAATGCTCTTATCGCGGTTGATGATGCAAAGAATCTACATATTGATAATGCTGCGAACATAGGTCTGGACGAGTTTGGCCTTGACCTAGCGGGCGCGCTGTCGTTCTCGTCGATCAACCAGGTAAATGCCAATCGAGTGATTGATTCCTATATGCGGGCCTTTGGATGTGCAGTTCGTGGGGTTTGCGGTAGTTCATCTTCAGGGAATTTCACGACAACAAGCACAACCTTCGTGGACGTAACGAATTTGAGTATTACGCTTACAACGTCCGGTCGCCCAATCCTTGTTTTAATCACTGGTGTTGGAGGTTCCGGTTATTTCTCGATTTCTGGAAATACAAGCCCTGCTGGAGGTTGGATTATTTTTAAGGAGGGAGGGACGACCTTTGGAGGGGGAATGCTTACATCAACCGGTGGGACTACAACCTATCCGCCGATGTTATTTGCAATTAGCGGGGGAGTTGCTGGCGGTCACACCTTTAAAGTACAGGCTGCTGTACAAAGCGGGGCGACTATTGGATTATCTTCCTGTACTTTAAGAGCATTTGAACTCTGAAAGGAGAATTCGATGATCCGACTTTTGAAACTTCTTTTTCTCTTTCTCTTTCCTCTTTCAGCCGTGGCACAAGGGATCGATCCCGGATCGGTCGTTCCGAAAGTAGTCTACGGCCCGACGATTTCTGCCTGTCTACAGAATCCGGGACTCAATAGGCAGCTCTCGACGACCGTGGATCAAAACTCCGCATCGGGTCAGGTAAAGCTCTATATCGTCGCGACGACAAATCTTGCCGCCGGAGACGTAGTTGTAGTCGCGCCAACTGTTCCCGCAAGGAAGGAAGCCTGCGTGGTAGCGAGTGTCGTGTCCGGAGATTACGTGAACTGCGCAGCGAATCTTACCTATACGCACTTGGCGACAGATGCAGACGTAGTGAAATCGAGCGAACGCGTTGGTCCTCTGACTATAGGCGGTTATTACTCAATTTACGCGACGGACGCGACAGGAAACCTGATTGAAATCCGTTGCCTTATGGGAGGACTGACAGTGCTGGCCGATCCCGTCGCGCCGACAGCGGTGACTTCCGTCAACGGCGAGATTATCCCCGTGGGGGCAAAGGAAATCTGGGAAGTCTCAGACTCCGATCATTCGTATCTGAGTTGCATTCCTATCTCGGATACGGCGTATCTTAACGCGTGCAAAAAGAGATGAGAAAGATCCTCCGAATCCTCTCTCTTCTTCTTCTCCCGACCGCGCTATTGGCGCAGTCGCGGAACGGATGGCAGGAACTCCAGCCCTTCCGAGGGAATTACGCAGCTCGGAGCGGGCGGTTGCCGCAGATAGATCAGCTCATATTCTCGTCGGATTTCACTTCGGGAATTACAGCGCAAGTCGGAACGACGCCGACCTTCTCGCGTGCTTCTTTGGAAGTCGGCCCGGGATCAGCGGCCGATAATTCGCTCGTGACTTTTGGCAGCGGTATCCCAGCTATCCCGATCTGGCCGTACAAATTCGTCTCCCCGAACGGCGGGCTTTTCATCAACCGCGCATCGAAGAATCTCTGTCTCTATTCCGAGGCTCCAGCGACGGCGCCCTGGGCCGCCGTCGGGACACCGACGGTCACGAATAATGCCGCCTCCGGACCGGATGGTGTCACCAACTCGGCCGCTACCATCATGGCTGATACCTCGAATGAGGGCATCACGCAGGATACCGGAGAAGTTGCGGCAAATCTTCATTCTCTCTTCGCCGCCTATGTTCGGGTGGCGACGGGAACATTGGCGGGAACGCTGACCATCGAAGGCTCCGGGTTGGTTCCGGAGACGACAAGCCAGGCTTTCGCCGCTACAACTACATGGCAGCGGATCACGGTCTATAAAGCATTTAGCGCCCTGGCGACTGGGACGATCAATGCGAAACTTACCCTAGACGCGACGGGCACAATGATCGTTTCATGTTTTATGTGTGAGGCGAACGTCGTTGGTTACGAACCGGGATACATTCCTGACCCATACGTGAAAACGACGAATGCCGTTGCCGCCTCCGCGAATGACGCGGTAGCGATCTCCGACATCAATGCCGCGATGCAAAAAGGGACACTTTCGTTTTGGCATTTCGTTACATGGGATACGACCCAGACATATGGCAGCGACGACAGTGGTGGCTACCGGGTGATCTTCCAGTACAGCTCCTCCGTCTCGGATTTCCGCGCCTATTTTGGGACCCGAACGAACAATTCATCCCTTCCTTGGTACTACGGCGGCTCGCTCATGGGGACTTGGAACGCTTTGGCCGCCGGGATGCTTCAGAACACATGGAGCCACTTCATAGTGACCTGGGACAACTCCGGAGCCGCCATCGACTACCGCATGTATTGGGGGATGTCGGCAACGCCGACAGAACGCTTCTCGAATACAACGGCCACCCCAACGACTCCCGGAGCAGGATCTCTATACCTCGGACAACATTCGACCGTCGACCAACGCGTTGGCGGTGGCCAGGGCTTCGGAAGGCCGCATATTTGGAAAGTGGTTCTCAACGAAGCAGAGCGCACGCAGGTTCACGCGAGCGAGAAATCATTTTATGGCTATTAGGGAACTGCCACAAATTTTTGTGACTCTGAAATGTCGGTTGTTCTTCTTAGCCCGGAGGTTCTATAATTGGGGAGGATGGGGGGAAGCGTGGAGCCGATTAAAACCTGGAAGCCCAAACTCCGCGATCTATCACTGGTTGCCACACTTATTTCTAGCCTTGCTGTGGGTTTTCGTGTGGTGGCAGACCGAATTGTTCTCGACGAGACTATCCGAGTTACAAAAATATCTCTCGAACGACTTGAATCACGTCTGGAAAAGTTCGATGAGACCTGGAACGCCCACTGCACCCAGAACGCCCGCACTGAGGAGCGGCTCGATTCGCTCTCTCGCAGAGTCGATGGAATGGAACGGAGGCGTTAGATGATCGACCACAAGAACGTCGATATAACGGCGCCGCAGATGTCGGCCGTTCATCCGGAGTTGGGGAAGATTTTGGGCCTGGCGTCGTTCCTGGCTTATGAATGGTACGGCGACGATCTTGTTATCACCGCGATCTACGATCCCAACCATCCCGGTCTCACCCATCGCGCCCTTGAAAAGTACCATCGTTTTGTGGACTGTCGGCTCCTCTCGCGCGGGGGACTCGTAGGGAGCGAGAGACTCCGCCGAACGATCAATGCTGCGTATCAATATGATCCGCAGCGGCCGATGATGGAGACGATTCCACTACTCGACCACGGGACGGGTCCGCACTTTCATTTTCAATTGACTCCGGCGTGGTTGAGTTGGCCGGAACAACCCAGGCATTGGACCTAAGAGAGGAGAACACAATGGACGGATGGAAAACAAAGATCGCGGGAAGTTTGATGATCGCTGGGGCAGCGTGCGGTTTAGCTCTGCATTTCATCACAGAGCCAGATGTGGCCGGATCGTTAACGATCGAACAGGCGGCCACGGCGGCTATCGCCGGGATGGCCGTTCTCGGGCTCGGCGGAAAGTTGCAGAAGATCATCGACGCGATCAAAAAATAAATGAAGGAGATCGCCGGGATCGTCCTTCTCCTACTCCAGATTCTTTGGGAGTGGTGGAAGGCCCGGCAGACGCAACTTGAGCAGGCGAAGAAGAGAATCCGGGAGCGGCAAAAGCGGTCGGTGGAACGCGCCGAAGCATTGCTCGCGAGAGATGGAGACACGACGACTCGGCTGGGCCGCGGTCGCGCTGTTCTTCTTCGTGAACTTTTGCGCGAGCGCGGGTTGCATAAAACTCCTGTCGACCCCGCCTGAAGAGCGGGTCTACTTCCCAGAGGAACTGTCCTGCGTTGCCGCCGTCATTATTTCGGAGGAGTCCAAAGAGGATGGGTTTACCTGCAAGCTCCCGCCCGGAGGAAAACTGGAGGATTTCCTGATCGTTGGACAAAAGGCTTGGCTCGACAAGATCGATCTCATCGACGACTGCATTGACGCCGGGCTTCTGAAGGCGCCGTGAGCGCCGTAATCCAGCGGCCGTTCACGGTCTCGCAGGTCGACCGTCTCACCTCGCCCGATGGCGATACGCTCCAGCTCATCCGCTCCGGAACGAACGAGGCGATTGTCGGATCGCGCGGTGATCTAATTCTGAAAAGCGCCTCGGGCGGATACCAATTCGGGTATGGATCTCTCATCGGACTCGCGCAGTTGAATAGCGTTCTGGATCTGAAAGGGTCCACGGCCAGCGTCCTCAATCATCTCGATTCTCTTGGCGTAAATGTTCTTCAGCGAAGTTGGTACGGGAACGCCGCCGAAAAACACATCCGCGATTTCATCAAAGTCCCGGACGGAAAAGAGTCGCGTTATCTCCTGGAAATTGGGGACGGTTTCGTAGGCCACGTTGGCGCATACCACCAGAAGGCGTTTATCGACCTCAACGTAGCTTCCTTCGCCGGAGGCTCCGTATCAATGGAATGGATTGGAGAACGGACGGATTCCTCGGGGGATTGGGACGGGGACATCTATACGGGCTGGTACATCAATGGAGACGAGGGGTCGGGGCTAGCCGAGTTTCTCATCCACGCCTCACGGCAGGCGACGGTCGCCGATACGACGGAATGGCATTTCTGGGGAATGGACCGCTCGGTTCTCGGCAAATCCACGGTACGTTTTTCCGTCGATCATGGCGGATTGGATATTTTAGCTCTTACGAAGACGGGCGATCTCGCACTTTCGGGCGGGATAGATATCGGAGCGGGAAAACAATATACGGTCAACGGAACTGTCCCGTATGCGCTCGCCGGTCACGGACACACATTGCTCCCGGAACACATCATGGTCGGACGCGGGACCGCGCGAACCAGTGGGCCCTCGCGGAAATATCTTCTAACCCTCGCCGAGGACGCGAGCGACATCGCTGAGCAGTATGACAACCGCATCGGCGCCTATTCGCTGCAGTCCCCGCTTTATATGCAACCAACGTTCGACCAGGACATCGGGCCGACGCAGATCTCGGCGGGCGAGGAGACGATGGAATTGTACCAAGGTCTCCAATATACCGACGGCAATTACAATTTGGGCCGGGAGCACTGGGACTCGTGGGAGTATGGAGACACGGTCGAGGACGCCTGGCATGAGGTCATCGGTACCGCCCGGACTTGCGAGTCGATCACGATCACGGCGACGGAGTTGCTACACTATCTCGATTTCAAGGCGTACCGCACAGGCTCAGGACCGATCACGCTCACGCTCACGCTGTATGCCACGGACGGAGTAACGCACAAACCTACCGGGGGTCCCGTCGGCAGCGGGACATTCGACGCCTCCGCGTTGACGACTGACCCTGCCGGAGAGGTCATCGAGTTTATCCTCTCGACGTACAAATACGTCGGAGCTGGAGTTCTCGCCCTCGTCATCACATCCTCGTCGTGGACGGATACCGTATATATCGCGGCAGATGAGACCTCGGGCGGATATGCGACAGGATGGGGATTCACGAGCACGGACGGCGTGAACTGGACGGAGATCGGGGCCGGAGGGATCGGGGATTTCCTGTTCGAGACATTCGCCGCGCGGCAGAACACCGCGACGTCCGTGATCTCCGGACACGCGATCAATTTTATCACCTCGAATCTATCGTCGATGCTGTTTCCGCTGAAGTCGAACATCTATTTGTACAACCTGAAATCAGTGATGATCGGACTCCCCGCGACGTGCACGATTCCGAAAATCGTCGGCTACGGCATGACGGGGTTCGCGGTCGTCACCCCGACCGTCGCGACGGCGGGATATGGGGGGGAATTTGTCCCACCGACCGGCACGTTTACCCGCACCTACGGTGTCTACGGTGGAACTGGCAGCGGAGTAACTTTTGCGGGGATGTTCGCGGGGGATGCGCAGGCGACCGGGAAATGGAGGGCCGGATCATCGACGACGGCGCTCGGGACCGTCTACTGGTGGCCGTCCGCCACGAACGTTTTTACGGTCGCGACGGCCTCGACGGACCGGATCTCCGTGGACTCCGTTGGAATCTGGAGCGCGGTCCGGGGGGCGATGAGTCTCGGCAAGGCATCTTTCGGGTTCAAGGATCTCTGGCTCAAGGATTCTATTACGGCCTATGAACTCCGAATTTTGGCGACATGTACGGGAATCGCGGCAAACCGAATTCTGACTCTCGACGTTGGCAATGCCGACCGGGTTCTTACCCTCTCCGGGAACCCGACGCTAGACGATTGGTTTGACCAGAACGTGAAAATCGCAGCGGCCCCTCAGTTCGCGCGCATCGGACTCGGGGCGGCGTCGGATGGGACGCGAGTGCTGAAGATCGTGGACGCGGCCGCAGCCCCCACGCTGGCTGGTACCCCGCCGACGTTCACCGACTACTACGGAGGCGATGGCAAGGCCCTTGGCGACCCCTCGGAGTGGATTTATATGCAAACCGCGATCGGAACAGTTAAAATTCCGGGATACGCAACCTGATAACCGAGAAGGAGAATGCAATGACGAAAGACGAGATTCCCGCCGAGATAACGAAACGCTTGGTAAAGCTTAAGGAGATGATCGATGACATCGGCGCGCTCCTGAAAGCCCTGTATCCCGAGATCGGGAAACCCGGCGAATGAGAAGTGGTGCTTTCTCAGGGGGCGGTACAGTCCCGGGCGACCGGAGGCGACTGAACCCGTCAAGACTGTCTGGCGGCAGAGGTCTCCGCCCCCTGTGAACGCATCACAGAAAGGAGACATATGAAAATCGAACTGAACAAGCCGATTCTCTCCGCGACCCGCGTACCGTTGAAAGGCGACGGGGAGAAGGACCTGACGATCCGCGAGGGATTGCTTACGGAGCTGAGCGTTTACCGCGTGACCCCGAAAGCGACGTTTAATCTACTCGCTGCCGCGCTGAAAGTCAGCGATGAGTCCGTCGCGGAGATCGAACTCTCGAAGAAGGAGCTGGAGACCGTGAAGAAGGCCATCCAGGCGAACGAGGTGCAGACGCCGAAGGGGCCGCAGCAGATTTTCAGTTCGCTAATCCAGGCGCAGCTTTTCGTTGCGCTCGGGCTGACGGAGGAGGACTTTTGAGGCGCGAGCAGATCGGCTCGACGATCCAGGTCGAACTCCGGCTCGTAGCCGTAGATGGGGCTCCGGTCACCGGCCAATCCCCGACCGTCGCGGTCCGCCGATGGATTGACAATTATTTTCTCGACTGGGCGGACAACAGTTTCAAACTATCCGGATGGACTACGAAAAACCAGCTCCTCACGGAAGTCACCGGGGTCCCGGAGTTAATCGGAATGTATCGAGCCTCCTGGCCGAGCGCGGTCCCCGTACTTGCGCAGGGATATTATAGCTTTGAGTTTTTTTGGTCAGACGGATCGGTGAGCCGCCGCATGACGGAAAGCGTTGAATTCGTATCATCGCACCAGGCGGAAAAAATCCTTGGGAATCGACTCTCGATTGATTTTACGGCGGGGGTTGTGAAGATCTACGAAGAGGACGGGATAACAGTAGCTTGGCAAGCTCCTCTCTCGGATAAATCCGGGAACCCAGTGAGTGCCTCGGCTGTCCCGGATGGCGCTATCGTGCACCGAGGTTCTCCGCTTTGAAGGCCGGGCCGAACACGACTCCGAATTGGCTGAATGGAGGAGGCGCAGGAATTGATTGGACGGTGCCGGACTACGCCCATATGTCGGATAACCGCAGAGCAAGGGCAAACCTTACGGATACGCCTCCGATATTCAGCAAATACCTCGTCGGCCAGGACTGGGGATTTGCGATTCCGAGCGGAGCGATTATCCGGGGCATCGAAGCAAAAGTCGAACGGCGCGCAACGCTACTCAGTCTCGGAACTGAGATCCGCGATGGGATCACAAACGGAGTACGGCTTCAGAAGTTCGCGGTCGGAGTTGGAGAAAATAAGAAAAAGGATATCGCGTGGCCCGGGACGGATACGGTAGAGACTTACGGAGGCCCGACGGATCTTTGGGGCCTGACATGGACGCCAGAAGAGATTAACGCGCACACTTTTGGATTTATTCTTTTTGCTCAACTTATCTTGGGCTATCAGTCATCGCCGGAAGTCGGGAGCGCTCAGATCGACCAGATTACGCTCTCGGTCTACTACGATCCTCCGCCGCCTGAACCATCCCCGCTCGCTCCCGGGCGCAAACCGGCTTCCTGGGAGGAATCCCGGTTTGAAAAAGTTGCTTACCCGTTTCGCGTCGGACGACTGATTCTCGACGCTCCGATCCGAGAGCGGTTATCGACTGTCGACCGATCATCTCCGGTCATTGCCTCTTCGAGGCCACCGCTGATTTTCACTCTTCCGAAAGGCGCCGGAGCGTGATGGCGACGCAGGGATATGGGCGCGGCCCGTTGGCGACGTTCGGATACGGGATGTGGCTTTTGGGGCCGCCGATGAAATGGGCGGTGGTAAAGATCTATGAAGTAAAGCGCGCGTTTTTATCACGCGTATGGAGGAAGGAATGCTGACCGAAATCCGAGAAAAAGAAACGACGGACAAGTTCTCGCTCGGCCTCGACTACTCGGGAGTGTTCCGGGGCGCGGAGCGGATCTCGTCTGCGACGGTGCACGTCTACGACGCGAACGGGACGGACCAGTCGGCCTCGATGCTCGATAACATCGCGAACGCGGCTGATACTATTTCAGGCACCGCTACTGCCGGAGGCCCGACTTCGATTACCGACTCCGCCAAGGACTTCGCGGCGCTCGGGGTCGAGGTCGGGCAGTACGTCCTCAACACGACGAAGGGCTGGCGGGCGAAGATCCGCGCGATCACCAAAACGACGAACGCGTTCGACACTCTCGTCTTCGACGCCCCGGCTTCGGCTGCGGCGGCCGGGGATGCGTACTACCTGTTCCTCGCGCTCGCGAAGATCAAGGCCGGGACGGACGGATCGGACTACCTGATCTCGTTCGACGTGACCTCTTCGTCCGGCCGGGTATTCAACGACTCGATTCCTCTTCAGGTTCGGAACTCAGCAATCCCGGCCTGACTCTGAATCCCTCGCCCTGCGCGTAAGAGTAGCCCGCCCCTGCGTTCATTCCCCCCCCCTTTAGACCGGGGGAATAGGGGGCTTTCCGGACCCGGCAAACGGAGTCCTAGCGCGTCCCCAAACGTGGATAATTGCTTAATAGTTACGAATACTTAGCAGAACGACAAAAAAGGTTACAAAAGGGTCAAAAAGGGGTTAGTATAATGATTAACCGCGAGTTCAGCCGGGCATGGGGCCACGAGGACGAAGCGGAAAACGAAAGGGGACCGACCATGAATGCCGAACAAAAAAAGATCCAAGAGCGGGGCTTGCGACTGAGTCTGGAGGCTGCCGAGATGGCGCTGAAGAGCGCGGCGGAAGAGGCGGACAAACTGAGCCAGGAAGCCGAGGGGCTTGCTCAGGTCAATACCCTTGATGCGATGCAGACGCTCACAAGCCGGATCTCGTTCGCTCAGATGCGAATGGACTGGATCGAGGCGCGGGCGAAGCGGGTCGCTGAGCACATGGTAGATGTGAAACGGGCGATGGCTCGATGGGACGCCTTGTATTACACGTCCGCCGCCCTGAACGATGCGGAAGAGGTGCTCTGATGATCACACACACGACAGAATGCACGTCGCAACCGATCCTAGCGCGGTGCGATTTCCCGCGCCTGATCTGCAAAAAGACGACTGACGATTGGACGTTCGCCCTCTGGTATCTCGGGGCCGGACGTTTCGCGGTCAGCGGCCCGAGCGGGGCGGTTTTCCCGAACGAGGTAAGCCGGGAGGATTGGTTGCACGCGCTGGACGCGACCGGGTGGCAATTTGGGACGAGCGAATTGAAAGAGGTCGAGCAACTCTAGCCCGAAACCGGCCTTCGGGCCGCTCTCGCCGTTACGCGGCGACTGACGAAGGCAGATTCCCCGGAAGCTCTTTCCGACCGGACCCCGAGGGGCGAGGCGGGGCGGGAAGAATGAAAAGGAGACGCAAGTGAAAACAGGAAGGTCATTACAAGAGTTGGCCGCGGAGTTGGAGCGGCAGGTCGAGACGCGGAAGGATTTCGTCGCGCCGCAGGAGAAGGTTGTGATGGACCTCGGAGCCGATGAGGAGAAGCCGGGCAAGGCTCGTCCAGTCATCACGATGGACGTGAACGGCGGGCGGCGGGTCTACGGGATCAACAACCACGCGCATGGGCAGATCGCGTCGACGCTCGGCATCCCGAAGGCGTACTACGACCGGATGCGCGAGGAGACGCCCGCGCTGCTGACGGAGAACGTGAACACCTGGATGAAGAAGGAGCCCGCGAAGCGACGCCTGGTACGGACGCTCGACGGCAATGTCCGCGCGCTCCTTTCGGATCGCTATCGTCCGTTGGACAACTCCGACATGATGGAAGCGTCGCTCCCGGCGCTGATCGAGGCGAAGGCGACGATCGTTTCGGCGGAGGTCACGGAGACTCGGCTGCACCTGAAGGCCATTTTCCCGGAGCTGAGCGAAGCGGTGCCTACCGGGATGGTGCTCGGGCAGGGACACGGGAACGTGGGGCGCGTGAACGTCGCGGCGGTCATCCTCCAGAACAGCGAGGTGGGGGCCTCGACGCTTCGGGTCTCGGCGGGGTTCTTCTCGACGTGGTGCACGAACTTGTGCGTCATGGATGATTCGTCGATGCGGAAGTACCACATCGGACGGAGCGCGGCGGCGGAACTGGACGCGGCGGTCGAGCTGTTCTCGAACGAGACGCGGAAACAGGACGACAAGGCGTTCTGGCTGAAGGTCCGGGACGTGGTACGCGCATCGTGCAACCGCGAGGCGTTCAAGGCGATGATGGAGCGGGTCGCGGTGGCGGCTGGGGACAAGATCGAGTCGGACAACCTCCCGGCGGTCATCGAACTGACGGCGCGGAAGTTCGGCTTGGCGGACGGGGTAAAGAACGCCGTCCTGAAGCACCTGATCCAAGCGGGCGACCTCAACCGGTACGGGCTCCTGAACGCGGTGACGCGGGCGAGCGCGGATGTGGAGGACTACGACGCGGCGACCGATCTGGAGCGGCTCGGCGGCAAGATCCTGGAACTGCCGAAGACGGACTGGGCGGAGATCTCGCGGGCGGCGTAATTCGGACCCCGCTCGGGGGGCCGAGGCGATCCCCGGCCCCCTCATGGAAGGCCCGAACCAACAACCATGAACCAGGAACCAGGAGGCGGATCATGAACTGCGCGACCTCAAATCAAACGATCATCCGGCGGCTTCGGATGTGGAATTCCGTCCTGTGGGTTTTCCTCCTTCTCGCGTTGGTGTTGCGATGAAGAAGAAAACGAGGGGGCGGAAGAGATCCGTTCATGAGGCTATGCTGAAGAAGTATTTTGAGTGCAAGGGGGCTCGAATATCTTCAGCGCGAGTAGCTCCCGAAGGAATCGTGATCCGATTTCCGGAGACATACGGTATATACAAAATTAAGAAGTTGGTTCTTACCTCAGCGGCGCTCGCGCAGATCGAGGCGGAGACTATCGGGCTAAACCCCGCGCGGAAGTAAGGCCCGCCACGCGGGAACAAAAAAGTTTACTTTCTCGGGGAAGCGGTTTTTGATTGTTTTAGCTTGCTTGTCGTCATCATCAACTTGTAATTGCCGAGCCCCCCAGGGGCAAGGCTGGCGTCCGCCGTTCCCCGTCTCCTGAGCAAGCTGGCGGGGAAGCGGACGGGCGCGTGATGAAGGGAACGCGATGCGGATGATGCCCCGGCTCTTGCAGCCGGACTTTTTCGCAAATGAGGAGCTGCCGCGTCTCGATCCTCTTTTTCGGTTGTTCTTCATGGGACTTTGGTTAGCGGCTGACCGCGAAGGCCGGATTGAAGACCGCCCCGCGAAACTTAAGGCCCTGATCCTACCCTACGATAACCTTGACTCTGAGTTAGCCCTAGCTTCGCTCGCGGAAGCCGGTCACGTCGTGCGGTACGAATCTGACGGGCAACGAGTCATCGAGATCACTTCCTGGGCTCGTTTCGGGAAACCATATACGCATGAAAAACCATCCGCTCTACCTTCCCGAAATAATTCGCTTTTCCCTCTTTCCGATCTATCCTCTTCCAAGGTTGCCCGAACCTTGGCGCAACCTTACTCCAAGGTTAAAGATAAGAGTTCAGAGATAAGAGATAAGAGTTCAGAGAGAAGAGATCAAAGAGAAGAGTCTGATTTTGCGATGAGATTCTGGCCCCTCTATCCCCGACGGAACGGGAAGAAAGCTGGCCGGAAAAAGGCACGCGAGGAGTGGGACAAACTTACTTCGGAGGAAAAGGATAAGGCCGTAACCGCGATACCCTACCAGGTAGGGCATTACGATGCTTGCAAGGCGATAAAGGTTTTCGTCGCGGAATTCCCTGATGCGCACCGTTGGTTGAGGGATCGGAGGTTTAATGACGAGGTCGGAGAGATTCCAACTCACGAGGAGAAGGACCCACTCAAAAAATTCTTGAGGGGAGAGGTATGAATAAAACCGAGTTTGTGGATGCGCTCACGATTCTTTCAAACGCTTTACCTTGCCCGGCGCAGGAAAAAAGAATTTCGGCGTTATATGAATTCTTCGGCGAAAAGCCGATCTCTGTAGTAACACATGCGGCGCGAGAGGGGGCGCGGATGCTAGAGCGCTTCCCGACGCCGAAGGTTTTCGGGGATTTAGTTTCGATGAATACGCCTCCGGATATCCAAGGCGATCCGCGACTGAATTGGAATCCAAAAGTTCTGACCGATGAGCAGATAATCGTGATGATGACGGAGGGGGGAAAAGATCCGCGCGTTTACCTGCGCGGCGTATTAGCTTTTGTCGGAGGTGACTTGACGTGGATTGAGCGAACAACTACGCCGATCAAACGTATTTGGGCGCTTGCGGCGGAGATCGTTGGGAGTCGGATGTTCTCCGAGGAAAAGGAGCGGTTCAAGAATGCGGCTGAGAATTTCGGCGGGCTCACTCCCCTCGGCGAAGCGTTACGGAGGTCCCGATGAGGCGAAAAGAAAACCGCCGCGCGACCTTTCGACCGCGCGGCGTGAAAGGAGACGCTTCTGATTCCGGGTGCCACCCCGGACAGACCCACGTCTGCTACCCCGAAAATACCGGAATTCTTTTTATTTACAATTATCCACGAAGGGGTTATAAGCGTCTTTGAAGGGAGACCGCCATGCCAATCAGCGCGAAACAAATCGAAATACGGAAAAAATTCATCGGATCGTCTGATGCCGCCGCAGTATTGGGATTAGACCCCTACCGCACCCCGTTCGACGTCTGGGCGGATAAAACCGGGCGCATCGAAGCGACCGGTCTCGATCCGAACAACGATGCCATCGACGTCGGCAACTGGTGCGAAGAGGCCGTTCTGAAATGGTTCGCGAATAAACGCGGGCTGAAATTGATTTTGAATGATGAGAACGATCGCAACCGTCGTCAACACGCGAACGGGATCATGGCGGCGAACTTCGATGCGTTTGTCGAGGGAGATGTAAGTCAAGCCTGCGAGGCGAAAACACACGCCGTAACTTCCCTTTACGTTTCAGATCAGTGGGGCGAGGAAGGGACGGAAGAGATCCCTGAGAGAGTCGCGCTCCAGTGCCAGCACCAGATGGCGGTAGTGCCGTCGCTCGGTATTGTACATGTCCCGGTGCTTCTTGGGGGCGTCGGATTGCGCGCGTATTTTTCCGAGCGCAATGACGAGTTGATCCGCGACATGACGGACGTGATGTTGAACTTCTGGCACGAATACGTATTGAAAGATTCCCCCCCACCCGACGCGGTTCCTTCGCTTTCAACGGTGAAGAAGCTGCGTCGGGTTCCGAATAAAATCATTTCCCTCGCGGACGATCTGGTAACGAACTGGATAGGCGCGAAGGAAACGCTCAAAGCGGCAGAGGAACATAAAGAAGACACGATACTCCGTCTGCTCCGTGCTTTGGGCGATGCTGAGGCCGGTTCGTGTGCATTGGGCATCGTGACCTACTACCTCAGTAAACCGAGATTGGCGTATACCGTCCCGGCTCATCCGGGGTTCCGATCCCTGCGCCTTTCCAAACCCAAAGGGTGAAACATGGACGAGAAGAAAAAAGAACCCGAGATCATCGAGGCCGAAGTCATGCCCGTAAGTCTTGCGGAGATCGAGAAGTTCGATCGCGGAACCGTAGACGTTCAGATCACGACCGCGAAGCAGTATCCCCGGAATATCAAACGGTCACTCGACGAAGCTCTCTCGATGGCGACCATCGACGAAGATGTGGCGGCGAGCTGTATGTACGCGGTGCCCCGAAAGAATGATGAGGGGAAGCCGATTAACATCACCGGGAAGTCGGTCGGTCTCGCCAAAATCTGCGCGAACGCGTGGGGAAATATGCGAATCGCCTCCGACGTCATCGGCGAAAGCGAAGACCGGCGATTTATTATCGCGCGCGGCTTCGCGTGGGATCTGGAGAAAAATGTCGCGCTGGCTCAAACGCTTCGGCGGAGGATTACGAACCGTCGAGGGGTCCGGTATTCCGAGGACATGATCCAGACTACGGGAATGGCGGCGGGTTCTATTGGACTGAGGAACTGCGTTCTCGGGGTTTTGCCGATTACGTTTACGGATAAGGTATACGACGCGGCGAAAACTCTCGCGGTGGGAAATGCGCAGTCTCTCCAGTCGAAAAAAGAAAACGCGCTGAAGTGGCTAGCGAAATACGGGGTATCGAAAGAGCGGCTTCTCGCGCGTCTGGAACGGTTGAGCATGGACGAGATCACCGTCGCCGATATGGAATCCGTCATCGGATTCATTACCAGCCTCAAAGACGGGATGGACCCGGAGGATTTGTTCCCGTTACTGGAGACAGCGGAACCGAAGGATGCGACGTTAGCGGAAAAAGTTGCGGCGAAAGCCGCGGAAGCTCAGAAGGGCGGACCGGGGGAGACAGCCCGTGATGTGCAGGAGATGCCGAGGAACCCGGCCGGGGCGATAGGCGGCCCATCCCCTTCTAGGGGGGAACCAATCACACCCGAGCAACTCGATCAAATACTCCCGCCTCCGAAGAAAGAGAAAGGCGAGGCAAAACCGAACAGCCCGGAGGATCTGGGGTTCAAGAAGCGCCGAGAGCCGGGAGAAGAAGGGTGATTCCATGACCGAACAACTCGAAATGGTGGAAGTTCGGAAGATCGATCCCGCGCTTCTCGTCTCGGAGCACATTCAATCGTGGGTTGCGATGGAGGTATATGACGATTCGTCGCAGAAAATCTGCGGCGAGCGGATGGACCTGCTCTATCGACAGAAGGAGAAACTGAAAGCGGACCGAGACTCCATCGTCCGGCCGCTGCGTTCGGCGATTAAGGCGACGGATGAACTAGCGAACCCTGTACTGAAACCGCTCCAGGATGCTTACGACGCGTTGAATGCGAAGCTCGGGGTATACGTCGAAAAGAAACGGCGGCGTGAAGAGGCTGAGAAGAAAGCTGCGCAAGAAGCGGAGGCGGCGCGGATCAAAACGGAGGCGGACCGGAACGCGTCAGAGGCGGTAGAAACCGGGGACGAGCGAAAGTTCGCGGAGGCGGCTCAACAAGAAGCCTCGGCCGTCGCAATCGCCGCGGCTCCGGTATCGGCCCCGCAGAAAACGATGACTCAAAGCGGGGCGAAGTTTATACCCGTGACGTTGTGGCACGCGAGAGTTATCGATGCCGCGAAGATCCCGCGCGAGTTTCTGATCGTGGATCTTGTACGGCTCCAAAAGTATGCGACGGCAATGCGGGAAAAGGGAAACGTCCCTGGCGTTGAGTTTTATACGGAGACGATGAACCGGAGAATGTGATGACCTTTTTCCCGGACCCGAAAGAGAAACGGTTGGAGAGCGAGGAGTATCTCGATTTCATCCGGACGCTGCCATGCGTGATCATAGGGTGCCGACGCGAAGCGACTCCGCATCATCTCCGGACGGTCGGGGCGGGCGCAAGCGATTATGAGGCGATTCCGATATGCGTATTCCATCACCGAGAATGTCAGGGACGTAACCGCTCGTTCGAGGAAACCCGAGGGATTAACCTTTGGCGCGAGGCGACGTGGTTCCTCGTCCGATTCATTCGGGAGAAAGGATGGAAGTGAGAAGGGAAACCAGTTTGGAAGCGTGGAAGTCAATCCATCCGTTTCTCGGGAAGGTCGACGCGAAGATCGTCGAGCTGATTCGGCGGTTCAAGGGACTGACTTCGGACGAGATTGAATTGATGACTTTGATGAAACACCAGACGGTTAGCGCGCAGATCCGGCATCTCTCGGAGCGGGGGATTCTCGAACCGTCTGCGGGGAGGAGAAAAACACGCTCAGGACGAAACGCGATTGTTTGGGTTGAGCCCGGAGTGCCGGGACAGAGAAGCCTTCTCGACTTTGGAAAGGAACAACGATGAAAGAAGACCTGGAGCACTTCAGACCATGAGGGACCGGAAACTCTATCGGTCGCAGTTATCTTTGAAGCGATCTATTCGTCGTTACCAGAAACGCCGGGATGAAGCGTGGAAGCAATCTCTTTCGCTTTCAGCTTCCGGGTATCCAGAACTAAGAGCCGGGGAGAGGGACGCGGATGTCCCGCCAAGGGATCTGGGATGTGGCCCTCCAAATGATCCTGATAACGCGGCTCACTCCGCTGATGGATACTCGGAAGGTAAGAGCGAAAAAAACTGAAAGGAGACTTATGAAAACGATTCGACGAAACGTAATGATCAATTTGGCAGAAGAGGAGAAGATTCAGTACGGGAAAGTCGCGGGAGAGTTGAACGCGAAGCTCGATGATACGGTCGTGGCGTTCGAGCATCTCCGGAAGGACTGGAAGGGAAAGATCGAAGCTCTCCAAAACGAACTGCACATCGTTTTGGGTGCTTTGAGGACGGGCCAGATCGAGAAAGAAGTCGAGTGTAAGATCGACTACGACAAGGCGATGAAAACGGTGCGGTATCTCTACAAGGGCGAGGTTGTCGAGGAACGTCCGCTAACGGACGAGGACCGGCAGATGGAGATTGCATAGAAAAATGCCTGTGGTCATTTTAACCTGAAAGGAACTGAACATGATTAAACTGGGAAGTAATGTGAAGGACAAAGTGACCGGGTTTCAAGGGGTCGCTATCGGGCGGACGGAATGGATGAACGGTTGCGCGACAATCGGCGTACGCCCGGCGAAGCTGGACAAGGACGGGAAACTTCGCGACGTCGTGTGGATCGATGAGCCGCAACTGGATGTTTACCCCGCTTTCCGGGTCAAGATGAACCACCTAAAAAGTCGCGGCGGTCCGATCCCCTCTACGCCGACGAGAAATCAAGCGGGGCAGTGATACCGATTGGCTAGAAACATGAACGCGCCCGCTCTCACTCTTTATTTTCCTCTCCCTCCCGACCGAGGGAATCGTCGAGGGCACAGTCGATGGGAGAAGTCCGGATCGAAGCGCCGGGGGATTCAATCCTTCAATCGGTGGGCCGGGGATGTATTAGCGCTCAACGTTGCCACGCTCCGGATGGCTAGGGCGTTCCCGGTTCCGTTCCCGTATGCACTGATCGACGTTCGTTTTTTCGTCCCCAAACGCAGAAGGGATTTCGACAATCTGGTTGCGTGGCTGAAGTGGCCGATCGATTGGATGAAAGGAAGGATCATCGAGAACGACTCCGCGGCGCGACTGTGGCCCCTGAGATTTCCAAGGCAGCAGCTCGTCGAGCGGGGGTTACTTCCTCACATAAAAATTACCATTCATCCATCGACAAAAGAGGAAGTCCTCCTGTTCGTCGGAGAGACAGAATACCTTTACCCAAAGGAGAACAATTATGAACTGGCCGTGTCCGAATCTCCCCGTGAAATGCCAATACGTCGAATGTCCGGGCGTGTGCCCGTTCTGCAACTGCCACCTGGAGATCGGCGTTGACGGGAAGATCTCCTGTCCCGAGTGCATCTACGTCGAATGTATGAGGGAAGAGGAGGATGACGAATGCCGGATCTGAACGGAGGAGGAAGCGAATGTGGAGGGCCGTCCTTTTTGGATTCATTCTTTCAGGCTGCGGCTGGCCGGGCGAAAGCGTGTTTCAGTCATCCTTTCGAGCGGTGGATCTCGAACAGGCGCATGAGGTTGCAACTCGGCTCGAAAGAGCGATCAACGGAACTTGCCGCCCTCCGGAAGACTGGCTCGAAAGAGCGTCGTTCTGGATCGGATCGCAGGAGGCGGTGGCGCTGGCGTGCCGGAGATCCGACGTATGGTCCTGCAATCGGTGGGGCGTGATCGTGCTACGGGATGACGGCGACCTGTGTCAGATGATCGCCCACGAACTGACACACCAAGCGAGTCACGAATGTTTTGGCGATTGGGATGCCGCACGTGAGCGATTCGACTACGGGGGAATCATGATGGAGACGTGTTCGTGAGCGGCCAACCCACATGACGGAGGCGAGATAAAAATGCGAAAACAGAACGAAGTGAAATGCGCGTGTGGTCAATGGATTTCCTGGAAGGAGTACGAAGAAAACGGAGATCAGTGCCCAGAGTGTGGGGCGGAACAGGACGCCATTCGGGAGATGGCTCTGGAGGACGAGGAGTTTTTCAGCCCGAACATTGGTTGCAAGTGACGGAGGCGAGGAGATGACGAAAGCGGACGCCGCCGAATTTCTAAACCTGGAATACAGGGTCGCAGAGTATTTCGAGCCCCGTCGGAACCTGGTGGTCCCGAATCTATCTTGGGGTTTGGGGTTCGGGCACGAACTCGACCTCGCCGTGGTCTCGGCGTCAGGGTATCTGCAAGAGATTGAACTCAAGACCTCAATCGCGGATCTCCGCGCAGACGCCAGGAAACGGCATAACCACATCGACAACCGGAATCGAATCCGGGCACTATGGTTTGCTGTGCCGAAACGGATTCTGGAACCCGCGCTGCCGTTGATTCCGGCGCCCGCCGGGATTCTGTGCGTTGACGACCAAGTCGTGACCGTGATCCGGCGGCCGGGAATCATCAAAGGCGCGAAGCCATTGGACGCCAATGAGGTCGAGCACCTGTACCGGCTTGCCGCGATGCGGATCTGGACATTGAAGGCAACGCTGTTACGACGCCTGGAGGCGAGATGACCGACGCGATTACAAAGAAATACCCAAAGATCTGGATAGACTTGGCTCGCAGTCTCGGACTAGACGACGGCTCGATACCTATTTTGGCTTTTGTCCTGCCAGAGATCTATCGACTCTATCCGAAGGATTATGTTGGGGCACGACAGGCATTTCTTTGGACCCACGGGATTATGACAGCACGAGACTTAGAACGGGGGATCAAATGACCGACGCGATTGAGAACTGGATCGAGGAGACGGAGAAGAAACGACAAATGTTCATGCCCATAACAGATCCGGCTGCGATTTCGTTGCTTACGTATAATCTGCCCCAGGCCCTCACCGCGCTGAAGATGGCTGTGGAGATCCTTGGCATAATTGACCGTGGGATTGAAACGACTGGGATCGGACAAACACAATCATTGGGACGATTTGAGATGAGAAAACTTGCTGCCGACGGCTTGGCCGAGATCGAGGAGATGCTGAAATGACCGACGAACAGAGAGCGAAGGAGATTCTGGACCGATACGAAAAGGGGGAACGTACCCTTGGGCGAGATATTTTAGCTGCGCTGTCCGTTGTCCGCCGGGAGCAGATCGAGAAGGATTGGACTATCGCGGATAATTACAATCTTGAGACCCAATACTCGGACACAGATCGTACTGCTAGGAAGATCGCAAATGAGATCCGCGCCCAACTCGACGAGAAGGAGGAACCCACGCCATGAACCCAAAAACGGGCGAGACCAAAGAAGAAGAAAACCTGACGAAGAAGCAGAAGTCGTCTGGACATTGGAAAAAACTCTCCGCCGAGGAGGCAAAACTTCTTCGGGGGATGAATCGTCACCAGCGGAGGACGTGGTGGCGGAAAAATAAGAAAGGACGGAAAGCATGAGGGCGACCAAAATGCTTCGTGAAGTTTTTAACCAAGAACGGGTATTTGCGAAGAGTCCGAAGTGCCCCGATTGCGGTACGAGAAAAGCTGCGTTCGGGGAATACGGGTGTGGTTGTCCCGTCCGATACACGAAACGAAACCGGAAAGTCGTCGAGCATCTGATGAAATTTCATCACGTACCTTTGGGACCGAATGAGATTTGCCCGTGAGTATTATTAAAGCCGAAAATCTCGGATGTTATTTTATTCGAAACGACGGATCGCTTTGGAAGATGGTCGCCTTCTGTGAAGGCCCGTGGGCTAAACTGGAACCGATGAATACCGGAAACCGACCCCTTCCTATCGGCGCTGATCGAAAAATCGAAGGGGCAACCAATAGTGCGCTTTTTCAGGAATTCCGTTTGTTGGTGCCTCAGTGAACTCTGCCCGGATCGGAGTCTTGATCGGCCTAATTCTTCTTGCGATTATACCTTGGCTTGTGGGGAGTGAACGCATCCCGAGAGACCCTAGTGAGGAAATACAGAACCAGATTCGAGAAGCCTCAGTTACGCGAATCATCCATGCCTTTGAATTCGCTTGGAACGTGCAGTTGCCTCCGCCCAAGAATTTTCTGACCGAAGCGAACGAAAGTTGGGGCCTATTGCAGGTACTTCGTATAACTCAAGTACTTCGCAAGATGGGAATCAATGAGAAACTCTATTTTACAAACTGCGTCTGGCAATGGGAAAGAGTGCCGATCTGGATTTCCGGGGGCCGAGTGGTGGTCTGTCTTTCGTGGGATTTATGGACGGGGACGTATTTTCAGCCAAGTGAGAAGTTGATGGATTACGTCACTGACGAGGCGGAACATCTGAGATGAGTTACGCTGAAAATACTTCGGTCCCAGTCGATCGCAGTAAGGCTGAGATCGAGAAAACGTTTATCCGATACGGAGCCGGGCAATTCGCTTACGGATGGGACGGGAATCGGATCATGGTTGGATTTCAGAACGGGCAGACCGTGGGGAAGTGGCTTGCCCCGCAGATCGAGAAGGTTTACGAGACGAAGAAGATGCCACTCATGTTGATATCGGGGGTCGAATGATCTGTCGAGTCCCCTGCTCTTGGCGATCTTTCGCGTTTTGGTTCAAGGCGTGGTGTGATCGAAAGTTCGGATGGCTTCGCGGGGAGATAATTTCCCTTGATGAGGCCGCGTTGGATATTCTTAGGAGCGGACGATGACTCTGATTCAAGTCAAAAAACCATGGCCGTGGAGCTACCAACAGACCGACGTGACAGTCTGGCCGTTCCTCTTCTATCTCGATGAACCTCTGGAGGGATCGCGGCTCGACCACGAACTAATTCACGCGAAGCAACAGGTTTGCTGGCTCTGGCTTCCGTGGTTTGTTCTGTACATCCTCTTTCTTCCTGTCGGCTTCAATCCGTTTCGGTATCGGTGGGAGTTCAAGGCGTATCGGAATGGGTCGGGATACGGGCATTCGTACATTCGCTGGGTTCTCAGCACCTCGACATACGGGTGGCTGATTCCCTCTTTGCACCGGTGGCTCGAATGGTGACCCAAGAAAAAGAGGAGATCCCGGTTCGGATTCGGGGCAGTAAATCAACCTTCGATGCGGTTTGGGATGGGAGAAAGACGACGTGTCGCGGAAAGACGTGCGGGGCTGAAGTCGGCTGGGCGGTGACAAAGCGAGGGAAGAAGGCGATCTTTGAGATCGAAGGATCGGAACAAGCTCCGGACGGAGTAGAGGTTTTCGAGACGCACTGGGGCCGATGCGTGAATTCTGACGACTTCAAAACATGACGGAGGAGATGCGAAAATGCCAGAAGGACGAGGCGCACCAGATGAAACTCAATTCTCAGGGGAACTACTTCTGCGTGGAGTGTCACCGGGAAGGGAACCGGGAGTGGATGCGGGCGTACCGAAAGAAGGCACGGGCGAAGAAGTGGAAAGAGTTGGCGAAGCCGTGGTGAAGTCCGAGAACGGGGACGGGTATTCGTTGATGGCGAAAGAGTGCCCGAGGAAAGCCGACGCGGAGAAACATCGAGTCGAGCAATTCCGGCACTTCTACACTCGGCAAGGAATCGCCTGCGTTTATCCGAAGGCGTTTTACGAGTTCTTCGCGCGGTGGGGGAATCTGGCGTACCCGACGGCGGCGGATTGGAGGGCGCGTGGAGCCTAAATGTGACCAACGGTTTTTCCGACAAGACCAGCGTAAACGCGGGACTCGGAAAAAAATGAGATGGGTTGAATGTGACGAGAACTGGCTTGCTATCGGTTATCGGAAAACTCTTCCGAACCCTGAAAAGCTTGGCGTTGGGAGTGTCGTTGAGATTTACCCGGAACGGCATACGTATCAGCTCTCGTTACTGAAACGCGCAGCACGGGGGCGCTGATTTTCTTTCTTGTGATTATCCACGGGCCTTGGTAGAAAAGGAATTGAAGGGAGCCGATCAGTCGGTGAATTTATGTCGGGCGCAACACAACTCCGTCTGCTAGGAGAGGAGATCCCCCCGTGGGATCGGACGACATATCGTCCTTTCCTGACTGCAACAGTGAATCGGAAAGGCGTCTTAGACGTTGACACGATTAAGGGCTGTACTCTCGGAATGCAAGCGTACCCAGACGGAGGCTGCTACGGCGAGTGCTACGCTGCACGGACGGCCGCGCGATACGGACGAGATTTTACAAAAAGCATTTGTCGGCAATGGACAGGGATCGACCATCGCTCGACGATCATTCGAGCCATGATGAAATACCCGGCGCAGTGGTATCGGGTCGGAACGTTTGGCGACCCGTCTTACGACTGGACGCACACGATTGCGATTCTCAGAGAGCTTCGGTGGACGAAGAAAGTTCCAGTGATCATCACGAAACACTGGCGCACGCTTTCCGAAAAGCACATCAGCGACCTTGTGTGGCTCTCGGCTGTGATGAATACATCAGTAAGCGGCCTGGATACAGACGAAGAGATTGCGCATCGGGTGGGGGAACTGGACAGGTTGCGAGCCGCTGGCATCAAAAGCGTCTGTAGAGTCGTCACGTGCGATTACGGGACGTCTGAATGGTCAAGGAGATGCAAGGAAAAGCAGGACTACCTCTTGTCCCTTGAACCCACTATCGACAATCCGCTGAGAATCAGCACCGACAACCCGAGGCTTCTGAGCGGAGAGATAGCGGCTATCAAAAGAGCAGATTCAATCGGCGGAGGAAAGTTGGTGTCGCTGCATCGAGACTCCATTCATCTTGGGGGATGCAGATCCTGTCCGGATCAATGTGGGGCTGACGTCGGGCCGCTTCCAGACACAAAAGAAAAGGAGACCTCTGAAATGGAACTGAATCAACCGAAACTTTTCAATGAAGTAATCGAGTTTCTTCACGTCCAAAGCGTAATCGGTTCTGGATACGAAGCGGACGTTTCAAAACTCGCAATTGAGGACGGCATTGCCCACCGAGCGGCCAGGAAGAATATGCAGATTCACTCCGCGATCATCCTCCTGCTGAACGGGAAGTTCTCCGGGTTCATGACGTTCCAGAACAATCACGTTTGTAAGGAGTTCTGCCTTCTTCAGTCGGTCATCAAACCGGAACTATATACCGACGATCTTTATAAAGAGATGGTGCTGAAGGTTATCGAGCAGAACACGAGCGGCTATCCGGCGATCATGACGACGAATCCTAAGAGTAAGTTTGAGACGCCGAAGCTGTACGAGAGCCTCGGATTTAAGACATACCTCGCGATGAGCGGATTTTGTTACATGGTTCATGGTGATCTATCGACTGTTCGCATGAAACTTCTAGCTCACATCACGATGACGAACGTATGGGATTCCGTGAAGGCTGAGTGGCTCAAGATCAAAAAAGAATGGAACAGACAGATAGCTGAGGCCGGTGAAAAGAACGCCATCCCGAACCCGACGTTCGCGACTCGTGAGGGATGCTGGCAGGGAGAAAACGGCTTCGCAAACGTGGTGACCGGGCACTCTCATAACGGGAATGCTTCAGTGCTCGACCCGACTGCGTGCGAAGTGATCTTGAGATTTTTCATGCCGAAAGAAGGGACGCGGATCTATAATCCGTTCGGGGGTGGTGTTCAGTTTGGATTCGTGTCGGGGATCTACGGATACGAGTACGTAGCAAGCGAACTGCGGAAGAACCAGTGCGACGCGAACAATGTGTTGTGCAAGGAGTTCTCAGGGGTGCAGTGGGTCCAGAGCGACAGCGCGACCTATGAACCGGAAGGGATGTTCGATCTAGTGTTCACGTGTCCGCCGTATTACCGGGTCGAACGATATGTGGACTACGACGGAAAGGCTCCCGAGGGCGAGATTAACTCACTCAGCACCTACGACGAATTCCGAGAGGCCTTATTCTCTGGCTACAGGCGGGCAATCGCGCATCTCAACGACAATTCGTTCTTCGTCGTCATGACGGGAGACAGTAGAAACAGCAAGGGCGCGTTCCATTGCTCAGAGTCGGAAACTGAATTGTTTTTCAAAGAGAGCGGCCTTTCAGTCTATAACAAGATCGTCTATCTTGAAGCTGAGTTCACGCGTCTTGCTCATGCGAAAAAAACTCTGAACATGAGGAAATTCCCGAAGCGTGAGCAGAAAATTATCGTGGCGTACAAGGGCGACATTTCCAAGATCAAGGACAAGTTCTCACCTATAGGGAGGCTGTAGAAAAATGCGATAGAAAGGCGATGGCGAAGGGAAAAAAGACAGGGGGCCGGGACTTCAAACCTGGGCATCCGGGCGGACCCGGTAAGCCGAGGACGCCGGAGGACGTGAAGCTCGCGCGGCTCATGAACCGGGACGAGTTCACGCGCATCCTCAGCGAGTTCGGATACCTGACGGTGAAGCAGCTCAACGCGATCACGGCCGCGCCATCGACGAACGCCTGGCAGCACATGGTCCTCGCGGCGATGCGCAAGGCGGTCAAGGGCGACACGGCGTCGCTCGGGCTGATCCTCGACCGGGCCATCGGGAAGGTGCCGCAGCAGTTCGAGCACGCGGGCGCGGGCGGCGGTCCGATCCGGTACGAGGACCTGCCGACCGAGGAGGTGCGCTCCCGGCTCGCAACGATCCTCAAGAGGCACTCGGATGACGAAGGCGGTCCTGGCGACGAAGCTGCGTGAGGCCGAGGGGCTCGACTACCGGCTCGCGGAGGAGAACCTCTACGACTTCTTCCGCGCGGCCTGGGAGGTCCTGGAGCCCGGAACCGACCTCAAGCCGAACTGGCACCAAGGGCTGATCTGCGAGTACCTGACCGCGTGCCACCTCCGGCAGATTAAGCGGCTCATCATCAACATCCCGCCGCGCAATACGAAGTCCACGCTCGTCTCGATCTGCTTTCCGACCTGGACGTGGATTCGGAAGCCCGAGGAGAGGTTCCTCGCGACGAGCTACTCCCAGTCTCTCTCGACGAAGCACTCCGTGGACCGCCGCCGCCTGATTCAGTCGCCTTGGTATCAGTACGCGTGGGACGACCGCTTTCACCTAATGGGCGACCAGAACGTCAAGACCGAGTTCGAAAACAGCGCGCGCGGGCACATGATCGCGACCTCGATGAGCGGTACGGCCATCGGAAAGGGCGGGAATTGCATTTCCGCCGGGCAAAGAGTTCTGACAGAAAAAGGATGGATTCCCATCGAAACCGTGGAAGTCGGGCACCTTGTTTTCACGCATCTCGGCCGGTGGCGCCGCGTTCTCGCAACTCGAAAAATCGAGAGACAGAAAACCTTGTTGATCGGTGGAAAGGGCGGTAATATCTCTTGTACGAATGACCACCGATTCCTCACTCCGCAATCGTGGGTGGCGGCCAAGGACGCCAGAACTGTATATCACGCGGACATGCGAACGTTGTGGAAAGCAGTTCGTCCCGAAAGACCCGTGGCACGGGAAGAGGCATATGCCGAGGTTCTGCTCCCTCCCATGTTGGCGGGAGGGGGAGAGCCAGCGACACCAGATTGCCCGGAGAAAATGCGAGGCGTGTGGGCAACCGATCTCCGAGCGTCACGCAAGGCGCTTCTGCTCGGTAAAGTGCCGCTCGGAGCGTATGAGAAACACCGGCGAGCTTCGGACACTCCCAAAAATCCCATGCGGAAGGTGCGAAATGGAAATGTGGCCTACGAGCAAACGAACGAAGTTTTGCTCGAAAGCATGCGCCTCGGCCGCCCATGCAACCGCAATGATGGGTTCAGCGAATCCGAACTGGCGGCGCGACGTATGGAAGCAGCGGAACAACCGATACTTCCGGGAGAGGTTGTCCTCCGAGATGAGGGAAAGGGCTTCGTGCGCGAAATGCGGCTCGACGAAGAAACGAGTCGTTCATCACATCGACGAGAATCCGAGAAACGACGCGTTGGGAAACCTGATCGTCCTTTGTACTTTTTGCCATTTGTCGTTTCATCATACAAAGAACCAGGAACGACGGACGTTTTTGACCTCCAAGTGGAGGAGGATCGCAGCTTCATTTGCGAAGGATTCATCGTCCACAACTGCATCATCGTAGACGACCCGCACGACCCCGGCCATGCGCAGAGCGACGTGGAGAGGCAGAATGACCTTAATGCTTTCGATCAGAAGTTTCGTACCCGGCTCGATGACAAGGCGAACGGAGTCATCATCATCATCATGCAGCGGCTTCATATGAACGACCTCACCGGGCACCTCCTTTCGATGAACGAGAAGTGGGAGCACCTCAAGATCCCGGCTATCGAAGAAGAGCGTGAGAAAACCTACATCTGGCCGATCTCAGGAAGGACGAAGACCCGCAAGGAAGGCGACGTCATGCACCCCGAGCGGGAGGGGACGAAAATCCTCGATGAGATGAAGGAGGGGCTTGGCTCCTTCGGCTTCTCCGGCCAGTTCCAACAGCGCCCGACTCCCCGGATGGGCGGGATGCTCAAGAGAGAGAACTGGCTCTTTTACGAAGTTCTCCCGGTGAAGTTCAATGAATTCATTCTCACCGTCGATTGCTCCTTTAAGGAAAAGGCACAGTCGGATTATGTCGTAATCGGCGCAATGGGAAGGGACGGGGTAAATAAATACATCGTGAAGGTGTGGAAAAAACGAGCGGGGTTCGCGGAGTCGTGCCGGATGATCGTCGAGGCGAAGAACGAGTTTCCTCACGCTCGGCGAA
>Ga0315277_10000879_pt1 | contig 45641 bp, 41 predicted proteins | sample YL17G05_15_MG_FD_203695 | JGI IMG/M metagenome (GOLD analysis project Ga0315277, IMG submission 203695) | Sediment microbial communities from Yellowstone Lake, YNP, Wyoming, USA - YL17G05_15 | ecosystem: Environmental > Aquatic > Freshwater > Lake > Sediment | place: USA: Wyoming | collected... | reverse complement strand
GCGGGTTCGACGCGAAGAAGCTGAGCGCCGTGTCCTATGGCGAGTTCCGGCCCAAGGCCCCGAACGACACCCCCGAGAACATGACACTCAACCGGCGGGCCGTCATCACCGTGAAGACCACCAAGCCCGCGCCCCAGAAGTAACCGCTGCCTGGGACCGGAGAGAAGAACATGCGGCCGGCTGTTTCCCGGGCGATTCTCTGTCTGGCTTGTCTCCTCTTTGCGCGCGCGGGGTTCGGGCAGGACTCCGCGCCGGTTTCCGCTATCGTATCCCCCGGGACCACAACCTCCACCGGCAGCCTCCTGATTAAGCATCCCAACGCCGCCGACCACCCCAGTTCCCAACCGCTTTCCGCGCCGTTGGGTCTGGCCGAAACCGGCGATCTGCTCGCCCGGGCCGAGACCCTTCTGCGCCTGTCCGGCCGGCTCCGCGCCGCCGGAGATACCACAGCCAGCCTGGAGTGCAAGACAACCGCCACGCGCTGCGTGGAAATGTCCCGGCGCTATCTGGAAGGCGTGAGTAGAAACCAGCGAGGACAAATCCGCTACACTTGGGTCCCGCTTGGCAAGAGCCAGCCCCTGGAGTGGAACGAGACCTTCGACCGTTTCCCAAAGACCCTTCGCGCCCCCATCCGCGGCGCCATGTCCCTCCGGTTCACGCCTTCCATGGGCGTCATTCTCCTGGGGAGCGCCCAAGTGCGCGCCGCCGACGGCAGACTGGAGGTTTATTCGCTCGACAAAAAGGTTGTGCCGGATCTTCCCAAGCGCGAAGTTCTGTACCTAAAGGCTCCCACCGAGGTGGTCCAAGTGGTCCTTTTTATGCAGAACCTTGGCAAGGAGACCTGCCGCATGTTTGTCGAGGCCGGCGTGCCGGAAAGCCCGGAGTATGCCCTGGAACTGACGGCGCTGTGCGGCGAAGCCCTATCGCTGATACGTGAAAAGAACCCAGACGCCGCCGTGGACACCCTTCTCAAGGCCCGCAACCGGCTAAACGATTTTCAGGCGAGTCTTACCCCGCCAAAAGAGACGTAACGGTAAAACAGGTGGATCGCCGGGCAGGGTTGTACAGCGTCAATGCCGCTCGATCTTGCGCCCCAACAGCAGCCGCGGCCCCATTCCCGCGCCCGTGATCTCCACCAGCCAGAACGGCGGTTCGGGCCATTGCGGATACCGGTCCGCCCATTCGATGAGAACCACCGCCGCCGGGTTGTCCAGATAGTCTTCCAGTCCCAGGCTCGCTATATCGAGCGGTTCGGGGAGGCGTTCCGCACGTGCAGTGGACGAAGTGGACGGGGTGGACGAACCCTCCAACCGGTAGAAATCCGCATGATGCAGGGTCAATCTGCCTTCATAGCTTTTCACCAGCACATAGCTCGGCGACGTGATCGGTCCCGGAATCCCGAGTCCTAGCGCCAAGCCGCGCGCGAAGCACGTCTTGCCCGCCCCCAGGTTCCCCGCCAGCGCCACCACTTCGCCGCCCTTCAGTTCCGCGGCAAAGGCCTCGGCGAATCCTTCCGTTTCCTCCGGAGAATCGCTCCGCACAAGAAAGGCGGTCTCGGACAGCGAGCTTGCGATGCTTTCCGCTTTGGCGATCAGCGGCGATATCCCCGAGATCACGCCAGTCGGAGCGGCGGCCGAAGCGCCATCCGGCGCGCTTGACTTCTGGTCCGAAGAACCTTCCTGGGTCCCTTGAGAGCCAAGATCCCGCAGAACCTCCGCGTAGAGACGGTTCGAGGCGGGGTCTCTCAGATCCGGCGCAATCTCGAGTAGCGGCACAAGCGCGAACGCGCGGTCGTGCAAGTGCTCGTGGGGAACAACTAGGCGCTCCGAGCGGATCACGTCGCGTCCATAGAGCAGAATATCGAGGTCAATGACGCGCTCGGCCCAGCGCTCCGGGCCGCGCACGCGCCCCAACCGCCGCTCGATCTCCTGGCAGCAATCGAGAAGATCAAGCGGCGCGAGCGAGGTCTTGAGCTCCAGAACCGCATTGAGATAGACGGGCTGATCCGTCTTGCCCCAGGGGGCGGTTTCGTAAACGCTGCTGGCACGGACGAGCTCTACCCCCTCGGCGCAGGCCAGGGCAAACCCCGCCCGCTTCAGGAGGGTCATCCGCTCGCCGAGGTTGGAGCCGAGGAGACAGTAAACAGTGTTTCTGGCCAAGGATCGTCCCATTTTTCACCTAGGCAAGGACGCCGACCTATTCAGACTGCAGAGGATGAAACCAGCATGTTTACCGATAAAAGGAAACTTCAACCGCGCAGATTCCTGAGAGATTCAATAACTTCCGATGCTTGTCTGAGAACTCGGTCTCTCTCGTGTGGGAGCCCGGGAAAATCATCGTCGTAATCTGCCTTGCGGCGTGACACCAGAAGCTGGTTTAGCTGATTTCCGATTCGTTTTCTTGCTTTGTTGTGACTGCCGCAAAAAGCCTGTGGGACGTCTCTGTGAACAGACGAAGAAACTCTAGTGCCTTCGGCAAGAAGACGCTTGCGCGCGCAGTGCAGGGCTGCGTAGTAGGCACGACTAATAACAGAACGGAACCTTGCTTCTTCAGTTGAGTCCCGAAAAACAGCCCTGTTTAGATCTTGAGCCAGAGAAAGAAACTGGGACCAGTCAAAACTCATCGGAATTCCAGGGTTATGCAGACCTTGCCACCAGCCCGATCGAGATTATCCAGCCACCACTCCTCGTCAAATCGCTGCAATTGCATATCGGCCATAAGAGGATCTATATCAGGCAGGATAGAAACCACCAGCTGGCGGTCATTGTCGGAATCCGGATCTCTAAAGACATATAGGAATATCTGGGAAAAAGACAGATATTCCCGCAGCTTCCCGTGAATCTCAAACAACAGACTGAGGAGAGCAGGATTCTCCTTCAAAAAGATGACTACCTCCCGAGAATCCCTGAAAGCGTAACGCGCCTGTAACGACTTAAGTTGCGAGATGGGAACGAAGAGACTGGATATATCGTCCAGGATTTGCAGGAAAACTGTGCCCCGGAAATTCAGAGTGTCTTCTTGCCTTTCAGGATAGAAATCAACACTTATTGGCCAAGTGGCCGCCATCAAGCCCTCGGTCACAGCACTTCGACTCTGCCTTGTGTCCGTCCGCGAAAGCATTCTTGATAGGCGGGATTCAACGGAAGCGCCCTGATGCATGGCACGGCTTCCCCGCTCTATCTCCCCTAGCAAATGTTCTGCGGAGGGGAAAGCTTCGATTGTCCGAGAAGGACTACCCTCACGTCCCAGGACATCTGAAGATTCGCTAGCGCTCTCAAACATCGCATTCTTCCTTGAGGTCAAATGTGCGTTTCACATGCTCAAGAAACTGCTCATAAAACTCATTATAACGGTCAATCGTCCTTAGTGCAAGATCCGTCGCATTGCTCTCATCGGCCTTGAAAGTCACGTGGAAATTGGCGTCTACAACCACCCCCTTGCACGGTTCCACAGAGGGACTGATCTGTCGTGTTCCTCCTTCAAACCGCAGGTTCAGTATTGTTTGCCCAAGATCATAGCCTAACACGAAGCATAAAGTTGCAGGACGTCGCTCAGCACTATTCCAGTATCCCGTTTTCAGAAATCTCTCGGCAAGATAGACTGCGGAATTCTCGCATTGGAAAAAGCCGAGAAAATTCACACCGACGGCGGTATAACGAACATGTGGCAAGGTCTGAACATATTTTCTCGCCAGACGCGGCAGAATCTCTTCCGCTTGCGCCAGGGATGGTTCCCGCATAAGTATTTGGAGTTTCCCCGGTTCAGCCGTGAACTCCACCCCGTTGTCATACCTGACTTTGGAAATAACAGCTGTGCAAACGGGCGGTTCAGCCTCTTTCCATTCCTTCTCAACAATGCCTTGCGTGGAAAGGAAAAATGGATGAAGAATAGTGGGATTGTGTTGCTGAGCCAGCACAACCACAGACGAATTCACAAGTTCCAGGGGCATTTGGCATCCCTTTCTTTGTATCACCCCGATCACGCATCTGTGAGTCTATTTCGCGTTACTCTATATGTCAATGACAATTGGTATTTGAGTTTTCCTGTACCCGTTCCCTCAGCCGCGCCCGAAGCCCCTCAAGCCCCTCCCCCGTCAGGGACGACACACACAGCGGCTCCAGGCCGCGCTCCCGGAATGCCCGGCAAACGGCCTCCACCTGATCGCGCCCACCCGCCAAGTCCACCTTGGCCACCACCAGGATTTGCCTCTTCGCCGCCAGCGCCGCGCTGTAGGCCGCCAGCTCCTGGCACACCAGACCATGTTTGTAGAGCATATCCTCGGGATCAAAGGTCCCCTCTTCATCCCCCACCAGATGCGCCAGAACGCCCGTGCGCTCTATATGCCGCAGAAAACGGTCCCCCAGACCCGCGCCGTGGCTGGCGCCCTCGATCAGGCCCGGAATGTCCGCCAGCGTCACGCGGAAACCATCCTCGAACTCCATCACGCCCAGATTGGGACTCAGCGTCGTGAAAGGATAGGGCGCGATTTTCGGAGTGGCGGCGGTGAGTTTGGACAGCAGCGTGGACTTGCCCGCGTTGGGAAGACCCACCAACCCCACGTCCGCGATCATCTTCAGTTCCAGAATCAGCCTGCGGTCCTCGCCGGGGCCGCCATCCTGGGCATAACGCGGGGTCTTGTTGGTGGGAGTGGCGAAGTGGGCGTTGCCGAATCCGCCCCGCCCCCCTTTGGCCGCGATCCATTGCTGGCCCGGCTCGGTCAGGTCCGCGATCTGGTTCCCGTCCTCGTCGCTCACTACGGTCCCCAGGGGGACTTTCACGATGACGTCTTCCCCGTCGGCCCCGTGGCAGTCGTTCCCGCCGCCGTTGCCGCCGCGTTTGGCCGTGAGGTTCGGCCTGTGCTTAAGGTCATACAGGGTGCCGAGCTTCGGATCGGCCTCGAAGATCACGTGTCCGCCGCGTCCGCCGTCGCCTCCCGCGGGGCCGCCGCGCGGCACGTATTTCTCCCGCCGCAGAGCCACGCAGCCGTGGCCGCCGTCCCCGCCTTTCACACGGGCTTTGAGATAATCCACGAACACTTTAGCTCCCTGGACTGACTGCGGATTGCGGATTACCCAATTGCGGATTGCGGATTGGGGATTGCGGATTATCCAATGCCGGACCGTAAGCGATAAATCTCTGAATGTTCAATCTCTAATCCCCAATCCCCGATCCGAAATCCGCAATCCCCAATCCTCAATCCCCAATCCCCAATCCCCAATCGGCAATATGGAGAACCGCCGGACGGCCCATGCCCGGCGGTTGGAATTCCTTGTAATTGTGCGAACGGGCCGTCCCTAATTCGAGGAACCCGTTTCCTCGACGGGGACGATATGGACGTAGCGGCGGTTCCGCCGACCCCGCTGCTCATACTGCACCACGCCCGGGATCTTGGCGAAAAGAGTGCCATCCCGGCCCTCGTCAACGTTCGCGCCCGCCCAATGCTGGTTTCCGCACTGGCGCACCAGAATGCTCCCGCCCGTCACCAACTGACCGGCGAAAGCCTTCACGCCCCGCCGTTGGCTTTGGCTGTCACGCCCGTTCCTAGAGCTTCCAACACCTTTTTTGTGTGCCATGTCCCTGATCTCCTCCCGCCTTGCTTCTACCTCTCTCCCGAAACACTGTCCCCGAAACATCAGACAGCGGCAATGTCCTGGATCATCACCTCGGTGTAATCCTGGCGATGCCCTTTTTTGCGGTGGTAGCCCTTCCGGCGCTTGAACCGGTAGACCACGATCTTGCGGCCCCGCCCATGGGCCACCACCTTCGCCGTGACCTTGGCCGACTCAACTATCGGGGTGCCCAGAGTCAGGGTCTCCCCGTTGTGGAAAGCCAGGACTTCGAAGCTCACCTCGGCGCCTTCTTCGGCCGCGAAGCTGTCCAAGCGCAGGCGTTCGCCTTTTGTGACCTTGTATTGCTTGCCGCCGGAGCGAATCACCGCGTACATAACATGTTCTCCTTCAGTCGTTTACACAAAACACGGGTCCCTTCCACCCTCCCGGCCCGGCACAGGAGCAGGCCGCAAAGAACCAATTTCTAACCTTTCCGCCCACCTAAATCAAGAGAATTCTGCGCTTTTTTTCTGCACTCGGGGGACGCCACCAGACTTATATCCCTTCGGAATTCGGTATTTCGTATTCTGTCCCCGAAACGGCATAATCCCTCGGCTTTGCCGTCCACCACTGATTCGGGGTGTAGCGCAACCCCAATCCGCCTCTTTCTGGCATTCATGGTACCATGCCGAGGTTTTCCTCTCGATGACTATCTCTCGAGCGAACTTCCGGTGAGGGCATCCTGGATTTGCGGAGGCCCGGCAAGACCTCTGTTCCGGCTTTTTGGATCTGGTCCAACGCCGCGTTTTGCGATCCCCTCTCATCCTTCATCCCTCATCATTCGCCATTCTCCATTCGCCATTCATCCTCCCTCCTCCAGCTTAACCCCCTCGGCAAATCTCAGATGCGCCCAATCCCCAACCGGCTGAATGAGCTCGCAATGAGCACCCAACCCCTTGACCCGCGAGGCAATTTGTGATTGCATGAACCCGCGCCATCCCGACGGAATCACACGCGCCATATCTCAGCAGAGACAAAGAAAAGGAGTGCACAAGTGTACCAGACCGACTTCACCCCACAGGAATTTCAGGCGCGCCGGCAGAAAATATGCGACGCGATCGGGAAAAACGCGGTGGCCCTGCTGCAGGGAGCCAGGGAACCGAAGGGCTATCACCCCTTTCACCAGTACAGCGATTTCTACTATCTCTGCGGCATCGAGACGCCCCGCTCCTACCTCCTCATCAATGGAGCAAACGGGCGGACCACGGCGTTCCTGCCTCACGAAGCGGAGCTGGAGAGACAGTCTGATGAAGAGCTGTTGTGCGCCGAGAACGCCAAACTGGTCTGCGAGACGGCGTCCGTGGACCAGGCGCTCGGAGTCGAAATGCTCGGCCAACGCATAGGCTCCGCGTCCGTGGTCTATACCCCCTTTGAGGATGGCCAGGGCATTGGCGTGAACCGCTACCACTGCCGCTCCTGGGCCGCTATGGCGTCCGGCGATCCCTGGGACGGCAGGCTTACCCGAACCACGCACTTCATTGATCTTCTGCGCAGGCGTTTTCCGCACCTTGAGATCAGGAATCTCTCTCCGCTCCTGGATGAGCATCGCCTGGTCAAGTCACCCGCCGAGGTCGCGCTGCTCCGCCGCGCCGGCGAACTCACCGCCATTGCGATCCGGGAGGCCATCCGCTCCACCCGCCCCGGCGTGATGGAGTATCAGCTCGATGCGGTGATGCGCTACCACTACCTGGCCGGCGGCGCAAAGGACCGGGGATACCAGGCCATCATAGCCGGCGGCGCGAACGTGTGGCACGTACACTACAGCAGAAACGACTGCGAGCTGAAGTCTGGGGATCTGGTGCTGTGCGACTGCGCGCCCGTCTATCGGTATTACACCAGCGACATCGGCAGGATGTGGCCCGTGAACGGCAAGTACTCGGCGGTGCAGCGCGCCCTCTACGGATTCGTGGTCGAGTACCACAAAGCGCTGCTGCAGCGGATTCGGCCGGGCCGGATGCTCGCAGAGATCCATGCCGAAGCCGCCGAGGCGATGAAGGCCGTAGCCGGCCGCTGGAAGTTCGCCTCGCCGGTGCACGAAGCGGCCGCGCGCGCGATGTTCGAATTCCGCGGCCATCTCTCCCACTGCGTCGGGATGTCCGTTCACGACGGCGGCGGGCACTGGGCGCGGCCGCTCGAACCCGGCATTGTCTTCACGGTGGACCCGCAGATGTTCATACCGGACGAGAAAGGCTATGTCCGCGTGGAAGACACCATCGTCGTCACGGAAAACGGCATTGAGAATCTCACGGCCAAAGCGCCTCTTGAGCTCGACGACATGGAAACACTGTGGCGGGAGAAGGGCCTGCTACAGACCTTCCCGCCGGCCTAGCAAGTCCCGTGCGATTTCGTGATCCCGGGGACCCTTGTCTCCTCAGCACGCGTCGGCGCTCCTCTCCGCTCCTCCGCTCACTAAGGCGCCAGGTTTATCGTGATCGGCTTGGTGGACTCCTGCTTCAGCCAGACCACGAGATCGCTTCCTTCCAGGTTGCGCTGGATGCCCAGGCGGCAGGCCTTGCTCCGCGGCACGCTCGTCCCGTTCACCGCCACGCGCGGAACCGCATCTCCCCAGTTCTTGATGACAAACGCCGGGTTCAGCACCGGCGACGAGTCGCCGCCATTTAGCGTGATCTTCAGCTCCGTCGGGTTTCCCGGCTTCTCGCACGTGAGCTGATAGGCGCGCTGATACTGGTCGTATCCCCCGCTGGCGCAGTTCCCGGACTCCACGGTCAGCTTGGCCGGCGAGCTCCACGACTTGGACAGCGTCCCCAGCTCTGCGGCAGGCTTGGTTGTGAGCCCGTACATGTAGAGCCACGAGTGCAGGATTCCCTGGGACGTGGCGGGTTCGCAGAACCACGTGAGCGAAGTGTGGGCGGGGCGGTCCGTGCGCGTGCCTTTGCGCCCATCGTTCGGCAGCTGCGAGACCGGCCAGTGGTTCCAGTAGGGGAAGTTCCGGTCAATAAAGCCCGACGGCGGAAACGCGGCCACCGTGCCGCCTGGCCGGTGAAGCATGAAAGGCTTGTACTGGGACTTGAAATTGACCATCTGGATAGTCAGCGTCGCGGGCTGGTCCCGGTTCAGCTGCCACGGAAACTCGGGCTGCCACGCGTAGGTCTTTGTCTGTCCCGCGTCGTTGGCCAGCGTCAGGGCGCCCACGTCCACGGTGTCGAGCGGCCCCTTGCCGGGCTGGCTGAAGAACAGCGTCTCCTGGACGGACGGGTCTCCGCCGTAGCCCCCCACCCGCTTGTGTTCTACGTAGCCGGTGGACCAGGCCTTCTGGTCCCGCATCATCACGCCGTCCGGATAGATGTAGAAATACTCGTCGCACCAGTCGCCCCAGCCCGTCTTGGAATCCACCTCGACCTGTTTGTAGAAAATGTCGCACGGCGCGTACCGCCAGTGGAGCACCACCCGCGCATCGTTGTTCTCGATGATGTTGATGTAGGCGTATCGGTTCTGCTTGTCGGACATGTGCTCGACGCAGCCGTTCTCATTGCCGCGCTCCACGCTCTGATCGGCCATCAGCAGCCCGTTCTCCGAAACCATGCACAGCCCGTAGTTCCATCCCTTCCAGAAAACGTAGTTCACCGGAAGCTCATCGAACTTCACGACGACGTCCGACGTCTCCCCGGCCCGGAAGTTCTCATCCCACGAGTCGCCGTAGGCGAGCTGGTTGTAGCTGGCGCCGAATTCCGCCTTCCCGAGCGGGCCGGTGGGCATCTGCCAGTAAGAGAGCGGTTTGGCTGCGCGAGGCTTCACCGAGGCATACGCCTCGCTGACCTGCGCGGGGCTCAGAGCCGAGTCATAGATCTTGACCTCGTCAATCAACCCGTCCAGCAGCATGTGGGAGCCAAGCATGCTCGGGCCGCGTTCCGTTTGGATGGGCGCGAGCTTTTCGTGGCTCAGGCCGATCAGCAGGTCCGTGCCCGCGGGCTCGGTCACGCCGCCCCTCACGGGCTTGCTCCCGACCAGCTTGCCGTTCATGTAGATGGCCATGCCGGCGGCAGGATCGTAGGCGCCGACCACGTGCGTCCAGGTGTGCAGCGGAATCTCGGCGGACTCGATCTCGGGATTGACCCACACAGCCAGGGTGAAATCATCAAACTTTCCTACAGGGGGAACCCGCACACACTGGTTCGTACCGTCCAGCTCGAGCGCGTTGCCCACCTTGCCGGCGGTGAAGGTCGCGCCCACCAAATCGCCATTCTTCCCGCCGGTCGAGTCGGCGGCGGTTGCGCCGCCTGTCTCGTCGAACTTCCACCAGGCGGCGGGAGAATCTGCCGGGCCTTTCCCGGCGGCAAGCTCGGTCGCCTCGGCGTCGGAAAGCGCCCGGCCATAGATGCGCAGGTCATCCATCTTGCCCTTGTAGTTCCGGTCTCCGCCGTCCCACCCGCCGATCTGCAGGTTTCCAAGAACTGCGGTCACGGGACGGTTTAGCGGGTAAGTGCTGTCCAACTTGCCATTGACGAAGATCTTGCACGATTTGGACGAACGGCTGTAGACGACAGCGACGTGCGTCCAGGCGTTACTTGGGATTCTGCCGCTGGAATCCAGATCGCCGACCCCGTTGAGCGAGAATTGGAGCTTCCTGTCGCTGCGGATCATGGTGTGGACCGCGCCGTTGTCCCACCCGTTCGTGTGCAGGATGGAGTTGTAGTCCCGCACGGAGTTGGCGCACTCGACCCACTTGCCGTCCACGGCGGCCTTCAGCCCGATGGCCCCCTGGTAGTCTATCCCGAAGAAGTAGCCCGCCTTGTGGCCGGATTGCCGATCCACGATCGCGGTCCAGTTCCACGGGTACTGCTGCAGCGCAACCCACGCTTCTATCGAGAACGCTCCGGGCAGCTTCGGCGCCTTCTCCGAGCCGCGCCTGACATGCGTCGTGAACCCATCCAGCTTCAGGCACTTGCCCTGGACCCCGTTGTCGCTGTATCGCCGGTTTCCGAGCAGTTGATCGCCGACCCGGTTGACGCTGTCGGTGGCCACGCCGCCCGCCTCCGGCTCAAACCTCCACCAGGCCACGGGAGAAGCGCTCCATCCCGCCCCGCAGACGCCGAGGAGAAGCGCCGATACCGTGAGCACGATGTATGCGGTGCGATATGCTCTCATTGCACACCATCCTTCCCAGCCGGCAAGGGCTCGATCTCGAGTGTGACCGGCCTCGTGGACTGCTTCTCAACCCAGACGATCAGGTCGCCGGCCCCGGGGGTCTTCCTGTATCCGTACCGAAAGCCGGGGCCGCGGTTGACGCTCACGCCGTCCATCCCCAGCGATGCGCCGGCCTTGCCCCATCCTTTAATCGCTAACGCGGGGTTACAGACCGGAGAGGTTTCGCTTCCCGCCAGCGTGATCTTGAGGGGGGCCGGCTTCCCCGGGTTGTTGCAAACCAGTTCGTAGGCGCGGTCGCCGGCGTTATACCCCAGGCTGCCATAAAGACCGGATTCAACGGACAGCGCCGGGGCCTTGATCCAGGACCTGGCGACGGTTGCGACTTCCGCGGGGCCGCCACGAGTCAGACCCACCATCATCATCCAGGACTTGCGCTGCCATTGCTCCCCGCAAGGCGCCCAACTCATCCTGCTGATGCCCGTGCGGCTCGGCCGGTCATAAGCCGGGTCCGTGGTCCCCTCCAAAGGCCAGGCGCTATCCATGTTCAACTTCGCGGAGCCTTCCGCCTTCGGGATCGGCGTGATCTTCACCGATGCGGGGAAAACCGCCTGGAACGGTTCCATGCCATCCTTCCCGGCCAGGTTGACGATCTGGATGTTGGCGTCGGCCGGAGCGGACAGCGCGGAGGGCCAGGACGCCTCCCAGGAGAAGGTCCGGCTCTCGCCGCTCAGGTTCGCCAGGGTCACCGCCGACAGGCTGACATTGTCCTGCGGCGCTGTGCCGGGCTCATTGATCACGGTGCTTTCCTGAAGCAGGACCGGCTGATCCCACACGGAGCTGAATAGCTTCATCCTGCGCACCCCAACCCCGTCGGGGTAGATGGTGTAGAACTCGTCCACCCAGTCGTTCCAGTTGGTCATCGGATCGGTGTGGAGCAGCGCGCCCGACGCATCCACCGGGGCATATTTCCAGTGGATCACCACCCGCGCATCCGTGTTCTCGACAACCGTTACGTGAGAGTACCGGCACAGCTTATCCCCTCTCACGTCGCCGTTCTCTCGTGCCACGCTGCCGTCGGTGTACCACTTGCGGTTGTTGTTGACCCAGCAGGGAACATAGTTCGTCCCCCGCCAGAAGATCAGCCGGGCATCGAACCGATCGAACACGACCACCACGTCGGCCCTGGGTCCGACCCGCCACGCCTTGTCCCAGTCGGAGCCATACCGCAACTCGGTGTGATAGGCGCCGAAGCGTCCCGCGCCCTCCGGTCCCGACGGAAACTTCAGGGGTCCCTTCATTGGACCCGCGGAAGCAACTGAGGCAAGAGCCAGGACGCTCATCTGGCACAGCGTGGCGATAAAGAAAGTGATTCGCAATAGCGGCATCGCAGCGGGTTCTCCTTTCGTTCAGAGGCCCATCCTTTCGGCATATCCGTGGACGGGCGCCCTTATCTTCATACCCCGAAATGTAATTCCGCCCACACTCCGGCGTCAAGGCTTTTGCGGAGATGGGGAACGGGGCGTATCTCAATTTCCTGCAGGCACACAAGCATTCGCCCCCACCGACTTTACGTCGGTGGAGCGATGGTTTTGCTCCAGCAATAGCAGTGCAGCTTCACGCCCCCACCGACTTTACGTCGGTGGAGCGATGGTTTTGCTCCAGCAATAGCAGCGCGGCTTCACGCCCCCACCGACCCAAAGTCGCCGGGGACGGTTTCTGCAGGAAAACGAGATACGCCCTGGAAAACGAAAGCCAACGGAATACCGTTGCATTTCGATCCACCGGCTCCTATTCTGGACCCACTTCATATCAGGAAAGGAGCGAATCGTGGAAACTCCCTGCCTTGAAAGACTCTGTTCGCTGCAATCCAAGATGGCTGAGGAAAACGTGGATCTCGCGCTCTACGGCCCTTCGCCCGACTTTCAATATCTTACCGGATTATTGTTGCCCTGGCGAAAGACGGAAGAGTGGGAACACGGCGTTCACCACCTGTTTGTCCCCCGCGAAGGCAAACCGTGCGTAACTCTGGACGCCGAAACCGCGAACCGCGTCTCCGCCAACTGGCCGGGTGAAGTACGGGTGGCCGCCGAGACCCAGCAGTATCCCGCGCTGGTTTCGGAAATCCTGAGCGGCTTTCCCGGCGCCCTCCAGCGCGTGGCGCTCAGCCGGCACCTCGTCAACACACCCGCTGTGATCCAGGCTCTTTGGCGGCGCGGCGGGGAAATTGACTTCTGCCCCGCGGAAAGCCTCCTGGATGAGGCGCGGCGGATAAAAGATGCTGGGGAAATCCAGAAGCTGGAGGCCGCCGCGGCATTGACCGACAAGGTGATGGAGCGAATCGTCCCGCTGATACGCGAGGGCGTGACCCAGCGCGATCTCGAACTGGAGATAGAGTTCCTGGGCCGCCGCCTCGGCGCGTCTGAGGTCTCGTTCCCGCCGGGCGCCCTGTTCGTCCAGTCCGGCGCCGCTCCCACGGCCGATCCGTTCGTGTACCCGAAGGATAAGGGGCTTGCCGCCGGAGTCTCCGTGGCGTTCGACTTCGGATTTGTGCTGGATGGTTACTGCTCCGACTATGGACGCTCCTTCTATTTCGGCCCGGCCGGCAACGAAGTGCGCGGCGCATACCGGGCCCTCCAACAGGCCCAGCTCGAACTCATTTCACAAATCCGGGTGGGCGAAACAATGCTATCCGATTTCTTCCCGATCCTGGAGCGAACCCTGGACCGCCTGGGTTTTGGCGATTATCTCCGGGCGCGGCTGCCAAACAAGATGCTCGGACACCAGATCGGGATGCAAGTGCATGAAAATCCCTGGATTGCGCCCACCGCGAGTACCCCCGCGCTACCGGGCATGGTCATGGCCATCGAGCCGAAACTCTGGCACACGGGGGAGTACTACCTTCGCGTCGAGGACATGGTGCTGATCGAGTCCGGCGGCGCCCGCTCGCTTACCCGTTTCGACCGCGAGATGTTTGTGCTCTAAGAATACCGCCATTTTTCGGACATTTCCCGGTGGGGGGTTGCTTTCGTTTTCAGAGGAGTGAAGAAGACAGGCCGCTAGTGTCGCGTCAACGTTCCTCTGTCGGATGCCCTCCCTGACGGTCGGGCTACTGCATAAACAGCCCTTGCGCCGTATGTTCCGCTCTGTCGTTATGCAGTAGCCCGACCGTCAGGGAGGGCCTATGTCCGTCTTTTCAAGTGTGACATGACACTAGGCGGGTTTCTGCCCATGCGCCGGCACATTGCGAGCACGGACCGTTTTCCACCCCGCGGGCGGTTCCCCGGAAACCCAAAAGAAAAAGCCGCAAGTCCCTGAGAATCAAGAACTTGCGGCGAGCACTTCGAGTGGTAGGCCACCGGGGACTCGAACCCCAAACCAACGGATTAAGAGGCTGCAACTCAGGTTGTATAAGCATAACCAACCCATGCTTTTGTGCTTTTCGCCTCTTTGTCCGCCGTAGATTTGCCGCAGCCAGTCTCGCGCCTTGCTACTGGGTGGATACGTATCCACGCCATCGCGGAGGATGGACAATAAGACTGTGCCACATGATCGACTATGTCTTGCGCGAGGAACACCTTCTTTGACCATGCCACGGGCTAGAGTCTGGCCTCAATCGCTTTGGGCCGCAAGACGGCGGCATGCAGATTCTACGAGGCGCTGGCGTTTGTCCAGGGCGGGCCATTCCCTAATTGTAGCCTTATGAGAACTCAAGAACATCGTCGGATACCAGAGATTCATTGAAAATAACCACCTCCCTTCTCGGCCCACAACTGTCGCATGAGGCACAGATTGGAAATCGCTTCTTCTCCATACGGTCCTGAAAATGACCCCATTCTTGGCCCGACAAGAGATCGAAGTAAGACTTTCTTTCTGTAATCCTATCAATAGAACACAAAGCATCATGGTCAAAGCAGCAGGGCACAACATCGCCATTCCACAGCACAACCCCATTCTTTCTTGTGAAAGGACAAGCCCCTTCGAACGATGCCAACTCTGTTGACAAACCATCATGCCGATACCTCCCAGCGCACTTGCTCCCCTCAAGAAAGCGCTGATACAGTTCCTTGGAATCCTTAGCGCTCTTATTTGATCGCCATAGATTGGGGTACTTTAGCACAAGAGCGTCAACGCCTACACTCCTACAAAAGTCCTCAATAAGATCCAAATCCGACTCCGCCTGTTTCGTAAGCAATGTCGTCACGACAAGATGAGGTATATTTGGACCTATGCCCAACGCACAACGCCGTGAACATACCGTCTTGATCAGAGACAAAACAGATTTTACGTTTCCCCGTACCCTATAGGCGCCGTGTGTACTGTCCGACATCCCATCAAGCGCGATAAACAACGTCGCAATCCCACATGTAAGCAAGTTATCTATGGATGCTGGTTTGAGCGGTTCGAGATTTGTAGAAATCCTGACTTTGCAGCCTTTGTCAGCAGCAAAGGCAGACATGTCGAAAATGTCTGGATGTAGAAGCGGCTCACCCCAGCCCCATAGATTGAGATAACATTTTCGAGGCGCTTCATACCTGAGGATGTCCTCAACAATTGCTGTGAACAGATCAAATGGCATGAATCCCTTTTCCCGCTTCATCTCTCGATTCGTAGGGCACATCGCGCATTGAAGATTGCAGGTATTGGTTGGTTCAATGAAATACACTGGTTCGCGGTTGGTGTTTGTTAGGGCCACTTCATTTTTCATTGCACGATGCCCAATCTACAATGAACACGGAATAAGGCAGAGTAGATACCCATCTCTCAAACATCCGCCATTCTTCCAATGGATCTGACTTTCTTTGATGATATGCCGTTCGTAAAGTCTGATAGTTAGTCACAATTGCGCGAGTCTGGAGGTATCCCTCAGGCAGATTGGACTTAATGTCTTTCCAGCAAGTACCACCAATCTCCCCTTTCTCCGCAATGAGCAAATTCAGATGATCGATAGTTTCTGGAAATATACCCGGAACAAAGTCCTCTTTGGTGAGAGGGGATTTCAGAATTGTGTGATGAGTGCTCTCGCTTAATTCTACAGAGAAGTGATATGTAGCCCACTGCTGCCACCAGTAACGTGGAGCCTTTATGGTCGCCCACGCAACAATGGAACGGAGAAACTTGCTGTGACTAGGGCCTTGAGAGACGAGAGTCCTCGCCAATTCATAGTCCGTCGGGCCAATCAGGTCTTTTCCACGGTCAGAATCCGATACGCTCTTGTGTGCAAAACGCATCGCCTTCATTGACCAGGCAAATCCCCAAACATGATCTAGCGTGAAGGAGCGACCAATTGTATCAGCATCCATCAATCCATTACCCTGCCTTCGTGTCACCCAAAATGATACGGCATGTGTCGTTACACATAGTACAGGAATCAACTGATCCTTTGCCTTTCTGGATCTTCAGAGACAATGCCTTCTCCAAATCAATCACCTGCTTTGGATTGAGGTCTTCAAACCCCATGCCGCACTTAAAGTTTATTCTATCGCCTCCGCCGTAATCGCTCTGAAAACACAGGGCGATGGCGATTCTAAGCGCGACTATTGCTTCGCGAATGTCTTCCGCATCGGGCAGCCCTATATGTTCAGAACGAGTCACACAGGTCAATACATCTACTCCAGCCGCCATGGCGGGCATTGCTGAAAGAGCAGCAGTAATGTGATCGTAACCCAACCCTCGTTCCGTACTCAAAGGGCCAAGGAGTCTGAGCGGAACCCCTTGACTACATTCCTTTGCCCACCTAACATACCCAGAGACTAAGTCATACCGAATGTGACTCAGTCCTTCTATCATGACGTTCAGCCCTTTCCCCATTGCGGTCTGAGCAAGTCTTGACTGGAGAAGCATTTCTCTCATAAAAAGCGCATCAATTGGATCTTCAATGGTCCCTGTTCTGAAAGAACAACCTATACTAAGCGTGACTTCGTACCGTTGAAGTATCTCGCATATATCATCAAAATACTCAAGTAATGGATTCTCATTACCTGTGTTCATCATATACTCATGAATAAGCCCACCGCCGCGCGCTTGAAGCGCAATCTGCCGTGGACAGGCTGCAATATCTTCGATATCGGATTTCACTATCGACGAGTGCAAAGTCATACAATCAATTCCACAGTCAGCTTGCTGTTCAATGACATCGAGAACCAGATTACGTGAAAGGCCTCGCTCCCAGTCTCCGCTACTCTCTGCTATTTGATGGATTTGGTAAAACGGAACGGTGCTGATAGGTACGGGAATCTCCTTTGTAAGCTGGCCGAGGAAGCAACCTATATCACGCTTCGTTGACACATCACCAATAATAGACGCGCCGTATTTCACAGCGAGTTTAGCCTTACCCAACTCAACTTCCATATCGCCGTCCTCATCAGTAATCCCTATGATTGCAGCAATCTTAGGTATCCCATCTCCGATCCGAATCGGAGCGATGAGGCGGGATTTGTTTTTCACTTCATACGCAATGGATTTGAAGCCTGACATATTCTGCTTTCCGTGGATTGAACATTGGGGATTACCTTCGAACAAACCAAAGCGCGATCATCCGTGCGCATCTCCACAATGCGGGCAACACATCTTTCCATTGAGGCTTATCTTGCCAATCAAGACTGCGACGAATCTGTTTGATTCTCTTCCGCGAGTGTTTGTATATCTTTTTGAGGGAGGTTGCATATATGTTGATCCCAGACGGTTGCTGTGGAGTTATCAGTTCGTCATGAGTAACCCATTTGAAGTGGATGCCATCGGCCAAAGAAACCTGCGGGATTGATAGAGCACACTCATAGACGAAGAACACATACTCGGTATATGCGCCCAATGAAGCTGATATATCACGAAACGGCACCGTCGCGATCGCTCTTAGGCGCTCTATATGTTGTTCCTGGAAATTCTGGAATATGCTTACGAGTTCATTCTTGATCGCCCTCTCGTTCTGCTTATCTGAAACAGTTATGTCCGCCCCCGGAACATACAACTCATCGTAGACATGTTCTCCGATTAGTTCGTAATGCCTCTTTCGGCTATCATATCTGACAAGATATCGATCTCTAAAGAAACCATCCCATCCAACCCTTGCTTTGATAACGACATGCGCGATATGGGCCCGCCGTAAGGGCTCCGCTCCGTCAATGTCTCTGCGAATCTGTTCCATGTTGGCAACAATTCGATGGCCCATATCCAGAACACGCGTATGTTCGCGAAACACCGGGGCAACCCACTGAGTTCCGAGGTTGAGGCCACTCGAAAAATAGTGGGATAGACTCTGCAAAAAGTAATACGCGGTTTGGTTGCGTGACTTGACGCATTCTCCTGACGTCTCAATTGCGTCGAAGAAACCCAATATCCAGAGAATGTCATCTATGCAGTTAGAGCATAAGTCAGAGTTGCCGTCGAAGTTGTCGCAAATGCTGGATTTCTTTGCCATGTCGCTGCTGGAACATGGAATGCGCCTAAGAATTACCGCGACTCGTTTCGTCTTGATCGATGTAGGACAAGAGGCCATTGTCGTGTCCTTGATCCGTTATCCTGACTACAACGTCCTTCGTGGACCAATTCTTGCTCGGACGAATCATGCGACAGGTCAAACTATATGTTTTCAGGACACGGGCTGTCAAGCTCGGAATTCGACATTGTGGGGCGCTCTCTGGAGGTATCCTCAAATCGGGAAAATTGGGAAAGATCGTCGAGCGGCCGAGGAAGATTGCCAGACGAGAGACACTCCACGAACGCTCCCACAGACCCACGAAAAAGCACCCCAGACCTTCGACAGTTTCCGGATTCACCCGGTATGTAACCAGTGAAGGGCGCTGTCCTGTCTTGGTGGCGGCTGCCCGGTTGCCCAATGGGAGACATGCGTGGAACCGTTCTCCACCGGTCTGGAGCGCTTGATGTGTCTGCTGGAAGCGGAAGGCGAATCTCAGTCCGCGACCAACCCCTGCGCTAGGTCCGCTATCTTCCTCAGCCTCTCCAGCGACACGTGGTCGTAGTGGACGGTCAGGACCGTACCGACGGTCTGGCCGACGTACGTCTGGAGGTCGGGGTAGTCCACGCGCTGCTCTCTCATGGCCGTGATGAAGGTGTGGCGCAGCTTGCAGGCGGTGAACTTGGGCGCGAGGTCCACGCCGTCGGCCCGGGCGGCGTCTATGGCCTTCCTGAAGCGCTTCGAGATGGTCTCGGTGGCGAAGCAGCCGGCCAGGGCGTGGCGGAACTTGGCGGGCTTGCCCCATTTGCGGCCGAGCGGTTACACATAGGCTGCACGGACCGTTTTCCACCCCGCGGGCGGTTCCCCGGAAACCCAAAAGAAAAAGCCGCAAGTCCTTGAGGATCAAAGACTTGCGGCGAGCACTTCGAGTGGTAGGCCACCGGGGACTCGAACCCCAAACCAACGGATTAAGAGGCTGCAACTCAAGTTGTCTAAGCATAACCAACCCATGCCTCTATGCTTTCGCCCTCCTTGTCCGCCGTAGGTTTGCCGCAGCCAGTCTCACGGCTTGCTACTGGGTGGATACGTATCCACGCCATCGTGGAGTTGAAAGGCACCTGAAGACTCGATTCCTTTTCTGAGGGGTGTTGCGGTCGAACTTTTGCATCTTCAGATAACGGGCCAACCTCATTTTCCAGCCTAACCAAGGAAAAGGCCCTTCAGTTTCGCGTCATCAATTGTCTCGGGCTTGCCCTCCTCGACAATCTCTCCTCGCCGTAGCCCTATCACCCAGTCTGCAATCTTGAACACTTCTCGCACTTTGTGCTCGACCACAAGAATTGTCACGCCCAATTGCCCGTTGATTTGATGCAGTTGCTCGAACACGCTGCTCAACAAGTTTGGCGCAAGCCCCAAGGACGGTTCATCGAGCAACAGCATTTTGGGTTTCTTTATCAGACCCATTGCCAGTGCCACCTGCTGCTTCTCCCCGCCGCTGAGAGTCCCAGCGCGTTTCTTCAGATACGCCCTAACCGCTGGAAACAAAGCAGCCATTTCACCAAGCCGGCACCTCGCGTCCATCTTCCCTACTCCCTGCAGAGAAACGGTCAAGTTCTGCTGAACCGTCAAGTCGGCAAACACCCGGTTTCCTTGAGGGACATAAACCAGCCCACGCCCGATCAACTCAGGGGGCTTTAGACCCGCACAGGACTCCCCGCCAAACTCGATCTCTCCCCCCCAAGCTCGGAGAAGCCCGAAAACTGTTTTCAGCGCCGTCGACTTGCCCGAGCCGTTCGGCCCGATCATCGCGAAGATGCTCCCTTCCGCCACTTCAAACGATATGTTCTTCAGTATCTCCTTCTTGCCATAACCCGAGCGGACGGCCTTCACGCTCAGTAGAGAGCCGTTCCGCTCGCTTGCGGTATTCGTGTTTGGGGTTTGGTTCATCCAAGGCTTTCCCGCTCTGTCAGTGTCTCACGTATTCCCAAAGCCAAGGTCCAGATCTATCCTACGAAAGGTATGCCTCTATCACCGCCGCGCTTTCGCGGACTTCTTCGGGCGTGCCGTCGGCGATGATGCGGCCTTCGTCCATCGCCACCACGCGGTCGCTGATCCGCATCACCGCGTCCATGTTGTGCTCTATCAGCACGATGGTCTTTCCCTCTTCGTGGCGCAAGCGCTCCAGCAACTCCAGCGTCCGGTCCACCAGCGCCGGATTCACACCCGCCACCGGCTCGTCCAGTAACAGCAACTTCGCTCCCATCCCCAGACAACACCCCACCGTCAGCAACTTCTGCTGCCCATACGACAACTCTCCAGCCAGTTGATTCGCCGTCTCCGCGATCCCCACGTACTCCAACCACCGCATCGCTTCCGCGCGCCGCCGCTTTTCCTCGCGCTCGTGCAGACCCAACAGCGCCCCGATCACCGTTTCGCCCCTCTGATTCGGCAGCGCCAGCCATACGTTTTCCAGCGCCGACAACCGCCGGATCAACCGCATCTCCTGAAACGTCCGCCCCATCCCCAGTCGCGCCCGCCGAAATGCCGCCATATGTGTTACATCCCGCCCCTCGAAAAACACCCTCCCGATGTCAGGAGGCAGAAAACCTGTCACCACATTGAACAGCGTCGTCTTTCCCGCACCATTTGGCCCAATCAGGCTGACAATCGTTCGCCCGAAAATGGACAAAGACACGCTATCCACAGCCTTCGTGCCGTCGAAGTGCTTCTTCAACGCCACCGTTGTCAAAAGCGGCCCCCGTGTCTCTGCATCCCTCTGTCCCAATTGGTTTGGCCCTGCGTCTTTTGGATTCGTTTCCTTAGCCCCTCTCATCACTACGAAGTGAGTATTTGCCAACGAGCCCTTGTGGACGCCATATCATACACCCTACCAATGCTGCTCCGTACAGAATCTGTCGGGTATTGGCTGCCACGCTTGACGGTAATCCGAGAAGCCGTAGTCCCTCCGGCAGTGATACGAGCAACGCCGCACCCAGGACCGGCCCCCACAAACGGCCAGGGCCTCCAATGATAACGATAGCCAGTATAAAGATTGACTCTTGTACTGTGAAGATACTTGGGTCTATGTATGTAAGATAGGACGCATAAAGACTCCCAGCTATCGAAGATATCATTGAGGCGAAGACGAATGTAGATACCCGGAGCGTAGCCGTATTCTTTGCCATTGCGGTGACGGATATCTCGTCTTCCCGAATCGCTCGCAGTAGACGGCCATAGGGTGCCAACACCGCACGCCGCGCAATATAGATGGATACAATCGCGAAGACTAGGGAAAGGACAAGAAAAGCCCAGTAGGAGGTTAGGACAACACAACCAATACGGGGCGAGGGTATACCTGATATCCCTAGTGGTCCTTCCGTGATCCCCGTCAGATTCTGCATGAGATTGTAGATAATAACTTGAAAGGAGAAAGTGGCAATTGCGAAAAGATCATCGCGAAAACGTAAGGAAATCGCCCCAATAATCAATGCCATGATGCTGGAGATGCCAATACCGACAAGTATGGAGAGAGGCCAGGAACAAGGAATGCTGGAATGTGTCATCAATGCAGTGCTGTAAGCCCCTACGCCAAGGAAGACTGCCTGGCTGAGTGAGAGCAGCCCTGTATACCCCACGAGCAGATTGAGTGCAATGCCGAGTGATGCATAGATGTTGAGAATGATGAGGATATGGCAGAGATAGGTCATTGACAACCGATGAACGAGGAAGTGTGCGAACGTGCCCCTCTAGGGTAGACGACCATGTAGAGCAAGAGGAGAGAAAAGGCAACCATCTCATGCCATTGCGTGCCTATCATGTATGCTATCAGATCCTGCAGAAACACCATGGCAAAACACACTCCCACGACGCCTGAAATTCTCCTTCCACCGATTACTACCACAACCACAGATTGCATAAACACGCTTAGTCCCATGTGGGGAGTCAAGGCCGTGTCCAGCCCTTGGAGAATACCTGCTCCTCCTGTGAGGATTGCTCCCGTGGCCAGTGCGGCCGCTATGGCCCCCTTGATGCTTACTCCGACGATCTTGGATAGTTCAGGGTCCGAAGCGATTGCCTGCCATCGTTTACCGAGCGAGGTCTTACAGTGGAGAAGCGAAATCAGAGCAAGCGACATCATTCCCCAGAGAAAGATGAGAGCCCGACTCAGTCCGAAACTCCCAAAGGGAAAATGAAACAGAGACTCCCGCATGGACATGTCAAGTGGTATAGGCTGGCTCCCGTAAACAATCGATAGGGAGTTCTGTGTCAATACCAGAATCCCCAACGAAAGAAGAAACAATTGCAGTGACGCCTCTTGGCAACTGGCAACACGCGAAGCTATGTACCACCCGATGGGAAAGAGCAGAGTTAAGGCCAGAGAAAATGCCAGGAGAGTGGATGCTCCCGATCCAAGAACAAAGGAAAACGAGCATACAAGATACGGAACCAGTGTGAATACAGCAGACGTCGTGAATGGAAAGAACCGGCACACGCGGTAGACCAGCCAAACATCCAGCGCTACCGGCAGAATGGCACACGCATCGAGGCAGGCGTTCAGGATCATCTGGGTCATGCGCGGGGCGCCAGAGAGTCAAGAGACACAATTGGATTCGGGTGGTGCTGCAGCCAATGGCTGTAAGCGCTGAGATGTTCCCTTACTGTTTCAATATCCGCGGATTCAGTATTTTCCAGCATGGCAAAGGCCTCTTCACGGATGAGGTAGCCGCACCGGACCTCAGCTGCAAGGAGCTCGAACAAGGGATTGCCCGGCAATAGAGGTTCTTCCGCTTCCGCGGAAAGCCATGGAATCAGGCAATTGCTCGATGGACCAGGTACCCTCGGATCACACCATCCCATTCGGTCCAATATCTCTTGACCCTGCGCACGATTTACTCTCATGGCAAAAGGCAGGTTCAAAGTCGCAATCCCACGACCATCCCCCGAATCTATGACGCCTCGCGCAGTTACTGTGGGGAAGAGAGAGCGGTACTTATTCTCCCCATTGGCCGCATGATGAAGATTGAGATAGCGTGAGATGTTCAGCATGGCGCTGCTGATTTGCTCATTACAGATCGTGCAGCATTCCGCCATTCCGGGCCGGGATCGCGTGGCAACCGGGGCTAAGAAATCCAATGGCGCCTCCACAACGATATGGCGAACTGAAAGATCCCTGCAGATCCTTTGGGCTTGCGTAAGAACCGGTTCGGGCAAGAACCCATTGTTCAGGGTTACCGCGACAACCGGCAAATCCAGGAGTGAACGAAGCAAGCCAAGGGCAATGGTGCTATGCCGCCCACCGGAGAATTCCAGGAGTATCCCCCCTTCTCCGGTTGCCTCGTGAAGAAAGTCGTTCAATTCCCGTTCTAGAGCGGTTTCATCAAACCCTTTCGTGTATTCCCCACAGAGAACACACTCAGTGTCATGGCTATCCTGTGGCACGTTAACTATACATCTGCTGCATGTTGGCATATCATTGTATCCTGTAAATTCTCACCACATAGTCCTCATCTGCGATCTTGTGCTTCTTGTATTCCTCGTAGATGCTCGGCTTTTTCCTCCCAAGATCCGCTAGGCGTATCGAATGGAACAGAGAAATGGGGCCATCCTCGGACACGACAACAGCGAATCCATTTCCGCCGGACATAAGGGCATAGTCCAACGCTGTGTTGTGTTTGGTGCCCATGGCCCTGATTTCCGCGTATTCATTGTTTGCCTGTATGGTCTTGATGCTCAAAGCCTTGATTACCCTCTCTTTGAACTGCTCACCGGCTGGGATAGATACAATCCGCATCTTGGAATAAACTCTCCCAGACAGAGTGAACACTACAGCCCCATCGGCCTGGGAATGATCATCAACGCACGCCCAGAACTGAGTCACCTCACTATCATCGGTCCCCAAATCAGCCATCCAGTTCACACATTTCTTCTTCTCACTGCGTAATGCAACAGGCGCCTTATGTTTGCAGTCAAGGCATTTCCACTCATCTGGAATCTCCTTGGTGACATGGAATATGGCCAGAAGCCCCCTGTGCCTCCCCGACCGCTGACGAAGCCAGTGAAGGAAAGTCCGTACGAGTACCTCTTTGAGATGTGTTTCATTCCCGTTCTCGCCAAGGGCGATATCACAGTATTTGCCGCACTGATCTCGGAATTCTTTCACAAACGTCTCATGTTCGCTCGCGGGGACAGTCCAATGAGAAAACTCCGAGTGCAAGATCAGTTTACCATCGTGGTACACCTTGGCGCGGCCACTCTTCTCATACAGAGCGGCAAGTACCTCCCTGTTTGCATAGGTCAGAACCTCTGCCAGAGTTTCATGCGAGTGGTCATCAGCAGATCTGCCAAGGCATTTGCGGGCATAGCACAAGCGCGCGGAACTCCTCAAGCGCTCGACAGGAATAGGTTTCAAGAGCAGCAGAGACTCCCTGTCCTCGATTGCCGTCTTCAGTTTCTCGTACTGTTCCTCTGGGAGTATCGTCTCGTTCGCGGGGCAGATAATCCTTGAGTCGTACGGAGGGTATACAAACACGAGAGCCTTCTCAGGAAGAGACGTGCTCTTACCGTTGATGCGAAGCCCGTGCAGGAAGAATTCTATTGAGAACAAGTCGTTATAGATCTCTTCCTCAATCGGCCGCAAACTTCTACCGACCGGCGGATCCGCATACAGACCCTGCTTATTCCTCTCATATTCTGTTTCCTCGGTAGGGGAACCCTTCAGCCTGTCCAGAAAACTCTCGACGAATTCCTGATGAACAAGGAGGAAGAGGAAGTCGTGGCTCTTGCCTTCGTAGACACTGATCCGCGGGAACGCTCGAATGAGACCAAGAAGAGTGCATACTGCCTCCAACGGGATGGGACTGTCCGCAAGCGAAGAGAGCAACGCAACAGTGGCGTCGGGCGTGTCTAAGACTCTGTAAACATGAGAGGCCTGCTTTGAAAAAGAGGCGCAGAAGGAACTCTTATACTCCTTTGCCACCTCGTGCGCATATATCTCACCGAAAACTAGTTCGGAGAGTCTTTGGAAATACTCCAAATCCTGAACCGGAACCTGTATGTTTGTCATCAAGGTCCAGCCACTGCTGGGTAATTCCGGCTGTACCGTGGAGGGGAAAGTGTACAGGAAACGTCCGGATAGAGGAAGATAGAGGCAATAGGCCTGTAACAAAGTGATGATGGACTTTGGGTCTTCGTGGAGATCGTTGTGCGGGAGATGATCCGCAAAGAAGGTTTGCACTCTGGGCCAATCGCGATGCTTAGAGAAAGTCGCCGACAGGCTATTCCGTCCGTCCTTGAGAGCAGTCGTCAGCGCCTCGACATCGTCCGTTGCTAGTGGACTGACCTTCAGTATAAAGGGAAGCATTTGCCGCCATGGTTTTCCTGCTTTCTCAAAGGGGCGTACCAGATCAGCAACGAGGGAAGGAAAGAGGTTGCCCAGTGGAAGAACCACCGCTCCCGTATACTCCGGTGTGTCGGGCAGTGTCTTAAAAGCAATACCGATGGGTCCAAGGGGGTGATTCGTATGGAACACTTGTTCGTTGATGGTTTTGCCCGCAGGAAACAGCCAGAAATAGGTCCGCAGAAGACGGACAAAGTGGTCATCTATCGCGGCAGAATCTGCAAAGATCTCCTCCAATCTCAATCTGGCCTGCTCGCCAATATCTCCACCCCAGTCGTCGAAGACACCACGAGCATTTCCCTTGTAGTTCTCTGTTGGAAAGTAGCTTGACTCGCGAAGGTCTTTCCTTCCAATACTTCGATAGTGACACCCAATAAGAGTTGGCTGATAAGGCCCAAGCCTCGTACGAAGTGACGCAGGCAGATCACTGAACTCGCAGTCAGATGACACGAGGGGTTTGAAGAACTCCAGCAGTTTCCTGGCGAGGTAGTCCTCCAGTGCCCGAGGAGATCTCAGGATGAAATCCCTCTCGTCCTTAAGGATGCGGTTAAAGAACTCTTTGTATATCTTGCGAACCTCCGAGAAGCTCGGGAGGGGAAGCGGTGCTTTCTGCGGAGTTTCGGCTGGCATTATAGCAAACCTCCGAGAGGGGCATGTCCCTCTACTTGTTTCGATCCTATTAGACGCGCGTGGGGGGCTATAGATTCAACGAACGGTTTCAGCCTTTCCGGAGCGGTACTCAAGACGCTCGAAGCGAACTTCCTTGATGTCCCCGAATTTGTCAAAGGAGATGTCTCCCATCGCGGTGGGCACATCGGGCATTGCCGCTAGGTACTCTTTGAGAGCGCTACCCTTGTACGAGGCTTTTCGCAGTGCCCCGGCCGCCACAAACATGAGGGAGTAGGCCTTCAGGCCCACGGCGTCCGGCTCCGCATTGTACTGGGCACGATACGCCTGGGCATAACGGTCATAGAGAGGGCCGCTTCCCTTGGCCGGGAGAAGAAATCTTACCCCTTCAGCCGCATCTCCCGCGATTCGCACGATTGATGGATCGCTGAGAGCATCTCCACCGTAAACCGGGATCTTGTAAGCGATTTCGTTGGCTTGCTTAAGGAAATAGCCTGCTTCGGGCGCATGGGTCAAGAGGAGCACCGCATCGGGCTTGGCGGACCGGATTCTCTCAAGAGCCGGCCGCAGATTACTGGATTCAGGCGTGCACTTCTCAACCACAGCGGGAGTCAAAGAACGCTCAGCTAGTCTCTTGATGGCGACATCCTTCTGCCCTGCACCGTAGTCATTCTCTATGTAGAGGATCGCAATGCTCTTGTGGCCGGCTTCAATAACCCAGTCGACAAGGCGCGCTGCTCCAAGCGTGTCAGATGGAGCAACTCGGAAAAAATAGGGGGATGATCCCGATAGCTTCGGCGAGGTGGAACCGGCGGACATAAGAACCACTTGGTCACGTGCTGCAATTGGGCCAAGCGCCAAGCATACCGAGCTTCCGATTGCGCCAACAATAATGGGTACCTTGTCCACTGCGGTCAGTTTGCGATATGCCGAGATCGCTTTCTGAGGGTCCAACTCGGAATCCTCGTAGAGAACATCGAGTGGAGAGCCATTGATTCCATCTGCCTCGTTGATGTGTTTTACCGCCAAGTCAAAACCGCGTTTCTCCAATTCCCCGTAACCGGCCAGTGTGCCCGACAGCGACAGAATGGAGCCAACTCGCACCTTGTCAGTTGTGGTCTTGCCCTGCGATGAGGCATCCTGTGATTCACCTTGCTCTTTCTGACACCCCAGGAGGGCGAAAGCTGCCGTTGCGGTCATCAAGGTGATTGCCGTGAGATTGCGCAGAATGCTCATAGTTTTGCCCTCCTCTTGAGGCAGAGATCTATCTCTTCTTGGGAAATCGGCATATTCCGAGTTGGGGATTCCGGCGAGACTACGCGGAGAAAAGGCAGCCTCTCCCCTTGCAGTACTCGTGAGAGAGGCGATGAATTCCTGCGCGTCGTGACGTCATGCAGCTTTCCTGTTTGCTGGGTGTGAGTTTGCGTTTTCATGCCCTGGTCCTCGCATTACCTGAGATTTTGGATCTACTTGTCCGCTCTTGTCTTCTATGATCATGGGGATTCGTTTCGAGAATCCCAACAGCAACCAACCGTCTGATGAGACTTGAGGGATAACCTCTCAGAAACTTCCGGAAATCCGAAGCCTCGGTGTCATTTTGGCACAACCTTTCTCGTGCAAGCCAGGAAATCCATTCGTCCCCTAACTCAACGATTTGTGCAGTACGCCTAACATAAGCCAGCACGCGCTGAAGAGAGTCAGAGGAATCCCTCGTATCCCGGCTGACAAGCCAGGCAATATCGGAGGAGAGTGACAGGCTCGCTAGAACATGGCTGCCGTTCCTGCCCGAAAGCGTTTTCGGAAGAGACTCTTTTTCTGCGGCTTGCAGGAGTAAGTAATGAGGACCAAATCGGTCCTCGTCATAGCCTTCACTCTCCAGAAAACGAATGACTTTCTCCGCTAACGCATATCTCGATAACCTAGTCTCCCCATCGTACTCAAAGTCTATATCAAGAGCCCAATCATTCTCTCCCGGCTCAACGATCCTGGTCCGATTTGCCTTGGCTTCTTGATAGAGAGGGGAACCTCTTCTTAGGGAAAAGACACCAATGCTTTTGCTTGATGGGTAAAGAAACCGCTTATTGGCAAGCATGAACGCAAGTGTCTTGTTCACGTCATTGTCACTCTCGCCGGGAAACCCGAAAAAGTACCCAGCCGCCACGGCAACACCAGCTCTTGTGAATCTCCTTGCAACGGTTTGGGCTTCCTCAATCCGAATGCCTTTGCACATTTTGTCGGCTAGTTCCTGAGATCCTGTCTCTATCCCCATAAAGACTTGCCTGCATCCAGCCTGAAACATGGATTTGCACGTGGCTTGATCGAATCCAGTGTCAGCACGAATCTGTGCCGACCAATAGAAGGATTCCCTTTCTTCAAGGAGCGTCTCAGAGATCGCTTGTGCTGATTTTGGTGGCATTGAGTTATCCCAAAAGGCAAAGCATCGAGATTGAGTCTTGACAGACACCTCCTTGATCTGGCGAACGAACTGATCAACGGGGACAGAGCGGAACCAACCCTCTTCCCCAATCCCAACGATATCACAGAACTGGCATTTGTTCCAGTAGCAGCCTCGAGAGCCCAGTAGAGTCAAGACGGGTTCTGGGGAGAAGTATTTCCACAGAGGTAGTTCATGGTACGCGGGCGCGGGAAGATCCGTCAGTTTCTCTCTGAGGCCACGCAGCAAACGGTCGGGACTCCTTTTGCCACGTGAGCAGGAGCGCACCAGGCTAACCAGGGCCGATTCTCCTTCACCCACAATCACATGATCAACTACCTGGTAGATTGGGTGGTCTTTGTCCGAAAGAGTAGATGGATTCGCGGAGAAAAATGGCCCTCCAAGAACAGTTCTCGTGCCGGGAAGGCTGGACCGGATCATCCTGGAGAGCAGGAGCGCTGGGAAAACCTGGTCTTCGGAGATAACCGATATACCTACGATCCGGGGTTTTTCTCTCAGGATCTGGGGGAGTATTGAGATATCGTAGAATCGTTCAAAAGGATTCTCTGGAGGGTCGAACACATGCTTCATGAGAGCCCGTGATGAATGCGTAGTCCATGGCCCCTTTCCAGAGTGTAAGGACAGATGAACTCCATCATACGCTTTCGACACTACTGCCAAGGCCTGTGAGAGGAGGTTGATGGCGAGTGTTCTGGATTCATTGCGGTAGAAGTCAGGTCCTCGCAATATCTGAGTAACAAGAGAAGCACGCTCAAGGAGATCATCCCGGAAGAGACTTACCGCCCCCGAGGAGGAATGAGAACCGCATCCTGCGGGCCGGTGATCAATGCGTGATAGATTGAAAGACACTTCCTCTGGTTTCAAAACGAACTCATGAAATTCCACGGAGGCATCAATACACTTGCACGCGATCCCTTCCTGCATGACTGCTCCCGCGAGATACGGCAGGCTTGCGTACGGCTGAAAAGGTGCCCATGGTGGTGGAAAGACTAGGCAAATCTCTGTCGGCTTTTTGCGCGAGGAGATCCTCATCTGTTCCGACTCGTTCGTGTGGGTGGAACGAGGTCGCCCTTGAATCTGATCAGCGCCGTCTCTTGACATAACAAAAACACCTTACCGTTGCCGTGACCCCGGTAAACCCATAATCCACAACACTGGAATCTACACCATCCCTATGGACAGGGTCAAGTGCTTCTTGACCCGATCTTGACCCGAAGTTTCCCTGTTCTACCCTGAAGAACGACCCTTCTGTTTCGCAAGAGGCGCAAGTCAAAAGCCTTCAACGATTCAAGCCAAACGAGTAGGAAACTCCTGGGAACATCCTGCATCATGAGGGGCGCCGTCCAAGGGTCCAAGGTCGAGTCCACCTCCACCGGCGACCGGCATGCGTGGAGGCGTTCAGGACACAAGCGCCTGCGCTAGGTCCGCTATCTTCCTCAGCCGCTCCGTCGAGGCGTGGTCGTAGTGGACGGTCAGGACCGTTCCGATGGTCTGGCCGACGTAGGTCTGGAGGTCGGCGTAGTCCGCGCCCATGTCGCGTAGCGCGGTGACGAACGTGGCGCGCAGCTTCCTCGCCATGAACCGGGGCGCGAGGTCCACGCCGTCGGCCTTGGCGGCGTCTATGGCCTTCCTGAAGCGCTTCGAGATGGTCTCGGTGGCGAAGCAGCCCGCCAGGGCGTGGCGGAACTTGGGGGGCTTGCCGCCTATCGGGTTCTTGGGGGCCGGGAAGAGGAAGTCGTCGCCGTCCCTTCGCTGCCAGTGGCGGTCCATCCAGGTTCTGAGCGACCCCAGCGCGGCGGCGCAGACCGGGATGGTCCGATAGCTGGAGCGGGTCTTGGGGCTGTGGGCCTCGTTCTCCGTGACGGTGACGGTCCGCCGCTCGAAGTCTATGTCCCGCTCCCTCAGGTAGTGGTACTCCCTGCCCCGCATCCCGCACAGACCGCCCATGCAGGCAAAAACGTGGAGCATGGGGTCGCGCGGCGCGAGCCACGCCAGAAACGCCCGCAGTTGCTTCGGCTTCAGGATGGCGTCTGCCAACCCCAACTCCGACGCGGAGGGGCCGCGCCGCTTGAGCCTCACGGCGTCCGTCACCACCCGGTAGCGGCCCGGGTAGGTCCGGGTCATGTGCCTGGCCGTTAGGCGGAGGATCATGAGCCGCTGGCGCACGGTGTCCCAGCTGCGCGCCAAGCCGCGGCAGTGCTCGTGGTACTCCTGCACGACCCGCTCGGTAACGTCCCGCCAGAGGGCGACGCCGGGCTGGTGCTCTTCGAGGTAGGAGGCGAAGGCGTTGTAGAGCCGGGTGTACTGGACGCGGCAGATGTCGTTCGCGTCCGAGGAGCGGATGGCCTCCAGCGCGGCCTGGCCCACCGTGTGGTCCGCTTCCTGATTCCTCGGGCGCTCCGCCGCGGCGGGCTTCCCCGCCTCCTCCAGGGAGCCGCCGCTGCCGATCAGCCTCACGTTCAGCGCCTCGGCGTAGGCCTTTGCGTCGCTGAACCTGGTGTGGTCCAAGCGGGTCCTGACGTACTTCCCCGTCTTCTTGTCTCGCCAGCGGACCTCGAATTTCTGGCAGCCGTCGAACTTCCCCAGCAGGACGCGCCCTACTTTGTGCTTCACCTTTTCCATGTCTCCAGCCTCCTTTCCCCGCGGGCTCGCGGCCCGACCTTTCGATGATGCCGCAACCTGTGCAGTTTGCGAACACATTTTTTCATCCCGCCACGTCGTCCGCCGTCAGCCTCGCCACCCCGGCGCCCACCTTCCTCCTCCCGCTTTTCGCGGACAGGACCTCACAGAGGTCTGGCGTCTCCGCCTTCTCCGTGAACGGCGGCGCTTTCCTCGCCGCCTCCAGTATCTCCCAGCCCCAGGCGGCGTCCCTGAACACCCTCTTCCCGCTCAGGCCGAGGCGCCGCAGGAACGTGTCCAAGGCCACCACACCCCGGAGCATCTCCTCCAGGTCCTTCCTGGAATAGAGGGCGTTGGAGTCGAACCTGACCATCTCTGCCTCCTCAAGGCATCGCGCACGGCCCATCATGAACCGGTTGTTTGCACTCGACGGGAACCTGCCGTTCGTTCGCGCTCGCGCGAGGGCGACCCTGACGGGCACGCGCCGCCCGCCGTCAGAGGTCCACGACGAATCCGCTCCGGTCGCGGCGCGCCTCCCTCGACGCCTCCAGGGCGACGACCTTGCCGCGCCCGTCCAGGAACCGCAGGTCGTTGGCCGTCCCGTCCACCACGGGGAAGCCCTCCCACGCCGCGGGCACGGACGGCAGGCGTCTGAACACGACGGCGACGTTGCCGCCCGCCGCCAGGACCTCGAGGCAGTCGCGCCAGTTCGACTCCGAGCGGCTGAAGCAGAGGTGGTAGTTGCCGGGCCAGTCCCCGGCGCGCTCGTTCTGGCGCCTCAGGAACCGCCGCATCAGGTCCGTCCGCTTGGTGTAGTCGTACATTATTATGTGCGGATGATTCCACGCCACGCCGCTGAAGTCCAGGTCGCTGAAGTTGTTCAGGCGGCAGCACGGCACGTCGAGCCCCGCCGACCGCTCGAACGCGTCCTACTCGGCGTGGAGCATCTCGACGAACCCCTCGCCGTCCTCGAAGAGCATCTGCGTGTTCGCGACGTGCAGGTCCATCGCCGCGTCCACGTGGTTGCAGCCCGTGCCCCCGAGGCAGACCTCCCAGCACGCCCCCGCGCGGGGGCAGACGTTGTAGCCGCTCGTCGTGTGCGGCGCCAGCATCAGGCTCCTGGTCTGGTAGCCCCTGGCCTCCCCAGCCTGGTCTTCGTGTTCTTCCTCAGCAGCGGCATCCCGTCTCCTTCCACGCGCCGTCAACCCGACACACGCCCGACAGATTTGACGCGTCCTCTCCAAAGCATGCTTGCGGCGCCGACAAGCCTCGCGCACAGACAAGCCGACCGCTTCTCCGATATCAACGCCGCAGAGTTTTTCGCATTCGGCGTCCCGCCTCCGCTGACCCGGACATTTGTCCCGGTCAAAAGCCTGGCCTTCTCGCCGGCCCCGAAAGACGTTGAAAGGAGTTCCTCTCCGCTGAATGGCCGCAAATCGGGGCCGACGCGCGCTCCCGCCCGACGAATCTCACGAACCGGCAGCCGCGGGTAAAGAAAACGGCACCGCCCTTCTCTCTTGTTGGTGTGAAAAAGATGCACGGGTTGCATCCATACCAACTGATAAGGGAGAATTGAAATGAAGCAGTTCAAGACGAGGGAACTCGATGTGGCCGATTTCGGCAAGATCAAGAGGGGGGCCTTCGCGCGATTCACAGAGGTCAAGACGGCGGAAGAGATGGCCGCCATTAGGGAGAGCATCCTGCGGGTCGGCCAGATGGTCGCCATGGAACTGGATGAGGACTACAACCTGATGCTCGGCATCGAGGGCAGGGATAAGGCCATAGCGGAACTGCGCCGGGCAGGGCACGAGATCGAGCCGAGATACGTCGTCGTCGAAGGCCTGACCCACATGGACAAAGTGCACCGAATATATAACTCGAACATGAATTTCCGGAGCCTCAACAACAAGGAGCGCAAGAAAAAAGCCGAACTTTTCATGATCGTAACCGTCCGGCGAACCCCATCTTGAAATTCCCTCCCGCTGTATGCGAAACCATCCGTTGTGCAATCTCGCACGCAAAGGAGGATGCCCAATGGATGACAATCGCAAGCGGCAGAAGCAACACGAGATCGCCGGACGCCCGAGGCGAAGCAAGGCCATAGACGGCGCAGAACCCGGATATGATCGGAACTTGGCACGCGCAAAGGGTCCTCGCCGGGATTCGGCGTGCGTAAAGGGACTGCGGCGCGATCCGGAAAAGGAGCGTCTGTGGAGGCAGCGCCTGGACGAGCAGAAGCGAAGCGGTCTGAGCATCCGCGCGTACTGTTCGCGCTACGGGCTGTCCGAGCCGCAGTTCTACCAGTGGAGAGGTGAGATCGCGCGGCGGGACGCGGAGGCCCGCGTCGGGGAAGCTGGCGGATTGGGACGGAAGGGGAAAGGCAAGGAGAAGGGCAGGAAATTCGCGAACAAACGGGAGGATCTCTCTGCCGGCGACAAGCGCGAGGTTCTTTCAGCCGGCGACAGGCGCGAGCACAAACGAACGGGCCGCAAAGACGCGCGATCAAGGGGGACCGCACTGCGCCCGCCGGAAGAAGTCTCCCGGCCAGGAAACGGCGCCCCTTGTTCCCGGCCGGCATTCATCGAACTGCGTCCCACGGACAACCCCGCGGTGACGCCGCCTTCTCCTCGACCGCCGGAGGATTTTTCATCCCTGTCCGTCCGCTCTTCTGGGCGGCATTCGTCATCGTCAAGCGCCTCCAACACTTTCGAGTTGTCTTCCCAGGCCACGGCGTCTCTCCGCCCGCCTCTTGCCGAGTCCTGCATCGAGATCGTTCTGCGCAATGGCCGGGCGCTGCGCGTTCGCCGGGGTTTCGATTCCGGTCTTCTCCTGGAACTGGCAAGCCTGCTGGAAAGCGAGGCGCCATGCTGAGTCTTCCATCGGCGGTGCGCGTTTTTCTGTGCCTGGAACCGGCGGACATGCGCCGGGGCTTCGACGGACTGGCCCAGATGGCCCGGGATGTCGTGGCGCAGGATCCTTTTTCCGGGCATCTGTTCGTCTTCCGCAGCCGCCGGGGCGACCGGCTGAAGATTCTCTACTGGGAGAGGGGCGGCTTGGCGATCTGGTACAAGCGCCTGGAGCAGGGGACGTTCGCGTTTCCCCGCGCGGAGGGCAGGAGCCTGGTGGTCGGGCCGTCGGACCTGGCGCTGATTCTGGAGGGGATTGACCTGGCGCAGGCGGCGCGGAAAAAAAGATACGAAAAAAACGCGACCCATGCGTTTTTTCCTTGACAGACACATACGACGTTGTATATACTTTTCTGGAGATGCGCGAACCGAGCCAGACCGCCCCCCTCCCAGCCCAACTCCCCGAAACCGCCGAGGAATGCCACGCCCTCATTCGCGCCTTGGCCCGCGACATCGAACAGTACCGCCAGCGCATTGACTGGCTCACCCGCCGCCTCTTCGGACGGAAGTCCGAGAAGTTCGATCCGGCCAAACTCGATTTCTTCGGACAGCCCCTCTCCGCCGAAGAAACCGCCGCCCAAGAGGAAAAGGCCCCCGAACCCGAAGTTAAGATGCAGCCCGTTTCCCGCCGCAAGGGCCACGGCCGCAAACCCCTGCCCGAGAACCTGCCCCGCGACCGCCGCGAGTACGACATCCCCGAGGCGGAGAAGACCTGCCCGGATTGCGGACAACCCAAGACCCGCATCGGCGAGGAAGTGACCGAGCAACTCGAATACTACCCCGCCTCGCTTTTCGTCGTCCAGCACGTCCGGCTCAAGTACGCCTGCAAGCGCTGCCAGGGCCACGTCTCGTTGGCCGAGAAACCGGCCCAGCCCATCGAAAAGGGACTGCCCGGCCCCGGACTCCTCGCCCACGTCGTCACCAGCAAGTATTGCGACCATCTGCCGCTCAACCGCCAGGAGAGCATTCTCGCCCGGCACGGCGTCGAACTCTCCCGCTCGACCCTCTGCGACTGGATGATGGACGCGGCCACCCTGCTCGAACCCGTGGTTCGAGGCATGCAGAAGGAAATCCTCAAGTCCGCGGTCATCCACACCGACGACACGCCGCTGCCGGTTCAGGACAAAAACAAAACCCACCGCGCCCATCTCTGGACTTACGTCGGGGACGCGGAGCATCCCTACGTCCTCTATGACTTCACCTGGACCCGCACCCGCGAGGGTCCCGAGAAAATCCTCGAACATTACGAAGGCTACCTCCAAGCCGACGCCTTTTCCGGATACGACAACCTCTACGCGACCAAGCCCATCGTCGAGATCGGCTGCTGGGCCCACGCCCGCCGCCACTTCTTCGACGCGAAAGTCACCGATCCCGTGCGGGCAAACGACGCCCTCTTGCGCATCGGCAAAATGTACAAGGTCGAAGCCGAAGCGCGGGATCTTGACGCGGACGCCCGACGCGCCCTGCGCCGCGAGCGAACCGTTCCGATTCTCCAAGCCTTCGCGGTCTGGATGGAAGAAAACGGCAACGCGGTTCTCCCGAAAAGCCCCATCGGCCAAGCCATCGCCTACGCCCAAAACCACTGGACCGCCCTCAACCGCTTCACGCAGGACGGAAATCTGGAAATAGACAACAACGCCGCCGAGAGGGCCATACGACCCGTCTGCCTGGGCCGAAACAACTGGCTCTTTGCGGGAAGCGAACGCGGCGGACACGCCGCCGCCATCCTCTTCTCCCTCGTCCAAAGCGCCAAGCGCCACGGACTCGACCCCTACCGCTACCTCCGCGACCTGCTTGAGATCCTGCCTTCCCTCTCACACAAGCGGATCGGCCTCCTGTTCCCCGACAAATGGAAAGCCCTCGAAGCCGCGCGGAACGCCGAGACCTCCCGGATCACCGAGACCGCGCAGGCCGACGAGACCACGCGGATCACCGAGACCGCGCGGTCGGAAGAGGCCCGGATCCCACCCGCCACGCGGGTGGCCGGGGTCCCAATCCCCCAAACGCCGTGAACTCACACCCGCCGCGCGCGTAACTGCCGAACCTTGAGCGGGCGCAACCGTGAAGTCTTGAGCGGGCGCGAAGTCTTGTGCCGTCGAGGCCGCCACTCCGCCCGTTGCCCCACCCCCAGTGCGGGTGGGGACGGACCGCCCGCGCGCTCAAAGTCTGCCCCGATCCGCCCTCAGGCGCAAGATGTGGTTCGCCGGACGGATACTCATGATCGAGGAAGACAAGTTCAGCGGTCCAGAACACGACCCAGAGGGCAGGGGCCGGGTCATCGGAACCTCGAACGAGGAGATCGCCCGGATCACCGGCCTGTGCAAGACCAGCGCCACAGGCGGGGCCAAGATGGTCGCGCGCGCACGGGCCGCCTTGGAGGCGGAGGGGAAGATAAAGGCCCTCACGCACAACCGGAAGGCCGACGGCAAGGTGTGCGCCATCCCATCGGAGCAGAGGAAAGCGGCGGCACTTCCCGCTCTCGAGAAGGCCACCCCTGCGGAGGAGAAGGCCGATGACGACTTCCTCGCCGCACTCAGGGAGGCCCAGAAGCCCGGCGGGGAGGAATCCCCAGGCCCGGCGGCGGGCTGCGGCGGGATCGCGGCCCGCTCGGAGAAGACAACCACGGACTTGCTCGCGGCCGCCAGGGGTTTCCTCGAGGACATGTGCCGGGCGGAGTCGGTCGAAATCCGGATGGACATCCGGGACAGGGTGTGGGAGATTGTCAAGATGCTCCCGGCCGTGGCGATCCACGAAACCAGCGCCGGGGCCGCGGCCGCCCGCGAGATGACGTGCTGACGCCGGAGAGGAACATGACGCACCCGCCGCAACCAGTCCAGTTCGCCACCGCGTTCTCCGGAGCCGACGCGGTGGCGGCCTGCGTCCACAGGCACCCCGAGCACTTCGGGCACTGGCGCCAGGCTTGGGCCGCGGAGCTGACCAGGGAGGAGGCCAAGGCCGCCGGATGCTCGGGCGGTGTCGTGTCCAACGCGGGCTACGCGTGCAGCGTGCTGACGCGCCGTTGCCCCTGCCCGAACCTGGGAGACATCACGCGGGTCGTCCGTGAGCGCCGGATGCCCGACGGTCGTGTTGACGTGCTGGTCATGGGGCCGCCCTGCACCGACTACTCCAAGGCCGGCGGGCAGAAAGGCCCCAAGGGGAACGTGGCGCCGCTCTCTATAGACGCCGCCGAGATAACCCTGGCCGCGCGGGCCGAGGTGGCGGTGATCGAGAACTCGCCGGAGTGGCAGCGGAAGTTCCCCGACTTCTACGAGTCCGTGATGAGGATACCCGCGGCGACTCACTCCCACAGGTCCGGGACGATGACCCCGCAGATGTTCGGCATGCCCGTCAACCGAGAGAGGACCTACGTGGTGCTGGTCCGCAACGACGAGGGCCAGCTCGACCAGATCATGTCCGGCTGGCCCCCGAAGCGGAGCATAGACCCGGCCGTGTTCGACTGGGGCCGGATACTGGAGCCCGTCGCCGACCTGAGGCGGCAGGGCCGCATGAAGAGGCACGGACGCGGCGGCGGCCTCGTCGTGAGCAATTCCCAGGCCGCGCACATCCTCGGCAGGAAGGGCGACGGGGGCGTGGACGAGCGGGCGGAGCGGGCCTTCGAGAGGGCGATGCGGGACTCCTTCGACGAGGACGCCGACCTGGAGGACCTCGGCGCGGCCGAGATGCTCTTCTGGGACGACGAGTTCCACCTCAAGGCGCACCCGCGGCTCGCCACGCTCATGAAGAGCTCCGGCCTGTCCCGCGGGACCTTCTTCAGGGCCGACGGCTTCTGGTGGCCGAGGTTCCTGACGGCCGCGGAGTGCGAGAGGGCCCAGGGCTTCCCCGGAGCGTGGACGGACGTGCCGCACATCCACAGCAAGAAGCGCTCGCCTTTGTCGGAGAACATGCGCATGGGTCTCATGGGGAACTCAATGAGCGTTCAGTGCCTTCGCTTCCTCCTCAGCCGGATCGACATCGTAATGCAACCCCTCTGGCAGAGGCGGCGGGCGATGGGGCTCGGCATCGATTGATGGGACGAGGCGGGCAGGAGCGGCCGGTCTGGCGGAGGCTCAGGGACGACGGGATAGATCGATGAGGAAGCGGCGGGGCCGTCTGTCTGCGCGAGTCTCCGGGAGCGTCCCGCGAATCGGTCTTGAATTCGTATGTGCATGTTTGCATGTGTTCATCCGCGCATGAACCAATGAGCAGCATATACTCATGCACATTCATATGTGCATCATGTTCATGTGTTCATCAGTGCATGAACTCATGAACAACATATACTCATGCACGTTCATATACGTTCATGGGTTCATGAGTATATAGCGAACACCGAGCCGGTTTCCGCCAACTTTTTTCCGCGATCTTCTCGCCATCCACTATCGCCAGCAACACGAAGGACTTCTTGGCCTGGGAGATATTTCTTCGCGAAAAAAAGTTCTGCAAACACCAAGATTCTTTCTTCTCTGAAGTGTAGATACAAAAACCACGAGAAGGAGGGATCGAGATGGACCGACACGACGACAACATGCTGGCCGTCCTCTACGGGGAGGAGGGGCGCGGCTTGGAGGACCTGGCCAGGGCCTTCGGGTGCTCGCCCTCGACGGTGAGGTACAGGCTCCTGTCCGGCGGCGTCCGGATGAGGGGCCGGGGCAGGCCGAGGCGGACGCTCCGCCCCGTCGCGCCCGGAGGGGAGGACGCGCCATGCTGAACCTCGTAACGCCGGATCTCGAACGGCCGCGGGGCGCCGGCGCGGGCTGGCTCCGCGCGGGCCGGCACGAGGTCCGCTTCGTCCGCGCCGAGCAATTCAGGGCAGGCGCGTCCGAGGGCGTGAACCTGCACTTCCAGGACGGCGCGGGCGGGCGGGCGAGGGCCTCGTGCCACCTCTCGTCGGCGCCCGCCGCCCAGTTCTTCCACAGGTTCCTGGAGGCGGTCTGCCGGGACGCTGAGGTCGAGGAGTTCCGCTCCGGCGAGGCCCGACGCGACATGGGCGCGCTCCTGCGGTTCCTGGACCGCCTGGCGGACCGCCCCCTCGCGGTCGCCGTCGAGGCGCGCGCGGACGGAAGATGGCACGAGGTGCGGCGCTTCGGCCGCGCCGGGTCCGCCCCCTCCCCGCCCGCGGGCGAGGCGACGGCGGCGGACCTGGGAGCGAGGATCAAGGAGGTCAAGCAAGGCTACGCTCTCATCTCCGAGGCGGGCGAGTACAAGGCCACGATTGAGGGCGTCCCGGCGAGGATGATCAAGGGGAAGGAGCAACTGATGCTGCGGCTGAGGACCGAGGATGGCGAGGTCGTCGAGACCTTCCTGAACGCGCGGGCGCTCCGGGCCGTCGAGGACGCCATGGGGGAGGAGTTCACGGAGGAGTCCATCGGCAAGAAGATCGGCGTGTGCGTGACGATGAGGCCCGGCGCTGGCAGGCACGAGGGGCGCTCCTTCCCCCGCGTCGAGTACTTCATGCCGCCGGGCAACATCCTCAATGAGACGACGCTGTGGCGCGGGCCGGACCTCACCCCGCCGACACCCGAGCAGGAGGAGAAGCGGCGCGCCCAGAGCAGCGCTGAGTTCGGCGAGATGGTGCGGGGACTGCGGGAGGCCGACGCCCGGAAGGAGACGGAGACGACGACATGATGACTTTCCTGAACTACTTGGCGGAGATGAGGATGAAGACGGTGGCCCCCGGTATTGCGATACCCGCCCCGAGCAAGACCCCGGCGCCCAAGCCCAAGCCGCTCAAGCCCCTCGTCCCCGCCGCCAAGCCCAAGGCCCCCGCAGCCGAGCCCCTGACGCTCGGCCAGGCGCTGGAGAAATCGGCCCAGATCACCGTTCTCGCCAAGTTCGCCGACGCGCAGCTGAGGCAAAACCAAGCGCGCGACGCGGTCGGAGAGGATAGCGGGAAGACTTGGAAGCCGCCGTCGCCATGAGCCGATCCCCAGCGCTGGCGGCTGATCTCGCCGTTTGGTGGCCCGTGGAGTCGCCGGGGCGGAAGGGCTGTGCGAACGCCTCCGAAGGCACTCCGGAGTCTGCTACGGCCTTCGTACGAGGCCGAAAGCCTTGCCGGGAGGCTTCTGCCGGCTGAAAACGGGTCCGGAACGCGGGACTTTCCCCCCAAAACCCCGCCCAGAGCCGCCTGTTTTTGTGCGTTCTCACTCCGGTGCGCGACATGCAGTGCTTGGGGGCGCCAAAAGGCGCGGCATGCCGCGCCCCGCCGCATGCCGCGCTGGCGTTTGGTCGCCGCCGGGCGCTGGAAAGCGTCGGAATTCCGACGGTTCTCGCCCCGTTCAGGGGTCTTCCGGCCAGCACCTCCTTATCAAAAACGCTCGTATTCGTTGACCATGCTTGGAATCCATGCGAGTTTCTGTGGGCAAACGCTGGCTCTTGAGAGAAAGGAAACAAGAGGAAATGGCCAAGACTTCCACGAGAAAGAAGTCCTCCCCTCCCAAGCCGAGCGTGTCCCTTCCTGGCAAGGGCGGGATGAACAAGCAGAGGGGTAAGAAGCCTACGTACGTGTGACGAGCACGAGCATGATCTCCTAAGCCATCGGCCCGAGTTACAAGGAATCTGTGATAGGCGTCGAGTTTACTTCGGACCACATCGCGGCCTCGGCATATCTGCGATGCAGATGTTGTTTGCCTGCGTTGCACTTGGTAGGGGTTATTCGTGCCATCCGGCAACGTAGTCTGGACGCGAGCGGTGATAATTGAAGAATCTGCCCACTGCAAGCCTGCACTCACAGTTGTGACAGGCTGCGGATACGTCGTGCCTCTGAGCCGATTGCCTCTTGAGCGTACTCAATCTCTGCGTCCGTTGTTGTCCGTCCCAGGCCGATTCGGATGGAGGAGTGAACGTCTTTGTTGCTCATCCCTAGTGCTTTGAGAACATGTGACGGCTGCACGGCTGCTGTGGTGCATGCAGAGCCGGAAGAGATTGCGACATCGTTCGTGAGAGCTATGATCAGCGCCTCACTCTCCACCCCCGGTAGGCAAGCATTGAGATTGCCAGCCAATCGGTGATCGGGGTGACCGTTAAGCCGTATGTCCGGGAAGCCAGCCTTCAGCCCTTCGAAAAGGCGGTCCCGCATCCTTCCTAGGCGGCTTTGCTCAACCTTCATACCACGGAGAGAGATTTCCACAGCCTTCGCGAACCCCACTATGGCGGGTACGTTAAGGGTACCGGACCTCAGGCCCCGTTCGTGTCCGCCGCCGTCGATGATGGGCAGGAGAGGAACCTTTGGAAGACTCCGTCGGCAATAGAGGGCGCCAATGCCTTTGGGACCATAGATTTTGTGAGCGGAACACGCAAGCAGGTCAATACGCATGTCTTGTACATCGAGAGGAATCTTCCCAAGCGCCTGCGTTGCGTCTGTCATGAAGAAGACGCGTCTATCTCTGCAAAGAAGGCCGATCTCTTTCAGAGACTGGATGACCCCTATCTCGTTGTTGGCGGCCATAACGCAGACCATGACGGTCTCTGGACGGACCGATGCCGCAACCTGACCAGGATCAAGCATGCCCTGATTGTCGATCGGGAGGTAGCTCACTTCGGCTCCCTCTGATTCTATCCTCTTGAAGGAGTCCAGCACAGCTTTGTGCTCTGTGACAACGGTGATAAAGTGCTGCTTGGTGCCCTTGTTGGCGCAGAAGAGTCCCTTGATGGCGAGGTTGACAGCCTCAGTTGCACCGGACGTAAAACAAATGTCCTGAGGCTTGGCTTTGATGGCCTCGCCGATAACCTCACGCGAAGACTCCACTGCCCTGTGTGCATCCCGTCCGAAGGTATGGTTCTTAGACGCTGGATTTCCAAAGACCTCGCTGAAGTATGGGATCATTGCCTCCAAGACCACGGGGTCGATTGGCGTAGTGGCATGATGATCCAGGTAGATTGGAAGTCTCAATTCAGTCATGTTACTTCTCGTCAAGGACAATTGAACTCGATTCACGAAGACCTTTGGCCTGGGAATTCTTCTCGGCAATCGGCCCACCTGGGCATGTGGGGAACATCGTCGTTGCCAGAGGACACCGCATGTGTTGCCTGCAGACCTCTACTCGTCAGAAGGCCCACGTGGCAACAACCCTCCCAGATCTCCCAAATTGCGGACGCGAGATGCCATGATCTCCACGCCACGGTTCATGTGAGCAATAAAGACCGTGTCCACCTCATGTGACAACGGAAGTGCGATGTCGTTCTCTTTTATCCAAACCAAGAGTAACGCCACATATGTCTGTGCGTGCTGGCCCAATAGGGTGTAGCGGTCTATCTCCCGTATACCCTTGAGTTTCTCTGTTTGTACTGTCGGCACGCCGGGCTCCTCCAAGGACAAGCAGAATCCCATCCGGCACAGGTAGTTTCGGTCCAATCCAGTTCGGCCTTTGAGCATCCGTAGCCGGTTGTCTGACTCGGCCGTGAAGGGAACCTTTCGCAGAGTCAGATCAGGCATGTAGCTGCTCCTTCCAGAAATACTCCTGCCGCGGATAGGTACGTCGCTCCTCCTTGTCGTAGACCAAGTGGTAGCAGTGTGAGACGTACGGTTTGAGTTCCAGGAAAAGCGGCTTGTCCACCTCAGTATCCGTTGAGAGCAGGATGACCTGGTGCGCCGCGTGAGGGAAGTAGTTACGAATCAGGTTCATCCGATGGTCACTGTCCAGCCTCCCCAGAGGCGTATCAATGATTACCGGCAGCGGACGCCCAGAGGTCTGAGCGAGCCCCCAGAGAATCGAAATTGCAAGGATCTGTTTCTCTCCGGCAGAAAGTTCTTCGCGCGGGATCGTGTGGCCAGTCTTGTCGCTGAGCGTGACCTCAAACGTTCGAGCATTGATTGAGATATCGTGCAGCAAGTCCCCTTTTCGCGAGAGGCGATTGAAACAATCCGTCACGGTTTGACGCAACGTCTCCACCTTCATCGCCGTCAGCCGGGTCAAATACTTGTCGAGTGCTTTCTGGACGTTCCCTATCAGTGCGAGGCGCCCACGAACACCTGCCGTCATTTGCGCACGCTCTTCAATGTGCCGTTTCTCGCGTTCCTTGGCCTCCAGACCATTCCTGAGGGCACTAGCTCTTTCATCCAGGGTCTTCATCTCAGCACGTTTCTGCCCAAGTATCTGGTTTTGCGCGCTAAGGTCGCCAAACACAGGTGCCAAGACCAACTCGTCTGGAGCCTTGTTGAGTTCTTGTCTGATCTTCTGAGTCTCTCTCTCCTTGTGCTCAAGTTCTCCGCATATCCGTTGCATCGCACGCGCCGCATTCTCCCGAGCATCACGCATCCAATCGAGGACCTGGCTGGCGTCACTTTCGGAGAAACCCAGCGGCGCATGTTCATTGGGACTTCCATCCCCAAGATGCTCAGCCACTGTCTTCCTTACGATGCGGATTGCCGTTGCCTTGACGGTTCGCCCGTTGGCAACCAGTGCAGAAGAGAGGTTATCCACGAGACGGTTTTCAAGCGCTACAATGCCTTCCCGAGCAGTCTCACGTTGTCTGAACTGCGTTTCGGTCCGGATGTTCGCCTCAAGTAGCCTAGCCACTTTCGGGCAGAGCGACAACGGGAACAATCCCTCGCACTCTTGTCGAACCTGACGCTTGAGATTCTGGATCTCGGTCTCAAGCGCAGTCTGTCGCGCAAGTTTTTCGGGCCGGTTCTGTGCAAAGAGGCCACCTTGTTCTTGCAGTTGCGTTTCCAGTCGCTTGATGTCATCTTCCACGCCATGGATGGCTGTCTCCAACTCCGCGCGCGCCTGCTCCAGCGCCGCGAGTTCCTTTTCAATCCTCGCGGTCTCGTCCTCGACGGCTTCCAGTGTAGCCGACTCGTCGGCTTTTAGATGTTCCTTCGCTTCGCGCGTTGCCAGAATCGACAGGTCAGCCTTGAGCCGTTCAACTGTATCGAGTCCGAGCAAGGAGCGGATTGCCTCCGCTATCGCGGCGTCACCGGAGATATCGTCCGCAATCCGTTTGATCTTCTCGCCATCGAAAAAAAAGAGTTGGGAAAGACGGTCAGGGACCACATCGTTGACGAACGTCTGCCAGTGCTCAGGCTCAAGGTCCACCAGCGTTGGCCACGAATTGTAGTCTCCATCGCGCGAGGTCTCATCGCGTCTGTAAACTTGAAGACTCTCCTCAACACCGTTTCCACTCCGTTGATTCCAGCAGCGCTGCACGTAATAGGTCTCTCGTTTCCCGCGGAGGACAAGGTCGAATTCCACCCCTACCCGTGCGTAGTCAAACTGCACTAGAGATGTTCGGGAGCGGTGCACCAAGCCCAGCAGGTGATCCTGGTACCATTTTTCACTTATACGATCACCCACAGCACTCTTTCCGTAGAGCGCCAGGCGGACCGCGTCCAGAAGCGTAGTCTTGCCAGCCCCATTCATCCCCCCAATCAGGATGATAGGCCGGGCGGCCTTTCCCGGACCTCTACCGCGCGGCACAAGATCAATCTCGTTCCGTCCAGAGTAAAGCCCATAGTTTTCGAGCACCACACGGTTAATGCGCACGGGCTTTCTCCTCTGGGGCAAGAAGTTTGCCATTCGCAGCCTGCTGGCTGGCCCAGGCCTCGTCGAGAGACCGCCAGTCCTTCTTGAGAACCCTGTTGAGTTGCTCGTAAACTCCCGCTCGTCGGCTCATGCCGTGATACTCGCGTTCCACATCCATTAACTCCACAAGTAACCCGGCGGGGACCTTGCACTCACGGGTCACATCATCAAGGACTGCTTTTTCGGCTCCGCCCATCCCCGACAAATCGTCATCCAGCCAATCCAACCGTTCTTCCATCACTTGCTCGTAGATTGCGGGGAGAGAGTCTTCCCAGTCGCCTTCCTCGTGCAGCCACAACTGCCGGATCTTATGAAGTTCATCCTCCCGGATTAGCTTTACTTCTGGGTCTGGCCCTTTTTCACGCGCCGCCCTTTGGGTGGTTAGCAGTCGTTCCAGTATCTCTTTTCGGAAGTCTAACTTGAATGGTCCGTGGCGGAGTTTCCTGTCCGTGTCTGGGCCAAAGAACTCGATTCTGCCAGTGCGCCGTCGCGTCTCCCTGATGGCCGCCTTCCGGTCGGGATCGCGTGTTCCGGCCAGCCAGTTACGAAAGTCCAGGAGAGGTTGAAGCCACATTTCGCCGTTATCAATCATCGCTTCCATCGTTCGGTCGCGGTCAACAACCGTACAGACCCAACACCCAAAACGTCCTCCGCCGCAGGCGGGCGTGGACTTGTCAATCACTAGCGGGCATTCGCCAGCTTGCGCATTTCGGTACATGGTCACCAATTCTAGATTGTCAGATCCCCAAGGTGAGGATACGCTTGTCAGGTACGTCCAGATGTCTTGAGTTGACCAGTCCTCGATAGGCGTGAACACCCAAGCATTCGGTAGAGAACTGTGCCGGAAGAGTCGGTCTCCTACTTCTCGTCTGTGACTCATGACCTGCGCGCGAGTCGCACTTTCAGATTTTCTCGCTCCTAACAACACGATGACCTCGCCGTATTCAGCAACCTTCCGACGAATGAAGGCTGTTGCAGGTTGAATCTTCATC
>Ga0315277_10000878_pt1 | contig 45651 bp, 45 predicted proteins | sample YL17G05_15_MG_FD_203695 | JGI IMG/M metagenome (GOLD analysis project Ga0315277, IMG submission 203695) | Sediment microbial communities from Yellowstone Lake, YNP, Wyoming, USA - YL17G05_15 | ecosystem: Environmental > Aquatic > Freshwater > Lake > Sediment | place: USA: Wyoming | collected... | reverse complement strand
TAAAATCATGTCTGTCGTAGCGACAAATCTTGGTTTCTCCTTTGCTGCTACGCTTTCCGGCGATGCTATTGCCCTGGCGGTAGGTGTAGCAATTGGTATCGGACTTATTTCTGGGTTGTACCCGGCCGTCCGGGCGGCACGACTGGACCCCATCGAGTCCTTGCGTCACGAATAAATTACCTCCCTTGAATCAAGGACAAAAATTCACTGCGAGTTGCTACCTTGCTTCGGAAGTTCCCCCTCACCGACGAGGTTATCACAGTTGTTCCCGGCTTCTTTATCCCGCGCATAACCATGCATAAATGCTCGGCCTTGATGACAACGGCCACGCCGGCGGGTTGGAGTGCTTCAAAGATGGCGTCAGCAATTTGCTGGGTCATCCTCTCCTGAAGCTGAGGGCGTCTGGCACAGATTTCTACCACCCTGGCCAGCTTGCTTACCCCTACCACTCTACCACCAGGGCTAGGGATATAACCGACATGAGCTACGCCATAGAAGGGCAGGAGATGGTGTTCACACATGGAGTAGAAGGGGATGTCCCTTAGAATCACCATCTCTTCGTATCCTTCCTCAAAATCCACCGTTAGTTCGGCTTTGGGGTCGGCATCCAGACCGGAAAAGAGCTCGGCATACATTTCAGCCACCCTCTGTGGCGTGTCCTTTATGCTCTCTCTGTGGGGGTCCTCACCAATAGCCTTTATTATGGAGGCCATTGCCAGTTTGATTTTATCTTGATTAACCATCTAAATCCCTCTCTTTACAAAGCTTACGCTCTTCTTATCCACGCTGGCATAGAAATCCGAACCGAGGTAAAAGAGCGGCTTCATCTTATCCAGGTCGAGAACCTCTGCCGGGCTAAATGCTTCCTCCAGGAAGTGCACAGCTACAATCTCACCGACTAGCCAGATATGGTCGCCATAAGACTTATTGTCCACGAGCTTGCATTCATAGGCAGCATAGGCATCTTTTAAGATGGGTGCCGCGGTCTTCAAGGGCTGCTCTTTCTGGATATTGAATCTCTCAAATTTGTCCATCTGGTGTCCGGAAGTGCCGCCGATGGCGGCAGCCAGGGAGGCCTTCTCTAAAGGAATGAAATTAATGCCAAACTCCCGGCTTTCCATGATAAGCTGATAAGTGAACCTCTTAGATGTAACGGCGATGCCGTAGATGGGAGGCTTAAAGGAAATTGAGCTGTGCCAGGCGGCGGTCATGGCAGAATCCCTGCCCCGGGCACTAGCGGTAACTATGACTGCTATCTTGGGATAGTGCTGGCTGAATTTACCTATAGCTTCGGTAACAATCTTGGGCATAATTTTCACCTCCTTCTCATTGGCTGAATTCCAAATCCTGGTTTCGAGACCCTAACCTTAAGAGTAGTCAGTAGTCAGAATTCAGCAATCACAAGCCACTTCCTCCCTACTGGCCACTGACTACTGGCTTCTGAATTCCTCCCCATTCTAGTATTTTTCATGTCGGGAATTTCAAAACTTCCTCAACGGCCGCCAGGTCAGCAGGGAGCTCTACTGGTGCTCGGGCATATTTCGCTGGTACACCGGGGTCCTTCAGGCCGGTGCCTGTGACGATACAAACTACACGCTTGTCCGTGAAGTCTTTATTTCTGGCCAGCTTAATAAGCCCGGCCAGGGAAGCTGCTGAAGCTGGCTCGCCGAAGATACCTTCTTTGATTGCCATCAATCTATAAGCATTCATAATGTCCTCATCGGTAACACAGTCAATGATGCCTCCCGACTCATCCCGGGCGGCTACTGCCTTCTGCCAGCTAGCGGGATTGCCGATGCGAATAGCTGTGGCAATGGTCCTGGGTCTCTTGATAACTTTGTCTAACACTATGGGGGCAGCGCCTGCAGCCTGAAAGCCCATCATTTTAGGAGTGTGGCTGGCCTTGCCTGCGCGGTGGTATTCCACGAACCCCTTCCAGTAAGCGGTGATATTACCGGCATTGCCCACAGGGATGAAGAGATAATCGGGAGCATCCCCCAGGTCGTCTATTACCTCAAAAGCTGCCGTTTTCTGACCTTCGATGCGATCAGGATTCAGTGAGTTTACCAGGGTAACTGGGTACTTTTGGGTCAAGGCGCGTACTATGTGAAGCGCCTGGTCGAAATTACCTGTTATGCCTATAATCCGGGCGTCGTAAACAAGGGCTTGGGCCAGCTTTCCCGTGGCTATCTTCCCTTTGGGAATAATGACAATAGTCTTGAGTCCGAATCTAGCGCCATAGGCGGCTGCCGAAGCGCTGGTATTGCCTGTGGAGGCGCAAATGATGCTCTGGCTGCCGCTTTCCACCGCCTTAGCCACTGCCACCACCATACCCCGATCCTTGAAAGACCCGGTGGGGTTACAGCCTTCGAGCTTGAAATAAAGTTCACCACAGCCAAGCTCCTTCTCTAAAATACGTGACCTCACTAAAGGGGTATCGCCTTCCCCGAGCGTAATGAAAGGCGTAGCCGGGGTAACTGGCAAGAAATCACGATATCTCTTTAAGACACCCTGCTTCATCCCTCAACTCTGATAAAGTTGCTAACCTCGTCAACCTCTGGTAGCTGCCTTAATTGCTTAAGAGCCTTTTGTACCCCTTCTTCCCTCGCCGGATAGGTCATGATGACGATTATAGCGGTTTGTGCTGCCAGATCGCCTTCTTTCTGGATTACGGACGAAATGCTTATGGAATTGTCGCCCAGAACTTTGGAGATTTGGGATAAGACACCGGGGCGGTCAAGCGCATTCAGCCTGAGATAATATCGTGTTGTCACCTCGGACATGGGCTTAACAGTTACTCGCTCGTTTAATCTTAGTTCAGGTACATTATTTACGCTGCGATAGATGTTTCTGGCTATCGCCAGCACATCAGCCATAACAGCGCTAGAGGCTCTGAGAGCCCCAGCTCCTTCCCCATAAAAGACCAATTTGCCAGCTAAGTCAGTTTCCACCTCGACCGCATTATAGACACCGTCTACTTTGGCTAACTGGGAATCGCGGGGAATAAAAACGGGATGGACCCTCATCTCCACTTTGTCATCATCTCTCTTGGCAATGGCCAGAAGTTTTATGGCGTAGCCAAATTCTTTGGCATACAGAAAATCTCGAGCGGCAATAGTTGATATTCCTTCGTGGTATACATCTTGAGGGCCAAACTTAGCCTGAAAGGCCAGGTTGGACAAGATGACCAGTTTATAAGCAGCATCTATCCCTTCTATATCATTAGCGGGATCGGCTTCGGCGTAACCTAATTCTTGGGCTTGTTTTAAGGTTGAAGCAAAATCCAGCCCCTCTTGTGCCATTCGGGTCAGGATATAATTAGTAGTGCCGTTAAGGATAGCCTGGATGGCCGAGATTCTATTGGCGGCTAAGTCTTGTTGGAAAGAAGAGATGAGTGGTATGCCGCTACCTACGCTTGCCTCATAACGGAGGTCAGCATTGTGTTTCTCGGCCAGGGAGAATAGCTTGTATCCATGTTTAGCCATTATCTCCTTGTTGGCTGTAACTATGTGCTTTCCATTAGTAAGGGCTCGTTCTATGTACTCTTTAGCAGGATGTTCACCGCCCATGAGTTCGATTACTATATCTACCTCAGGGTGAGAGAGGACTTCTTCAGGGTGGCTGGTCAACAGGTTGGGACTAACTTTTGCCGAGCGTCGTTTATTCACATGGCGCACCAGCACTTTTTTCAAAATTAGGGGAAGTCCTGCTTGCTCAGCCAGGCTGTCTGCTCTGGTGACCAAGACTTCAGCCACACCGCCGCCTACGGTTCCCAAGCCCAGTAAGCCGATGCCAATAGCCTTCTTCACTGTGGTGTTACATTCCTGCCAAAACCTGCTTCATGGCATACGACATCTTGCTTGCATTCAGGTAGGTGTTGATTGTGCTTTCGTTTGACCAGTTTTCTAGCCAGGCGCTGTACTGATTGTTTATTAGTTGCTGCTTGACGCTATCTGAAAGCCCGTGGTCACCCCTATCCATAACCTCGACCAGCCAATAGCCACCGGTGGTTTGGACCGATGTATCTTTAACTGGGTCGCTTACCTGGTTGAGAGTGATGTTGAAGGCAGCTTGGTCAAAGGCAGTACTGCCCATATCCCTTGGTTTCAATCCATCAAGCCGGCCACCGTTGATTTTGCTTTTATCTTGGGAATAATTCCCAGCTAGAGCGCTGAAGTTTCCGCCAGCTAGCAATTGGGCTCTAACCTGCTCTGCCTCCACTTCGCTGCCCAGCAACATAACACTGGCGTTTATCGCATCACTTTGCTTAGCAGTAACCTTTATAATCCAATAGCCGACGTCTTTGGTGGCGTTTGCATCATAAATGGGCTGGCTTATGTTGCCGGGGGTAAGGTTAAAAGCGGCATTGGCAATCAGGGCATTCGGCATTAGCTCCTCGGGCAGCCAGCCCAGATCACCTTCAATCGAGGAGTTACAGGAATAGTTATGTGCTAAAGCGGTAAAGTTGGTGGAGTTGCCACCAACCTGAGCTTTAGCTATGACTTCATCAGCCACCTCTTGACTCTCTACCAGCACTACTTGCACGTCAGCTTGCTCCATAGTGGCAGGCAGTCGGGAACCAAAATAGTCCTTAACCTTTTGCTGCAGGAGATTGGCCTTCATTATATCTTGGTATGTACTATTCAACCCATATTGTTGTAATGCTGCATTTATCTCCGCAGTAGTAACTGTAATGCTCAGATTCGCAGCCCCCTGTGTTAGCAATTCACCGTTGATAATATCATCAGCCACTGCACCAGTGATCAGGCTAGTAATATTATTGGTATTATTAGAGAAACCGGAGATGGTACTGGAGGTCAGCTCCTGTGTGGCTTCTTCACTGGTAATATTGTAAATCTGAACATAGAGATCGACGTAAGTATTAACGTAATTATTAATGTAATTCTGAACGTAAATGCCAAGCGTGTTTATAAAGTATCCCATGGTAAAGGGGACGCCGTTTACCTCAATCATGACCTCACGCAAGAGCCCAACTCTGGCCTCATAGTCCTTATAGTATCCATAACCCACCCAGCTCGCAATGCCAGCCAGGAAAACAACCGCAGCGATTATCACAATCCGGCGTATTTTCATCTGGCGCTGCCATTTGGAGAGTTGATGCTTAGTGGGGGCTCGTTCCGGTGTAGTTTTTTTCTGTTTCTTAGCCATGAATAATAACCTGCCAGTCTGTATTTTCTTTGCTGAGGGTACTATGATAACATATAAAGGGAACAGATGGCGACGGGGTGTAGCGCAGCCTGGTAGCGCACCTGAATGGGGTTCAGGTGGTCAGTGGTTCAAATCCACTCACCCCGATTCTAGCTTTGAAGTTGAGTGGTCAGACCACCTGAGTCGCCGAAAAAAACAAAGGTGGCTAAATATGGTCTAGACCACCTGAATCGGTAGAAAATGAGGCGGGTCCGCAAAATGAATAATGGCCGTATCAACAAGAATGGAGGCTTCACCAGGGCTATCCCTCAGGTCTCTGGTGAAGGGATTCGTGCTCACGAAGCGGACAGAGGGAAAGAGTCAGAGGACAGTGGAGGACTACGACGAGAATCTCAGGCGTTTTCTCTGGTATGCTGACAGGCAGGGCTGGTCTGACGACATTAAGTTCCTGACTGAATGGCAGATCAGGGAGTTCCTAGGGTACGTAGGTACTGAAACGAACCGATGGGGCCGCGAAGGCAACGGTTCTGAGACCTCTCAGTGTCGCGCTTCTCATGCAACTCTCCATCATTACTGGGTTACTCTAGGGATGGGTACAATTGCCTTGATTATGCCCATCTATCTTACTGTCACTACTATACAATTCGTCAGAAAGTGCATCTGATGATAATCTTGCAGAATGGACTGGAGTTTCGTAAACTTACCCCGGGTTTGTAGTGATTCATGATTGGTTTCACGATTATCTAATGTTTGGAGGTGGGAGACAATGAGAGACCAGAAAAATCAAGCAGCAAAAGAGGCTAAGCGTGACGAGAAGCGCATTGAGGAAGAACCTGCGCAGCTGGCCAGAGAGCAGGCAAGAAGAGAAACTGATTCGGCTAGAGAGCAAGCGGTTCAAAAAGAGCAGGCAGCAAAAGAGGCTAAGCGTGACGAGAAACGCATTGAGGAAGAACCTGCGCAGCTAGCCAGAGAGCAGGCAAGACGACAAACTGATCTGGCTAGAGAGCAAGCGATTCAAAAAGAGCAGGCAGCAAAAGAGGCTAAGCGTAAAGAGAAACGCATTGAGGAAGAACCTGCACAACTGGCCAGAGAGCAGGCAAGACGACAAACTGATCTGGCTAGAGAGCAAGCAATTGCCGAAGATCAGGAAGCGAGAAGGCGAAAAGCCAGGAATCAACCACCAGAGTGAGTCAAATAGGTGTGAGTAATGGGCAAGCCCGTACATCGTTTGCAGTTATGCCTCAGTTACAGGTGTGGACGGTTGAAACTATGCACAATTAGCCAGATTGTGTCTTCGAGGTTTACGTCTCAGTTCCGCCTTTTCGAGCATTATTGATATCTATTCCTAGTTCTAAAGAACGTTCCTGAAACATTGGGTTGTTTCGGGGTAGTTTTGGGGTTAGTTCTAGGGTTGGTTCCAGCGTTCAAGAAGGGACCCGGTGGACCAAAGTGGACTAAAGTGGACCGTAAAGTGGACTATTTTTCGCAGCACTGAAGCTGAGGCAAACAGAAACTCAGGCGGACCAAAGTGGAACACTTGAAGTGGGAACTAGTTGGATCAAAGTCGGGCACTGGAGTTGAAACCGACACAGACAAGAAGGGAGGAAAATCTTGAAGATACGCCCCAATTTATCAGGTCACAGAACGATGTTTTGTTCAGTGAGCATAATGTGGAACAGCGAGTGGCAGTTGATATAGAATGGCAGTGTATTCATCAGGAGGTGCATAAATGGTCGAACTCAAATGGGCGCGCAGCATACAAGAAATTCGGAACTCGTTAACCACCTTTAATGTCCAGGCAAAGCATAATAAAAAGCGCGGGCGTTCGCTGGCAAGACAGACAACATACTGGATCTACGACAGTAGACAAAAGGCCTTTGGTCCAAACAAGTTCGTAGCATACAAGAATATGACTTGTGAATGCTATGAAAGTGCTCTAAAACGTCCCTATTACGGTGCCCGCCACAATGGGAAGAAGGCAAGAGAGAATATTGAACGCGTTCTGGGCAAGAAATATGTAGCCGACCCTCAGTTACATGGATACCTAGTCAGGTGGGCTGAACCGCTATTTGGTCCGGGTGTGTTAGATGGCGTCTCTGATGCGAAGTGGAGATTCGTACACTTACCTGAAGAGTAGTCAAGAAAACAGCCTCGCTTGAGACTCCAAGACCCCAGCTCTATGAGTCCAACAAACTGGCTTTTTGTTACTAAGTGGGTTGACAGTTTATGAACATCATGGCACATTATTGATTATTCCCGCCGAGATTAGAGAATCCATATCTTTCAACGGTTGGAAGGGAGGTATGACATGAAGATAAGGGATCTGTTGAAAATCAAAGGTCGCCCAGTAATTACTATTGGGCCAAATGAAACCGTTGCCGCAGCTATTCAGAAACTAGTCGAATATGACCGGGGGTCAATCCCGGTTTGTAATGAGAAGGGCGAGCTGGTGGGGATTATTACTGAAAGAGATATAGTAAGAAAGTGCTTTGTGCGTATGGACGCCCTGACCAGCATCAAAATTGAAGATGTGATGACCAAGGGAGTAGCTATAGGCGCTCCTGAGGACGATTTGGACTACGCCATCAGCGTTATGAAGCAGAAGAGGATACGGCACCTTCCTATCGTAGACCACCAGCAGGTGGTGGGCATGATTTCAATGCGAGATTTACTTGACGTGCAGTTGAGTGAGACTAAGGCAGAGATCCGTTACGCCGGGCTATTGCCTAGGCCACCCCGACGACCTATGGTCTAGCACTATCTATCTCATTGATGCCATAGTCGACCACACAAATTGACGGAAAGTGACCCAACAATTCTGACTTTTGTTACCTGATTAGCTAAATGATCGGCCTTTGGGGACAGTTCCTCAACTCCTGTTTGAGAAGAAGGGACTGATTCCAGTGCTGCAGCAGTTGCTGATTCAATGCGAACGAATTACAATATTGGAGGATAAAACGGTAGGTCGCCCTATCGAAATTGATGGGATGGTTTGAGCCCCTACTATCGCGACAAACTTGGGAAAAGGCAAAGAGGAGGTGGCAATATGGGGTTTTTTGACAAACTACCAAGTGAGAAAGAAGAGGCAAAAGCTAGTGGGAAGGAAGAAACCCTCATTTTGGATGAGAGTGAAAAAATTCGGAGGGCATTTATAGAGGCTAAAGGAGAAGCTGGAAAGCAATATCTTAAAGACCTGAGCAGTAGGGATTGGTATAAGCGACATATAACCGCACGGGCTTTTGGAAGGTGGCTAAATCCAGAAAATGCACCCATTCTAATTCCACTTCTAAAGGATAAATCCGAGAATATTCGGGACGGAGTAGCTGAAACTCTTGAAGAGATAGGAAGCCCAGCTACGGAACCTCTCATCACTCTAGCTCTGTTGGATACTGAATCTCCACTTAGTCGACATCAAACAGCGCGAATTCTTGGGTCGATCAAGGATATGAGAGCGGTTGAACCTTTAATTGTGGTGTTGACGGCGGATAATGTTGAAGATGTCCGAAGGACAGCGGCATGGGCCCTCGGGGAAATAAAAGATGAGAGGGCAGTACAACCTTTGATTCAAGCTTTGAAGGAAGATAAGAGTGAAATTGTGCGAAGGGTGGCAGCATGGGCTCTTGGAGAGATACAAGATTTAAGAGCAGTGGAACCTCTCGTTCAAGTCCTAAGAGAAGGTAGTGATACAGTCCGAATTGCAGCAATAGAGGCTCTTGGAGAGATAGGAGACTCAGTTGTCATTGAGCCTTTAACTCAAGCCTTGAATGACAGGTCTAAAGAAGTTCAGAAAGCTGCGAAAGTAGTGCTAGAAAAAATGAAGAAAATCAAAAAATTCCACTCAACACTCAGATGATGCAAGGAGGAGAAGAAAGAGGAGCTCAACAATAAAGCACAACCAAAAAGAAAGGCTTCTTCGGAAGACTGTTCGGTTAAGGAGGTGAAAAATCATGGCAAAGCGAATATGTGCTCACTGTGGAAAAGAGAAAGATGTATACGGAGGGAAAACGTGCGCTAATGACCACTTCATATGTAAGGGTTGTGGCCAATTCCGCTCATCGTGCCCGCTGTGCGGCAAGCCACTGAAGTAGGAAGCTCGACAACCTTGAGCTTGGAGAGATGATGAGGAATTTGTCGAGATGCGCCGGGTGTGGCCTGCCAAAAATTACGCTGTAGGTTGCCTACGTTGCTGGCGGTTATAGCTGGGACGGTAGGAGGAGGTAACGATGCCACTGTTTGGACCTAATATCAACAAAATGAAAGAGAAGGGTGACGTTGAAGGCTTGAGCAAGCTTTTAAACGACTCCAAAATGCGAACTGAGGCAATCAAGGCATTGATTGAACTAGGGAGTATTGAACGCCTAAGTGAAGCACTGAATAGCAAAAACGCTGGGGTACGCGTTCAAGTCGCGGAGGCACTTAAAGACATAAGTAATCCTGTAGCCACCGATGCTTTAAACAAGGCACTCATCAGTGCTCTCAAATTTGGCGAAATGGAAGAGGAAGTGGAAGCTATCACACTGATACAAGGAAGAGGCCCGGAGCATTTCTTGAGTGCTGTTGTAGCCAATGAGACGGCGCAGGCGCTCAAAAGCGTTAGCAGGAAATTAAGTCTTGACACCTTTCGAGATGCTTTGCTTGGTGTGGTACAGCAACGCAAGGAAGGTGCAACTGTTTGGTATGCGTTGATTGCTCTGGTTGAACTGGGCGACAGAGGTGATGAGGTGCTCAACAGACTGGCCGAGTCTAGCCACGCGTACATAAATGCGCTCGAGACGACGATGGATGGCCCCGCACCTAGTGCCCTTATCGCGTGGGTCGTGGGTACACATGTCTGTGAAGAGACGCTGAGAGCACTAAGTCATTTTCGGGGCAGCAGCAAGGCCTTGGATGTTATTGCCAAGGCGTACGAGGGGAGCTATTTGTCAAGCCCCCGTATCACTGGAAGGCAGGAACATGCCCTCTATGCACTTGCTGCTCTGGGTGATCCCTCCTGCAAGGAGCGTTTGGAGTACTTGGTAAGCCACGGCAAGGCTCCAAATGTGGTGATAGAACTCTTTGGCAGAGCCGGTTATGATGAGATTAAGGCACGTTCAGGGAAAGCGTAGATAGCCCGATCGAAAAACGATGAGAAACGAAAAGGCCATGGCAAGAAGCTATCGTGCCATTATCGCGACTTACCGTAAACAAGATGAAGGAGGAACGAGCTACCCAGATGGGTTCATCAATTGGGCCCAAAGAACTATACTGGGACTTCAAGGTTTCCTGACAGAAACTCTTTAATGTCGCAATTGCAGACGTCTCATAGCGGGGAGACGAAAGTCTAGCCGGAGCAGACTCCTTTTCGAGGTGTTGGTGGCCCCAGCCGAATGGCTTATAGTATGGATGTCCTAGGCTGGCTCGAGGAAGCGTTTATGAAAGCAACGCTTTTGATTTGCTGTATTCTTGCTTTAGCCTTGCTAGGCTTATCGTGTGCCCCAGAGGGTACCTTGGAGATTTCCGTAACTTAGGAAGGCTATTGAAAAAACTCGACCCAATAAGACTTGATAATGTTGAGTATATAGTATGCAAACACAATGTGTACCTTTGGGCCACAAAAAGTACACAACCTGCAAACTGGGTGGTATTGGACTTGAACGAGCATGTCACACACGATCCTTGCGGTAAGCTAGTCAATTTGATAGCTCTTCTGCGTCAGATAACAAAATAGCGTTTTGTGACTCCTTGACTCTGTGGTATGTCTTAGACACCGCAATCTATTGATAATTCCTTCACCAGTGATACAATAATACTTCAGGGCTCGAATATATGAAAAGACTTAGCATCTTTCTGATTACGCTAGCCTTAATTGCAGGTACCATAGGTTGTTCTAGTGAATCCAATTCTAACCCTTATACTATACCTCAGGGCGCGGTGCTGGTTGTCAACGAGACCATAGGGAATGTATCTGTCGAATATTGGGAGCGCGTCATCGATGGTGTCTTTCACGTGAAGAATGACTATGTGTTGATGGACGTGGCCCCTGAAACTAATGAAATCGTTAATTATACGAAGAAATGGCGCGACATCAGCGCGAATTTGACATCTGTAGAGGTCAAGCCGTTTGCACCACCGGGCGGGGAGTATTTTTGGAAAAGCGTTGTGGTTTTTCTTGAAGAGGAAGATGTTGGTTATTTCTACAGTTTCTATCAAGCGCATGAGTATCCATTGGTCTGTTGGGAGGTCAGATACTCTGACGGGACGACAGTGATGTATGACCTGGATGGCAACGAGATTGGATATGGAATACCTGCGCCATCTGACGGTTTTTCGCTTTCAGGATATTGTGATTCTACGAACCCTGACGGATGGAAATCTTTTAGGGAAAATGCGGATGCCTGGTTTCAAAGATGGTCGGGTACAACCACAAGTCTGTCATTGCCAACGCCGACCACTATATCTTCGTATGTTAGCGACCCAGATAATAAATTTTACTACGCACTGGCACACGGCGCTTGGAATTACTTTCAGGCTGACAAGCAAGGTAGCTATTACATTGCATCAGATGCTGTGGATGATATGCAGGATAGAGCTCCAATGTTATTTGCTTTTATCGGTCATTGCGAAGGCATGACATCAGTCGGTCCCGGGTCATTTTCCGATGCGTTCAGGAAAGGAAGCATGACAAGTACTGTAACAGTCGGTTACAGTGGCATGGGTGACTCTCCAGGCTGGCCCAACGCACTTGACTGGCAGGATTTGATGTTTGAGAGAATGAACGAGGGCGATACAATATGGGATGCATTTCTTTCTGCTTGTGCACAATACCCACTAATAGCTGATGACGTCGAATTCTGGGGAGACAAGGACCTAAGTCTACTCGTACACTTTTGCGACCCGAATCTTGAGGCAGCGGTCAGGGAAGCCATCGACAAGCCCAATGGAGATATATACCAATCTGACCTTTTGGGACTCACCAGCCTTAATGCCTTCAGTAGAGGCATAGTGAATATCGCTGGTCTCGAACACTGCATCAACCTTGAAAATCTCATGCTCGAATATAATAACATAGTCGACCTCAAGCCACTTTCAAATCTCAACAATCTTCATGAGCTATGGCTTAGGAATAATAAGATAAACGATATAAACCCGCTATCCAGCCTAACCAATCTTCGGGTGCTCTGTCTTGATTCTAACGAGATATCTAATCTTCAGCCTCTTTCAGGCCTTAGTGGTCTTGAGGAATTGTTTATTCAACATAACAGGATAAGCGATATAAGCCTGTTATCTGGGCTAATCAACCTTAGGTATCTTAGTCTCATGGAGAACCAGATAAACGATATAGGCCCGCTATCCGGCCTAACCAATCTTGTGGACCTCCGTCTTGGAGGCAACGAGATAGCCAGTCTTCAACCGCTATCAAGTCTAACCAACCTTGCAACCTTATATCTTTGGTATACCAAGACAAGCAATGTAAGTCCATTATCGGGCCTAGTCAATCTTAGATTCCTCCTCCTTTCGGGTAATCAGATAACTGATTTAGGTCCACTGTCTGGGCTGACGAGCCTTAAAGAGCTGACTCTCGACTCAAATCAGATAAGCGATATAAGCCCATTGTCCGGGCTTATTGAGCTTACGGAGCTTTGTTTGGACGACAATCAGATAGCCAACATAACCCCTCTTAGCACTCTGACTAAGATTGGGGAGTTTGGAGGCTATATGAGGGAAGGGGTAATCATCCACCTTGGTCTTAGCAACAACCAAATAGGTGACATAAATGGTTTAGTGGAAAATGGAGGCCTTGATGAAGGAGACGGAATTGACCTTCGAGGCAATCCGTTGAGTGCAGTTTCTCTCACTACATACATACCGCAGCTTGAGGCGAGGGGTATCCATGTCTTGTATTAGAACTCAGGTAATTGGGTCAGAAGTAGAATATTGCTGACGGCGAAATTGCACTTTTGCCTGAATTGTTACTTCCAGCGTAACGATACGTGAATTTGAAATTTGCCTGTGACTGAGCTAACCTACAACTGGTAGGAATATATGGACATCCCTTTCTCAAGATGGCACCCGGCAATCGAAAAGCGGAGATCACGCAGACATTTCGACCCAAATCTACCCATACCACCAGAGACCCTGGCAGCTGTAGACAAGGTCTGTAAACAGTTCGCTCCATTTCCCCATGCTCGGTCACGCCTTGTAACTGAATCGGCAGAGAGCGTTTTCAAGGGCATTATTGGAAGCTACGGTAAGGTGAAAGACGCCCCGGCGTTCATTGCTTTTATTGGAGACATGGATGATCCATTTGCCCAGGAGGAGGTCGGCTACACAGGTGAGGGAATCATCCTAGAGGCGACAGCTTTGGGGTTAGATACGTGTTGGGTTGCCGGCTTTTTCAAACCGGGGATCGTGACCTCTCTTCTAGAAGTGAGCGACAGAGAACGGGTATTGGCTGTAACTCCAGTGGGTTATGCGCGGAAGTTTGAGTCATGGGAGGAGAAGTTGATGACTGGCTTTGGTCGGTCACATAATCGTGTGGCACTTTCTAAGCTGGCCAGAGGCTTGTCAAGGGAGAAGTGGCCCGACTGGGTAAACGTATGTCTTGAAGCTGCCAGACTCGCTCCTTCTGCTGCGAATCGTCAACCGTGGGGCTTTGACGTACAAGAAGATAGTATCACAGTTTTCGTAAGGACCGGCGGGCCGGGGTTCAATGTCTCTAAACGTCTGGATTGTGGTATTGCGATGCTGCATCTGGAGGTAGCTGCTGCAGACTGTCACTGTAGGGGGCAATGGGAATTCCTACCATCTCCACAGGTAGGCAAATTCAAGATCTATTCCCAAAGTGTTCTTCTGGCGTTGACACAGTGGGGTAGGTAAAGAAAGCTTGTTTTGCTCAGTAGGTCACATTAACCTGTTCTGTTGCACAATTACTTGTTTTGTTACCTCTGGCGTAACAAAATAGCGTTGTTACTGAGTAGGGACCACCGTGTTTAAGCAAACTGCCACGTCCTATCTATCAACTACCTTGATACCGGCCTGCCCTGAAGCATGATTATTCTCACGTCAGGAGATGAGAGCTCACATCTCCTGACACATGCTTGACACTTGGAGAAGGTGAATACTATACTTTGTGCCGATACAGGGTCAACACCGTCGTACAAGAGAGGGGATACCTTCAATGAAAAGGGTACTGATCATTTACCATTCCCAAACCGGTAATACCGAGGCCATGGCCAAAGCAGTGTCCGAAGGCGCCAACGCGGCGGGCGCTGCGGTTGTCCTGAAAAGGGTCGCAGACGCCAACGCCGAGGATATACTGGCCTGCGACATTGTGGCTATCGGCACGCCCAACTACTTCGGCTACATGGCAGGCTTGGTAAAGGACTGCTTTGACCGTGTGTGGGCTACCATCCGGGATAAGGTAGGAAACAAGCCTTACGTGATCTTCGGGAGCAAGGGTGGCGGTGGGGCGCAGGCTTTGGATAGTGTAGAGAGGATCTGCAACAGTCTCAAAATGGTTAGGGCCTTTGAGGGCATCCTTGCCACCCGTAAGCCAACCGAAGAAGACCTGGCTGAGTGCAGGGAGCTAGGCAAGAAGCTGGCCCAACTAGAGAAGACAGAGAAGCCACAAAGGATAGAGGAACCGCGACTGTAATGCACGGGATGGTTGCCTTACGATAACAAGGGGCACCTAAGTACGTTATGCAAGTCAGGCACGCGCAGCTAGTGTGTTCACTAGATAACACTTGTCCACTTCGTTACCACGGCAACTGACATTCCACATAGGTTCGTGAAGTTGATATTCTGTTCTATATTGAGCAAGTTTTGTTACAATTAGAAGGTTGAAATCCGATTGATGGAGGCAAAGACCTATGGATATGAAAATCAAAGACAAATTCATTGACCTGAGTAAGAAGTATTTCGACAATGCTGAGCTCCCGATCACCTTTTATTATAGTGACACTGGGGAACAGGCAGAACTGGTCAGGCCCGGTTCAGTGGCCCGATGTGTAATTGGTGCACTTGTGGAGGTGAGAAACGGCTGTTGTTTTAGCTTTAACGCTGATTCAATCGGATGCTTCGGGGGCAGAAAGTATTTGGGCTTTGCCGAGACATTGAGGCCTGATTTTGAGTATTTTCTCTCCTGCGGTATTCCGGGTAGGATGGAAGGCGAACGATATAAAAAATCCCCGGAACTGGTGAAGGAGGTCATGAAAAAATGGCCTAACTTTAGAGCCCCGAGGCCTTTCGTTGTGTTCAAGAGATGGGATAAACTCTCCCCAGAAGATGACCCGGAAGTAGTGATTTTCTTCGCTCAACCCGATGTCCTTGCTGGTCTATTCACTTTGGTGAATTTCGACGTGTCGCAACCAGAAGGAGTAATCACGCCCATGGGTTCAGCCTGTTCATCCATAGTGTCTTACCCGTACTTGGAGAAGGATGCACCACAGCCCAGGGCTATCATCGGGATGCTTGACCCTTCAGCACGACCTTATGTGCCGAAGGATACGCTCAGTTTCTCTGTACCCATGAAAAGATTTGTCACAATGATTGGTAACATGGAGGAGAGCTTCCTCATTACTGATACGTGGAAGAAGTTGCAGAAAAGGATAATGGTCTCACCGACGAAACCAACGAGGAGTCGAGCAGAAACAGCTAGAGGTTAACATGGGAATAATTCCGGGAATCCACCGAATAGATGGTGTCAGGGGGGCCAATGCCTATCTGGTAATTGGCGAGGATGAGACGCTGGCTATCGACACAGGTATGCCTGGCAATGCAAAAAGAATAGCGGCTTATGTCGAGGGGTTGGGGAAGAACCTATCCGATATAAAATTCATCATATTGACACACGCCGATATAGACCACGTCGGCAGCGCGGCAGAATTGAAGAGCATGACCGGAGCGAGGCTAGCGATACATACTGATGATGCCCCCATTCTCCGTGGTAAACAAAGTTTTAAGACCATTAGAGGACCCCTGGGCTTCATTTTTAAGCTGGCAATGAGGTTAATACGCTATCATCCAGCAGAACCCGATATTATTCTCAGCGCCGATTCTGAGATAGAAGGATTCAAGATTATCCACGTACCGGGGCACACTAATGGCAGTATCTGTATCTACAAGCCTGGTAAGGTTATCTTCGTAGGTGACGCACTTAAGAGCGATTCCAGTGGCAATCCTAAGCCTCCTTCCCGAACGGCTTCTCTGGACGAAGCGAGAGCCAGAGCTTCATTAATGGCGATTTCAGCCTTGGATTTCGATACGCTTCTCCCCGGTCATGGCGCCCCGGTTGTAAGTAACGCTTCCCAAAAGCTGAAGAACATGATAGCCCGTCCAAACTGAATCGAGACACTACTCACTAGCCTCTTGCCTCACTAAATATATACCTACAACGGAGCAGTGATGCCCATGTCTGTGCAGTGGTGATATTCACTTAATAGAGAAAGTCTAAACGGTACCAAATACTCGTACGCATCACCAGATAGACATCTCAATGACAGCCATGCAATGTGGCGCATCTTTCTCCAGGTATGGGTAAGACACGATCGGAGGAGCTGTTAGAATAAAACAGTTCCTCCGACCTATTCCGAGCAGCAGTCGAGTATTATTCCTGAAGCCCTTCTGTTCCACACCTGCCCAATCGACCAGCATGCATACGTCCTGACCAGAGCTTCTTGACAGCAGCAGGACGGCTTCTCCACCACCCAAGTATTTCGTCAGCCTCAGCTTGAGTAATGCCGCCACTCTGAACGACCTCTTGAATTCTCTGTGTAACCCACCCCTCCATTCTCTCTTTTCTGGCCTCTTGGAGGGCTGCTGCTACCTTAGCAGTCGGTAGGCCCAACTTTTCAGCCACCTTGCTGGCGAACTCTTTCCTTTGCTGAGAACCACTGCCAGATTCGTGTTGCATAAATCACCTCCTTTAGTCGCTAATCAATGCAAACTAAGTTTAGCACAGCAACATCAACCTAACATGAACTGAAGGTGAACGATAGAAGAAGCGCACAAATGAAGCCTTTCCTCTCAGGTGCAAATTAATCGTAGGGCGCCATTTATGTATGGCCCTGGTGGAGAAGACAGCCATAGTAGGCTTATCGGCGCTGGTTTTGTGGCGTTGGTGGCATTGGCGACGAAGCGGCGAGGCAAGTGTCCGGAGTATACCTGAGGGTTAAAGTGCACATTTGCCTGGATTGTTACTCAGTTGCACCAAAAGATGTATTGTGACTCCTTAACTCCATAGTATGTCCTGGACACCGCACAAAAGACCATTGACAATTCCTTGAATAGTAGTACCATAGCATTGTGAGACTAACATGAAGCAGGTGGTCAAGTGTGTGCGTCGGGGAGTTGCGGTAGTTCCCAGTTCTGTTCAGCTTGTTTCGACAACTTATCTACTGCTTCCTGACTCCAACAAGGCTCGATTCCTTTAAGATCCACTGACCTGGCGAGTGCAGTTAAGTTGAAATACGGAGACCGCTTCTGTCAAGGAGATGATATGGAACTTTCGAATAGGACCGTACTCGTAACTGGAGGTACCAGTGGCATCGGGCTTGGCATCGCTGAGGCTTTCCAACGATCTAGAAGCAAGGTCATTGTATGCGGACACAACAAAAGGAGGCTATCAAGGATTGAAGAACAATTCCCAGATATCACAGCACTATCTTGTGATCTTGGAGATGCCGGGGAGAGAAGAAATCTGGCTATGGATGTACTGCGTCGCTTTCCTGACCTCGACATTCTAGTGAATAACGCCGGTATACAGAGGTATATCGATCTAAAGAAAGGATTTGACGAACTCAAATCCGGTGAAGACGAAATTACAGTTAATTTTGTTTCTCCGGTAGAGTTGACCTCACTATTCATCGGCCATCTAATGAAAAGACCATCGGCAGCCATTATCAATGTAAGCTCAGGGCTTGCTCTTATGCCAATGCTCGATACGCCCATCTACAACGCAACAAAAGCTGCTATCCATACTTACTCTATAGTTCTGCGGCAGCAACTCAAAGGCACGTCAGTCAAGGTAATCGAGATTGTACCACCAATGGTCGACACTGACTTGAACAAAGAAGGGCGTAAAGCCGCCCATGTGAAATTCAGAGGGATTAGTGTATCCGAATATATGGCAACTATCATCAAAGGGCTCAAAAACGATGCGGAAATAATATTCTATGGAGACGGAGAGAAAATCATGAATGAACCTCGTGGTGAATCGGAAATGCGCCTGCTCAAACCGCGTTGGTGAGCCGACCCTGGTCCAGACCGGTATTCCTTGATTGGAGACGTTTAACTAATCAAGCAGAGTAAGAGTAATAGTTAAGGTGGGAAGAAGTATGGAAAACAGCATGACTGAAGATCTGAAGCCCATCCGGCTTTCCAACCCAGTTTTTGCCCATTGCAGTATAGTCTTCGAAGCTCTGAAAATGAGAAAAACTTCTCGATCGATCGGTGACAAAAAGATCCCGTTGCAGATTTTGTCGGATATACTCTGGGCAGCACAGGGAGTCAACCGTGTCCAAGGCCCTTTTGGGGGTCCAGGCCGGACTGCCGGTTCAGCCAGCAATTCGCAGGAAATCTGTGTCTATGTTGCCAGAGAAGAGGGGACATATTTGTACGAACCTGATTCTCACAAGATGACGCCGGTTGCAGCTGGTGACAATCGCTCTCTGGCAATCGGCCCGGGACAAAGAACGTCAGGGGCAAGCGCTCCTGTCCGCTTCATTTATGTCGTGGATGTCGATAAGTTCAAGACAGCGGGATATCAGGAACCAGGACTCTACGATCCGGAGATTCAGAAATCATATTACTTTGTTGACACCGGCCTGATTGCACAAAACGTTTATCTGGCAGCATCTGCGTTGGGACTGGTTTCATGGTTTCACAACTGCAATAAGACTAAACTCGCGAAAATACTCGAGTTGAAGCCCCATCAGCGGGCGCTTTTCGGACAGACAATTGGTTATGCTGACGAGTAAGCAAGCTCTACTTGTCTCCTTGTGATTAGTTCTCGACCGTCTAGCTCATCATTGTTGACAGAAGGTCTACCGGATGATATATTTGAGCCACAATTGTAGATTGAATGTTCGTTCAATTAGCCGGGCAAAAGTCTAAAGAGTTCACGATACGCACTTATAGTAGTGACGAGGCTTTAGTCAAAGAGCGCAGAAATCATATAGTTCGATGCTCTACAAAGGTATTTACTAGGAAGGGATACGACCGAACCAATATGCGCGAATTGGCCAAAGCTTGCGAGATGAGTGCCGGCACGCTGTATCACTATTTTGGTTCGAGGGAGGAGATCCTATATTCGATTATCAATAGTGCTACGTCACAACAGGCGTGTTTCATGGAAGATTGTGCCAATGAGTTGGCAACGGCGAGCCCAACGATGGCTCTTGTAGGGCTTGTAAGAAGGTTTTATGAATGGCATGACGACAATCAGGATATAACTCTATTTTCATATCAGGAAACGAAGAACCTGCCCGGCAATGCCCAGCAAAGCTTTTTTGATTCCGAAGGGCGTATATTGACTGTATTTGAGAAATTGCTGATAAGAGGCACTGAAGAGGGCGAGTTTGATATTGACGATCCCAAATTGATTGCCCATGACATAGTCGTTCTTGGGCATGCCTGGGCCCTCAGGCGGTGGCATCTGAGAAAGCACTGGACTTTCAAAACATATGTAAAGGAACAGACCGATGCTATGTTGAAGGCGATTACAGTAGATAATAGCACTGCTGTTGCTAACAAACAGAGAAAGGAGTCATCCAAATGATTGTTCTGAAGAAAGGTAATTTGCGCATTCCCAAATGGAACAGAAAGGTATTTGCCGTTGCTGGAGGTCTGACAAATTATAAGAAGTTTTGCCCCGAAATGAAGCTTGAAGAGCAGGTGATGGTGGCATTCCGGCAAATGTTAGAGAAGAATGATTTAAAGCTCTCTCCGGTAGAAATCAAGGGACTAGTGAACTTTCTGGCCTGTGGTGAATTTGCTGATCACTTTCAAGACCAGCTCCTGTGCGAAGCCAAGGTCACTGACTACCTCGGTCTTGACCCCATGTATGATATAGGTATTAAGACTGGCGGAGCTACCGGTGGCTCCACAGTACTGACAGCTGCTATGGCGATAGCCAGTGGATATGCTGATGTGGCGTTAGCAGTAGGCTGGGAGCGCATGTCTGAAGTGGATACGAGAACAGGAAACTACTACATTGCCACCGCAGCCTGTAAGGACTTTGAGACCAGGCTTTCCCGCATTTATTCTGCCTACTACGCTCCTATGGCTGTCCGTTTCGCCTGGGCTTACAATCTCTCCGAGGAGACTAGAGCCAAGGTGGCAGTCAAAAATCATCTCTACGCCTATTACTCGCCGTATTCTCAGCAACCGGGCAAGTATACAATTCAAGATGTCCTAAACAGCCCGATGTCAACCTATCCGTTACGTTTCCTGGAATGCTGTGCCATGACAGATGGTGCCGCCTGCATGCTACTTTGCGATGAAAAAACTGCCTATAAATTAACCGATAAACCTTGCGAGCTCTTCATAGCCGGCGGGAGCCACACCTTGAGGGTAGCAGACCGTAGAGACATGGAAATCCCGTTACTGCCCCACGAGACCACCGATATGTATAAAGGCCTGCGTAAAAAAGAGGGACAACGGTGGCCGGGATTTGAAAGCTTCGCTGCGGCACGATTTGCCGCTTATTTTGCTTACCGCATGGCTGGCATCACTAACCCGCTTGAAGAGCTTGACCTGGTGGAGCTGCATGATGCATTTACCATAAGTGACATTCAAACTTATGGAGACATCGGACTCCGTCCCTATGGACAAGAACCTGATTACATTGAATCGGGAGATGCCTATTTTGGTGGTAAATGTCCATCCAATCTGTCGGGAGGGTTGATAGGCACCATGCATGCTGTAGGAGCAACCGGCATCTTCCAGGGAGTCGAGTGCCTCTGGCAACTACAGGGCAAATATGATGAATTCCATGGCGACCCCAGGATTTGGAAATCTTTTGGCAAGAAAAAGCCCGAAGATTGGAAGAGCCTCCAGGTATCTGATGCTAAGCAGGCAGCCTGGGTATCTCATGCTGGTGTCGGGTCACATGTAACAGTAGGCATTCTCAGGAAGGCTTTTTAAAGGAGGGAACCTGTGACGTCAAAGAGAGAGATAACCAAGTATACTGGCAAACCCGCAAAGGTGCTTCAATCCGAACCAGCCCTGGTGATAGAGTGGCCGAGGAGTTTGGCCCACAGACATACTTATGGAAAACTTTCCCCGTTCTTTAAGGGTCTGACAGAGGGTAGATTACTAGCCACTAGATGCACAAATTCCGAATGTGCAGAGCACAGACTGTGGCTTCCACCGCGGGCTGACTGTCCTGACTGTAACCAGCCCATGACCTGGGAAGAATTGCCCCAGCCAGTCATTGGCACGGTGCACACCTATGCGCGTGTGGAATACGCCGGCGCTGGCATAGAGCTCACTACCCCCTATTTCCAGGTTGATGTTGAGTTGCCTGGCGTATGCACTATATTCAAGGGCTATCTGAAATACGGAACACCCGAAATAGGCATGAAAGTGCAGGCTGGCTTTCGCACCGAAGATCCCACCAACACAATTCTTGATATGTACTGGATCCCTGTAGTCAGTGATGCGGGTGCCCGATTTTGAGCAGGTAACTGGTAGCGAACTAGTTATTAGAAACACCTGCAGAGCGAGGAGAAGACGCTGTGGGCAAGTTACTCTGGGAGCCGACGGAAGAACGGAAAAAGAATGCGAATATAACCCGTTTTAGAGAGTTCGTTAATAAACGATACAAACAGAGGTTTCATTCTTACAAAGAGCTTTATGACTGGTCCGTAGACAAGATACCGGATTTTTGGGCTTCCGTGTGGGATTTTGTTGAGGTCAGGGCTTCCAAAAGCTACAAAATGGTGGTTGACGATGTAACCAAGATGCCGGGTGCAAAATGGTTTATTGGAGCTAGGCTAAATTTCGCTGAAAATCTATTGAGACACAGGGATAAGAATACAGCCTTCATATTCAAAGGAGAAACTCAGAAGTCAGCAAAGATGAGTTACGCCGAACTGTATAACTCTGTAGGACGCCTGGCAGCCTCTCTGCGGGGAATAGGACTCAAGCCTGGAGACCGGGTAGCTGCCTACATGCCTAATATGATAGAGACAGCTGTGGCGATGCTTGCCAGCACGAGTATCGGTGCTGTCTGGGCTTCGTGTGCCACTGATATCGGTTCGGGAGCGGCTATTGATCGCTTTGGTCAAATCGAACCAAAACTTTTGTTTACTGTTGATGGCTATTTCTATAAAGGGAAGGCTTTTGACTCCCTTTCCAGCGCTGCTGAAATTGTGAAGGGGGTACCCTCTATTGAGAAAGTTATAGTGACTCGCTACAGGGAAGAAAAACCCGATATTAGCCGTATTCCTAACTCCGTATACTATGACGATTTTCTATCAGGAGGGACGCCCGAGATTCAATTTGAACAGTTGCCGGCAGACCATCCTGTGTTTATCATGTTTTCGTCGGGAACGACTGGCAAGCCGAAGTGCATCGTTCAAGGAGCTGCCGGAATTCTGGTCAATCAACTGAAGGAATTAATAATCCACACCGATTTGAAGCGAGATGATGTTCACTTCTTTATCACGACTTGTAGCTGGATGATGTGGAATTGGATGCTGACTTCTCTGGCCACAGGTAACGCCATTGTTTTGTATGATGGTAATCCTGCCTACCCTGGGCCGGGGGCTATATGGAAACTGATTCAGGATGAAAAAGTCACTATGTTTGGCTGCAGCGCCAGTTACATTAATTACCTCAGGAGCGAAAATCTCAAGCCGGGTAAAGATTACGATTTGTCGTCACTAAGGGAGATATGGCAGACCGGTTCGGTTCTCTCGGCGGAAGGGTTTGAGTACGTGTACCAGGAAATCAAGAAAGACCTGCACTTTAATTCCAGTTCAGGTGGCACAGACATCAATGGCTGCTTTTTCACTGGAAGTCCGATTCAACCGGTATACGCTGGTGAATTGCAGGGACCGGGTTTGGGGATGAAGGTGAAGGCGTATGATGGGAAAGGTCGTCCGGTATTTGACCAACAAGGCGAACTTGTCTGTGAAGCAGCTGGCCCTCCTATGCCGCTTTATTTCTGGAATGATCCGGCTGGTAAGAAATACAAGGAGGCTTATTTTGGTGTTTACCCTGGTGTGTGGCGTCATGGGGACTACATCGTATTTCATAGTGATACCGGGGGAGCTACTTTCTATGGTCGCTCTGATTCAGTACTGAAACCATCCGGGGTTCGCATAGGTACAGCCGAAATATATGGCGTAATGGAAGGGCTGCCGGAGATTGCTGATAGCTTGGCAATAGGGCAGAGCTGGCAGGGAGACCAGCGTGTCCTCCTTTTTGTCAAATTGACTGAGGGATATCATCTGACCGAATATCTGGAGAGCAAGATCAAGAGAAACCTCCGTGAGAAAGCTTCCCCAAGACATGTCCCAGCGAGAATCATTGCAGTACCGGATATTCCTTACACTATGAACATGAAGAAGGTGGAAAGTGCTGTCACAAACATAATCCATGGCACACCTGTCATGAACAGGGATGCCCTGTGCAATCCCCAATGCCTGGATTATTATGACAAGCTTATTAAAGAAGGGGTACTCAAATCTTGATCTCCTTCCGTAAGAAGCACGAAGAGCCGAAAGATTGAGAGCAACTGGACTCAGCAGCGACATTGCTCAGATACACTTCAAGGACGGGGGTGAGTTCCTAGGCAGTGCTGCTTGTGTGTACTGTGGAGAGAGTACCCTTGGGGAGATAGACCATGGATTTTGATTTGAGCGAGGAGCAAAATCTAACGCGCCAGGCGATTCGGACATTCGCTGAGAAGCAGATTGCTCCGGTCGCCCGAGCGCTGGACGAAAAGGAAGAGTTCTCTGCCGAGCTAACACGCAGAATGGCGGAGTTGGGCTTGCTGGGTTGCTTTGTCCCGGAGAGATATGGCGGCTCAAATATGGGCTACATCTCGTATGCAATTGCGATTGAAGAGCTGGCCAGGGTGGATGCTTCCCAGGCTGCTACTATTGCTGCCGGCAACTCTTTAGGAATCGGCCCCATCTATTATTTCGGTAACGAAAAGCAAAAACAGGAATGGCTTCCCAGGCTCTGTTCCGGAGAGTGTTTAGCTGCATTTGGTTTGACGGAGCCTGAGGCGGGCTCCGACGCTGGAAGCTCTCGAACCACCGCAACACTTAAAGGAGATTACTGGACTATCAATGGGCATAAGATTTTCATTACCAACTCGGCTTGCTCATTGACCGGCGTTATTATTGTCCAGGCTGTCACTGGTAAGCGTGAGGATGGCAAGCCAGAGATTAGTTGCCTTATCGTTCCGAGCGGCACACCTGGCTTGACGGCTGAGGAGATGAAGGACAAGATGATGTGGCGGGCATCCAACACTGGTGAACTCTTTTTAGATGACTGTGTCGTGCCGAAGGAAAACCTTTTGGGGAAAAGGGGGGACGGCTTCCATCAAATGCTTGCCACACTGGATGGCGGACGCCTCAGCATCGCTGCCATGGGATTGGGCGGGTCTCAGGCGGCCTTTGAGTTAGCTTTGCAATACGCCAATTCGCGCATCCAATTTGGGCGGCCCATCGGTTCCTTTCAGGTTAACGCTTTCAAGCTAGCCGATATGGCGTTAGAGATCGAATTGGCCAGGAATCTTCTTTACAAAACCTGCTGGCTACGAGAAAACGGACGTCCCATTACTAAAGAGGCGGCCATGGCAAAACTGTTCTGTTCTGAGGTTATGCGCCGATGTGTCCATCACGCAGTGCAACTTCACGGAGGGTACGGGCTGATGAAGGATTATGAAGTCGAGAGATTATATCGGGACCAGAGGATTCTGGAGATCGGCGAAGGAACGTCCGAAATACTGCGCATCGTGATTGCTCGTAACATTGGCGTATCGGGAAGGGCAATCTAGAAAAAAGGGCACCATGAAAGTGCAAGTTGGGGATCGCGTCGACTTTCTCAAGCTCGGAGATGACGTCTGTTACCACTCTAATCAACTACACTCCGTTGAATGTGTCGGCACCACTGCAACGAAGGTACTGGCTGTTCTTTATATCGGATTGAAATAGACTGCGAGACAAACGGGTCTGCCCCAGGACTCAGCCTCTATCACTTAAGTTACTGACTTCTGCCAATTCGACGAGAATCTGAAAAAACGCTTGACAATACTGCGAGTGGTGATGCAGTATGAGCTAGAATTTTTCGTGAAACTGAATCACTACTAGTGCATTATATGTTAATGGGGTATATCTATTTTTTCTGCTGGTTAATATGAATTCAGACGAAGAAAAGGAGCTCGTTAGACAAGCACAAAAAACCCCCGATGCCTTTGCTGAGCTTTACGACCGGTATTATCCCAGGATCTTTGGCTATGTCCTCAGGCGGACCGCCAATCTGGAAGCTGCCCAGGATATTACTTCAGAGACATTTTTTAAGGCATTGAACAAGCTCTGGCAATTTCAGTGGCGCAATATCTCCTTTTCCCCATGGCTGTATAAGATTGCCACCAATGAGGTTAACCAGTATTTTAGGAAAACCGAATACAAAAAATCCGTATCACTGGAAGAACTACAGGAACAAGGTTTTGAACTCCTGTCGCCCCATGACCCCGAAAGCGAACTCATAGAAGCGCAGGAGAAATTGAAACAGCATCAGGATTTTCTGGAGATTCAAGGAAGAATCCTCCAGCTCCCTGCCAAATACCAGGAGGTCATTGCTCTAAGATTCTTTGAAAGAAAACAGATCAATGAAATCGCGGAAATCCTGGGGAAGAGAGAGGGAACGATAAAGTCCTTGCTCCACCGGGCGATAGAGAAACTAAGAGAAGCAGAAGAGTAAACCGCCGCGCGAAACGCCCATGATTTCTCGGTTAAGCAATGCAACCTTTTTCAACGTTCTGCATTTACACTGATGTAAGGAGGAGAAGTCTATGAAGTACGAGGATTTTATGAAGAAACTGGAGAACCTTAAGACTCCGGAAATCGAGCTTCCGGGCCACAGGCAGGTGCTGAAAACCTTTTTGCTAAACTCCCGGCGCTTCAGGGAAAGGACTATTATGGACTGGGCAAAGGTATTGGCCCCCATCACAGCTGCTGTGCTCTTGATTACGATGGTGGGATTCTTTGCGGCGGATGTGCAAGGGCCCCTGCATCTGGGAGGCAGCCAGATCAGCACGTTCGCTTCTTACAAGGAGTTACAGGAGTTTGTAAAGACCAACGCAGAATATAAACAATTCCAGTGGGGATTCTTAGGAGGAGATGTGAGACTTGCACCAGCAGGTGCAGAGGGTTCCGCCAGTGTACCATCTGTCACAGACTTCTCCACTACTAATATTCAGGTTGCCGGCGTGGACGAGGCAGATATCGTTAAGACCGATGGAGAGTACATCTACCTCATCTCAGGCAACAAGACTGTCATCGTAAAGGCGTACCCCCCTGAACAAGCTCAAGTCCTGTCCGAAATCGAGCTGGAGGGAACGATCGTGGGGATATTTATCGACGGAAACAGGCTCGTTGTGTTCGAGGAGGAAACGCCTTATTATCCTTACTATGACGTGCGCTGGGGAACCGAAGAAAAGTTCTACATGCCATACCGATCACCTAAGACGCATGTCAGAGTATATGATGTCTCAGATAGGGAAAACCCCTCGTTGGAGAGGGAGATTTCTGCCAATGGTCAATACGTCAGTTCAAGGATGATAGGCGATTATACCTATCTGGTGGTGAATGAACCTGTATATCAGGAAGATGATGAAGTGAACCTTCCCAAGGTTTCTGTCGGCAATGAAGAGAAGGAAATACCGGCTGAAGATATCTGGTATTCTGATGTCGTTGACTACTATTATATGTACACTACTATTATTGGCGTAAACACGCAGAACGATAGCCAGGAGCCAACATATGAGACAATCCTGCTGGGGGCCTCCAGCAATCTCTATGTTTCTCTCAATAACATTTACCTGACCTTCCCAGTGTGGGGGACCGGTATGGGGGATTTTGACAAGACCTCTATCCATCGGATTCATATCGCGGGTGACGAAATAACACCCGTGGCCAGTGGCGAGGTGCCTGGTACGTTGCTGAACCAGTTCTCCATGGATGAGTATGGAGATTACTTCAGGGTGGCTACCACAGTCCACGGTGAGAAACCACTAAACAATGTGTACGTTTTGGATATGGCTCTCAACATCACGGGCTCGGTGACAGGCCTTGCTCCGGGGGAAACAATATACTCCGCCAGATTCATGGGAGGGAGATGCTACTTGGTGACTTTCAGGAACATTGACCCCTTGTTCGTGATAGATTTAAGTGACCCAACGAACCCCAGGGCTCTCGGCGAATTGAAGGTGACTGGATACTCAAGCTACCTGCATCCCTACGATGAAAACCACGTCATAGGGATAGGCAAGGAGACAGTTGCGGAACGGGAAGACTTTGCCTGGTATCAAGGAGTCAAGATATCACTCTTCGATGTCAGCGATGTGAACAACCCGGTGGAGATAGGCAAGTATGTAATAGGTGAGAGAGGCACTGATTCACCGGTACTGTGGGACCACAAAGCCTTCCTGTTTGATAAGGCCAGGAACCTGCTGGTGATACCTGTTTCGGTCGCAGAAATAGACGAGAGCGAGTACCCTGAGAGTGAATATCCTGGGGGAGTTCCCACGTGGGCCTACGGCGAGCCTGTCTGGCAAGGCGCGTATGTATTTGATATATCTCTAGACGGGCTCCAACTTAAAGGTAGAATCACCCATTTTGAGAACCTCACCGACCTGGAACAAGGTTATTACTACTATTACTCTTCCTTCTCAGTACAGAGGTCCCTTTACATAGATGACGTCCTCTACACTATCTCACAGGCTAAGATAAAGATGAATAGCCTGGGGAATCTGGATTACATCAGTGAGGTGCAGCTCCCATACTCAACCTGGACACCTTCTGACTATGTCCCCGTTGAACCCAAAGGCGAGGAACCGTCTGCGGGTACTCAATCTGGAGGTTAACGATGATGAATAAGAAATTGATAGCCGTATTGATCTTAGTGTTGTTGCTGGTGCCGGTGATGGCTTCTATTCAGCTGGCTCAGCCGGCAGCAGCCGAGGTGGTCCAATCCGATAAAGAGCGGATAACTTCACCAGATGTCAATTCGAGTGAGGAAGCATTGCTGGTTGAAGGAAACAGCGCCTTCGCCTTTGAGCTTTATCAGACGCTTAGGGAGAAAGAGGGTAACCTCTTTTACTCTCCCTATAGCATCTCACTGGCACTGGCGATGGCATATGCCGGAGCGAGTCGCGAAACCGCTCAGCAGATGACCGATACCCTTGACTTCTTGCTTGGACAGGATAGGCTGCACCCGGCATTTAACTGGCTCGATGCCGAACTTGCCAGCAGAGGCCAGGATGCTCAAGGTAAGGATGGGAAAGGATTCAGGCTGAATATCGCCAATGCCATCTGGGGACAAAAGGGTTATGAGTTCCTGCCCGCATTCCTCGATGTTCTGGCTGAGAACTATGGTGCCGGGCTGCGACTGCTGGATTTCATAACGGAGACGGAAAAGTCCCGCGTCACCATCAATGATTGGGTCAGTGACCAGACAGAAGGTCGCATTAAAGACCTTATCCCACAAGGGGCAATTAGTGAACTGACCCGCCTTGTGCTGACCAACGCCGTCTACTTCAATGCGGCCTGGGAGTACCCTTTTGAGAAGGACATGACAATAAACGGCCCGTTCTACCTTCTTGGTGGCGGGCAGGTAACAGCGCCCATGATGAAGCAGACGGAGTTATTCGGCTACACCGAGGGGGCAGGATACCAGGCAGTCGAGCTGCCATACGATGGTGATGAACTCTCCATGGTGATTTTGCTTCCTGCCTCCGGGAACTTCGAGGCTTTTGAAGCAGGACTTCAGGCTCAACAGGTCAACGAAATCATAAGTGATTTGCAAACTACTCAGGTCGCTCTAACGATGCCCAAATTCGAATTCGACTCGGAATTCAGCCTGAAGGATACCCTCTCCGATATGGGCATGCAGGACGCCTTTTCTCCTGATGAAGCGGATTTCTCGGGAATGACTGGTAATCGCGAGCTGTTCATATCCGACGTTATACACAAGGCATTCGTGGCTGTGGATGAAGCTGGCACCGAGGCGGCTGCCGCCACCGCTGTGATTGTCGGGACAACATCAGCGCCCGTAGGACCTCTTGCGGAAGTCACCTTAGACCGCCCCTTCATCTTCCTGATTCGCGACATTGAGACGGGCGCTATTCTCTTTGTCGGGCGCGTGCTGAATCCCGCTGCATAAGTAGACGCTACCAGTATTGCACGAAGACAAAGAATAGGGTCGAGGTGTTAACCTCGACCCTATTTGATTTGAGGAATACCTTGGCCAGCTTCAATTAGCACGTGGCGCCCAACCAAAGGTTGTCTCTGAAGCCCTGATCCTCGAAAGGTGATGGCACTTTTCTGGCCTCCGTGCAGTCATTCATTGGGCGCCTCTGCGGAAGCTGGTAGAGCGTAAGATAATCTTAGTCCCTCTACGAAAGTAAGGTTACTAATGGGTGATTGACGGAAGGGCGAATGGCTCTTAGACTATATTTAGTTAGTCTTGGGAGGTGTTACATATGCCTGTAAAAATAGATGGCCGAATTTATTATAGGACTGCTGAAGTTTGTCAGATAGTTGGCATAGGTAAGAGCACTTTGTTCCGCTGGATCAGGCAAAACGTCGTAAGTGATGCCGAATACAGAGATAGGAAAGGGTGGAGGCTGTTTGCGGAGGATGAACTACTCAATCTTAAGTCGGAGACTAACAAAGTTCAGAGGAGCCGTGTGGCCGAAATGTGAAAGATACCTTGGTACATCTGCTATGTTATTGAGTCCTCGGAGAAAAGATGGGTTAGATGATGAATGTTGTTGGTAATACTGCTAAAAGTGATGTCATTGTGCTGGGGGGCGTGAGTTTAAGCACGCAGAAGGGGTTATTAGATGAGGCTCAGGTAGTGTCTTTCGTTCAATTCTGGTCTTCCTACCTAAGCCCATGAACGTTGTGGATGTACTGAAAGCGATCCTCACAGTGGCTCATGGTGAAGAAGTCACAACTAACATAGCTGCTACCAACAGCAAACCAAGAAAAGTGCGCATGGGCTTTTCGGGGAACGCGGCGGCACACGGACACTAGCGACACAATTCTGTAAGGACAAATGACCAGAATTGTGAGGAGACTTGTCACGATTGACCGATTAAGATGAGTGGTTGGCGTGTTAGTCTTTTAAGCTATCACCAGGAAAGGCTGCTGTCAGTACTGGGTGTCCCTATTGCCACACGGTTGCAGCCGGCGGCTTCAGATAAATGTCTTCTGCGAAGGTCCTGGCCTGAGTGGCTGATTTCGGGTGTGATAGCACGGGCTCTTCGCAAGAGGAGATTGTCACCCCATTCCGGCCTCCTTTTCAGGAGACGTCGAAGGCAATCTGGGAGCCAGATGCCCAGAATGGCTTGACGCTGTCAGAAAGACCAGGTCGGCGAGAGCGATTGCATCCGGCCTTGTGCTTAGGCCTCATATGGGATAAATTATCCTCCATATGGACAATGACGGCAGGTTCAGGGCGCTCTGCCGAACCTGTTGACATCCTGTGGTGACTCTCTGGTTAGAATGATGTCGAATGCGCGTGTCAGTGGAGGTACCGGGAAGGTATCTTCAAGAATGGATTAAGCGGGGAATTCTGGTCCAGGTCATGTGTGATACGGAGCCGCCACTGTTCATAATTGGTTTACAGAGGCAAGGCGAGCAGTGTCAAAAGCGACGCATCTACACAGCCAGTTGAAGGAAGGACTCTGGGCAGGGATGCGGCGGGGCTTGCGCAGTTTCGGTTGGATATGCCGAATTGTTATCCCCGTTTCCCTGCTGGTGACTATACTCGAGTGGACTGGCTGGCTGAGCCACTTGTATCTGTTGATAGCTCCTTTGACCAACCTGATTGGTTTGCCTTCGCAAGCGGCATTACCAATCATCACTGGAATGCTAATCAATGTCTATGCGGCTATTGCCGTCATGACTGCCCTGCCCTTCAGCATTGGGCAGATGACTCTCATGGCTATATTCATTCTGACCTGTCACAATCTCATTGCCGAGGGGATTATTCAGCATAAATCTGGTCTTAATGGCTTCAAAGCAACCTTGATTCGCTTTGCGGCAGCCACTGTGACAGTGCTCATCGCTTCCTGGTTTCACCGGGATACTAGCCTGAGCATTGCTGTACCCACTGCGGCTTATGTTGCCAGTCCTCTGTCCACGGTCCTGAGGAACTGGGCAGTGAACCAGCTATTTTTTCTCCTGAGAATCTTAGGAATCGTCATGGCTGTGATGATTATTATGGAGTTTTCCGAACGACGGGAATGGACGAAGTCTCTCACCAGAGTCTCCCGCCCTTTGATGAGGATTCTTGGCCTCTCAGAGCAAGGAGCCACCTTGTGGGCAACCAGCGCCGCCTTTGGATTGATGTACGGCGGAGCTGTCATCATTGACCAGGCCAGGAAGACAATCCTGGACAAGGAAGCATTGGAGCGTCTTCACATTTCCATGGGCATCAATCATAGTCTGATCGAGGATCCGTTTTTGTTCATGACGTTGGGGCTGCCCCCCTTTTGGTTGTGGGTGCCCAGGCTGATCATGGCGGTAGTAGCCGTGCAGATGTATCGAGTCGTGCATTCTGTAAAGAGAAAACTCCTTCACTGAGAACCAGGATTTTATGTGGCTGTATGCCGTTGGCAGAAAACCGACTATAGAGAAGCCATGCTCAATGGACACACCACCTGTCATATCTCGCTCCAGACGTAAGGGCGGTTGAGGGATGACTGCTTGCTGGTCTCGACCTCTCCTAACAAGGAGAAGGCTTTCTACGCGAGGTTAAGGGATCTTGCGACTGCCTGTACTTGTGGAATAGAGGACCGCCGTACCTAGCTCGCGAGCGCAAACAACATTGAAGCGATATTGAAATGATGGGCTTTCCGGAGTATCATATTCGTAAGGTGTAGGAGTCAATGGCGGCTTGTTGTCCATATCCCATAGCGTAGAAACTCATGGAATTATCGCCTGGTCCTGGGGCATTTTGTTGTGAAGTTTACGAAATCTTGTCTGTAATCGAAGCGAGAAGGCAGGGGCGCCACGGAGGTCTGTACAGGGACATATTCTAAGGCAGAGATTCTGGGGAAGCTGAAAGAATACATTACCGAAAAGGTCAGATAAATGCCCTGCTCAGATGTTGAAGATATGGTTCAGGGTATGGGACTGGTTATGAAAGCGATGCTGCCAGAAGAGAAGGGCATTGAGGCCAGCAGTGGAGTGTTAGGTCGGCTCGAAAAGGATCTGGATACATATGGCCCCAGGATTCTGAAGGCATTGGGACTGGAGAAGGGAGTGCCCAAGGAGATGGCCCTGACGAACGAAATACTTAATTCACTGGCGCTGGATGTCGTTGAACCTCATCTGACTTACGTAACCATCGAGACGTTCCGAAGGGGCTATTGAAGCTGAGTCATTATCTTGATGGAGAATCCCAACTCGCTTAGAAACTCACATCAGGTTTCTCGCCTCTTGGTTCGGAAAGAACCGGATGTCTTGGTGCGACCGAGGCCTCATGGCAAAAATGGTAAACTGTCCGCGTATTCCTTGAGGAGATGAATGATGAAACAAAGGCTAGCCTATTCCGAATTTGTCGATCTGTGCCGCGGGGAAAGAGCAATTAGACTGGGAGAAAGAGAAAAGGAAAGAATCAAGGAATCTAGAGAGACTCTTGAGGATATTCTAAAGGCTAATCCCCGCAAGTCTTACTACGCAATAAATACGGGAGTGGGCGCTTTTCTGAACAGGCGCATCCCCGAAGGCAGAATGGAGGAGTTCCAGGAGAATCTCATCGTGAGCCATGCTTGTGGAGTGGGTGGCCCTCTGGAAGTGGAAATAGTTAAAGGGATGATGCTTCACATGATTCTAAATCTCAAAAAGGGATTTTCTGGAGTGAGGCTGCAAACGCTGGAACTCCTGGTTGAGATGTTCAACAGAAACATCATCCCGATTGTCCCAGCCAAAGGCTCTTTGGGAGCCAGTGGTGACTTAGTTCCTCAAGCTCACATTGCGCTGGCTTTGATTGGCAGGGATCCCCAGCGAGTGCTGCGGTCTGCAGGATTGGAGCCGGTGAAACTGCAGATGGGTGAAGCTATTGCCCTGCTCAATGGTACGAGCCTTATGACGAGTTTTCTGGCGTTCCTGGTTTTTCAGTCCGACGGCCTGATTCGAGCGGCTGACTTAGCTGCTGCTATGACCATCGAAGCTCTGAGCTGTAGTCCTGAATCGTTTGGGCATGAGCTTCAGAGCCTCAGACCGCATTCAGGACAGATCGCCACCGCTGACGATCTGAACCGCATTCTTCTGAAAAGGAGGGGGGGCAAACCTTCCGCTCATTCATTGCAGGATGCTTATTCAATAAGATGCGTTCCTCAAGTCCACGGTGCTTTCAGAGAAGCTCTTGCCAAAGCCAGAGGAGTCGTAGATATTGAGATCAATTCCTTTGGCGGCAATCCCTGGATTTCAACCAGGGGAGAGCATCCCGAAATACGTCAGGCAAGCGGCAATTTCCATGGTCAGATTCTGGCTCAGACAGCCGACAGTTTGTCGATTGCCCTCTGCGGTATTGCCGGCATTTCGGAAAGAAGAATAGATCGACTGCTGAATTTTGGTAGGGATGGTTTGCCCTTGTTCTTGGCCCGGGACGAGGGATTAGACACTGGCCTGATGATAACTCACTATACGGCTGCAGCTCTGGTTTCGGAGAACAAAACACTGGCTCACCCGGCTTCAGTGGATTCCATTCCAGTTTCCGGCGGCCAGGAGGATTTCGTTAGCATGGGTGCCTGGGCGGTCAGAAAGGCATGGGAAATTTGCAGAAACGTGGAGTATGTCATAGCTATTGAGATGCTCTGTGCTGCTCGGGCGCTGGATTTCCGCCAGCCCTTGCCAGCGAAATCGAAACTGGCGAAGACGCATGGGATTGTAAGAGACCATGTGTCCAGCTTTGAAAAAGGTGGAGTTCTGGCCGAAGACATAAGAAAGCTATGCGAGCTCATTCGTAATGGCCAATTACTGAAGGAGGCCGGGATAGCGTGAGGAAGATTGTTGAATGTGTACCGAATTTCAGCGAAGGCAGAGATGTCGTGAAAATCGAGGAGATAGCTGCCGAGGTTCGGAAAGTCCCCGGGGTACGACTACTGGATGTGGCCCCGGACGGTGAACACAATCGCACCGTGTTGACTTTCGTCGGGGAGCCAGAATTGGTGAAGCAAGCTGCTTACAATATAATTGCGAGGGCAGCGGCAGTTATTGATATGGCTGGACACAAAGGTAAGCACCCAAGAATGGGAGCTTGCGACGTCTGTCCGTTTGTTCCGGTTCGCAATGTCACCATGGCAGATTGTGTTGCTCTGGCAAATGAACTTGCCAGTGAGGTGGGAGAGAAACTGGCCATCCCAGTTTATCTCTACGGGGAGGCAGCAAGAATCCCCGATAGAAAGAGCTTAGCCGTCATCAGAGCCGGCGAGTATGAAGGCCTCCCCGAAAAACTAAGGAACCCGCGATGGAAGCCTGATTACGGGCCCCCTGTTTTCAACGCGAAAAGCGGCGCTACTGCCATTGGCGCGAGGGAATTTCTGATTGCCTACAACGTTTATCTAAACACCGTTGATAGGGAGACTGCTCACAAGATTGCCAGGATTATTCGTGAGTCGGGCCGGATAGCAACTCTAGATGACGGCCAGGAGATCAGGGTACCGGGAATCTTCAGGTCGGTCCAGGCAGCGGGTATTGTGCTTGAAGAGCCGGGCGTCGCTCAGGTCTCAATGAACCTAAGTGACTACAAGGTTACTCCCATTCACATCGTCTTCGAGAAGATAAGAGAGCTTGCCGAGCTCGGAGGCGCAAGCGTTCTCTATAGTGAGATTGTGGGGCTGATTCCCAAGGCCGCAATCCTCGAAACAGGCAGATTCTATAAGCCAGGGGCAAGGTCGGAGAAGGAACTCGTCGAGGCTGCAGCGAGGAATCTGTTACTCAACTCCGGCAGAACGTCCAGCCTTAGGAAGAGAATCATCGAGTTCTTGATAGAGGAGGAGCAGGAATGTTGCAAGAGATGACCATTGAAGGGTTTCTGAAGGAATTGGCAGCCAGGAAACCGACACCCGGGGGGGGTTCTGTTGCCGCTCTTTCAGGAGCCTTATCGGCTGGGCTCGTTTCAATGGCAGCCGAGTTTTCGCGAAACGGAGATATCTCTGAAGAGTCCAAAAGACTGATGGGTATCCTGACAGGCTTAGTTGACAAGGACGCGGAAGCCTTCGCCCGAGGAGACCTGAGAGGAGCTACGGAGGCCCCGCTGCAGACGGCAAGACATAGCTACAGGGTGCTAAAGCTAGCCGAAGCTCTGCTGGAGAACTGCAATCCTAATGTCATTACCGATATCGGGGTGGCAGCCAAGATGGCGGAATCGGCCGTCAGAGGAGCTCTATTGAATGTAGAAGTCAATCTGCTCTCCATCGGGGATAAAGACTATGCAACAGAGGTGCTGAAAAAAGCTGAGGAGTTCCGCTCTCCCGAATATCTAGCCGGAACAATAGTCAGCAAGATTCAGGCTCGCCTGCAGTGACGAGCCTGCTGTTCCGGGTTAGTTGGAGGAGTCTCAAGACGTAACGGGCAGCTTGTGCGTCGTGGTGAGCGACCCTGGAAGTGGAAGGTAGCACCAGGAAATCCGAGGTGAAAAACTCCCCGGGCTGGCCAGCAAGAATCTGAGTCCGAGACTGGAGTAAGACTGAACGGTGTAGTATCAAACGGGAGGTAGAGATGACCAGGCCAATGTATATGGATTTGAGACCGAAGAGACCGGTCAGGGCTCAGACCGGCACAAAGCTGCAATGCGCAAACTGGGATACAGAGGGGGCTCTGCGTATGTTGAGAAACAACTTGCATCCCGAAGTTGCCCTGGACTGGAAGGAACTCGTCGTCTATGGCGGCCAGGGAAGAGCCGCCAGGAATTGGAAAGAATATCATAGAATTGTCAGAGCCCTGAAGAATCTCAGAGACGACGAGACCCTTTGCATTCAATCGGGCAAGGCAGTCTATGTTGCTCCCACTCATAAGGAAGCTCCCCGGATTGTGATTGCTAATGCCAACATCGTTCCCAGATGGGCAACTCAGGAGAACTTCGACCGATATGACGAGATGGGCTTAACCATGTACGGTCAGATGACGGCTGGCTCCTGGATCTACATTGGAACCCAGGGAATTCTGCAAGGAACCTATGAAACTCTAGCCGCCCTGGCTAACAGAGAGTTCGGGAAGGACACGCTTGCCGGGAGATTTGTTCTGACCGCCGGAATGGGTGGAATGTCCGCTGCTCAGCCGATGGCTGCCACCATGAATGAGGCAGTCATTCTGGACGTTGAAGTCAGGCCCGAGAGAATCGAAAGGAAAATCAGGGAAGGATACTGCGACCGCATGACGGCAAATCTAGAAGAGGCCCTGGGATGGATAGCAGAATCTAAGAGGAAAAGGAAGCCGCTTTCGGTAGGGTTAGTGGGCAACGCCGCCGAGATTCATCCACGGCTTGTCAGAATGGGAGCCATCCCTGATATTGTGACTGATCAAACACCCGCCCATGATATATGGAGCTATGTTCCTGCGGGCGACCTGAAGGCAATGGACGAACTGCGTCAGAAAAACCCCGCAGATTACAAAAGAAGGTCCTATGAGTCAATCGTCAAGCATGTCGAAGCAATCCTGGAAATGCGAAAACAAGGCGCTGTCTGCTTTGATTACGGGAATAACCTTCGGCAGCAGGCAGAAATCGGCGGGCTTAGTGTAAGAGATGAAAAGGGAGGTTTTCTCTACCCTGGTTTCCTGCTCGCCTACATTAGGCCCCTGTTTTGCCAGGGCAAGGGACCTTTTAGATGGGCAGCTCTGTCGGGGAACCCCGACGATATTCTAACTCTGGACAAAGCTGTCCTGGAAGCTTTTCCGGAGGATAGGGCTCTTCATAGATGGATTCGCCAGGCGCAAAACAAGGTTCCTTTCATTGGACTGCCGGCTAGAATCTGTTGGCTAGGGTATGGCGAGCGCGCTGAGTTTGGCAAGAAGATAAATCACCTGGTGGCGCAGGGAGAAGTCAAGGCGCCCGTTGTCATTGGTAGAGACCATCTAGACACAGGGTCAGTGGCTTCTCCTAATCGCGAAACCGAGGGAATGCTGGATGGCTCTGATGCCATTGCCGACTGGCCGCTTCTTAATTTTGCTTTGAACGCTATCAATGGAGCTTCCTGGGTCTCTTTCCATGATGGGGGAGGAGTCGGAATAGGATACGCCGTGCATGCGGGGATGGTGATCGTAGCTGACGGCACAAGAGAGAGAGAAAAGAGACTGGAGAGAGTACTCACGGTTGATCCCGGAATCGGCGTTGCCAGACATGCCGATGCAGGCTATGAAATTGCCATGAGAACCGCCAGACAAAAGGGGGTCAAAATCCCGAAGTGATGGCTACCCTCTTGATAAAGAACGCGTCCGAACTGGTGACTGTTCGCGGTGCCAGGGGTGGTCCCAAGACTGGAACAGACATGGACGACCTGTGCGTTATCCGCAATGGGGCACTGGCCATAGAAGGCAAAACGATTGTTGCCGTAGGGGAGACAGACGAAGTCCTGACCAGGATCGGGCGGGCAGAAACGGTGATTGATGCCTCAAACAAAGTTGTCCTTCCCGGGTTCGTAGATTGTCATACCCATCTGGTCTTTGGCGGTTCCAGAGAGGATGAGTTCATCCAGAAGATAAGGGGCAGGTCCTATCTGGAGATTATGCGAAGTAACGGCGGGGTTTTCAGCACCGTTGAGAAAACGAGAGAGGGCTTGTCTCACCCAGGAACTTTGATAGAGCGAGCTAAGATTTTCCTGGCACAAATGCTGGCTTTCGGCACGACCACCGCGGAGATAAAGACGGGTTACGGCCTTTCACAAGAGTCGGAGCTCGCGTTGCTTCAGATTATTGCAGAACTGAAGCAATCTCAGCCGGTTGACATTGTCTCGACGTTTCTAGGTGCCCATGCTCTTCCCAGGGAGTATCAGGACAAACGGGATGATTATGTGCACATGGTGATGGGCATGCTGAAAAGGATAGGAGCTGAAAGCCTGGCCGAATACTGTGATGTTTTTGTGGAAGCCGGTGCGTTTTCGACTTCAGAGGCCAGGGAGATTCTGGAGCATGCCAGAGATCATGGTTTGAAACTGAAGCTGCATGCAGGTGAATTCAGTGATATCGGTGGAGTGGAGCTAGGAGTAGAGTTGGGAGCTGTCTCCATTGACCACCTCGATGTCATTTCTGATAGGGGCATGGGACTCATGGCAGAGAAGAAGACCATCGGAGTTCTACTGCCGGGCGTTCCATTCCATCTGATGACCAACAGGTATGCTCCAGCCAGAGAACTCATCGAAGCTGGAGTGCCCATCGCCCTGGCCACTGATTTCAACCCCGGCAGCTGTCCAACGCTTTCCATGCAGATGATAATCGCTCTGGCTTGTCGTCAGCTGAAGATGACACCCGCCGAAGCAATCAGCGCTGCCACTATCAATGCTGCCTATGCTGTGGACAGAGGTAACCAGGTTGGGAGTCTCGAGGTTGGGAAGAAAGCCGACATAGCCATTCTGGATATCCCCAACTATAAGCAGTTGCCTTATTGGTTCGGCCTGAACTTAACTAGCAAAGTCATTAAGGGCGGAGCAGTTGTGAAGTAGCGAAAACGACGGGGAGGACAAGCATCGAGATCACCTTCGCACGATGAGAGTGGCCAGAGGAGTTACTGGGAATAGAATTCTTTGCTCACTCGGCCCATTGTGTTGACATTGGCTCTATAATGAGCTATGATCACCGCTGTGAGGTTGTCATTCCTCATCGAAGGAACTCCTCTGAGGCTCAGCGCCTGCGGGGGGGAGATTCTTTTGTCAGAGCTCGAATGATGTCTCGTGCTTCATTGCTCGCCCGGATCTCCACTTGCCTTGTCGGTGGAGACACGTCCCACGAGCACGAGAATCGTACGACCATCCATGGTCGCACCAAGGAATTCAGAGGGGTACAATCACGGCGATAACGCAGACAAGCCTGAGATCAGGGTTCAAGCAGGATGCAGCAGCCTGACTGCCCAGAATGAGGTGGAAAGCAATGAAAGCAGTAGTTAAGACCCGAAAAGCGCCAGGGGCCGACCTAGTTGATGTAGATATTCCTAAGCCCGGAGTTGACGAGGTGCTGGTTAAGCTGATAGCTGGCTCCATTTGCGGCACAGACGTCCATATCTACACATGGGATTCTGGAGCGCAGGTCTACATCAAGAATGTTCCCCAGGTGCTAGGTCATGAATTCGCCGGCACGATTGTCGAGGTGGGAAAGGAAGTCGAGAAATTCAAAGCCGGAGACTATGTTTCTGCGGAAACCCATATCTACTGCGGAAAGTGCGTTCAGTGCCTGAATGATCAAAGGCATATCTGTGAAACGGGGAGAATCTTCGGGCTAACCTGTAACGGCTGCTTTGCCGAATACTTCACTGTTCCGGAACGGGTCCTGTGGAAGAACAATCGGCAACTGCCGCCGGAGATCGCTGCTATCCAGGAGCCTCTGGGCAATGCTGTCTATTGTACCCTGGGGGACTATGATAAGAACCTTGAGAAGAAGAGCGTGTTAATCACTGGCGACGGTCCCATTGCTATGATGGCTGCCGGCGTCGCCAAAGCCGAAGGAGCTCGCCTGGTCGTCATTCTGGGGCGACACGAAAGAAGACTGGAAATCGCAAGAAAAATGGGCGCCGACCGGACACTGAAGGACGGTCAGGGAGTTGAGGAGGCCCTCTCTGATATCACTGCTGGCAAGGGATTCGACCTGGCCCTGGAAATGGCCGGCAGTCCCGAAGCTGCGAAGCTTGCCCTCAGGTGGACTAGGATTGGCGGAAGGATGTCCGCCTTCGGTATTAATGGAGGACCGTTCATAATAGACAACTACGGTCAGTATGTGAGGAGCGGCAAGAGGATCCTGCCCATATCTGGTCGTTTGATCTGGCGGACGTGGGAAGAAGTGCGGCGATTGTTGGAGTCCGGCGGTCTGGATGTCTCGCCGGTTATCACCCACAAGGTGCGTCTCGAGGAATTCGAAAAGGGGTTCGATTTGATGACCCAAAGGCCCAAGGTGTCAGGAAAGGTCATTTTGCTTCCTTAGCAACGGAGGTAGGAATGTATTCGAAAGAACTGAAGGAGTATCTGCAGAATCAGATTCAATCTATCAGAGAGGGTGGCCTCTATAAGGAGGAAAGAGTCATCTGTTCGCCTCAAGGCCCGAGGATCAAGGTGAAAGAAGGTGAAGTTCTCAACTTCTGCGCTAACAATTACCTGGGCCTGGCTGATAATGCGGAGCTGATTGCTGTCGCTAAGAAAGCCCTTGACGAAAGAGGTCATGGGCTCTCTTCAGTGCGCTTTATCTGTGGCACCCAGGACATTCACAAGGAATTGGAAAGAAGGATCTCCGAATTTCTCAAGACCGAGGATACCATTCTGTACTCTTCCTGCGCTGCTGCCAATGAAGGCTTCTTCGAAGTTCTGCTTGGCCCTGAAGATGTAGTGATAAGTGATCAGCTAAACCATGCCACCATCATTGACGGAGTGAGGCTCTGGGGAATGGTTCATAAGAAGAAAGTCGATTCAGGATCAGTTGAGTTCCCGGAGAACCGCGTTCTGAAGCACTCAGACATGGCTGATCTGGAGAAACACCTTAGGGAGACTCAAGATAAACGTTTCAGGCTGATTGCTACCGATGGAGTGTTCAGTATGGACGGGGACGTCGCCAGACTAAGAGAAATCTGCGACCTATCTGGAAAATACAATGCCCTGGTCATGGTCGACGATTCTCACGCCACCGGTTTTTTCGGACCGGGTGGCCGAGGCACTCCCGAATACTGCGGAGTGGAAAGCAAGGTTGATGTTATTACCAGCACGCTGGGCAAGGCTCTCGGTGGAGCTACCGGAGGCTTCACCAGCGGTCGGAAAGAAATCATAGAACTTCTGAGACAGCGCTCACGACCCTATTTGTTCTCTAATACCGTGTCGCCACCAATTGTGGCTACCGGAATAAAGGTGCTTGACATCATCAGCCGAGCCTCGGATTTGCGTAAGAGGCTTGAAGAAAACACAGCTTACTTCAGGAAAAATATCACCAAACTTGGTTTTGATATAAGACCGGGCACCCATCCGATAGTCCCGATTATGCTTTATGATGCTAAGAAAGCTGCCCGGATGGCGGAGAGGCTGTTGGGGGAAGGGATCTATGTGATTGCCTTCAGTTATCCGGTCGTTCCCAGGGAGCAGGCTCGAATCAGAGTTCAAATCTCAGCTGCTCACAGTAAGGAAGACTTGGATTTTGCTCTGCGGAAATTCGCGGCAGTAGGCAGAGAACTCGGCATAATAGCTTAATGCAGCTCAGGAGAGCCGCTCTCATCCTCGTTGTTTGCAGGGTGCAGATAAGCCTTCCCCAACCTCCCCTTCTTATGACGTCTACCAACTCCATACACTATTTGCCTCCCGTTTTCCTGGGTATTTCCTGACTTCTTCGTGCTATGATTCAAGGGCATTGGTAGGAAGAGGCACCAGAAATTAATGATACCATTTGAGGCGCGATGTAGCACTACCGCTATGGGGATAATGCCTCATAGGGATGTTGAGCAGGCGCTGGAGCTTGCCTTGAGCCTGGATATCCCGTTCTGGCCACAGCTTCCTAAAGTGAGCCTGTATGAAGATATGTATGTTCAGTCATCGCAGAATTTCCCGGGCGTAGCTATCGACTTTGACAAAGGAAGGCTTAGTTTCGACACTGCGCGATTTGAACAAGAACTCGACGGATATTTCGAGAAAATGGATGACCCGCAGACTTTTGCCCTCACCGCCGAGTATTCCGCAGTATTGCATAAGTTTCTGTCAAGGGATCTGCAAGGTTATAAAGCTGTCAGAGGACAGAACATCGGTCCCGTGAGCTTTGGCTTTAAGGTGCTTGACGAGAGCCTCAAGCCCATCATTTATAACGATGAGGCGAGGGCTGTATTGTTTGATTTTATTCAGAAGAAAACCAATGTTCAGTATCGAGAGCTTAAGGACAGAAATCCCAATGCCTTTGTCTGGCTGGATGAGCCAGGGCTGGGTTACGTGTTCAGTGGACTTTCGGGATACAACGAGCAACAGGCCAAGGAGGACTACCACAATTTCATTGCAGGACTGGAAGGGTTGAAAGGGCTGCATCTCTGTGCCGAGGTGAATTTACCTTACCTGTTAGAGTTGGGGGTGGAAATTCTGTCCTTCGACGCCTATCAAATCGGGTTTATGCCCAAGGAATATGCTGGTAGCGTGGCTGAATTCGTGAAGAAAGGCGGGATTATCTCTTGGGGCATTGTCCCCACGGAATCCACTGTCCTGGCGACACAGACACCAGAAACGTTGGCTGCGATTCTCTCAGACTACTGGGAAGTAGTCTCGGAACATACAGGTTTGTCCTCAAGTCAAATTGCCATGCAGGCGTTGGTGGCACCAGCCCGATGCTGCCTTAGTGACATAGGCCAGAGCAGTACCGCCGACAAGAAGTCAAGCGAATGCCAGGTCTCCAGCTCTGAGGAAAGGATTGTGGAAAAAGCGTTTGCCTTCTTGCCAGAGCTCTCGCAGATACTGAGAGATAGGTATAGCGTATAAAGAGGAGAATAATATGAAAGTCTTAGGTATTATGGGCAGCCCGAGAAGGCAAAGCAATACCGAAATCCTTCTTGATAAGGCGCTGGAAGGTGCCAGGGAGGCGGGAGCCGAGGTGGAAAAGGTACTGGTCTCAAAGCTCAAAATCTCACCATGCCTGGAAATATATGCCTGTCGCAAGGATGGCCGCTGCACCATCAAGGATGATATGCAATCGCTCTATGAGAAGCTTCTGGAAGCCGACCATATCGTTTTTGCTTCGCCGATCTTCTTCTATGGTGTTACTAGCCAGGCGAAAGCCATAATAGACAGATGTCAGGCGCTGTGGGTGAGAAGACATGTACTGGGCATGGGCAAGGAAGATAAACGAGAGCGGAGGGGGGTGTTTATCTCGGTAGGCGCTACTCGAGGTACAAAGCTCTTTGACGGCGCAGTGCTCACGGTGAAGTACTTCTTTGATGCTATAGGTGTGAAATATTCTGGTGACTCATTAGTCCGGGGAATCGATAATAAAGGCCAAATTGAGGAGTATCCTGCGGCTCTCGAGGATGCATTTCGCCTTGGTCAAGAGCTTGTCCGTGGAAGTAGAGACGGAGAATGAAGGCAATAGTAGCTGATAATCTAACCAGGATGTTCGGTCATCTTGTTGCGGTAGACCATATCTCATTTGAATAGGTTCTTACTTCTTCTCAAAGATGGAAGCTGATTGAGGAAGCGGGGAAAGCTAATAGGACTGATGCTGATTATATCGTTATAATCCTGCCTCCCCGCATACTCACCAAGAACGCTTGATAGTGTGGTGGGGGTGATATAATAATACTGCAAGCTAGAGATTTTGGGAAAACCGAACTGTTACGAAGTAGGTGAAGTATGAAGATGATACTTAGTTCGAGGAGACAGCATTACGTGGCAAGAGTAAGCATCTTTTTGATTGCGGTAACCTTAATTACTGGGATGGTAGGCTGTGGTCAGCCTATTCCTTCTTATAACCTTACTATCGCTAGTACCGCTGGAGGATCAGTAACCACCCCTGGAGAAGGGGCTTTTACCTATGACGAGGGAACAGTGGTCAATCTGACGGCCGGGGCTGAGGAAGGTTACCGGTTTGTCAACTGGACTGGCGATGTGGGCACCATCGGCAATGTCAACGCCACCGCGACCAACATCACCATGAGCGGCAGCTACAACATCACCGCCAACTTTGCGGAGATACCTCTGGTTCAGTATGAGCTCTCCACTAATAGCACAGAAGGCGGCTCAATAACCGACCCTGGAGAGGGTACATATACATATGACTGCGGCACAGTGGTCGACCTGGTGGCCGAGGCTGAGAAAGGCTACAGGTTTGACGAGTGGACCGGTGACGTGGGTACCATTGCCGATGTCAACACTGCCTCAACCAATATCACCATGGACGGAGACTACGAGATCACCGCCGAGTTTGTCAAGCAGTACGACCTCACTATCTCCAGCACCGCTGGAGGTAATGTAACCATCCCTGGAGAGGGGATTTTTACCTACGACGAGGGAACAGTAGTCGACCTGGTGGCTGAGGCTGAAGAGGGCTACCGTTTTGTCAACTGGACTGGCGATGTGGGCACCATTGGCAATATCAACGCCACCGCGACCAACATCACCATGAGCGGCAACTACTCCATCACTGCCGAGTTTGCCAGGCAGTACGACCTCACCATCTCCAGCACCGCTGGGGGTAATGTAACCACTCTTGGAGAGGGGATTTTTACCTACGACGAGGGAACAGTGGTCGGCCTGGTAGCCGAGGCTGAAGAAGGCTACCGGTTTATCGAGTGGACTGGCGATGTGGGCACCATCGCCAATGTCAACGCCACCGTTACCAACATCACCATGAGCGGTAACTACTCTATCACCGCCAACTTTGTGACGGTATATGACCTCACCATCTCCAGCACCGCTGGAGGTAATGTAACCACCCCTGGAGAGGGGACTTTTGCCTATGACGAAGGAACAGTGGTCAACCTGGTGGCCGAGGCTGAGGAAGGCTACCGGTTTATCGAGTGGACTGGCGATGTAGGCACCATCGGCAATATCAACGCTACCGCGACTAACATTACCATGCAGGGCGACTACGAAATCACCGCGAGCTTTGGGGCCACCTTTATGGTTGCCGCAGGCGGTGAATACACGGTGGGGCTTAAGTCCGACGGCACCGTGGTCGCCGTGGGAGACAATTACTACGGAGAGTGCGATGTCGGCGGCTGGATGGACATCACCCAGGTCGCCGCAGGCGACAGGTATACAGTGGGGGTTAAGGACGACGGCACCGTGGTCGCCGTGGGATACAACGACTGCGGGCAATGCAGTGTCAGCGGCTGGGACCTGAATTGAGCTTTCCCCCGTACCTCCGCCCTTAAGAGCGAAGCGAATTTCTCATGGGGTAATTAGTAGCGTTTAGCTTGCCGTGTAGGCTTCACATTGCCCCGATAATCAGGAGCGGTGATGTTGAATACCAGGCTTATCATTGGGTCCACCATGCGTGAACTGATTCGTGTTTCAATCTCGTCTAAAGAGAGACATGTAGTGACCACCATGGGCAACCGGGCATTATAACGGTAGTTTATCAATTGATATAGCTT
>Ga0315277_10000876_pt1 | contig 45672 bp, 41 predicted proteins | sample YL17G05_15_MG_FD_203695 | JGI IMG/M metagenome (GOLD analysis project Ga0315277, IMG submission 203695) | Sediment microbial communities from Yellowstone Lake, YNP, Wyoming, USA - YL17G05_15 | ecosystem: Environmental > Aquatic > Freshwater > Lake > Sediment | place: USA: Wyoming | collected... | reverse complement strand
GGAAGGATTACTCCCCCAACCGCCTGCCTTGCTAACTGGCGAACGAACAATTCCAGTATGACCTCCTTTCAGATCATCAGATCAGCCAAACTTCCTGGCGCACCAAAGAACGCGAAGAAAATTAGAGGCGCAGTGCACCCCACCCGATTTCTTGAACAAAACTTTAGCATCAAGCCGCCTTCTTTATCAAGCGGACATTTCCAAAATTTATTTTTCATCCGCCGCCGGGAACTTTTTGGGGAAAGCCGGTTCCCAAATAAGAAACCCCAAACCAAAGGAGGGCAAAGATGAAAAGATTCAAGGTTCTGGCAAAGGCATCAGGAGTTTTGGCTGCGGTTTTGCTTCTGGCAGGAACCGCGCAGGCCGGCAAGTTTTCTCTCAATAATCAGCTCAGCGCCGGGTCCTGGCTGGAAAAATCCGGGATCCAGATCGCGCCGCTCTATCTTTCCAAATCCAACACCTCCATTTCCTATCTCAGCCTGGACGAGGCGACCAAGTCGGGTCTGATCAATGTGATGGAAACCAGCGATGTCAACGAGCTTCTGGTTGAGAACAAAGGCAAAAAATACATCCTGCTCCTTGCCGGAGAAGTTGTTTCCGGCGGCAAGCAGGACCGGATGGTGGGAAAAGATTTGATCCTGGGTCCGGGCAAGATCCGGCGGATCAATATCTTTTGCATTGAGCACGGAAGGTGGACTTCGGGCGCGGAAAAAACCGAATTTAAGAGCTCTTCGGTGATGGCGGACAACGAGATTCGGCAAAAAGCCCAGAAGGAAGGCGGCTCTGAAGCCAACCAATCCGGGGTCTGGGACGAGGTTGCCAAAAGTCTGGACGCTTATCAAGCCGCGTCCCCCACCGGAAACTATCAGGCAATTCTGAAGAGCGAAAAATTCCAGGACAGCGATGCCATTGTCAAATACTTCCTGGATAAATTTGAAGACGACGATGACATTGCCGGATTTGCCCTGGCTTACAACGGCGAGGTTCAGTCCCTGGAATATTTCGCGAATCCCGGATTAGCCTCCAGGTACCAGGAAAAACTGATCCGATCTTATGTGACCAGCGCGCTGAAGAATCTGCAGGAATCAAAACCGATCAGCCTGACCGCGCTCAAGGATTTCATCAACCAGTCCCTTGCCGATGACACCCATCAATACAAGAGCGATGACGAGATCGTGATTGAGTCCCGGTCCGGGAGCCTGGAAAGTTTTGAACTGCAAACCCCCAAAGGCGTCCTGGTTCACTACGCCCGATACCAGAAATAAGCCTTCAATCCCATAATTAAAGGGGCGGAGCCTTTCCGCCCCTTTTTGCTTGACAAGGACCTTTTTATTGCTATCCTCATATTGAGGACAATTTATAGGACATTTGAAGCGACATTTGGATCGTTATTCATTGATTTAATTAAGGAAAATAGGGACAAAATATGAGGACATATGAAAAGACACATCCGTGGATAAAATTTTCAGTTAACCTGAGCCAGGTACATCCACAGCTTTGGATAAATCTGGGGGAATGCAAATCCAAATGCGAGCATATTTCCGGGGTGCCATTAAGACCGACCACGGCCAAAGAGCTTCATCAGCTTTATTTGGCAAAGGGCGTTCTGGCTACAACCGCAATTGAAGGAAACACCCTGTCCGAAGAAGAGGTTTTGAAACATCTGGAAGGCAAACTGAAATTACCCCCTTCCAGGGAATACCTCGCCCAGGAAATAGACAATATCATTAAGGGATGCAATCAGATCACCGATGCCATTGCTTCCGGCTCGCCGCCCAGCTTATGCCTGGAAAGGATCAAAGAACTAAATGCAATTGTCCTGGAAAAACTGCAATTTGAGGAAGGGGTCATCCCGGGCCAGATCCGAAAGTATTCGGTGGGGGTTGCTCGCTACCGAGGCGCTCCCTGGGAAGATTGTGAATATCTGGTGGGAAGACTTTGCGAGTGGCTTAACGGGGAAGATTTTAAGTCAAGGCCAGGCGGGGAAATTATTTACGCGATCATCAAAGCGGTTGTCTGCCATCTTTATCTTGCCTGGATTCATCCCTTCGGAGACGGTAATGGCAGAACCGCCCGACTGGTTGAATTCCAGATTCTGATCGCCTCCGGCGTGCCCGCGCCCGCGGCGCATCTATTGAGCAATCATTATAACTTGACCCGCTCCGAATACTATCGGCAATTGGATCAGGCTTCCCGCTCGGGCGGAGAAATTTTGCCATTTATCAATTATGCGGTGCAAGGATTTTTAGATGGCCTGCGAAGTCAATTGGAAATCATCAGAGACCAACAGTGGGATATTGTCTGGAGAAATTATGTCCACGAACAATTTAGAGCAAGGACTAAAACCGCAAGTCAAAGGCGTCAGCGAGAGCTGATCTTGGAACTTTCCCGAAAGATTGAACCAACGCCTTTTCCAGAAATAAGACTGCTTAGTCCTGCCATTACCGAAGCATACGCCAGAAAAACCAGCAAAACCTTGCAACGGGATATTAACGCCTTAATTAAAATGGGCCTGGCCGAAAAAACTTCGCGCGGAGTCAGGGCAAAAAAAGAAATTATCCTCTCATATCTGCCGGTAAAAGCCGAGGATGCGTCCTGACCGATTAACCGCCTAAACCACCATTCCGATAAGGAGCCAGATGATCGGCCGCCACCAGTTTTCCGATTAAATGATCTATGATATTCTTACCTCAATCGCAAGGAGATTCAAGATGAGAAAAACTTTATCCACGACAATTTTGGTTCTGGCCGGCGCGCTTGTGGTTTTTCAATTCGCCCGGGCGCAGGCGATCAAGGCGGAGAAAGGGGTCCGGTTCGCTTCGCCGGAAATGACCCGGCTGGATCAATCGTTATCGGCTCAGGAATGGAACCGGGGATTCCAGGTTGTTTATCGCACCCTGCTCAATAATCTGCATCCGCCGGCTGGCGCTTTTAAAACCCGCTACGCCTATCCCTCCCCGGTTTTTAGGGGCGTTTATTTGTGGGACAGCTCGTTCATCGCGCAGGTATGGAAGCCCTGGGATGATAAGACCGCGGAAGATGTGCTCAGGGCGGTGCTGGATAATGCGGCCCCGAACGGGAGGCTCAAGCATTTTGTCAGCCCTTATGACAAGAGCGAATACACCCAGCCGCCGGTGATCGCCTGGTCGGCCTGGGAGATTTATCAGTGGAACCGGGACCGGGAATTTTTGGCTTACGCCTACCCGATCCTGAAAAAATATCAGCTCTGGCTTTCGGTCCATCGTCGTTCCCAGGGCGGCCTTTACTATTGGGCACATTCCTACGAGTCCGGCATTGACAACTCGCCCCGCTTCACCTCCGCGGACGAGAAAATAAGAAAAGACACCACTTCCCTTGCCGCAATTGATTTGAACTCCTATGCCTATAACCAGAATCTCCTGCTGGCCCGGATGGCGGAAGTCCTGGGCAAGCCCGAAGAGGCCAGGGTGTTCCAAAAAAACGCCGAGGACCTGGCCGGGCTGATCAATGAAAAAATGTGGGACCCGGCCACCGGCTATTATTACGACCTTGACCTGAAGACCGATCAACTGGTAAAAATCCGCACCATCGCCTCTTTTCTTCCGCTCTTCGCCGGAGCCGCGGATGAGCAGAGGGCAAAAATCGCCCGCGATCATCTGATGAATCCGAAAGAGTTCAACACCTTTTTCCCGCTCCCGAGCGTGGCGCGCGACGACCCTGAATTTGAAAAAGACTGCTGGCGAGGGCCGGTCTGGATCAATACCGCGGAGATGGCGATCATCGGCCTGAAAAATTACGGCTTTGAGAAAGACGCGGCCGAGCTGGCCTGGAAGCTGGTGGACGGCGTTTATCGGAACTACGCTCTGACCGGGAAATTGGTTGAGTTTTACGATCCGGACCAGGACGGGTTTAAAGATTTGCACCGGAAGCGCGGGAATATTTATAAACTGCTGACCCTGGGCGACAAGCCCCAGCCCAATTTCGTGGGATGGACCGGCCTGGTCAACACCATCCTGATTGAAGAGTTGATCGGCTTTCATAAAGAGAACGGTAAAAAATATCTCGCGCCCAATTTTCCGGATTCCGCAAAGGGCGCCGGCTTCCAGCTCGTTCTGCCCCAGGAAAATCTCTCGCTGGAGATAGAAGTCCTGGAACAGGGAAACACGAAAGGAAAAGTCATCAGTGAAAAAGGTTCCCCAAACTTTTCGCTCCGGCCGGGAGAAAAACTGGAGCTATAAAAACTTAGGGCCGCTGGTTTTAGCGGGTTATTGCTTATGATGCAAGATGCTGTGCCGTCTTCCGTATCCGAAATAAACCACCATCCCGATCAGGAGCCAGATGATCAGGCGCCACCAGTTTTCCGAGGGAAGGGAGAACATCAGGAGCAAACAGAAGAGGATGCCCAGGATCGGGAGCACGGGGAAGAAGGGGGCCTTGAAGGGCCGGTGCGCCTCGGGATGACGGAGGCGCATGACCAGGACCGCGGCGCAGACGATCACGAACGCGAGCAGGGTGCCGATGTTGACCAGCTCGGCCAGAATCCGGAGCGGGATGAACGCTCCCATCAGGCCCACGCAAATCCCGGTGACAATGGTTCCCTTCCAGGGCGTCCGGAACCGGTCGTGGACCGAGGCGAAAAAGCTCCGGGGCAGAAGGCCGTCTCTGGCCATTGCTAAAAGCACCCTCGGCTGGCTCAGCATCAAGACCAGTAAAACCGAGGTGATCCCGGTAAGCGCGCCGAGCGAAACCAGGAATTGCGCCCAGGGCAGTCCGACCTGCTTGAAGGCGTTGGACACCGGCGCGTCAAGGTTGATCTTGTCATAAGGAACCATTCCGGTGATCACCGCGGACACGGCGATATAAAGGACCGTGCAGATGATCAGCGAGGCGATGATCCCGATCGGGACATCCCGGCTCGGGTTCTTCGCTTCTTCCGCGTGGGTGGACACCGAATCAAAACCGATGTAAGCGAAAAACACGATTGCGGCCCCGGCCAGCATCCCCAGGGGCTCTCCTCCTTTCCCGGTCATTCCTAACAAGGTCTTTCCGAAAAAGCTGATCCCGGTGTAGCCGTAAGGCGCAAACGGCTTCCAGTTCTCCGGATTCACATAAAACGCGCCCAGGATAATCACCAGCAGAACAATTGCCAGCTTCACCATCACCATAAAAGCGTTTATCCCGGCGCTCTCCCGGATGCCTTTGACCAGAATGATCGTCAAAATTCCCGCAATGACGATCGCCGGCAAATCCATTATTGCGCCGGTGCTGACAATGTGCCCGGCAACCGTGTCATAATCAAACGGCGCGCGGGAGAGAAGATGCGGAAGATTGACCCCGAAAATGCCGATGAAGTCCTGAAAATAATGGGACCAGCCGTGAGACACGGTTGCCGAGGCCACGGTATATTCCAAAATCAAATCCCAGCCGATGATCCAGGCGAAAAATTCCCCGAGCGTCGCGTAAGCGTAGGTGTAAGCGGACCCGGCCACCGGGACCATTGACGCGAATTCCGCGTAGCAAAACGCGGCGAAGACGCAGGCGATGCCCGAGACCACGAACGAGCCGATCAGAGCCGGTCCCGCTTTGTCGTGGGCCGCAATCCCGGTCAGGACAAAAATGCCCGTGCCGATAATACAGCCGATCCCCAGGCTGGTCAGCGCCACCGGGCCCAACACCCGGCGCAATCGGTTCTCGCCCTGCATCTCCTCCCGAAGCATTTGCAGCGATTTTCTCGCCAATAACCTCTTCAATTGATCAACTCCTTTACCTATTCGTGCGAGCGACTTCAGTCGCGATTCTCTGCTTTGAATGTGCGAGCGCCTTCAGGCGCGATTCCTTTCTGCGCAGGCGACTTTAGTCGCGATCAGATCGGGATCCTCCGGCTGATGATCTCCTTCATTATTTCCGTGGTGCCGGCATAAATCGTCCCCACCCGAACATCCCGATACATCCGCGCAATCGGGTATTCCTCCATATAGCCGTACCCGCCGAAAAATTGCAGGCAGTCGTCCACCATATCCTTGAGCGTCTCGGTGGTCCAGTATTTGGCCATACAGGTCTCGGTCACCACATCCTGCTTATTTATATGCTCCTCAATCAGCCGGTCCACAAACGCCCGCGCCAGCTCGGCCTGGGTGTACATCTCCGCCATCTTGAACCGGATGTGCTGGAACTTGGAAAGGGGCCGGCCAAAAGCCACCCGCTCGTTGATATATTTCTTGGTGATCTCCAGCACCCCGAACATCCCGGCCACAGAGCCGATCGCGCACACCAGCCGCTCCTGCTGAAGCTTCTCCATCAGATACATAAATCCCTTGCCAACCTCGCCCAGCAAATTTTCCTCCGGAATCTCGCAATCCTCAAACGCCAGCTCCGCGGTGTCCTGTGAATGATACCCGATCTTCTCCAGCTTCCGAGCCTTGATATACCCCTTAGTGCCGTCCTCAACCAGGAACAGGCTCATCCCCTGGCTCGCCTTTTCGGCCTTGAGATCGGTCTTGGCCGCCACGATCACGGTGTTATTCAGGATGCCGTTACTGATGAAGGTCTTGCTCCCGTTGAGCACAAAGCGGTCGCCCTTTTTGACCGCGGTGGTTTTGATCGCCTGCAAATCCGACCCGGCGAACGGCTCGGTCATTGCCACGGCCAGGATGTTCTCGCCGGTGCAGGCGCCGGGCAGGAATTTTTTCTTCTGAGCCTCGGTCCCGTAGGTGTAGATATAAGGCGCGCACACATCCGAATGGAGAATATACATCACCCCCGGATACCCGGCCAGCTCCTCCAGGATCACCACCGAATAAAGGAAATCCGCGCCCGACCCGCCGTATTCCTCCGGAACCCACGGGCACAAGAACCCTTGCGCCCCGGCCTTGGGATAAATCTCCCTCGGACAAATCCCGTCCTTTTCCCACTTCTCGTAATTGGGCGTGATCTCCTTTTCCACAAACTTCCTCACCTGACCCCGGAAAATCTCATGCTCTTCCTTGAATAACCGTCTCTTCATTTTCAACCCCCTGGAATTTAAATTGCAACTATCTTAGCGGGATTTGATGCCGCGGGCAAGAACCCGGACGGATTTTCTTCCCTTTGGCTTTGAGAGGAAGTCAATTCCGGCAAAATCAGAGCGCGAGCCTCAGGATCGCTTCAACATCTTTCCGGCTCAATTTTTTGACCACGCCCAATTTCCCCATCCCCATAGTGTTTTCTGCCATTGCCGGGATTTCCTTCTCGCTGATGCCGACTTCTTCCAGCGACACCGGCGCCCCCCATTTGCTGTATTTGGTTTTTAGTTTTTCCACCGCGTAATCAATATTGCGGGCGCTCCAGACTTCCCGCGCCCAGCGATGAAAGGTTTTCCGGTTGTATCTTTTCAGATATTGAATCCAGGCCGGGAAGACAATCCCGAGCCCGGTTCCGTGCGCGATCTCCGGATGAAGCGCGCTGATCCCGTGCTCAATCCGGTGCGCGCTCCAGTCCCCGCCCTTGAGCGCAATCGCGCTCACCCCGTTATGGGCCATGGTCGCGGCCCAGACCAGATTGGCCCGGGCGTTATCATCGCGGGGATTTGCCTGGAGCCGGTCGGTCATCTCCATAATCGTGATCATCAGCGACTCGCAAATCCTCATTGAAACCATCTCATCGGTCCCGACAAAATAGTTCTCCATTAGGTGCGAGAGCGCGTCAATCGCCCCGTTCACGGTCTGGCTCCAGGGCAAACTCATCTGGACCGAAGGATCAATCACCGTCACCTTCGGGATCAGGATCTCGGCGCCGATCGCCCATTTCTTCTTCTCGTCCGGCTTGGTCAACACCGCCCATTGGTTCATCTCGGACGCGGTTGCGGAAAGAGTAAGGACGGTGAAGAGCGGGAGCGCCTTTTCAACTTTTCTCAAGCCCTCAAACACTTCCCAGATGTCGCTGAGATAGAATCCGGCCGCGGTTGCCTTGGCCGAGTCAATCACGCTTCCGCCTCCGATTGCCAGGATCGCGCCGACCTTTTCTTTGCGAGCGGCCTTGATCGCCTCGTAAACCTTGGGCAGGATCGGATTGGGCTGAACCCCCCAGAATTCCGACCACTTGATCCCGGAAGATTGGAGCGACTCGGTTACTTGTTGGTAAACCCCGTTTTTGCGAATTGATCCCTGTCCGGCCAGGAGCAAAATCTTTTTATGCCCGGATTCCTTGATCGCCGGCCCGATTTTTTTGATCGCGCCTTTTCCGAAAATAACTTTGCAGGGATTGTGAAACATAAAATTTTCCATCTTTTCCTCTCCTGTTTTTTTATTGGTTTTCTTTGAATCTTAAATTGGAAATTTTAGATTTTCATCTTGCTTTGCTTCCCCGGCTTAAATCCCTTCCCGATCTTCCAGGCCGGTCCGCAGAACTTGCCGATTTTCCAGTATTTATTGTCCGGCATCGTGAACAGGAGCGGCTGAATCTTTCTCAGGTCCGGCTCGCCCCGGCCGGGCGGGGTCAGGCATTTCTTGTCCGCGTAAACTTCCACGATTTTTGCCAGGAACAGCTCGTCAATGCCGAGCGGGATGGACCTGATCAATTTGCATTCCATACTGATCGGGCATTCCGCGATCATCGGCGCGGTCTTGAGCTTGCCGGAGAAAGTTTGAAACAACTCGGACTTGTCCACCTTGTGGCCGGAATAGATTCCGCAAAAGTCCACCGCCTTCACCATCGCCTGGGAAGGAATATTGACGCTGAAGGTTTTGTTCTTCTTGATCCCGGAATTGGTGTAATGGTGCTTGCCTAACCCGACTGCGATCATAGCCGGCTTGTAATTGGCGATGCCGACAAAGGCCGCGGTCAGGAAATTCGGCTTGCCGTTCACATTCGCGCCGACCAGAACGATCGGCATCGGATAGAGATAGGGCCTGGCTCCCAGTTTAACCTTGTTCATTTTCCCTCCCCCCTCGGAATTAAACTTTAGGGTCGGTTGCAAATCCAATTTTGTGGCGCAGGCATCCTGCCTGCAAAAAATCAGCAGGCTGGAAGCCTGCACCACAATTTCCACAATCTAAATCTTATGATCATCGGATCCGGGCAACAGACCCTTTATCGTTAACCGAACGCTCTATTATATCTCGTCAATTTTTTTGTTCCAGACCCATAAATCTTAACCCGCGTTTTTAAAAAATCAACCCGCGGGATATAATTCCAGCGAAAGAAGTATAGCTTTCAATCAGGAGGTGAAAAAATGACCGAGGCATCCAAATCGGCGCTCGCGATTCTCAGGGACACCAGCCAGTTCCAGTGGTATCTGATCCCGATTTTCGTGCTGGTGATTTATGTTTACGCGAATGAGATTGAAAAGAGGAACTGGAGTTTGGTTTTGGCCGGACTGGCGTTCTGGGGGATGGACTGGTTCAACGAAATCTGGAACGGACTGGCGCTTCATTTTACCGAACGCTCCGCCTTATGGACCACGCCGGGGAAGAGCGCCTTTGTGATTTTTGTCGGCTTGAATATTGAGATCACCCTGATGTTCGCCATCCTCGGAATCGTTCTGATCAAGATGCTCCCGAAGGACAAACACGCGCGCATCTTCGGCATCCCCAACCGCTGGTTCTTCGCCGCGCTCAATTCCGTCCTCTGCGTAATCATTGAAGTGATCTTAAATCGCGCGCACGCGCTGATCTGGGAGTATTCCTTCTGGAACTGGCCGAATGTCTGGCTGATCATCATCTTCGGATACCTGACCTTTATGGTGGTGAGCTTCTGGGTGTATGATATGGAAAGACTGAAGAACCAAATCGCAGCGGTGGCGTTGATCTTCGGGGTGGACCTCGTGGCGATCATCCTGTTTGCCGGAGTCCTGAAGTGGATTTGAACCAACCGGGCTTTAAGTATTGGGGTCAGGTCTTAGATTGTAGATTAGCTTGACAAAGGGTAATAAGCGGTGCACAATTTCATTATGGCACGGCCTTGGCGAATTCAATACCCGGATGCGGTCTATCATGTGAGCTCGCGAGGAAACAACCAGGGGCCGATTTTTTTGTCGGACGCGGACCGCCGGGATTTTATGCGGCTTCTCCCGGAAGCGGTGAAAAGATTCCGGCTGGAGGTTTTCGCTTTTTGCCTGATGGACAACCACTATCATCTTTTTCTGCGCACGCCCGAGGCAAACCTCTCCTCCGCTCTCCATTGGCTCAACACCACCTACACCATCCGCTTCCAGCGCCGCCATGGGCATTCCGGGCATTTCCTTCAGGGCCGGTTCAAGGCGGTGCTGGTTCTGGAGAACGCGCATTGGCATCATCTCAGTATTTATGTGCACCTCAACCCGGTCCGGGCGGGAATCGTGTCCGACCCGGCGGATTATGAATGGTCCAGTTTCCGCGATTATATCCGGGCAAAGCCGCGATATGACTGGCTCCGGCGGGAGGAAGCGCTTGCCGGTTTCGGAAGCGGTGCGGCCAGGTTCGGGCGATACCAAAGGGACTGCCGGGCGCTGATCGGGATTGATCCCGAGTTTGCCGGGCAGTTGAAGAGTGGGGTTGCGATCGGGGCGCAGGAACTGGTTGAGGATCTGCTCAGGAAATTTCGGCCGGCGGGAAATATTGACACAGTGCCGGCCTTCAAGAAGCTGGCGCGGCCGGAAATCAAGGTTGAAAAGGAACTGGCGCGAGTGGCAAGGATTTTCAAGATGGCGCCGGAAGAACTGCGGGAGCCGCGGAGGAATTCCCAGGCGCGCAAAGCGGCTTATTGGCATCTGGTGGAAAATTGTGGAACGAGCGTTACCGCGGTGGCGCGGCTGATGAAGGTGAAACCTCCCAGCATAACCTGGGGCGTGCAGAGTTTTCAGGCCGCGCTAAAAGACGCCCGGCGGCTCAGAAAGCGATGCCAACCGCTGCGAAAGGTCTAATCTACAATCTAAGACCTGACCCCAATCCTGAAGTGCTGAAGTGCTGAAGTGGATTTGAACCAACCGGGCTTTTCCCGCGGGTGATTTTGTTTGACAGACGACGGAAGCGGTGCTAATCTTTATATCACTCAAGGGTAAGTGAAAAAGCAGGTGGGCAAATGCTTCAACCCAACATCTCGCGACAGCATAGTCCGATCGTTAAATCACTCCGGGTCTTAAATATTCCAGGTTCCCCGGGGCACCGCGCGGTCTTTCGCGCGGAGCGCGAAGGGAGCGAAAGCGGCCCGATTTGAAAGGAGTTGAATCATGAAAAAGCGCGGATTAAATTTGCAAGGCATGGTTTTGTCTCTGGTCCCGGTCCTGGCCCTGGTCCTGGCGGCCTGCGGAAGCGGAAGAGAGTCTTCGGGGGCGATCGGGCCGGACTCCGGCTACGGGACGATGGTGAGCGCGGCCAGCGCGCTCCAGACCACCATCACCAAGCGGCCGGTCACTCCGAACATCAGCGACGAGGCCTCTTTCTCTTTCAAGTGCAACCAGAAGAAATGCGCTTACAAATGTCAGTTGGACACCGAAGCCTGGGCCGCGTGCACTTCCGGCCAGGGCTATGAAAAGCTGTTGGCCGGCGCTCACACCTTCAAGGTCAAAGCGAAGGACAAGGCCACCGGGATCTGGGACAAGAGCCCGGCCAGCTACACTTGGATGATAGACGACGGCGAGACCACCTTCATCGTCAATTCCAAAAAGATCGCCGCGGGCGGCTCCCATGCCTGCGTCCTGAACTATAAGGGCGGGGTGAAATGCTGGGGATGGAACACTTACGGCGAGCTCGGCAACGGCAAATACGACTCGACCAATGTCCCGGTTCAAGTCTCCGGGCTGACCTCCGGAGTAACCGCAATCACGGCCGGAGACTCTTTCACCTGCGCCTTGACCTCGCTCGGCGGAGCGAAATGCTGGGGCGAAAATGATGACGGCGAGCTCGGAGCCGGCTTGATCGTGGACAAAAAGAATGTGCCGGTCAATGTCTCCGGATTGACCTCCGGAGTAGCCGCGATTGCCGCGGGAAGGAACCATGTCTGCGCCCTCACCACCGGCGGCGCCGTGAAGTGCTGGGGCAGCAACTCCTATGGCCAACTCGGCGACGGCAATACCGCGGACGAATTCCTCAATGTCCCGGTCCAGGTGGTGGGCCTGACCTCCGGCGTGTATGGGATCTCCGCCGGCGAGGGTCACACCTGCGCATTGCTGGCCACCGGCGCGGTCAAGTGCTGGGGCTATGGCGGCGAGGGCCAGCTCGGCAACGGCCTCACCGATAATTACACCACCCCGCAAAGCGTGAGCGGGCTGGGGTCCAATCAACTCGCCATCGCTTCCGGATGGAATCACGCGTGTTCCTTGAATGACGCCCACGGGATCGTCTGCTGGGGACTTAACTACAGCTACCAGATCGGAGACGGCACCACCGCCTATGAGCGGGACACGCCCGTCTGGGTCTCCGGCCTTACTTCCGGCATCAGCGCGGTTGCCTCCGGCTCCGAGCATACCTGCAGCCTGCCCACCCTCGGCGGAGTAAAGTGCTGGGGCTATGGCTATACCGGCTGCTTGGGAAACAGCGGCAACCTCAATAGCAATGTCCCGGTGGATGTTAATGGACTGAATTCAAGAGTCTGCGCGATTTCCTCCGGGAATTGGTTCACCTGCGCGCTCAATTGCAACGGCAGCGCCTTGTGCTGGGGGCTCGGCTCGTCCGGACAACTCGGCACCGGCAACAACAATGACAGCAATGTCCCGGTCAGCGTGAGCGGTTTTGTCTATTGAGGCCGGGAATAACGGCCGGTTTGGCGGGATCCTGAAACCGACTTAATCAAGGATCAGCCGTATTTGACGATGATGCCCAAGCCGCCGTGGAATTCTATTCACGCTTTTGATCCGAGAAGCTGGCTGCGAATTGCCCGGGATAATTGGCTTTGAGCCCGCTCTTTCTTCAGCCTCAGACTTCATCGTTCCAATAAAATTGCAGTAAGTAGCTAAGTAGCCAGCTACTTAGCTACTTACTGCAATGGCTTCGGTGGGCAGAGATTTAGCGGACGGGGTTCGGGAGGGCGAAGGCCGGGAACTGAGGAGCGCGCCAGCCCGCGGCGAGGCCGGGTCGCGAGGCCGCGCCAATTAAGCGCATGATTACGGGCTATTTGATGTGATAAAGACCCTCGGGGAATAAATCCTTGAGTTCCGAAAGTTTGGTCCGGGCCAGGTATTCGCGGAACTGATGGTCGGACCTTTCCAATTGGTCGCCCAAAAGGCATTTTTTCCCCGCGCAAACTGAATTACCCAGCAGGCAGTCGCAGGAGCCAAACTTTCCCTCCACGGCCTCGTAAATGTCCAGCAAACTAATCCGGCCGCTTTCCCGCGCCAACTGATAGCCTCCACGCGGACCCATCACCGAATCCACCAGGCGCTCCCTTCGCAGGAGGTGCATCACCAGGGCAAGGCGCCTTTCTGAAACTTTAAGCGCTTCCGCCATTCTCCGCACCGACCGCCACTGGTCCTCCTTGCCAGCCAGGAACGCCATCGCATGCAATGCCAACCCGGCCGGCTCCGAAAGCTTCAGAATTTGTCCCATGCCCGCCTCCTTTCGCTAAAATTTCGATTTCATTATTTCCAAGCAGCTCTGACAACATCTACCGCTCCACCATTCATCACTTTCCGTGCCGCCCCAAAATAACGCCATCCGGCGCCGGCTTTTCTATGGCCTCAAATTCTATCATTCCGAAATGATTGGAACAAGTAGCTAAGTAGCTTGCTACTTAGCTACTTGCTGCTATTTGTCGGCAGGTTGAAGGTCTGGGGGTTGAGGAACGACGGCGAAAGTCGCAAAATCCTCATAAATTGGAGCAAGTATCTTAGTAGCAAGATACTAAGATACTTGCTGCAAAGTGTCAGCAAATTCAAGACCTGCGGTCGGGAAGGCCGCGGGAGGAAGTGATGAAGGGGATCGAGGCCGCGAAAAAGAGCCGGACCTTTGCCCAGAATTTCCGGGGCTATGTCAAGAAAAAAAGGCGACTCAATCGAGGACCTGATCTCCAAAATCAAGGAAATCCTATGCTAGAGCTGCCGTTCTTAACTAGATTCTAGACTAAACCATAAATTCGCCGCATTCCCGCATAAACAAAGGTCCAAAACTAGGGACAGTCCCTAGTTTTAAGCATGGCAGTTGGCTGAATGTGGCGGAGATTGAGTTCTCGACGCTGAGCCGGCAATGCTTGAAGGATCGCATTCCCGACGCACCGACTTTGATCCGCGAAATTTGGGCCTGTGAATCAGCTCGCAACCATCGAGCGACGAAAGTGAATTGCCAATTCACCTCGGTAGATGCTCGGATCAAGCTGAAAAGGCTTTACCCGACTTATTGATATGGTCAAACTACTAGATTCTATTATAATCTTCAACGCTGTGATTTTGCGGTACTAAACCCCATCCAATTGAATTCATCAATCAATTTGGGCAAAGACCTGCCTGTGGCCTCCAATTTTTCTTTATTAGAAGGTTCTTTAATAAGGCATCGTGCAATATGCTGCATAATTTGCATAAAATGAATATATCCACACGCATTTGGAAAGCAGCCATAATAATCGCATATCCCGTAATCCCACATGACGAAAAGTTTTGGATTGATTGCATGCATTAATTTGGAAGGGCCTGTGCTCCCGAAACTAAATTTTTTCTTGTCAGTATCAAGCGAAATATTAGAAAGGTCAGAGAATATCTTTTGAATAATTTGCACATTTTCAGTGGTAAAGCTAATTCTTTCAAGGACCATACCGTTGAGTTTTTCGAAGTCTGCTCTTAGAGAACGCGATTTGTTCTTGATTTTTTGAACATGTCTACCAACAGGCACGCGGTTATTCCATCGGCGAACAAAATCTAGAATAGTATCCAAGCCAGCGTCACCCCACGGGTCACTGATATTTAAAATTGGGTCATAAGCAGCATCGAAATCCGACATTTTGTGAGCATGCAACTCAAGCAATTCCTCACATGTTATTAGGAATGAATCTGGAAAGAAAAATCTGCCAATCATGGCTTCCCTCCTGCGCTCATTTTTCTTTTGGTCCATGTTTCAATGTAGAAAATAGAAATTGTACTCGCCGAATGAATCGCCAAGCGAGCAATTCTTGCATCAACATTTGGCCTGATTTTCCCCCTTCCATGAGCATCTCCGGCATGGGTTCTTAAAGCTCCAATTCCCGCTACTACGCTTATCAGACCGCTCAAGATTTGCCTAATATCATGTTCATGATCTAAAGGAAGGTCTTTGCGCCCGGCAGATAGATTCAGGTGCTTGCTTACCTCTTTAGCCAATCCTCCAATATCTTGTTTTGGAGGATATGCTAGCGACATTTCATCCAAGAGGAACTTGCAAACGCTTTCAACGGTCGAGCAAGCCAAGGTTATTGCGCCTTCAGGATTTACATCGGCTTCTTCCAGAGCCTTTTGAAAATTTGCCTGAGCAGATTCCATGTTGAGGCCCCGAGCTTTTTCTAAAAGCTCAACCACTGCCGGAGCATCCGTTGATATGCTTACCAGCTTGTAACATTTGCCCATCCTCCGCAATTCGAAACGATCAAATTTAAGTCTGTCATTAAGATATTTGGCCGCCTCGTCTAATCTAGCTTCGATACCGATAAATTCAGATGGATGCATAACTGCTTCTACTATTCTAGCCAGATTTTGAAATCCATTTTCTGAGCCGTTAAGTTCTAATAAGAATGATCTAACAGCATCTACCCTAGAAGATCTTCCCACAAAGAACTCAAGGTTTAGATCAACAAAAAATTCGTGCAATTTTGAGGCACTGCGATACTGGCCTATGGGCTGCACGGAGATGGAATTAGAACCGCCGGTAATTATTTCCGCTATGGCGTACAGGCTTCTCCGGCTTAATCGCACCATGTCTTCATCAGGACCGAACCTTGGCATCTGAGATTGTTTCCTCCTTCCACCAAACATCATATCATTGCCCGCGATTCCTGGCAATTGCTTGCGGGCTCTTTGGCGGTAAGCCCGGCTAGTGGGGAATGGGAAGGAAGCGCAGAAGTGCGGGCCGGCAGAAAAGGTTTCGCCCCTTCCGCCTTCGCTCAGATTACCGCGTGTATCGCAGCCGTTTTCTTGGACACTATTTAAGCGCATTTGGCTAACCCTATCAAATAGATTTCTCGGGGTTTCGCGTAATCGCGCGATTTGGGCTGATCGCGCGTTGCGCGGGAAAGCCGTTCAATGCGCCACAATTTTTGAGACAATATTCAGCCGAATTTGAAGATGATGCCCAAGCCGCCATTGGGAAAATCAAACTCTATGGCGCAAGGCTCGCAGACCTGCCGGCAGGCGCCGCATTCCAGGCATTTCTGTTTGTAGTCCGAAACCAATTTTGATGATTATCTGAGTTGATCGCTTTTCAATTCAGTCAGCTCTTTTTGGGCTTGTTGGTCAATGTCGCTTAAGTGGATGAGCACATCCAGGGTGCGGCCCGCCACGGATTCCGGCAGGTCCAGGATGAAGAGGATCAGGGCTTTGCTTCCGGTTGCATCCGGGACCACGATCAGGTCAATCTCCATGGCCGCGCCACCAGCGTATAAATAATATCTGGCTTCCTTGGGCGGGTCATACTGGACAATCACCAGGTCATAGACCAGGGGGGTTGTCAGCCCCCGGGACGCGGTCGCCCGGTAATGGTTCCCCAGTCCTTCAAAGTCTGGCGGGGATTTTTCCGCCGGCTCAATGCGGTCAAGCGGAAGGATCGCTTTCAAGCCATCCCTTGAATTCAGGATCTGGAACAATTTTTCCGGAGAGATTGAAAAAGTTTCCGTGGCGGTAAGGTAGGCGTCGGCAAACACCGAGTGAACCGGCTTCTGATCCAGTCTCACCTGCTCGGGTTCCTTGTTTTCCAGTTTGGCAAAGTCCTTGACCAGCCAGTCAGTGACAGTCTGATCCAGGTAATCGCCGAGAATGCCCTGCTCCAGGAAGGCGTTCAAGGCGCTGGCCAGGGCGCTGTCGGGCAGGAAGAAGATATGAGCGCTGAAGCGGTATCGGGTTTTATCGCCGAGCGGCTCCATGGAGATTCTCACCGACCCTCTCATATCTCCGCTGTAAACAAACCGGACCGTCCTTTGCTCCTCCCACTCCGCCACCGTCTCGGTCCATTTGACTTTCCTGCCGGCCAGGCTGGCCTCGCCGCGGTTAAAATTTCCGATCCCGGTCAAGCCTGGTCCGGAAACCTCGGAATAGCTGGCGTATCCCACCACATAAGTGTTCCAGAGTCTGGTCAGCTCAAACACCTCCTTGACCGGACGGTTGATGGTGGTCTGGAGATCATAAGTCAGCACGCTCACGGTGTCTTTCTTGTTTTCCAGCCGCCGGGTCCGGAGCAAGGCGCACCCGGCCATTAAAAAGATGACCGACCAGACCGTCAAGGTTTTGATCCAGTTCCGTCTCATCTCATCCCCGGACGCCTTCAAGAACCGACCGGTCTGATCAATCCGGCTCATAATATTTAATTTCTCCCGCGTTGCTGGAAACTTTTAAGCGGAGCAGGTTCAGCATCCGCCGGTTAATAACGACTTCCTGGAGATCATTGTAATAAAAAAGCCCGCCTTCGCTTAAGGCCTTGCCGGTGGACACCACGGTTTTGAGGTTGTTCCGGATGGTGAAGAAAAGAAAAAACGCCCAGACATCCTGAACCGAATAGAGCGGATCATCCAGAACCCAGATGGTATCCACCTGGTCCTTGATCTGCGTGACCGCGTCGGGAAACTCCTTGATGGTCGGGCTTGAGATTTTGACCAGCTTGATCTTTTTCGCCCTGGCCCCGGATTCCAGCTGGCGGATGGCCGGCTCCAGATCGGCCCGGGAATAGATCACGCCGATGCTTTTCACCTCGGGAAAAACCTTCAGATAGGTTTCCAGGCTCTTGTCAATCTTTGGCGGAACCGCGCTTCCCGCGGCCGCGACCAAGATCAGGCACAAGGACACAATCATCAGGCATCGCTTTGGAACCGAATTTTTCATTATCGCGATTTCCGGAAAATTCCAATCCCGGATCCGCTGAAACGATAGAATGAAACCCCGCCCCTGTCAAACCCGGAGGGGAAAATTATTTCACCTTGCTGAGCTTGAAGACATAGGCATATTTACCCGGAACCTGGTCAAGCGGGACGCTTGGAGTTGCGATGATCAGCTTGCCGGGTTCGGAGCGGAATTTCAAATCCTCTTTCCAGCCCGGCATTGAGACCGTGGTGTTCCCGGTTACCACCGCCGCGGTCAGCGCCAATTCCTTTCCCGGCCATCCCAGATAGATCGCGTAAACCGCGTCTCCTTTTTGAGTGTAGCGGACATTCCCTTCCCCGCTCACCCGCCAGGGAGTGGTTTGGTAAATCGCCTCTCCGTTCAAGTTGAGCCATTCCCCCATTGCCAGCAATCGGTCCTGCATAATCTGCGGGATTCTTCCGTCCGCGCTCGGGCCGACATCCAATAATAAATTCCCGCCCTGGCTCACGATCTCCACCAGCATCTTGATCAATTGCTCCGCGGTCTTGTAATCCCCTTCCGGCTCGTTCGCGTTATATCCGAACGACCAGCCGATCCCCTGGTTTTCCTCCCATTTGCGGCCCAGATTGACCTTTTTTCCGGCCGTGGTTTTCCCGTACTCCGAGGTATAATAATCGCCGTGCCGGCCCCGGGTTTCTATCCCCCACCGGTCGTCAACCACCACCTCGTCCCTGACCGAAGACTCGTTATAAAGCCAGGCCAGAAATTCCTCGCTCCGCCAGACCTTGCTCGGATGATCCCATTCTCCGTCCGCGAAGATCACAGACGGCTGATAGTTGTTCACCAGCTCCTTGATCTGCGGCAACATATGCGTGTCCACATATTTGTTGACATCGCTCCGGTAAAGCGGGTTATACCATTCATAGAGCGAGTAGTAGTATCCCATTTTCAATCCTTTGGCGCGGACGGCTTTAGAAAGGTCGCCGAGCAGGTCCCGATGCGCCCCCACTTCCATACTGTTCCAGTTCGGGCTGTATTTGCTGGGATACAGGCAATATCCCTCGTGATGCTTGGAGGTGAGCACGACATATTTCGCTCCGGAATTCTTGAACAGCTCGGCCCATTGGTCGGGCTGGAAATTCTCGGCCTGGAACATCGGCGCGAACTGCTCGTATTTAAAATTTTTGCCGTAGGTTTTATCGTGATGCCTTTTGGTGGCGCTGAAGGGCCGGTTCAGGTCAAACCAGTACCACTCGGCATAGGTATGCCTTTTGCCCCAGGCTGGCACCGAGTAAACCCCCCAGTGAATAAAAATCCCGAACTTGGCCTCGTCATACCAGGCCGGAATCGGCCGGGTATCCAGGGATTTCCAGTTCGGCTCGTATCTTTTCTCGGCGCCGCTCAAGAGCCCGGCAAAGCCCAGGCAAACCGCGAAAAGCAAAACCGCGATCACCTTTTTCATATTTCCTCCTTTCTGATTTTTTTAGCATATTATTCTTCAAAAGACCAATCCGGAAATTTATATTTGCAATTGTTTTCAACTGGTATTTAAATAAAGTTCCAGATCACAGTTTCAGGAGGATGAAATGAAAAAGACTGTTGCCATAATGGCGATTTTGCTTGGCGCCTTTTTTTTCGCCCCGAATATGCTCGTTGCCGGGGTTCCGGAAGCAAGCCTGCTGGAGGGCGTGAAGCCGGGGCCGGATGGCAGGATTGACATTGTTACGATGTTCCCGCACCAGGATGACGAGTTGAACGCGGCCGGTACTTTTATCAAGCTGAAAAAAGAAGACCCGCGAGTGCGTACGCATATTGTCTGCTTCACTTTGGGCGAGCTTTCCGGCGCCAAGGAAACCCTGAACCTCACCCCGGAGTTCCAGGGCAAAATCCGGACCCAGGAACTGGAGGCCGCGGCCACTGTGATCGGGGTGGATTCGCTGATCCAGCTTCAATACCACGACCAGGGCCTGGCCGGGGTTGCGCCGGAGGATCTCCGGAAAAAGGTTTTAGAGGTGATTGACCGGACCGGCGCGGAAATAGTGATCACCTACGGACCCGACGGGATGACCGGGCATATGGACCATATCACGCTCTCCAAAGCCGTGACCGACGCGTTCCAGGATAGCTCCGCGCAGAAGCTCTATTACGCGGCCATGCCCAAATCTATCTGCCCGCTGGTCAAGGCCCTGAATCAGATCGGCTGCACCGAGGCCGCGATCAAGGTTGACATCCGTCCCTATAAAAAAATGAAAAAGCTGGCCTGGTACGAGCACGCCACTCAGAAATTCTTCTCCGGACCGATCCCTTCCCCGGACCTCACCTTCCTCCGTGACTACGAATACTTCCAGCCGGCAAAAACGAATCCATAAAATCTTTCATTGCAAGGTCGCGAAGTTCGCAAAGGAATTCCTGTAATTAGAAAGGAAATCCGACCCTGGCCAGCATTCCGTTTCTTCTTGCCTGCAAAAAGAGCCTCGCCGTAGTCCAGGGCAAAAGCGGGATCATTTTCCAGACCCGGCAGCGGGTCAGGCGCTCAACCTTCCCGGACATAGTGGCAAGGTCATTATGTTCAGGCACGATGAAGATTTTTGCGCGCGGATATTTTTGCTTGAGAAAAATTCCGACTTCCTCCGCGGCGCACGGACCCACAATCAAAATCGGCCCTTGCAGTCCTTCCAGTTTGCTCTTGTCAATGCCCTTTCCGCAGACAAAATTCCAGCCGCCCTTCCCGCCATAATCCCCGCAGCACATATCAATCGTCATCTCGGTGTTGCCCCGACAGCCCTGGACGCAACACCGCTCCTGGCCGTAAACCCGCTTGATGCTTTTTGGAATCTGCAAATCCGGCGCATAAGGATAGCGCTCCTGGAACCGGCTCAAATCGCCGATCACCTTGATCCGGCTCAAGTCCGCGCAGCCCAGCGATAGCTCGGCCGCGATCCGGAGGTGGTCAATCTCCCTGGCCTCATACCCGAAAATCCTCGCGCCCACCGTGTCCACCGCAACCACATCCTCCCCGCCGATGATCACCCCGGTCTGGATGATGCTCTTGTGCAAGTCGCGCCTAAGCGGGAAATGGCCCCGGATGGTCGCGGTGATGCCCTCAATCAAGGTGAAGTCGGGCTGGAACTTCTGGAGGATTTTCACCAGCCGCCGGCCCAGGTTGAAATTATGGTCTTTCATCCGGTCCAAAGGAGTGAGCAAACCCTGCTGGTTCTTGATCCCGAGCGTGATATGACTCATCGGATGAGTCTTGAGACGCGGCGCGTCCAGATAAAAATTTTCATCCCGATGCTCTATCAGCCGCTCATATAAAAACTCCGGAATCCCGACCCCTGCCTCTTCCTCCGGCAATAATAGCGGCCTGGTTTTACCCTCATCAAGATATACCGCCTTGACCCCGTATCTCTTGCAAAGCCGATCCCATTTCAGCACCCGGAAAACCAGCCGGGTCATGCTCCCCGCGGTGCAACTCTCCATCAGAAAAATTTCCTTTTGGCCGGAATCGCGGAGCAGTTGAAACAGCGCATCCAGGAATTCAAAAGCAGTGGCATGCCCCGGTCCGAAATGAACCCCATTGGGCTTGATCAGGATCGGGCGATTTTTCGCCAGTTTCTGGATCCCGCCGAAATAATCAAATACCGCGGCAATGTCCGCGACCAGATTTTCCGTGGTGTCCCTGACTACTACCTCGGGCATTAGAATAATTTAGCATAAAACTGAGGAATGAGGAAAGAGAATAGTGGTCAGGGGCCAGGGGCCAGTGGCCAGTGGAATTCCCTATCAACCTACCTGTCCTGCGTAGCCTTTTCGGGTTCGGACATTCAGTAGGCGAAGCAGGATCATCCTATCAACTTTTTTCCGGCGGTTTTTCCAGGAAGAAGGATGACTTTTTGTAGCGGTCAAGGGCGTCTTTGAGGAAGACTTTTATAACCGCGGCCGTTGGGACCGCGATCAGGATTCCGAGAAAGCCGAACAGGTCTGCGCCGATCAATACCGCCAGGATCACCGCGACCGGCTTGAGCCCGATCTTCTTCCCGACAATCCTGGGCGTGATGAAATAGCTCTCAAAAAACTGGACCACCGCGAAAACCAGCCAGGCGCCTAAAAGTTGCCAGCTGATTCCGTTTTCCAGGAGCGACATTATGGTTGCGAGGATGATTCCGATCACAGTCCCGAAGTAGGGAACAATGAACGCGAGACCCGAAAGCATCCCGATCACGACCGCCAGATCCACCCCGACCATCACCAGGCCGATGCTGTAAAAGATTCCCAGGATCAGGCATACGGTCAATTGCCCGCGGATGAACGCGGAAAGGGCCTCGTCAATCTGGAGGAACTTCTCAACCAGATAGTCGCGATAGGCGAGCGGGATATAATCTTTGGCTCTGGTCTTGAGTTGATTCCAGTCGCGCAGGAAGTAAAAGAGGAAAACGGGGATGATGAGCAGACCGAGGAGCCATCCGATCAGGGCCAGGGTCTTGGAGGTAAGCTGGCTGACAAATTTGCTCGCCGGCTTGAGCGTGGCGGGGTCAATTTTGGAAACCTGATCCTTAAGCTCGCTAAGAAGTTCCTGGAAAGTGCCGGGAAGATCCCTGCCCAGATATTCCTTGACCAGAGGCGCTACTTTATCCTGGACCCGCGCCAGGTAGTCCGGAAGATTATGATACAACTCCACCACCTCGCGCTGGGCCTGAATGATCAAAATCGTCAACGCCCCGCCCAGAATAATAACCACCAGAGCCGCTAAAATAAAAATCGCCACTGAGCGATTGATCCGCCGGGATTCCAGCCGCGCCACAATCGGGTCCAGAAGATAGGCAAGAAGCAGGGCGATGAACACCGGAAGCAGGGCGTTGCGCAAAAGATAGATCAGGCCGATGATGGCAAGGATGATTACGATTACGATGGCGATGCGCCAAATCTTTTTAGATTCCACCATTTCCTCCTGTTCTCTACTGTTCCGGGTTCCGAGTTCCGGGTTCCGTGTCTAAATTCGGGCCGCGGACGCTTGGGTCTGCCCCTGAATACTGCCTACTGACTCCTGCCTACTATTTGAAAGATCGCCCTTACCGGAGAATGATCCGAGATCACTCCGCCCGAAGAGGTCATCGGATAGTCAACCGTCCGGTCCACAACCTTCAAGCCGCGATGCACGATCCAGTCAATCTTGACCGAGCATTGCACCCGGTTGTTGTTGATCCCGCAACTGCCCGTGGCTTGAGTGTTTCCCTCAAAAGTGTTTTCAAAACCATTGTCCTTGACCGCCTGAAAAATCATTCCGCCGGCATACTCGTTAAAGTCCCCGCCGATCACAACCGGCAGGTCGTATTTTTTGGCGTCTTCCAGAACTTCCTCCATCTGCACCACGCGCTGCGGCGAGGTCGCGTGGCTTTCAAAATGGACCGTATAGACCCGGATTTTTTTCCCGTCGGGCAGAAGCGCGGTGGCGCCGATTGCGACCCGGTCTCCCTTTCTCGGCTCGCCCCAGAACCAGCCCCAATTGGTCCAGGAATAAACATCGGTCTGACGAATCACGGTTATGTCCGAGAGCGGGAACGGGGAGAGGATGGCGTTGCCGTGGTCGCCCGGGGTGTCTTTGGTCTGGTCGTTGTATTCAATATACTCGGTGACAAAAATCAGATTCATCTGAAGCGTCTTTGCCAGCTCATCCGCGACAAACACATCGCCGGAGCGGCTGTGCATCCGGTCCAGCTCGCCCAGAAGCAAAATCGTTGCCGGAATTTCCGCCTGCTTCTTTGCCAGATAGTTCGCCGTATCCTTCCAGAAAATTCCCCGCTCAATGTTATAAGCGATCACCTGAACCTTGCCGTCATAGGGAACCGATTTTTGCTCAACATAACTCATCACCACCGGCTGATTCAATTGCTCAATCCCCGGAATCGGCTTGCGGCTCGCGCAAGCGCAAAAAATCAACGCAACCCCGGCTAAAACCTCAAAAGATTTTCTCATCTTTGACCCTCCGTTTCATCCATCATATTTTATATTATCTCAAATCTCAAATTTCAGATTGATCCGTTCTTTCTGAAATATGAGATCTGAGATTTGAAATTCTTTCGGGCTTCCTGCTAAGATGGGGAAAAGGGGGAACGATTATGAAGAAAATAATCTTGACCGTTCTGGCAATCTTTTCTGCGACAAATCTTTATGCTCCGGAGCAGGAATCCCGAAAGAGTTGGTGGCAGAAGCCGGGATTGGGGATCCAGTATCAGATTGAGCAAAGACCGGGATGGGAATGGGGCAGGGATTTTGTCAAATTCAATCAGGCGATGAGCGACTTAAACGGCCGGCTCAAATTTGACGGTCCGTTCTGCCAGGTTCCGGACTGGATTGCGCTCAGCCAAAAGGTCGGGGTGGACTATCATTTGATGGAGCTGAAATGGCACGACGGCATCTGCTATTTCAACACCAGGCTGACCGACTGGAAGACGCTGGAGGATTATGGCGGGGAGTTCGCAAAACTGAGCAAGGAAGCCGGGATCCCGTTTATGTATTATTACTCAACCATCTTTGACCACAACCCGAAATTTGATTCCATCCAGCCCAACCGCCACAGCACGATTTCCCTGATTGGAACGGTCCCGGGAGATGTTTATACCGATTACCTTGCCGGTCAGTTTACGGAGATTATGGACCAGTATCAGCCGGACGGATTATGGCTGGACTGGTACACCCCGGACAAGAGCGCATACTTCACCATCAAATATCTGCGCGAGCATTACCCCAAAGCCGTGATCACCTTTAACACCTCCAACACCTTTCCCGACTCCTACAAAAAACTTGACTACACCTCCAGCGAGGCGCACGGCTTAAACCAGGTCAAGCCGAATTTCAAGAGCGCGACCGAGTTCGTGACCAGTTTGAACGGGAACGGATGGAAGCTGGCGAATGGTTTCCGGCAAAAATTGGACCAGCCCTGGGAATTGATCTCGCCCGCGGGACAGAACTGGCAGATCATTGAGCTAAGGCCCGACCTGAAAACTCTTGCGCGGATGAGCGCGGTGGTGATGGCGAACGGAGGCAAGAGTTTGATCGGAGTCGGGACTTTGCTTTCCGGCCAGGTGATTCCGGATCATCAGAAGCAGATGCTGGTCATTGGCGAATGGTACCAGCCGAGAAAGCATCTGTTCACCGAGGCAACCGCTCTTAAATATCGCGGCGACCGTCCGCCCGGAGTTTCCGGCTATCCTAAGGACTTCGGCGCCATTGCCTCAAAACTCGGCAATGACACTCTCCTCCATCTCATCAACTTCTCCGGCGCCCAGGGGCCCCTTACCCTCAAATTCTCAGGCGAGCTCTGGCAAGACGCAAAGGCTGTTTATCTGGAGCCTGAGCATCGGGAAGTTGCCTTCAAAACTGGCGAGATTCAACTGACTGCGGACCAGATAGATCAGATTGATACCATCTTGAGGTTTGAACGCTAGGCAATTCCGAGTTCCGGGTAACTGAAACCTCGGGATCAGGTTTTTGGTTCAGTGGTTTGGAGATATTTTTTTACCTGAGCCACGAACTCCCGGGCGTCCAGGAGAATTGGGCGCGCATCCTCTTGATTAACGCCCGGCTGAAATGAGTAGTCGCTCCGTTGTCTTTCATCAAAAGCCTTTTGCAGTTTCCGGCGGATTTCATTGGGAAACAATCCGGTTTTGACAAAATGTTGGCCAAAAGCTGAAATCACGCCTTTATGGGAGGAGAATTTCAGGTTCTTGGTCATCAACAGGGCTTCGGTGGCATAAAACATCGCGTAGTAAGACCTGGAGACTGACGAGTCAAAGTCTTCGTTTTCCAGGAGCAAATCAGCGGAGTTTAAATATTTATCCGCTTTCTCAAGCAAGGGCGCCCATTCGCTCATAGCCGGACGCCCTCCTCGCGCAAAGACCGATAGATGGGCAAGCCGGAATTCTGGAGGTCCTGCCAGGAAACGGTGAGGATGGAAATGAGCTCATCGGATTCCAGACCGAGGTCGCTGATAAAATCGTTGAGCCGGTTTAGTTCCGGCCTGAGCTCGCCATCTACTTTCAGGACCACTGCCAGGTCTATATCAGAGTCCTGGTCGGCCCGGCCCTGGGCAAAGGAGCCATAAAGGATAAGCTCTGCCAACCGGTCTCCGAACAACTCCTGGAGGAAAGTCCGAATCCTGGGGAATAGATATTCAATTTCCTTTCTGCTTCTCCGTTTCTTCATTCCATCCCGCCTCGCTAATATGATAGCACAAGGCCGAATATCCGATCAAATCAATCGCAAGGAGCTGTTCCGGGTTCCGGGTTCCGAGTTCCGAGTTGATAATTTCAGTTGGAAATATCCGCGCTGAGGGCTTATAATTGACTGCATCACCGGAAAAAGGAGATTGCCAATGAATGAAGAACCAAAGGCTAAAGTTTTCATCAGTTGCGGGCAGAGTTCAAGCGAGGAGCGCTCAATTGCAAAAAAGGTTGCGCGAATCATAGAGAAAGCAAAATTCGAGACCTATATTGCAGTCCAGGAACAGAGCCTAACAGGGATAGTTGATAATATATTCCACAATCAGTTAAAAAAATCGGAGTATTTTCTTTTTATAGATTTCAAAAGGGAAAAGCTTGCTGGAGATGATGGAAAAGACATTGGATTCCGGGGTTCCCTGTTCTCTCATCAAGAGCTCGCTGTAGCGGCCTTCTTAGGTTTTGGCAAAAGATTCATGGGGTTCATCCAAGAAGGGATAAAACCGATAGATGGAGTTTTAGGTCAACTACAGGGAAACTGCGAGAAATTCAGCTCAGAAAAGGAATTATTGTCTAAGGTTAGAAAAGCGTTCTCCAAGCGATCAAAAGGAGTAAATGGTAAACTCAAGTGCGGTTGGAGACCTGACTGGAAGAACCAGCTTAGAATTATTGTTCCAGGGAATATATATCCATTTTGCAGCAATTTTAAAGAGCATAGAAACGCGTATTATCTTAGGATAGAAAACCAAAATGCCTTTGAATCCGCCAAGAACTGTTATGCTTTTATGAAGAGCATCAAGGTTAAGGGCAAGCATAATTATTCGCGATTACCTCAAATTGAGCTAAAATGGGAAAATTGGGATTTTCCAAACGCAATCATACCTCCTAAATTTTCAAAAAGCTTCTGTGCCCTAAAACTGGTCAGACAAGATCGCACAAATAATCGCCGCGGTTATGACATTCAACTTATTCCTTTCGGCACTTTGGGTGTTGATGCAAAATTAGGCCTAAATGGTATCAATAGGATCGAACCGGAGAGGCTGATCCTGGATATGGATTTTGAAGTTATTTCTGATAATTTCCAGACTTGTTCGGTTTCCCTTGAATTTGAATTGTATGCGCAACTTGAGCGCTGTACGGCTAAGCTTATCAATTTTCCGTCCAGCATCATAAATATGTGTGACAACCTTGAAACAAAAATCCCGCAGACGAAGGCTTAAGGAGGGTGCGGTGATGATAAAAAAGGCGCAAATAACGATTGCTTTAATAACGCTCCTTATGGTCGGGCAGTCGGCAGAGGCAGGTGAGGTGCCGTCCGGCTGGAAACAACTTTCCGTCCCAGCCTACCGCGACAAGCTCAAGGGCGGCTTTGTGGGGCAGATGGCAGGGGTGACTTTTGGCGCGCCGACCGAGTTTCGGGCGGATGGGTTTACGATCCCGGAGAATCTTCTGCCGGAATGGCGGCCGGGGATGATTCAGGGAGCGCTGATTCAGGATGATATATATGTTGAGCTGACTTTTTTGCAAAGCCTGGAAAAATACGGGATCAACGCCACGGCTGAGCAGGTGGGGAAGGATTTCGGCAATTCCAAATATATGCTCTGGCACGCGAACAAATTCGGCAGGGACAATATCCGCAAGGGCATTATGCCCCCGCTTTCGGGTCATCCGAAATATAACCCGCACGCGGACGACATAGACTTCCAGATTGAAGCCGACATTTTCGGATTGATCAGTCCGGGAATGGTCCGGCCGGCGCAGGAGTTCGGCTGGGACTACGGTCATATTATGAATTACGGGGATGGGGTTTACGGAGGAATTTTTATATCGGCGATGTATTCATCTGCGTTCTTCACCAATGACCGCGTGAAAGTGGTGGAAGCAGGTCTGGCGGCAATTCCGGCAGAGAGCAATTATGCAAAGACGATTCAGGATGTGCTTGCGGCTTATCAAGAGAATCCGGCCGACTGGAAATATGCCTGGAGAAAGATTGAGGATAAATGGGGCAAGCTCACTCATTGTCCGGACCAGCATTTTCTCTATCCCTGGCGAAAACAGGGGATCGGCGCGAATGTGAACGGAGCTTATGTAGTGATCGGCTTGCTTTACGGTAATGGCGATCCCTTGCGCACAATGAAGATCGCCACAATGTGCGGACGGGACTCGGACTGCAACCCGGCCTCGGCAATGGGAATTCTGGGAACAATGATCGGGTTTGAAAACCTGCCGGCTGACTTTAAGCCCGGTCTGGAGAAAATCCAGGATAAAAAATTCTCCTATACCAATTACACCTGGCAAACCGCGCTTTCGGCAATGGAAACCCAGGCGCGAAAAGTCCTGCTCCAGCAAGGCGGCAAAGAAACTGATCAAGTCTGGCTGATCCAGACGAAATCACCGCTTAAACTCCCGCTGGAACAATGGCCGATGGGGGCGAATCCCGAAACCCTTCCGGTTCCAAAATGGCTGAACTAGAATTTTTTTTGCTCCGGCAAAGTGAGCCGGTTTGACAGGAGGGACATATTATTGGAAAATTTCAGCCATATTTTGGATCAAGCGATTTTGCATCCAGGGTTAAAGGGCCGCAGTTTAAGTCCGGAATAAGGGAAAAGGCGGGATTATGGAGACGAACAAAGACCCCAGGTCAATAGAATGGCTTCAGGCTTTCAGGCGCAAGCTGATCACTTACGCCCTGATCCTGGTGCTCGCGGTCGGGTTGCCGGTGGTCGGGTTTGAACTGCAGAGGCCCTGGAACCTTTTGGACCAGTTGATCACCCAGGGCAAGATCGTGCTCGCCCGGCTGAGCAACTCCTTTGATCAACAGGAAATTGAGCGGATGAACCGGTTCGCGCTCAAGGTTAACGGACTGACCGGAGATTACGATGAGGATTATTTGATCTGGTCCTTCAATCTGCTGGTCACCGAAGGAGCGCTTCCCTCCGAGCAAGAGATGAAAGCCACTCTGAAAGAGAACGACGCCGAGCCGGAAGATTTTGATTACCAGAAATTATCGGAAACTTTCGGGTTCTGGCGGAATCTATTCAATCAGGAGCCGGGCCTGCTGGAATTATTCCAGAAGTATAAACAGGCCCTGATTGACACCCGGAATTATTCCGAACAGGCCGGCTTCATTTTCGTGGACGATTATGTGATGGTTGACGATAGCAAGACCCTGGTGTTCTTGCTGGATTCCCTGGAATGGTATGAAAGCTCGTATCCGGGATTGTATTACGATGTGGTTGAGAACGATTGCGTCTATTTCCGGGACTACCTGAAAAACGGTCCCGGCTATGACACCGACCCCAGGCATTACCATCTTGGAATCTTCCCGAAATTCAACACCGACCAGTGGGGCACCTGGTTCTCGGTCTGGCTCGCGAAGAAGAACAACGGCGTCTATAACAATTTCTCCATTGACTTCAGCGCGGACAAGGTCAAGCGGATGATGTGGACCCTGGCGGTCCTGATCGCGGGCATCTCCGCCGGTCTGCTCTTGATCATCTCCCTGATCGCCCGCCAGCTCGGCAAGATCATCTCGGCCCCGATTGAAAAGGCCTTTATGGATATGAGGCGGCTGGACGAGATGAAGGACAACTTTTTGTCTATGGTCTCCCACGATTTGCGCACGCCCATGACCAGCATCAAGGGCTACGCCAAACTGCTGATTGAAAAAATCAACCAGTATGACGAGGACCGCCAACTGAAATATCTCAACATCATCATCAAGGAAAGCGACCGGCTCACCCGCCTGATCAACAACCTGCTGGACCTGCAAAGGTTTGAGGCGGGCAAGACGAAATTCCCGCTGGAAAATGTGGAGCTTAACGGGGTGATCAGCGAATCAATGGAAGCCTTTGGGAGCGCCGCTGACGATAAGAGGATTTTGCTGGAAAAGTCCGGGCCGGAAGGAGCCGTGACGGTTTACGCCAACCGCGACCGTCTCCTCCAGGTGATGGCCAACTATCTTTCCAACGCCATCAAGTTCAACCACGAAGGAGGCCGGATCCGGATCAGCCTGGAGCGGATCAAGGCCGACGCCGGCGAGGAGGTCAAGGTCACGGTGACCGACACCGGGCCCGGGATCCCCAAAGACCAGCAGAGCCGCCTGTTCAGCAAGTTCCAGCAGGTGGAAGAGATGGCGCGGACCAAAGGACAGGGGAGCGGACTCGGATTGGCCCTGGTCCGGGAGATTGTGGAGTTTATGCAAGGCCGGGTCGGCCTGGAGAGCGAAGTCGGCAAGGGCAGTAGCTTCTATTTTATCTTGAAGGCCAAGGCTCAGGGGGAGGTTAAGAATGACTAAGAAAATCCTGATCGCTGATGACGAGGAATACATCCGCGAGTTGATCAAGGCCAGCCTGGAAGACGGCGGCTATGAGATCTCCGAGGCCGAGGATGGGATTCTGACGCTGGACCTGGTAAGGAAGGTGATCCCGGATTTGGTGATCCTGGACATTATGATGCCGGGAATTATCGGGTATCGGGTGTGCGAGGAGATCAAAAAAAACCCGGACACCGCTCATACCAAGGTGATCTTCGTGAGCGCGCGCGGCCACGAGGTGTCCAAAATGACCGGCCAGATGGCCGGCGGAGACGATTATCTGGTCAAGCCCTTTGAGCCCCAGGAAATCCGGGAGATGGTTAAAAAATGGCTGGGGTAAGCCTGAAAAGTTAGCAGGGAGGTCTAAGATGAATTTAAAGTTGACAATCAGTTCCATTATCATTGGTTTAATGCTTGCTTTTTCCTTCGTCGCCTCGGCGCAGGAAGACCAGGAACAAGCCGGGGAGCCGGAGCAGGAACAATCCACCGAGTCCGAGCAAGAGGAGCCGGCAGAGCCGGAGGGGCAACCATCGGCGGAACCCGAGCAGGAAGAGCCGGCCGAGCCGGAGCAGGAACTATTGGAGCTTTATGCGAGTGTCGCTTTCGCCAGTTCTTACATCTGGCGCGGAATGCCCCTGAACGACGAGTCGGTGATCCAGCCCGATCTCGGCATCTCCAAGGGCGGCTTCTCGCTGGACATCTGGGGAAACATTGACACCACCGACTTCGGAAAAGAGGCCGGATACGGAGATCAATCCGGGAACCTCATTGAAATTGACTATACCGCTTCCTATGAGCACAGCTTTGATAAAATCCTCGTCTTCGGCGGATTTGTCACCTATACTTACCCCAATACCCACTTTCAGAGTTCCACCGAAGCCTTCCTGGGACTGAATGTGGATGTCCCTTCTCAGCCCACCCTGACCTATAATATGGATGTGGACGGAGATTATACCTCGCCCGCGGCTTATATCGCCCTGGACCTGAGCCATTCCTTCAGCGTTTATGAGCAGGGAGACATCACCATTACCATTGACCCCTCCGCCCATCTCGGGTATTCCACCCTGGAATTCTGCAGAACCTATTACGCGCATCGCAATGAAATGGATGACTCCTGGCACGATTGGTCCCTATCCCTCGCCGTCCCCATCGGCCTCCCTTACGGCTTCGCCATAACCCCCTCCTACTCCTTCTCCTCCCTCATTGACCACGAACTCCGCGACATCGTCAACGACCATTGGGACCTGGACCCCGACAACAGCGTCTTTATGCTCAATATTGAATGGAGCACGGAACTGTAGAAATTATTCCTGGACATAATTTATCAAGCCGCCCGCCCGGAGTCAGCGGATATTCCAAAGACTTCGGAGCGGTTGCCGCAAAACTCGCCAATGACACGCTCCTCCATCTCATCAACTTCACCGGCTCCAAATCCGCGCTCACCCTCAAATTCTCGGGCGAGTTTTGGCAAGGCGCGAAAAAGGTTTATCTGGAGCCGGCGCATCTGGAAATCTCTTTCACAAATTCGCAAATCACCCTTACCGCAAGCCAGATTGACACGATCTTGAGGTTTGAAAAGTAATCTCCAATGAAGGTTTTGACATCTTCAGAGTGATTGAGTATATTTGCAGGATAAGGCGGCCCCAAGCATGAAAAAAACCGCATCCACACAGCAGGCTCTATTTCCTAACCACGCGGGGACTTTTCCCTCTACGCGATACCAGGGGTCCAAAGCCAAGATCGTTGACTGGATCTGGTCTGAGATTTCCAGTCTCAAGTTCAAGACCTGCCTGGATGCCTTTGGCGGCACCGGCGCCATCGCCTATCGGCTCAAACAAGCCGGCAAGCGGGTGACCTATAACGACCTGCTCCGGTTCAATTATTATTTCGGGCTTGCGCTCATTGAAAACAGCGAGACTCGTTTGAGCCCCAAAGAAATTGACTGGCTGCTTCGCAAACATGCCGGGCTCACATATCCCCGCTTCATTCAAGATACTTTCAAGGATATATATTTCACGGATGAGGAGAACCAATGGCTGGACCAGACCATCACCAATATCCGGCATTTGGAAAATCCTTATAAGTTCGCGCTGGCATTTTTCGCGCTCTGCCAGGCCTGCATCATCAAGCGCCCCTACAACCTTTTCCACCGCAAGAATCTCTATATCCGCCTGGCCGAAGTGGACCGCTCGTTCGGAAATAAAACCACCTGGGATAAACCTTTTGAGGAATGGTTCCGGATTTTTGCCGATGAAGCCAATAATGCGGTCTTTGAAAATGGACAAAAAAATCGGGCACTCAATTGCGATGCCCTGGATGCGCCCGGAGAATATGACCTGGTTTATATTGACACTCCCTATATTTCAAAATCCGGCGTGGGCGTGGACTACCTGGACTTTTATCATTTCCTGGAAGGGCTGACCGTTTATGAGCGCTGGAATGAACATATTGATCGCAAATCAAAACATTTGAGGTTCAAGCCGGTCCCCAATGATTGGTCCGACCCGAAAAAAATCTTCTCCGCCTTTGATCGCCTCTTCGAGAGATACCGCCAAAGCCTTCTGGTGATTTCCTATCGCAGCGACGGAATCCCCGGCGAGCAGCAACTTATTACCCTCCTCAAAAAATATAAATCCGAGGTCCTGGTCCGGCATTTCGGCAAATATAAATATGTGCTCTCAACCAATCGCGATTCAAAAGAAATTTTGCTGATCGGGAAATAAAGGAGTAAGTGAATAATGGATGCCGGAGATTTCAGGAAGCAGTTCTTGGTGTATTTTGAGGAGTTCCGCAAAACCCTTTCCACCAAGACCGGAGACTGGGTGGTCAAGGGCTTTATAGATGTCTATAAAAATATCTACACCATCTCCATAGACACCAAGGTTATCTCTAAAATCATTGAATTAATGCTGTTTCCGGTGATCTCCAGGTTCGCTGCGGACCATAAGCTCAAAATGGTGCTCTGCGAGTTCCAAAATCATTATCCCGACATTACCTTTGTCGCTCCGGATGAAACCAAGATCGCTCTTGACTTGAAAAGCACCTATATCATTGATCCCAAAACCGTGAACGGTTTCACTCTGGGAGCCTTCACCGGATATTTCCGCGACCGCCAATCAACCAAAAATATCACCTTCCCTTACCAGGACTATGCCGCTCATTTTGTCCTCGGCGTAATTTATAGCCGCAATGAAGCTGCCATTGACGAGCGTAAGATTTACAAGCTTGATGATCTTTTGGATATTGTCTCGGTCGCGCAAAATTTTCAGTTCCTGCTCCAGGAAAAATACCGCATCGCCAGCGACCAGCCCGGAAGCGGCAATACCAAAAATATCGGCTCGGCAAGAAAAATCCAAGACCTGACCGAGGGCAAATGCATTTTTTCGGAACATGGGGTGGAAGTTTTTGACGATTACTGGATGAACTATCTTACCGAAGATATGGCAAGAGCTATTGATTCCAAGGTTTCCTATCACAATTTTGAGGACTACCTCAAGTGGCGCAAGCGCTTGGCCAGAAAAGGCAAAACCAGAAAATGACCTCTCCCTATCCAAATGTCTGCAATCTCCATTCAACCATTTGACCAGGAGGCGACTCAATGACCGAACCTAAAGCAAAAGTCTTCATCAGTTGCGGACAGAGGAAAGAATCCGATGAAATAACAATCGCAAATCAAATTGCGGACGAGCTCAAAAAGCTGGGCTATGATCCTTATATTGCTACGCAGCAACAAAGCCTGAAAGGCTTGAAAGAAAATATTTTTAACGAGCTTTCAAGTTCTGAATATTTCCTTTTTATTGACTTTAAGAGAGAAAAGCTCGTTGACGATTCTGGAAAAGAACTTGGATGCCGAGGCTCGCTTTTTTCTCATCAAGAACTTGCTGTAGCTTCCTTTAGAGAAATGCCCTTGATTGCCTTTCAAGAAGCAGGAGTAAAAAAGGACGATGGCATTATGCAATTTATCCAAGCAAACTGCCAAGCTTTCTCTGATAGAAACTCTCTGGTTGATAGAATATTGAAGGAGGTAAAAGCAAAGTGGCATTCCAATTGGAAGAATCAATTGTCAATCGGACTGGCCGAAGCTAAGAAACATCGTATTGCTGATATCTATCCTCCGGTTGCTAATGGCGCCTCTCGCTTCCAAGTAAGATATTTCTATCTACGCATTCAAAATTTGAATCCTCATACCCATTGCAGAAATTGCTTCGCCTTTTTAGAAAAGATTGAAGCGATGGGAAATAGTGAAATCGCTCGCGCGCCCTCATTTGAGTTGAAATGGAGAGCGCATGATTTGCCGAATGCCACAATTTTGCCAGGATCTTTTAGAGATTTAGATGCATTTTTCGTCGACAAAGAAGAAGGCTTTAGAATACAATTTAGCCATTTTTGGAAATCTTACGACGATACTCCTTTGTGGCCATTTTTTAACGCTCTTGAAAAAAGCGAAGAGTGCAAGCTTACTTATATGGTCGTATCAGATAATTTTGATCCCGTGCGCGCAACATTCAGGTTAAAATTGTCAAGCGATGTCAGCGAGATTGAATTTGAACCATTATGATCTGAACCCTGAACACATGATGGAGGCGCGATGTTGAAAAAGTTACCGATGCTCTTTTTGAGCTGCCTGCTCTTCCCGCTCGCGCTTCAGGGAAAGGGAAAAGTCATCATTGACACCGACCCCGCCATCGGATATCCGTTCCGGGATGTAGATGATGGCCTGGCCATGGCGATTGGGCTGAATTCGCCGGAGCTGGAGATCGTCGGGATCACAACTATTTACGGGAACCATACCCAGGATAAAACTTATCAGAAGGCGCAGGAGCTGATAAAGGAAGCAAGGAGTGAGGTGAAGGTTTATCGCGGAGCCGACAGGGCAGGGGATTATCAAGAGACGCCTGCGAGCAAGTTCATAAAAGAGTCGGCGCTTACATCACCCGGAGAAATCACGATCATTGCCATCGGCCCTTTGACCAATCTTGCCTCTGCGATCAAGTCCGATCCCAAAGTCGGAGGCTCCATCAAGGCCGTGATCTCAATGGGAGGAGCATTAGAGGCGCGCCTGCTCGGTCTTGCTCCCGGAGTGTTTGATCTCAACTGGGGCTCTGACCCGGAAGCGACCAGGATCGTGATTGAGTCGGTTCCGGAATTCGTGATGATCTCAACAGACCTCTGTATGGAAGTAGTTTTCACCAAGGAAAAATATCAGCAACTCAAATCCGCGCCGTTTTTGGCCGACTATTTATCCAAAAATGTCCGCCCCTGGCTTAGCTTCAACGAACTCTTCTTCCAAACCGACCAGGGCCGCGGCTTCTTCCCATGGGACACTTTGGCCGTGATCTATCTGCTTGATCCGAGCGTTTTCACCCCCAACCCGCTCCAGATTCAAATTCAAGACCGCAACGGAATGGGCATCAAGATTGAGACCGGCAAGGGAACCAAAATCAATGCGCCCCTGGAGCTTGATCGGGAAAAATTCTGGGCGTTATTTTTCCAGAGAATCTAATCGCGGTTATTTTCCAGGAGATTTTTTAATTGATGTTCCGCTTGTTCCCAGATTCGCATTTGCTCCGCCACCCCTTCGGCGCGCTCCTGTCGTTTTAGATAGGCGACTTCAATCGCCTCCTGGATGGAGCCCACCGCCTCGGCGAGCCGGCGGTCCAAAAGTTCGCTGAAATTCCGGAAGCTGTCCTGGATGATTTGCAGACTTGACCAGCGGATATTTTCCACATTGCGGGAGACCAACTCCTGGATCTGCTCATTGATTCGCTTCATCATTTTCCTCTTCCTCAGTCTCCGGGGCAATAGGGCATCCAACCATTCCGCAGGCGGAAGACCGAAAGTAGTATTCCATTGATGAGTCACCCAATGAGGGTTGTGTTCCAGCTCAAAGCTCTCTAAGCTCTCACCCGCCGCAAAGGGAATGACAAAAATTTCCGCGGCATCCTTCCTCCCTTCCTCCATCAGTTGTTCGGCGCGCCTTTGATGGGCGCCGAGAAGAGCCTTGACCTGATGCTCCAACCCGCGCGACAAAACTCCGTATTCATGCTCAAACAAGGTCGGGATAATTCGTTCAAGATCTTTTTCCAAATCTTTTTCATCCCGCGCGCCGGATTTCTCGCATCTTTCTCCAAGTGCATCCTGGATCCGAGCCTCGGCCCTTTCCCGCAAATCCTGAGCCTGCTCTCCCAGATTTTCCAAAATTCGCTTCCGGTCGCCCTCCACCAAATCCTGCTGAACCTTCCGCTGATTCCGGGCTTCTTCAAGTTTTTCCCGCAACCGCTCCCGCTTCAGCTCCAGGGTCTCAATCGGCATCTTGAGCGACGCAATGGAAAGATCCAGATGCATCTGCGCTTCCCGGATCAGAGCCTGCGCTTTTCCAAAGATCGCCTCGCCAAGCGCTTTTTGTTTGTTTTGCGCCAGGAATTTGATCAGATAGAATTCAATTTTATTCAGGCCGCTTTTTTCCAAGTCTGCCGCGGAACCGGCGAGCTTGGCTTTTAAGCCGAGCAAGGAGGATGCCCGAAAAATCACCGGAACATCTTTGAGTCCGGCTTTTTCCCGGAGCGCCCTCTTGAGAAAAGCAACGCTCTTGTCCAGATCCTGCTCGCTTAAATAGTCAGCTTTGTTAAAAACAAAAAACAGCCGGCTGATCTTGGAGCGCACTTCTTTTAAGAACTCAACTTCCACCTCGGTGATGGGCGGGTCCGGGGAGACCACGAACAGGGCCGCATCGCACTGAGGGAGGAAATTGAGGGTGGCTTCGGTGTTGTGTTCAAAGGTTGAGCCGATGCCCGGGGTGTCAATCAAGACCAGGCCCGGTTTCAGGATTGGGGAGGGATGTTCAATCTCAACTTGTTCCACCCCCAGACGATTATTCGGATTCAACTCCTCGCTGATAAAACCCGCCAGCGCCTCGCGCATTGCCGAGGAATCCTCACCTGTCAACTCTTGCGACGCCCGACCGTCTTTGAAAATCACCCGGGCCTTGAGTTTGGGACCGGCTCGGAGGAAAGTCGGAATTGCGGTCAGGGGAATCACCGAGGTCGGAAGAATGTTCTCACCTAGAAGCGCGTTGAGCAGGGTGCTTTTCCCGCGCTTGGTCTGGCCCAGCGCGGCCAGGTGAAAGATGCCCTCGCGGAAACGCTCCTGCAGGGACTGCAACCGGCTGATCAAATCAGCGTAACCGGTTCCGCACGATTTCATTATTGAGACCGCGCTTTGGAGCAAACCAGCCAGCGGCTCTGCCTCGGCGCGAGCGGTATTTGGAGATTCCGGATTCAAGGCTCAACTCCTTTCTGACTTTAAAAGTTCCTGTCAGCAGGAGTCATCAGCTCGGAGAGCGGTTAAAGGCGGACTCCATCGCCATTTCTTATTTTAATAATTTTACCCCTTGCCGCAACCGCTCTCAATCGCCGTCTCCGTTGCCATTGAATTCCAGGAGGTCCTCGTCCGCAAACGGCAGAAACCATTTCTGCGCGATGAAAGTGGGGATAACCGCGCTCGCAATCACCACTCCGATCAGAACCGAATACTGGACCTGGTCAAGATACCCGGCGCTTAAGCCGAATACTGCGGCGATGGTTCCGAAAGTGAGCCCGGTGCTCATCAAAAGGGTGAGGTACATACTTCCGTCCGGAATATATTTTCGGGCAAGAAAATAAACCCCCACGAATTTAGCCGCGATCTTAAGCGCAAAGAGAATCAGAAAAATTCCTATCGCCGACCAGATCAGGGGAAAGCTCACCCTCAAGCCCCCAGGATGAAAAAGACCGGCGTGATGAACGCGTAAGAAACCGCGCGCAAGCGGTTCTTCACCATTTTGGTTTCGGACCGGTCTTTGAAATATCGCGCCATATACATCCCCAATAGAAACGCGGGCAAGACTGCATGCCCTTCGCCCAGCTTGGCGAAATAAACGAAAGCGAGTAGAAGCAGGAAAATATATTTCAGTTCCGGCTCAATCACCTTGTTTTTAAGGAGCGGATGATCAAAAACCAGATGGGAAAAATTCTTGGCCAGCGCGATGATCGCGATGGAGGCGAGAATAAAGACCAGGGTGTAGAGCGTGGGCTTGCTGAACAGAAGGCTCAGAGCCAGCGCCGTTCCCATATCGGTGACAAAGGTGGATGCCATCAGGAGTTTGCCAATCTCGGTCCGGTTCAGTCCGGTCTCAACCAGAACCGAATAAACTACGGCCAGGGAGGTGGTGGACAACGCAACTCCGGCGATCAAAGAAGCTTGTAATTCCCATCCCGCGGCCAGGTAAGAAAAACCAAAAACCGCCAGAAAAGGAATTAAGAACGAGAATAAACCGATCAACAAACTTTCCTTTAACTTCTGCTTGATCAACTTGGTGTCAATTTCCGCCCCGGCCAGGAAAGTCAAAATGATGCCCCCCAAATTAGCCAAGTAGATCATCCATTCCTCGGTCTTGAGACCGAGGTTTCCGGCGCAAGCCCCGAGCAAGATTTCAATGATTGCCACCGAAAGCCCAAGCCGCAGGGAAATGAGGCTGGAAACCAGAATCAGAGCGCCCATTATCAGGGGAACCGCATCCGCCTTCATTGCTCAATCCTCCTACCGAAAAATTTTCGTAGGAGTCATCAGCTTTAACAGCGGTTCCGGTGGACTCCATCACCCCTTGGAACAAACCATCAGGTGAATCAGATTTTAATATGATAACTCGCATTTTAGAAATTGCAAACCGATTGATTCCCAATGCGCGGCGCGGAAACTTTTCTTGGCGCGGACCCTGCGGTCGGCAGGGCTTTGTATTTAAGCCGCAGGCATTGTAAAATTTGAAACGATTGTTAGCAAAGGTTCAGGAGGTTGAGATGATAGATTTCCATACCCATCCCCTGCTGGTGCGGGAGATGATCAAGAAGCATCCGGACTTGAAGCGGATCGCGCAAGACATTTTTTACATCCGCAACAACCCCCAGCCTCTTGAGACTTTTCATCTGGAGCTGGATGTCTCGGGCCTGGAGCGCGCGGTCATTCTTCCCATTGACGCTTACACGACAAAGCAATGCCGGATTTACTCAAATGAGCAGATCGCCGAGCTTTGTAAAATGAGCAATCGCCTGGTCGGGTTCGCGAGCGTTGATCCGCACAAGAAGAACGCGGAGGAAGATTTAGAGTTCGCGGTCAAGAAGTTGAAGCTCCGTGGGCTTAAGCTGGACCCCTCTCTTCAGGAATTTTATCCCAATGACCTGAAATTTATGACGCCCATTTATTCCAAGGCGCAGGCGCTGGGCATCCCGCTCATCTTCCATTCCGGAATGAGCTGGGAACCCAAAGTCAAAGCCAAATACTCTCAGCCGCTTTTGCTGGAAGATGTGGCATTTGAATTTCCGGAACTCAAGATCGTGATCGCGCATTTCGGCTGGCCCTGGGTCCTGGATTCCGTAATGCTGGCGCTCAAATACCCGAATATATATATTGACACCTCCTGCCTTTATTTTGACAACCCCAAAGATTTCCTCGGTTTCGTGATGACCAAACAGGTCCCGCTCAGCCTGATTGAAAAAAGCCTGCGCCACAAAATTGTGTTCGGGTCAAACTATCCGAGAGTGGAGATCAAGAATATGGCAGGCGCAATGCGCTCTCTGGGGCTGAGCGAGCAATGCCTGAACCTGATTTTTTCGGAGAACGCGAAAAAATTGCTCGGGGAGGCGAAGTGATGAAGATCAAATTGGAGAAGCTGGAAGTCCAGACCAGAAAGGACCAGGAATTGGTTGACATCACCAGCCAGGTTGAAGCCGTTGTGAAGAAGAGCAAGGTGAAAAACGGAGTGGTGAATATTCTGACCATGCACACTTCCTCCGGGATCCTGGTCACCGAGGGCCTGCCTTGCCTGGAAACAGATATTATTAACAACCTGAGCACTCTCGCGCCGGAAGGAAGCGGATATTTTCACAACCGCTATCTGGACATTGACGGAAGGGTCGCGTTCAACGCGCCCGCGCATCTCAAAAGCATTATCAGCGGATACTTCGCCTTCTTCCCGATTGAGAACGGCAAACTCATCAAAGGCTCCCGCCAGCGCATCTATTTCGCGGAATTTGACGGACCCCTGGCGAGAAACTATTGCGTGCAGGTGATGGGGGAATGAAAAAAGATTGGAAGGGCCTTTGGTGAGGTGATATACTTGTTGATATGAGCGAGGCAAAACAAAGTCTTCACAATTTCTTGTCGAGCTTCAAGCTTGAAAGTCAGGGACTTCTTTTTGCCCAGGGCAAGGCCGATACTGCTAAAGTTGAAAGTGTCACCGTCAATGGCCGCAAAATTTCGGTATATACCAAAGAATTCTGGACCTCCAGGCAGCGCCAGTCGGCTTCCATCCATGAGGTTTCCTACCGGGCCTGCTTCAAGGCCCAACTCCCCCGATTTTTTATTCAGCTTCTTAGTCAGCCTGGCGACATCGTTTATGACCCTTTCAGCGGCAGGGGCACAACCGGGCTGGAGGCGGGCCTTCTATCAAGAAGGCCGATCTTGAACGACATAAATCCCTTAAGCCAAATTTTATCAAAACCCCGATTTTTCATCCCGGAGGTGCGGGAAGTTGAAAAACGATTAAAGAGCCTCACCCTTTCCAACAGCCTGAAAGCTGATATTGATTTGTCCATGTTCTATCACCCCCGAACCGAATCAGAAATTGTTTCGTTGAAGAAACATTTAAAGGAACGGGCTAAGAGCGGAACCGAAGATGAGCTTGACGATTGGATCCGCATGGTTGCAACCAACCGCTTGACCGGACATTCCCCGGGATTCTTTTCGGTATATACCTTGCCGCCGAACCAGGCGCTATCCCCGGAACGGCAGAAGAAAATCAACGAGGATCTCAAACAAATACCTGAATACCGTGATACCAGGGCTATCATCTTGAGAAAAAGCCGGAGTCTCATTAGCGGCCTGTTAAAGAATGATATAGAGAATTTGAAAAAGTTTGGGAAGTCCGCAGTTTTTTTAAGCTCGGATGCTCGCAGGGTCAGTAAAATTGCATCCGATTCGGTCCAACTGACGGTAACCTCTCCTCCTTTCCTTGATGTGGTCCAATACGCCGATGATAATTGGCTGAGGTGCTGGTTCAATGATATTAATGTCCGGGGGGTCGGCAAAAAAATTACCATCGCCAAAGACATCGCAGCATGGACGCAGTTTATCAAAGAGACTTTCCGCGAGCTTTATCGGATCACCAAGAGAGATGGGTGGGTGGCTTTTGAAGTCGGGGAAGTGAGGTCGGGAAAAATCAAGCTGGAAGAATATGTCGCCCCGGCAGGAATGGAAAGCGGGTTCCAATGCGAGGGAATTTTGATCAATGAACAGACTTTCACCAAAACCGCAAATATCTGGGGCATTAAAAATAATGCCAAAGGAACTAATAGCAACAGGATCGTCCTTTTTAGAAAAACGCGTCATCCAAAATGGATCGCTTGAATGATGAGTCGAAGAAACAAAGGAGGAAAAAATGGTGGCGATATCAAGTTTTCAAAGAAAGATGCTTGCGGAGATCCAAAATTATGTCAATGATCATCAAGGCAATCCGAATTTCAATGGACATATTTTAACCTTGCAATATCTGCAAAACCAGAAAGCCTCAAGCGTTAAACCCGTCCCGATAGGCCAGATACTAACATTTTTAACGCAAAAAGGTTTTCCGCTAGAATACGAACAATTTCAACAAGGAATTCTGGTTGATCTTAAACGCGCCGGTTTGGTGGCAAGCAAGCGCAAGAGAGGCGGAGGTATATATATAATAGATAATCCTGACGATATTAAAATTGCCGTGGTGGATGTATTAGATCATATATATAATATATTATCCAATGCAGTGCCCATTACCAAAAATGATCCTGGTTTGGCTCACATCACTTCAGGGTTAAATTGCCTGCTAAGTCTGGTGGATTGGTTCAAAACTCAATTCAGCAAATAGCGAATAAGGCCTAATTTTTCATTGCCAAGTATTTTGATGGCTATAATTGGAGGAAAGATGAAAAATGGGAAAATAACTTTCATGATCCTGCTCATCACTCTGACCATCACAGCCTGCAAACCTGAACATCAAATCTCCTTACCGGACAAGGGCGGGAACAAGGTTAACATCCTCGCCGGCAAGATGGGAAGCGCTGAAGACTTGAGCATAACGCCGGACGAAATCAGCCAGGCCAAATCCAGCCTCGGTTCCAGCTTCATCGGCATTGTCCCCTGCACCCTCACCACCGAGTATCATTACGCGGTGGCCGCTTCCGCCAAAAAAGCTCTGGAGAGCTATGGGCTCAAGGCGCAGATGGTTGACCCGGAGATGAAATCCGAGCGGCAGATTTCCGCGATTGAAAATTTCACCTCGGCCGGAGCCAAGGTGCTCGTGATCTGCATATTGGACCCCAAGGTTTTGCAGCTGGCATTGCAGGAAGCCGCGGACAAAGGCGTTTACATTGTCCAGTATGCGGGCCGCGAATCCGCTTTCAACGGGATCAGCATCTCCATTGAAGACGCGGACCTGGGAAGAGCCGCGGGGGAATTCGCCGCTAAATTGATCCAGCAGGAGATGGCTGGAATCGCGGTAGCCGCGATCCTGGACTATCCGGATATGCCCAATGTGGTGATCCGGGCCAATGAGATTGAAAAAGCCCTCAAGGAGCTTGCGCCCAACGCCAAAATCAGCGGCAGGTATCTGGGCGCCACCCAGGAGAACGGGCTCAAGTCAATGGAAAACGCGCTCCAGGCGCATCCGGAGATCAATGTGGTGGTGAGCATCAATGACGCCGGAGCATACGGCGCGCTCCTGGCAATGGAACAGGCCAAGAAAGACCCGGGCAAAACCATCATCGTCGGCATTGACGCCGAGAAGAAAGCCCTGGAATACATCCGCCAGGGCGGAATGTTCCGGGGCACGGTGGACACCCAGCCGGCCAAGACCGGAGAAATGGCCGCCAACGGCACGGTAAAAATCCTGGCCGGATCCACCATCCCCCGCGACATCAAGGTCCCGGTCCGGGTGATCACCAAACAAGACCTGAAATAGACTTTACTTATAATCCATGGGGTCGGGTCTTGACTTGAAACATAAGCATTCCCGTATTTTTTATCATATCATTATATCCCTTCATTTTAGCGGATACCGGCCGGATAATCTGCAAAACCCGAAATTCATCTCCGCGATGAACGCGGTGAAAATGATCCGGGACGGAGATTGCGTCATCTCTTCCGGAATGGCCGCGAACGCCCGCTGTTCCATTTTCTTCTGGGCGATCAAGGAATTGTTTCTGGAGACCGGTCATCCGCGCGATTTGACCTGGATCACGGTCGGCGCCCAGGGCAGCCAAAGCAAGTTTCTGGTTGCGGGTTCCTACCCGAACCCTGAACCCGGAGCACGGAACCCCGATCGGTGGTCAGGGCCAATAAATGCCGCCGGGGTTGTAGATGTCGCCGTTGTGGATTCCTCGCCAGATCACCATTGGGCCGGTCACTACCATAGCGGCTCTCCGGTGCAGGGGTCCAGGGGATAGCTATAGGGGTGGCAGACCGGGACGATATCTTCGGAACACTCTACCTCGGCATACCCGCACGGCAAATCTTGATCGCAAGAGACCGAAAGATCGGTGGGGCTGAAGACATAGGGATTGAGCGGGCAGTAATCGAGGCAATCGGGAAACGAGTCAAAATCAGTATCGGTTTCGGTCGAGCCGCAGCCGCAGACGCCGGGCTCAATCTTGAGCGGGTCGAGCGGGCAGCCGTCATAGATATCGGGCATGCCGTCGCTGTCGGTGTCGAGCGGTTCGGACCGGAGCCAGATCAAGAGGCCGTTGCCGCACTGCTGGTCGGTCAAGTCGTGCCAGGCATTGTTATTGTCGGCCCTGGTGCAGGAGCAAATGGAGTTGAGCCATGCATCAGAGTCCGGGTTCAGGCGCATGGAGAGGTCGCAATCAGCGGTAAAGCCGTAATTATTGAGGTTCATGCCGTCGAGCCAGGTGGCGTAACCGTCGGGAGAAATGAAGCGATAGGAGATGACGCCGCTGGAGCAGTCTTGAGTCATGGTGAGGTCGTTGCAGACCGGCGAGGGCTCGGAGTCGTTGTTGAACCAGGCACTGAAGCTGGCCGGCGAACTCACGGCCTTGTACCAGACCGCGGTCTGGGCGGGGGCGTTCTCGGCCGAAAGCACAAAGCGGGAGAGCGAGGTGGAGTCAATCAGCGGGGCGAGTCGGTTGGCGCCGATGGAGGCGAGCCCCTGCTCGGCGACCATGTTCGGGTTGAGGGTATTCTGCGGGTTGAAGGGAATGGCGAACCAGGTCACCGGCTCGGACTGATTCTGGGTGTGCGAGGTGTTGACCTTTGCCACCAGCATCCAGCCGCCGCCGTCAGCGGTCATGTCGCAATAGGCCGGGAAGGCCCCGCTGGTGTCGCCGTCATCGGGGTCGATCAGGTAAATGGCGGAGACCGCCCCAGGATCAGCCTCGTGGAGGTCCCAGCAGGACCGCGACACACACGGATCGGTGTCGCGCACGCCGCAGCCGCAGTCGCCGGGCTGGGTCTTGATCGGGTCATCCAGGCAGTTGTCCATGCAATCGGGGGTGCCATCGGAATCGGTATCGGTCTCAGGGTCGTCGCAGCCGGCCGCTTTGGGCGCAGAATTGTATGGATGTTCGGGGGAGGGGTCAATGCAGTCGGGTGTGCCATCGCCGTCGGAATCGGTCTCAGGATTGCCGCAACCGCACACTTCGGGGTCAGTCTTGTCCGGGTCTAAGGGGCAGTTATCCTCGCAGTCGAGCGAGCCATCGCCGTCGGAATCGTCGTCGGGAACATCGCAACCGCACAATTCCGGGTCAGTCTTGTCCGGGTCGTCGGGGCAGTTGTCCATGCAGTCGGGCGTGCCGTCACCGTCGGAATCGTCGTCGGGAACATCGCAACCGCATATTTCCGGGTCGGTCTTGTTCGGGTCGTCGGGGCAGTTGTCCATGCAATCGGGTGTGCCATCGCTGTCGGAATCGTCGTCGGGAACATCGCAACCGCATATTTCCGGGTCAATCTTGTTCGGGTCTAAGGGGCAGTTGTCCATGCAGTCGGGCGTGCCATCGGAGTCGGAATCGTCATCGGGAACATCGCAGCCGCACAATTCCGGGTCAGTCTTGTCCGGGTCGTCGGGGCAGTTGTCCATGCAATCGGGTGTGCCATCAGAGTCCGAATCGGTCTCGGCAACGCCGCATCCGCACATTTCCGGGTCAGTCTTGTCCGGGTCTAAGGGG
>Ga0315277_10000875_pt1 | contig 45697 bp, 45 predicted proteins | sample YL17G05_15_MG_FD_203695 | JGI IMG/M metagenome (GOLD analysis project Ga0315277, IMG submission 203695) | Sediment microbial communities from Yellowstone Lake, YNP, Wyoming, USA - YL17G05_15 | ecosystem: Environmental > Aquatic > Freshwater > Lake > Sediment | place: USA: Wyoming | collected... | reverse complement strand
TCCCGACGTCACATCCGCAACTACCGCTTGCTTAAATGCTGAGCTATAACGATGAATGACCTTTTCCATGGTCCTGGCTCCTGTTGATAGTTACATTTACCTGTCAACTTTTTCCAGGACGACACAACTCTTCACGATTCACTCTTCACTTTTCACTCTTCACTCTTCACTCTTCACGATTCACGATTCACCATCTCGCTTCAACCACGCTTCTCACTTTTTACTCTCTTCTTCTCCCCTTCCCCGTTATCGACCCCGTAGGTCGATCCATATCCGTACGTGTAGTACTTGTTTCTGTAGTACGTGTAATACCCGCCGTAGGCTCTGCGGAGGTCGAAGCTGTTCAACACGAGGCCGAGCGTCTTCGAGCCTACTTCCTGTATGATCTCGATTGACCGCTCCAGAGCGTCCATGCGCGTATGGCCGGAGGAGACAACCATGATCACCGCATCCGCGATCGTCGCCAGAATCGAGGGATCCGTCACCGCAAGGACGGGCGGAGAATCGAAGAGAATCATGTCGTACTGGTTCTTCAAGTCGTGGAGGAACTCCTTCATCCTCTGCGACCCCAGCGTCTCCGAGGGATTGGGGGGTATCGTCCCGCAGCAAATGAGGTCAAGATTGTCGATGGGCGTGCGGCGCACAACCGACTCGAGCGGGGCGTTCTCATATAACAATTCAGTCAGCCCCGGCACTTTCTCCACGCCGAACTCGTCGTGGAGGCCCGGCCTCCGCAGATCGGTGTCGAGCAGCACCACCTTCTTGCCCGCCTGCGCAAATGTGATCGCCAGGTTGGAGACGGTGGTCGATTTGCCTTCGTTTGCACTTGGGCTTGTCACCAGAATCGAGCCAACCGGCCGGTCGAGCTGAGCGTAAATGATGTTCGTGCGAAGCCGACGGTAGGATTCAGCGATGGAGGAGAGCGGATTGACGAATGAAAGGAGGTGGGCGTCGATGAGCTTCCCGTTCCGATCGAGTTTGGTCTTGCCGCCCAGCTTCCGTATCTCCTCATCCATCAGAGCGACCGCGGTCAGCACGGGGTATCCCCTCTTCTTGAGGTCCTCGGGCGTGCGGACCCTCACGTCAACATACTCACGCGCAAACACAAAGCCAACGCCGAGACCCAGACCCAGAATCACACCGAGCAGGAGGTTCAGTCTCACCTTTGGGCTCACTGACTGAAGTGGAACGATCGCCGGATCGATAATGTCGACGTACCCGAACTCCGACTTCTCTTCGATCGTCGCTTCGTTGTATTTCTGCTCCACGAGGAGGTACAATTTCTCGTTGCTGAGTCTGTTCCTTTCGCGTCGAGCGTATTCGATGCTCTTTTGCGGTATCTGCTCAAATGACCGCTCATACTGCTTGATCACATCATCGAGCGCCTTCTTCTTCACCACCTCCGCTTGCTGCTGTATCTTCAGTTCGACAACCTTGGCCTTGAGCCCGCCCAGGTACACGCTCGGATCGTTTGTCCTCGCGACTCCCGAACCTGACGGCATGAAGCTGGGAATCAACGACTTGAGATACTCGTTCGTTCGGTCCTGAAGCTTCTTTCGCAGCGCGACGATCTGGTCGTCAATCTCTTTCATCTTATCCGTGTAGATCGTCTGCCCGGCAATCGTGGGATTCTGGGCAACGGTGACATCCTTCTTGACCTCCAGCTGCGCGATCTGCTCTTGCAGCAGCCGGATGTACGGATCGTTTGCCTCGCCGATCACCTGCGAAACGTTCGGCTCCACTTTTGCGAGCTCGTCCTGGTACGACGAAAGCGTGTTGCCAAGCGATTGTATCTCGATCTCCTGAGCATCGCGCTGAGCTTCCAGCTGCGAGAGCTGGTCAATCACCTTCTTCGATTCATCGTCCAGTGAAACGATCCCCTGCTTCTCCATATACTGCTGCAGACTGTCCTCTGCGCCCGTCAGAGCTATCTGCCGTGTCTTCAGCTGCTCTTCGAGAAACTCACGGACGCTTCGCGACCGCGTGCGGCTTGCGAGCAGGTTGCGGCCATAGTAAGCCTCAGCGTATGTATTGGCCAGAAGGGCCGCCTCGCGAGCCTGATTGCTGCTCGCCGTTATCTTGATGACGTCGGAATCACGGACCGGGTCGAACTCGACAACCTTTTGGAGCCGACCGACGATCTCCCGCACCGTCGCGTACGGTCTGGCCTGGGCAGAATCTTCCGGCGGTTTGATGATCAAGACCGCTTCGGTCTTAGAGTCGTTGGTGTATTTCTTGTCGAGCAAGAGCCGCGCGACATTCTCGGCCAGTGCGTACGACTTGAGGATCTCGAGCTCATTCTTGATGTTCTTTGCCGCGCCAAAGCCCGTCACGTCGAAGAACAGCAAGTTGCCCTGCTGCTGGCCCTTCGTGTCAATGAGCACGCTCGTGCTTGCCTCGTATACCGGCTTGCTGACAAAGGTGTACACGGCCGTGGAAGCCAACACGCCGGCAAAGATCAGGAGTATCCACCACTTGCCTCGAAGGATGATTTGGACGTACTCCTGGAAGCCGGGCTCTTGGTGAGCGCCGTTCCTACGGGATTGTTCCAGGTCGTTTCGGTCGTTGTTCATACCCAAGCTCCCCTTAGGGCACCAAGGAAATCAAGTTCAAAGTTCAAAGTTCTGCGTTTTCTGGATCTCCCGCCTTCCAAGATTCCCCGCCTGACCTTCGCCGGTACATCCAGGCGGGCAGGCGCTTTCGAGGCGGGATTCAGAAAGCGGAACCGCTGCTGTTGAGCGGGACCAGTTGGCAGCCGACAGTTGCGAGATCAGCGTTTCGAGTCCCTTACGAACACGGGAAATCATACACGCGCCTGCGAGGACACGAACCGCGTCATGCCGTCCGCTTCCGGCGGAGTGTTCGGGATCTGTCATGCGACTGCCTCACCAAACCGAGATGCCACCTCTGTTAATGCCGGCTTGGCCAAGATCCCGATTCTCCAACAACAAACGTCGGGGCACACAAGTTCGGGATGAGAGACGCTTGGTTTGGTCCGCTGATCCACTCCTCTTCAACGTTCTCGCTCACGTGACACTTCGCCGTTTCGTATTCGCTCCGCATGCTTTGATTCAGAGCGTCGAGTTCCTTGCGCCTGGATCGACAGGGGTACTCCGGGTAAAGGCACTAGCCCGTCTGCCCCAAGCGTTGGCCGATGAAGCTGAGAAAAGCTCCTAATCGAGGATTAGCTTGCGGACCCCCCAGTACTTGAAATGTAAGAGGAAGAACCTCAGCTTGTCAATGGGGTAAAGTACTTACACGACCTTGTAGGGTTTTCCCCTACGGTGAAGACCGTAGATTTAGCAGTCATTTGCGAATGCAGCCACGCTTCGCGCAAGCAGGGATTCATCCGACAGCAGTTGCTACTCCTTCGCAAGTAAATGCGTAATGCAAGAGACTCGCAATACGAGGGATGCTCTATGCTTGGCCTACGCTCGATGGTGTGATGGCAGTGCTTGGTTAATGGTTCGACTGCCCGCCAGACAGCATGGCGGACAGGCCCGCCAGAGAGCATGGCGGGCAGGCGCTCACCATGACTAGGGTTTTTTAATCGCGTTCACGGTAACCGGTTTTCTTACTTCGCTCACGGTGACTAAGTTCTTATGGTTCGACTCTCCGCCAGACTGCATGCCGGACAGGCCCGCCAGAGAGCATGGCGGACAGGCCCGCCAGAGAGCATGGCGGGCAGGCGCTCACAATGAGTGAGATTTCTTTTCCCCTTTTACTTTTCATTATTCCTTTTTACTTTCCTTCACCCATGCGCATCGCCATTCTCTCCGACATCCACTCGAATCTGGAGGCCCTCACAAAGGCATTTGAAACCATCGACCAGAGCGACGTCGACGAGGTCTACTGCCTGGGTGACATCGTCGGCTATGGGGCCAGACCCAATGAATGCGTGGACCTCATCCGCCAGCGCGCTACCAAGTGCGTCCTCGGCAACCACGATCTGGCAGCTGTCGACATCTCTGAGGCCGGGTACTTCACCAAGCATGGCCGCGTTGCAGCCGAATGGACGAACAAGATCCTAAGCGACGAGAACAGGCAATTCCTTTCGAAGCTTCCTTATCGCGACGAGTCAGGATCTATCACGCTCGTTCACGCCAATCCCGAAGAGCCGGAGCACTGGGCCTACATCGTAACCCTCGAAGATGCCGAGCCGCAGTTCGAGCATTTCAGGTCTCAACTCTGCTTCATCGGCCACTCCCACATTCCGTTCATCTGCGGCGAGGATCTCGAGAGCTTCGAGCTCAAGAAGGAAGTCCGGTTCCTCATCAACGTTGGGAGCGTCGGACAGCCTCGCGACGGGCATCCGGAGCTGAGTTTCGGCATCCTGGATACCGGCGAGTGGACCTACCAGAACGTGCGGGCGGCTTACGACGTCAAGAGCGCCGCCAACGCGATTGTCGAGAACGGCCTGCCGCAATTCCTTGCCGATCGCCTCTTCCGCGGCGTCTGACTACAAAGAACAAAGGCCGGGAAGGTGAGGGTCCTCCGGCTGTTCGTCATCCTGAGCCCCGCTTTTCAGGGGCGAAGGATCTGACAACATAGATCCGTCAGATTCTTCACTCCGCTTCCTGTCCGACTAAGTCGGTCAGGCAGGCGCTCCGTTCAGAATGACCTTCACGTTCAGATTGATCGCTCCGCTGCGTTCCGCTCAGAATGACATCGTTGCTAGATCCAATCGTCATACCAGCCCTCGCTGAGATCCTTCCACTCAGGATTGTCCTTCTCGATCAGCGCTATCTTCTTCGACCTTAGCCACCCTTTGATCTGTTTCTCCCGAGCGATAGCTGAGTACGCGTCTGCGAACGTTTCATAATGAACCAAACGCGTCAGATTATAGCGAGTCGGGAATCCGCGCACGAGCTTATGCTTGTATTGGTGCACCCGCCGCTGAACATCGTTGGTTACTCCCACGTACAGCACTCCCCGCTTTCGATTCGTCACGATGTAGACGTAGTACTGTCGCATGACATGTCCACTCTTGTCATCCTGAGCCCTGCTTCTCAGGGGCGAAGGATCTGAAGAAACTGGTCGATCAGATTCTTCGCTCGCTACGCTCGCTCAGAATGACATCTAGCTTTTTGGCTCCGTCGGCTTTCCCAGGAACGCATTGTAAAGAACCACGAAGATCCAGGCCGCCACGAACATCGTAACGAAGCCCCAGATTAAGCCGACGATGCTGCCGACAAACGAAAATGAGTAACCGATGTAGATTTGCCCGAGACGGGACAACGTGTCGCCATGTCCCCCGCGCAGCAGGCTGATAGTTGTCACCAAAAAGACAGCGACCCCCCAGATGATGCCCGCTGAAAGTGCGAACGCTTTGGCGTTGAGTTTCATAGGCACCTCCGAAATATGGTTTAGTGTTTGCGACTGAGAGCTGTGGCAGTGCTCTGGCGGTGAATAGTGAGTAGAACCTATCTCAAAAACCCCTTTGGAAGCACTGACGATCTCACGCCAAGGCGCAAAGACCGCCAAAAACCAATGTTTCTTTCTGTGCCTTGCGTCTTGGCGGCTTTGCGTGAGTATTTTTGAGATGGCTTCTTGTCACGATTCACTGTCACTTCTCACTTCTTACTTTTCACTTCTTTCCTTTTCTTCTTCACCATCACCGCACCATCTGAGCCCCTCACCTTTCACTCTCTAACCGCTTGCTTCAGTTCCCTCCACGTTTTCTTCATGTCCTCGGATATCAGCTTCACGTCGGACAGCACGGGCATGAAATTCGTATCCCCGCTCCAGCGCGGGACGATGTGGAAATGCACGTGCTCGTCGATCCCGGCTCCCGCCGCCCGCCCCAGGTTCGCTCCGAAATTGAATCCCTGCGGGCTGCTTGCTTTCGCCAGTGCATCCATCCCCTTGACAGCAGCCCGCATCATCTCGACGTTCGCTGCATCCGAAAGCGACCCGACGTCCGCCGTGTGCCGGTACGGCACGACCATCAGGTGCCCGCTGTTGTACGGATACAGGTTCATCACCAGGTAGCAATGCTTCCCTCGCCAGAGAACGAGATTTCGTTCATCCTTCTTCTCCTTCGCAATGCGGCAGAAGAGGCACCCCCGGGACTTCTTCCCCCCCTTGAAGGTCTGGATGTAAGCGGAGCGCCAGGGTGAGTAGAGTCTTCTCAATTCTGAGTCCAATTCTTAGAGTAAGGAGTATACAGAGATTAGTATGCAGTAGGCAGAAGTCAGTATGGAGTAAGAGGAATCTGCCACTCGTGCCTACTGTTTGCAGAACTTCTCCGGCTGGTCGATCATCGAGTACAGCATTCTGCTCACCTCGTCATATCTGGCGACAAAATGCTCGTGCTTGTCTTTCGTCAGATAGCCGCAATCGAGCGAGAAGTCGAGCCAGACCTCAACTTCAGCGGCCTCACCGGAGCAGTCAGTAAGCTTGCTGACAAACATCTTCTCGTACCTTCGTTTCTTCCACGCTTCAGCGATGTTCGCCACAATCGAGCGGGAGGACCTCCGGAGCTGATCTACGAGAGAGTACCGTTCCTCGACCGGGAAGCTTCTGGTTTCACGGAACACGTCCATCGCGAGCGCATACGAAAGCTGGTAGACCTTGAGATCCCTGTAGCCACGGTATCGTGGCTTCTCGTTGGCCATCCTCTTTCTCCTTACTCGCTACTGCCTACCCCCTACCCTCCGACCTTGTCGCCTTAGTTCCCGTCGCCAAGGAGCACTATCTTCTCTCTTCCCTGCTTCACCGCTTTCGTCGCATTGCGTGTGTCGATCACGCGCTTCGCGTGTTTCACGATGAAATCGTAGTCGTACTTCGAGTGGTCCGTCGTGATCAGGACGCAATCCGAGCTCTGCAGCAGCTCCTTCGTCACCTCCACCGATTCAAAGGTATGGTCGTTGGCCTTCACCTTCGGCACGAAGGGATCGTTGTAGACGATGTTCCGCGACCCGTCGGCAAGCAAAAGCTCCATCACCTTGAGCGCCGGTGAATGCCGAATATCGTCAACGTCCCGCTTGAAGGCAACGCCGAGGACCAGGATTTTCGCGTCGTGAAACGTTACGGGCATCATGCTGATCTCGCGCTGGACCATGTTCTTCACGTAGAACGGCATGTTCTCGTTCGTCTCCGCCGCGAGCGTGATGAAGTTCGTCTGAAAGTCGTACTGCCGCGCAAGCCAGGCAAGATAGTACGGATCGATCAGGATGCAGTGACCCCCAATGCCCGGTCCGGGGTAGAACGGCATGAAACCGAACGGCTTGGTCGCTGCGGCCTGCACTACCTCCCAGACGTTGATCCCACCCATGCGATCGCAGAGCTGCGCCATCTCGTTGACCAGGGCGATGTTGACGCTGCGGAAGATGTTCTCCAGCAGCTTCTCCATCTCCGCCACCTTCGGGTTCGCGACCGGCACGACCTTGGACACGATCTTCTCCATCACCAAGGAGGCGAGCTTCGTGCACTCAGGCGTCACACCGCCGACGACCACGGGGGTATTCGCCGTCGTCCACCTCTTGTTCCCGGGATCGATCCGCTCCGGAGAGAAGGCGAGATAGAAATCCTTGCCGACCTTGAGACCCGTTTTCTCGAGGATGGGCTGAACATACCCCTCCGTGGTGTTGGGGAACGTAGTGCTCTTCAGGATGACGAGATGCTCTTTCCGCAGCCTCGGGGCGATCTGTTCTGCCGCGGAAACGATGTAGGAGATATCGGGCTCTTTGTTGGCGGTAAACGGGGTGGGGACGCAGATGAAGAGAACGTCGAGGCTGGCGACATAGGCGTAGTCGTTCATCGCCCTGAGCAGACCGCGCTTGACCGCTCTGCGGAAAGCCTCGTCGTCCACATCGGCGATGTAGTTCCTGCCGGCGTTGACCGCATGGACCTTCGTCTGATCGGTCTCGATGCCGATCGTCTCGAAACCTTTCGATGCGTACTCCACGGCGAGCGGCAGCCCGACGTATCCCAACCCGACGACACCGACGCGCGCTTTCTTTTGCTTGATCTTATTCGCCAGGGACATAGTGATTCCGCTTGGTGAGTTTCATTCGGTGGGCCGCACCCTCCGACTCCCTGAGACACGGAGCCATCCGGCATGAAATGAGACCGCTGCTACCTCCTTCGATCGACCGCCGCCGTGCATGCACCGGCCGCTGCGCAGCAAGACGCTTTCCAGGAACCCAAGTCATCTCCAGCGAAGACGAGAGATGTTCCAGGCAATCCGGCCACGGTCGGCAAAGCCGCGAAGCTCAACTTCTGTCGTTCATCACAGGAGCTTGCCGACCTCTTTTGCAAATTCCTCGAAGTCACCCAATTCTCTCTGAAGGGCCTCGTACAGCCGCTCCCGATCGATATCCATGTAATCGTGGACAAGCATATTCCTAAGCCCGACCAGCGGCAGGAGCTTCCGGGCCAATTCACGAGAAAGCAGGCCGTTGTCACCGAGAATCTTGATCACGTCGCGGTATTCTTGAGGCTCTTTCAACTTCCGGTCGGAAAGTATATGGTTGGCGATATCGAGCAAGGCCTGTATCGCGAGCTGGAGATACCGTTCCGCACTGCCGTACACAAAGGGGTCCGAGGCGAATCGCTCTTTCGGTTCCCGCCGAAGAGTCTTCAGAAACCCCAGGTATTCCCGGAGCTTGTTGAGCCGTTTCGTGACCACCAGCGTGTCAACCAAAGAATTCCCCCCGGGCGAGCTGTCGTTTCACGTACCCTCTGCGCGCCTCTAAGACCGGTCGGAAATCGAGAAACGCGTTGACCGCGCGGACTTCGAACTCCACCCGGTGTGCCGCGTTCCGCTCAAAGAGGACCTTCCTGGGAGCGATCACCTCAAAAGCAAGGTGAGCGGGAGCTTGATTCAGCACCACGACATCCACGCCGTCAGTCATGAGGGCGTCAGCGAATTCATTGATATACTTCCGCTTGAGGTCGAAGTACCTGTCGGCTGGAATGTGAGCACCCAGCAGGATCCCGAGATCGATATCGCTGAGGGGATGAGCATCCCCAGCAGCGAACGAGCCGAAGAGGTACAAGACGTCGATTTCGGGGAGCCCGCGTGCTACATCAGCAGCAGCTTCAAGCCGCCTTCCCAAATCTCCTGGCTCTATCTTCATTGATCTCGTCATACGTCATCTCCCCCCTACGCCGCCTCCGCCTTCGCCTTCTCCGCTGCGGCGATCACCTTGTCGGCGAACTCCTTCGTCAGTTCATCGTAGTGAGAGAACCTCGTCCGGTACATCCCGCGCCCCTGGGTCATCGACCGGAGGATCGTCGAGTACTTATGGAGCTCCGCCATCGGGATGATCGCCTTGATCTTCTGGAAATGTCCCTCGGCCTCCATGCCGGAGATCTTGCCGCGCCGGCTCGAGAGATCACCCATCACATCACCCATGTACTCGTCCGGGACGATCACCTCGATCTCGTTCAGCGGCTCCAGGATGACTGGCTTCCCCTCCAGAAATCCTTTCTTGAACGCCATCATCGCCGCGATCTTGAACGAGAGCTCATCCGAGTCAACGGAGTGACTCGACCCATCGAACACGGTCACCTTGACATCTACGACCTCGTATCCCGCCTGCACTCCCTTCTGCAGTGCTTCAACGACTCCCTTCTCGACAGCGGGGATAAACCGGGTGGGAACAACGCCGCCGACCACCGCGTCTTCGAACTCGAACCCCGAGCCGCGCGGTTTCGGCTCAAGCTTCAGATAGACATGACCGTACTGGCCGCGGCCGCCGGTCTGCTTCTTGTGTTTGTATTCGGACGACGGCACGACCGCTCGGATCGTCTCCTTGTACGGGATCTTCGGTTCCGTCAGATCGACATCGACGCCGTATTTTTCCTTCAACCGCTTCGTCACGATCAGCAGATGGAGCTCGCCCTGACCTGCGATCACCGTCTGGCTGAGCTGGCCGTCAACCTGCACGAGGAACGTGGGGTCCTCCTCGTGAAGGTAGTGCAGCCCGGTCGCGATCTTGTCCTCGTCCCCTTTGGCCTTGGAATGGATCGCCATTCGGATCACCGGCTCGGGAAACTGGATCGGGGGATAGGCGACCGGGAAACCCTTGCTACTGAGCGTATTGTTGGTGTGCGTGTCTTTCAGCTTCACCACCGCGCCGATGTCGCCCGCGGCCAGCCTCCCGACATCCCGGCGCTCCTTGCCGCGCATCACGAAGATCTGTCCGAGCCGCTCGATCTTGCCGTTGGCCTCATTCACGAGATCCATACCCGGTATGACGGTCCCCGACAGGACGCGGAAAAATGAGAGCTCCCCCACGTGCTGCTCCGAGACGGTCTTGAAGACGAACAGCGAGGGGGGCGCGTTCGCGTCGGGTGGCACCTCGATCTCCTGGTTCTTCTGGAGGTCCTTCGCCTTGACGGGGCCCCGGTCGAGCGGCGAGGGGGCGTAGTTCACGATGAAATCGAGCAGCAACCCGATCCCAATGTTCATGCTTGCCGCCGCACAGAACAAGGGAAAGATCTTCCGGGTCCTGAGGGCAAGTTTCAGGCCCTGCAGCAGATCCGCATCCTTCAGGGTCCCTTCTTCGAAGAATTTGTTCATCAGCCCCTCATCGGTCTCGGCGATCTTTTCGATGAGCTCCTCATGCAGACCGGCCGCCTTTCCCTTGAGCTCCGCCGGGATCTCGGATTCGGTGAACCTGCCGCTCCCATCCCGGTTGTACTTGTACATTTTCATCCGGAGCACATCGACGATGGAATCGAAGGTGAGGCCCTCATTGGCGGGGAACTGGACGATGGTCACATCGTGCCCGAAGCGGGTCTTGGCGGTGGAGACGGCATGGTCGTACTCAGCATTTTCGTTGTCGAGCTTGTTGACGACGAGCAGGGTGGGAGTCTGATACTGCTTGGTATAGTTCCACACGATCTCCGTCCCGACCTCCGTCCCCTCGACGGCTTTCAGTAAGACGATCGCCGTGTCGGCAACGCTCAATGAGGAGATGACCTCACCGGTGAAGTCGGAATACCCCGGGGTGTCCAGGATGTTCAGTTTGCACGCCTGCCAGTCGCAGTGCAGCAGGGCGGCATTGATGGAGATCCGCCGCTCGATTTCGTCAGGATGATAGTCGGCGGCGGTGCTGCCTTCGTCGACCTTGCCGAAGCGGTTGGTTGCACCGCTCGTGAAGAGCATGGCTTCCGCTAACGTGGTCTTACCGGCCCCCCCGTGGCCGATGAACGTGATATTTCTGATTTTATCGACAGCATAGTCTTTCAGAGACGCGTTGCTCACGATATCTCCTCTTGATGAACTTTGACAGTAGTTACGAACTGAGAGGTTATCTCCGGATGAAGTTTACTCTTGCGGAGTCCGGAACCGACCAAAGCGAGCGGCGATGCTGGCTACGATGGCCCCGATGATCGAGGCGACCTGAAAGATGGGCTTTTCGAGCTGTTGCTGGACGCGTTCCTCGAAGAGCAGAACATTGTCCGTGATGCTCTTGAGCGAATTGAGCGAGCCCTTGACGATGTCCACCTGATCGTCGATTTTCCCGGCGGCTGATTTCAGGCTGTCGGTGATGTACGCGAGATTCTCCAGGACCGGCTTGGAGCGCTGGCTGAAATCCGATACCTGTTTCTTCAAGCTTGTCAACGCGATGACCAAATAGACGCACAGCGCCGAGATGCAGACAAGCGCCACCACTTCTGCGAGTGTCAGAACGGTTTCCACTTGGTTTTCCTCTCGTCAGTTAAACTGGTGTTTGGGGCTGGGTGCTCCGCGAGCCTCGAATCAAGGACGCTTGTTCTCCTCGCCGCCGATCTTGGTGCGAGCGTCGGAGACGATTCGTTCGGCTTCACCCATCAGGCTTCCCGCCTGCCTGCGGGCCTCGGAAATCAAAGTGTCGGATTTCTTCTTGGCCTCGTTGACGATCTCGCTCGCCTTCGAACGAGCCTTCTGGAGATATTCATCCCCTTTGTCCGCCAGCTCGGCTGATTTTTCCAGGATATCCTTGCGCAACTCTTTGCCGCTCTTGGGAGCGTACAACAACGCAAGCACTGCACCGACGATGCTGCCGGCGATGAACCCGACCATCAGCCCTTTTGCCATCCCGTCACCGTTATCGTTTGCCATAGGAACCTCCGTCCAAGTTTGTTGGGAGAAATCAAACGGTTCTGAACGTAAAGTAGACAAATACTGAGAAAGAAACAAGAAAATCAGCTTTTTGGCGCCAATCTCATCGACGCTATCATGACAAATACCCTGACCGAAGCAGTCCCTGGATCAGACGCGTGCCCCCGACATCACGATGCGGCGAAGAGTATATGCATGTGAGGTTCTACCTCATCAAAGCAAAAATGAAAAAACCTGTCGCGTCAACGGGCCCCTGCATGTTTTCACCCGATGGACACCGAAAACTCACCATCCAGCGAACCGAATCATTGAACGAGCCTTCCACCATTTTGCTGGGAACTTGATTGAAGTGTCCGGAAAGAAATGATGTCCGATTTTTCCTCTGTGGTGTGTGTCTGTATCCTTGTGTCTCACTGGAAGCACTTTGCGAGCAGCGTTTTAGCGAAGCTTCGCCTCGCCGAAGGTCCAAAGGATACCTTCGGAGGGTCCTTCGGACAAAGAGCGGAACTCGCTTCGCTCGCTAAGTCCAGTCAACGGGAAGCAGATCCCGACGAAAGACGCCCCGATGGAAACCGCCGGGGCAAGTCGGGATTCTCAATTTGACAATGGACTTAGCTTCGCTCTGCTCGCTAAGTCCAGTCAACGGGAAGCAGATCCCGACGAAAGACGCCCCGATGGAAACCGCCGGGGCAAGTCGGGATTCTCAATTTGACAATGGACTTAGCTTCGCTCTGCTCGCTAAGTCCAGTCAACGGGAAGCAGATCCCGACGAAAACCGTCGGGATTCTCAATTTGACAATGGACTTAGCTTCGCTCTGCTCGCTAAGTCCAGCCAGCCCGCTACGCAGTCTGGCGGGTCAAATTGGAAAAAAACTGCCCTGCCAACAGAGCTGAACAGGGCAGCGGAGCTTGCACTTCTCGGACATCTGATCTCGCAATAAACACTACGGGATTCACATTTTGACAGCAAACTGAGTCCCGCTCTCAAGGAATTCCACGGCTGATCTTCCATGGCAGCCGCAGGTGGGCAGGCGCTCACAGTCGGGATTCTAGGAGCGGAACTTCACTCCGTTCGCTAGATCCGATCAAAATGGAATCATCGGTTCTTCTTCTTATGACGCATCTTTCGCAGGCGTTTCTTGCGCTTGTGGGTTGCCATTTTGTGGCGTTTGCGCTTCTTACCACTCGGCATATGCGCCCTCCCTTTATTTGTTTTGAAGGATCTGTGGATTAGAGTGTTGCTCGAGAAACTGCTTCGCCTGACGACCGATATCGCTGTTGGGTGCGAGAGCAATTGTCTTCTTGAACCATTCGTTCGCTTCCTTGATCCGGCCGGCTCGAAGATTTACAATCCCGAGGTTGAAGTGACCCTGCAGATGGTTCGGGTCATACGTGAGGGCCGTCAGCATCTCCTTCTGGGCCTCATCCAGGTTCCCGATGTCGTAGTAACAAACTCCGAGGTCGACCCGGGCGTTTGCATTCTTCGGATTCTTCTTGAGATAGCGCTTGTAGTAGACGATCGCCTTGTCGGTAAATCGATTGTCGAACGCCAAGTTCGCGACGTGAAGCACCGTCTCCATGTCGTTGGGGTTCGCCTGCACCTGCTTCTCCAGCGCCTCCAGATCGGCAAGCGCCTGCATGTTGGCAGCCGGGGCGGGGGTGCTCTGTTGCGACGGAGCCTGCTCCTTGGACCCGGGGGAGTATTCGAGCACAATGATGCCGACGACGATAATGCCGGCGAAGATCCCGATCACCTTCCACGAGAACATCGGCGCCGCATGCTCCTGCGTGCGCGGGGCTCCCCGCCGTTCCTTCCTGGAAGACGGCCGGCGCTGCGCGGCAGCTTCCCTCTCCGCACCGGGAGCCTGGCCTGTCCCCAGTTTCGCCCCACAGGAGGAGCAGTATCCTGCATCAGACGGGTTCTCCATACCGCACTTCGGGCAGACCACGGTGTCACTTCCGGCGGCCGCCCCTTCTTGGCGAGGCTCAGCGTCCGCGGGCCAGTCGATCGGTTCACCACAGGTCGTGCAAAACCCATCACCCCACTGGATCTCGCTCTTGCACTTTGCACATGAATAGGCTGGTTTCATGCTTGTGGCTGGGGCGTTTTCTTCAGACTTTCATCGACGAGGTGTTTGAGGTCTTTGGAGACCTTGAAGATCGGAACGAAATGCTCCTCCACCTTCACCTGCTCGCCTGTCCGCGGATTGCGGGCCAGTCTCCCCTTCCGTTTCTTCACCTTGAAACTGCCGAAGCCTCGAATCTCAATTCCTTTTCCGGCTTTCATCGCGTCGATCACGGTCGAGATGAATCCATCGACCACCGCTTCGGTCTCGACCTTCGTGAGTCCCGTGGCCGCTGCAATCACATCAACGATATCGGCTTTTGTCATTGAGCCTCCATAAGATGTATGATGAATTCCTTGCTGGTCACTTCTCGAGTCCGAAATGCTTCATCACCGTAGCGTAGAATTCCTCCAGATCCCGCAGGTTGTGGGTCAGGATAGACTTCAGCACCGCCGGATCGATGGCCTCGTACTCATGAACCGCAATATTCCGAAAGCCCACCATGTTCTGCATCCTCGCTGCCAAGGAAGCAGCGATCACATTTGCCCCTTGCAGCAACCGGAAGTTTTCTTTGAGATCTTGGGGGACACCCAATCCCTCGGATGCTACGAGATGGGCAGCAAGGTCAATTGCAGCTTGGGCTGCACGCTGGAGGTTAAGAATGAAGATCTCTTGAACATCCAATGCCTCGAGCGATTTCGGATCAAGACGAGTCACGTCCTTGATCCTCTGCAGACACCGCTTGATGATGGCGACTTTTGCGAAGACGACATCTCGGTCGACCATGCGTGGCCCTCACTCGGGGAAGATGCGGCCGTTAAGGATTTGCTGCTCGATCGGCAGCCGGACTCTCTTGAGATCCGAATACATATTCACCGTGCGCACGAAAAACCGTTCGGTTAACCTCGCGTCCCGCTCAAGCAGCTTTCTCCCCTTCCGCAGCACCTGCATCGCGATGATCGGGGATGCGGTGTTCAAAACCACAATGTCGACATCTCGCCCAAGGGCAAGCGAAAACCGGTGCTTCAGATCGAAAATATCCAGGGGCCGTGGAACCGAATGCGAGAAAAAGAGCAATGCCAGGTCGACATCGCTCTCCCGGCCGAACGAAGGCGAGAGAAACGACCCGAAAACGTAACAGGTCGCTACCGCCGGTTCACCGGAGAGCGCCTCGGCCAACTTCGTCTCTATGTCCGCCTGTGGTTTCATCGCGCTGATTATCACGAGTCAGAAAATACTGTACGGGATCAGAAGCCTGTGAACTTGTACTGGATAATGGGTTGACGAAGAAGCTCGTCCTTCAATCCTGCCAGTCCCGAGACCGCATCCCCCATCAGCCGCTCGACCCACGTCCTCACTCTTTGCTCCTTGACCACCTTCGGCTTTCCGGTAATGTGGCCCAGTTTCGCCGCGATGTTGATAGCGTCCTCCATCGTCCCCAGTGTGTCGACAAAGCCATACTCCAGCGCCTGTCGGCCGGTGAAGATCCGACCGTCGGCGTACTGCAGGACGCGCTTCCGCTCCATCTTCCGTTCCTTGGCAACGACATCGACAAACTGATCGTACACATCCCCCAGCAGCTGGTCGAAGAACTTCTTCTCATCCTCGGTCGTCTTCCGGAAGGGGGAGCCTATGTCTTTGTACGTTCCGGTCTTGAAGGTAGAGGCGTCGATTCCAATCTTGCTCATCAATTCGTTGAAATGGAGGAATTGGAAGATCACGCCGATGCTGCCGGTGAGCGTTCCAGGATTTGCCACGATCTTGCTTGCTCCGCAGGCAACATAATATCCCCCGCTTGCTGCGACTGAGCCCATCGAGACAACGACAGGCTTACCGGAATCCCGGGTCTTCCTGACTTCTTCGTAGATCTCCTGGCTTGCAGAGACCCCGCCGCCCGGCGACTCGACGCGAAACAGAATCGCCTTGACAGCGCTGTTCTCCCGGTATTTCTTGAACTGTCTGATGATGTTTCGGTCGAAGGGTGGGACGATGACTTCATTCAGCTCCACGACAGCCACTCGCTGGCCGCTCGTGCCGGTCGATTCATCCTCCGGCGCGGCAAAAAAGAGTGACATGACAAAAAGGATGAACATCCCACCTGCCAGCAGAACGAACGCAACGATTGCCAATACCCACTTCGTTGTATTTGACATCGGGAGAGAGGAACTCCTTCCGGTCTTCAGAATGAGTGAAGAGACTAAGCCTGAGTCAGCCCAATCTCACAGGACTGCTAAGTTATTGAAATGCTTAGCATTATATCAAAACTGTGTTTCAAAGTCAAATAGGAACCTTGAGCAAAGTATGATATAAGGAATTGGGCGCAAAACGCCTAAGTTCCAGGAGCCGAGGATTTTTCTTCCGTAGCTGACGGTTGCCGCGAGCATCTGAATTCTGCCTCGGCAGGGCCGGGCCGACGAGAACACACGGCGACCGATTTCGGCTCTGGTTGAGTTCCTTTCTAAGAGAAATTGACGTACTCTTGTCGCAATCGAAGCGTATCTGAGTCAACCGGAGCGCTGGCACATGCCGGAGAGTCTGAACTTCTCAAAGAAACGTCGCGTCGCTCTCATTTGTTTCTCCGCGTCGCTCGGTGGGCTGGAACTGACGACCGTCCGGCTTGCGCGTGATCTCAAGACAAGGATGGCAGATTGTCTCCTGGTCGTGCCGCCAGGCACGCCGTTGGCCGACCAGGCAGTCAAGAACGGTCTTGAGGTGGAGTTCCTGGACCCAACGCTGAAGTATGGAGACCTTCTCGCTGCCATCCGGCTGGCCAGGATCCTCTCCTCTCACCGCATCGAGATCGCCATCCTGATGCAGTCGAAGGACATCAATGTCGCTGCTGCTGCAACGTGGGTGTATCCGCGTCTGAAGCTGGTCTACTATCAGCAAATGCAATCGGGAGTGAACAAACGCGATCTGCTTCACACGTGGATGTACTCCAAGCTCTCACTCTGGATTTCGCTGACGAAGCGAATGAAGCAAGAAGTCATTGAGCATACACGGGTACCCGAAGAGCTGATTACCGTCGTGCCTCTGGGAATGGATGCGCGTCTGTTTGATCCGAAGATCTACGACCGATCCGAGGCGAGGAAGAGGCACGGCTTTCCTGCGGGGCGACCGATCGTGGGCATGGCAAGCAGATTGGATCCCCAGAAGGGGCAGGAGGAGTTCCTGCGGTCGTTGCCGCTCGTCCTGAAGCGCCAGCGCGAAGTGTACTTCGTCATCGCCGGGGATGAGACCCGTGGTGAGGAGGGGTATAAGAAGCACCTTGTTGGTTTGAGCGAGGAGCTTGGCGTCAGTGAGTACGTCCGATTTCTTCCCTTCACCGAACATGTGCCGGAGTTCATGGCCGCGCTCGATCTCTTCGTCCTTCCATCCTACGGCGAGACGTATGGCCTCGTGCTCATCGAGGCGATGGCGATGGGAAAGCCCGTCGTTGCAACGAATGCGGGAGGCGTTCCGGAGATCGTAGAGGATGGTCGCGATGGCCTGCTGATTCCCCCGCGAAACGAGAGGGCTCTAGCGGAGGCCATCGTGCGGATCCTGGCAGACACTTCTCTGAGGCGCTCCTTCGCAGAGCATGCGCGCAAGAATGCCCTCGAGCGTTTCGATTCCGCTCGCTGTGTCGATCAGCTTGTGCGGACGTTGGATGCCCTCTAGGGTTCTCCAGCGAAGAGAACGCTTGGAATATTCTCCTGCACGGTCACCCTCTGCTGATGTTCATCGTGGCGTACGGTCCAAAAATCAATTTCACCCTCTCACGGTGAAATCGACTCTCCATCCGCTCAAGATGAACTTGACAGGAGCGGAGAAATGCCTCAGCTTCCGGGATTCCCAGCGGCGCGATCGCCCTGGCAGCACGATCGACACGCCGCCGGAGCGCAGAGAATAGTTTCGTCGACACGTCCTTGTTCCGAAGGTTCATGAGTATGCGGTGGAGCGTTCGAGGGCCCGGTCGGTGCCCGTCTCCGCGGAGGCAAAGCAAGCAGGAGGCAGCGGGGTTGATCCTTCCCCGCTCGAGGTCGCTCTCCATATCCTGAAGGTCGTCGATCGTCTGTCCCACGATTGCCATCTCATCGGCAAAACGAGCGACGCGAGGGAAATCTTCCTTTCTGTCCGCCTTCAAACAAACCGCGTATGACGCAATCTTCAAGATTGCGTCCTCCTTCGCAATCAAGCGCAGCGACCGAAGGCCCTGTAACCGCCCGCTGCGTTCATGTCGATCGATAGCATCGATGGTGCGCAACGTCCCGTCGAGGGAGGAATAGAAGAACTTCCAGAACGGAGAGGAGGTTTCAAAGTAGTGCGAGAAAACCTCGCACGCTTTTGCAAGAAATGCGTCTCCGGCATAGATCAGAGAAAGCCGGCGCGTCTGCGCGTCGAAGATGTCATCGTGAATCTTGATGCAAAGGAACAGACAGTACTGACCCCAAAGGATCTCCTCCACGAAGTGACGATCAAGGACGGGCGTTTGTCGTGATCGCTGCCAATTTCTTGCCAACCACTGAGGCAGCAGAAGCCAATACGGTTGCTCGCCTTCGAGTGCTTCCTGTCTTCCGCCGTGAGCCCGCGGGCGGTTCTGATCGGAGGCATAGAGCCGAAAATCCGTCGCCAGCTGAGGCTCCCACGACCGCATTGTGCCCTCAAGCCGCCGTCCGATCGAATCCATCGCTGATGATGTGAAGGTCGTTCTCATTTCCTCAACACTATGCGGTTCACACGATCGGAGCCTCAGCGCGCCGCGGAGCCCTGGGGTCCAGAACTTAAATGGCCCGGCGCTGCCAACGGCTCGCGAGGTTCACCGGCCTGGTCCCTTTGGAGGACGAAGTCCGCCTCCCTTCTTCAGCCCCCTAGGCTTTATTATGTCGCGCAGGAAAAGCTTGTCCCATGGGGGTGGCCATGGCATACCGAAGCCGGCCTGCACGGCAATGGATCGAAGGAGTCTTCGCTCCTTTGTGCTGCCCTTTCCGCCGATCAGATTCCGCAGAACTTCAAAATCGCTGGTGGAGAGTTCCAGATCATAGTCCTTGAGCGCTCCTCGGGCGCTCTTGGTGAGCGCATTGAGGAACTTCTTGTCCTTCGATGCCTTTCGTATGATCTCTTTCAGCGTGGCCTTCATAGACTCGTCCTTTCTTCGATTACTGTTGGGGGGGTCAGCGCCTCAACTCCGCAACACGTTGTCTGACTTCCGCTGCATCCGTGCTCGCGGAATCGTACGCGAGATACGTGAGATAGTGACGACGGGCCTCTCCTTTCTCCCCCTTTGCTTCGTAGACTCGTCCAAGCATGCGATGAGCGTTGAACAGGGTGGAATCGATCTGCAGCGTCCGCGTGAATTCCGCTTTCGCGGAATCGATCAGTCCGAGATCGTAGCAGATCGTGCCAAGATCGTAGTGGTAGCGAGCGTTGCGCGGCTTGAGAGCGGCAGCACGGCTGTAGTACCGGATCGCACTGCCCGGCAGGCCGTAATGGAGATGGATTTCTCCCAGCGATGCAAAGACTGCGTCAGGAGGACTATCGCGGCCGGTTCCCAACTTCCGGTACTGCTCGACATACTGCTGACAACCGGTGGAGTCGCCTCGAAGGAGCGCGAGCGCAGAGAGAACATTGTACGTCTCAGGGTAGACAGGCTTGACCGCAAGGGATCTCTCGAGCGTCTCAGACGCCTTCGCAAACTCCTTGAGCTCAGCATAGGAGATCCCGAGCAAGAAATAGGCTGGCTGGTAGCTCCACTTCATTTCCGTCGCTGGAAGAATTGCCTCAATGGCACCCGCGTAGTCACCCAGGAGATAGCGAATGCGGCCGAGGACATACAGGAGGATATTGTTTCTCTCGGAGTACTGCAGCGCTTGTTCGAGTGCTTGTGCCTGCGCTTTCAGATCCCTTGAAACGCATGCGCCTGCGAACGCAATGAGCGCCTGTTCGAACGGGCTCGCCAGCGGCTTCAATCTGAGGAGAGCTTGATATTCAAGGTCTGCGTCCTTGTACTGTCCATTCTCGGCAAGCCTGGATACGAGCCAGATGCGGGGAGAGATGAACGTGGAGTCCAGCCTGATGGCTTCCCGGAGGAATTGTTCTCCGCCCGGGCGCATAGTGTAGGAGAACTCACTCGCGCGAAGGAACGCCCTCATTGCTTCGTAGTTTTCCGTGCGAGACTTGAGCCACGGACGCAGATCTCTCTGCTTCTCAACGGACAGGGCGCTCTTCTGGATGAATCCCAAGATCCCTTCCGACATAACCGTTGCGACCCGGGCGAGGTCGGCAGCGCCGGACAGAGGCTCCATATGAGAGAACCTCACGATCCCCGAATCCGTCTCGGTCATCGTGCAATGAGCGATGTGACCCTTCCCGGTGTCTTCAACCATGCATTCGACGGCGAACGTGATTTGTGCGGCTTGCATGGCCTGATAGACACCGCCACTGCCTGCCGTGCTGAGGTCTGCGAAGGAGCTCCTGAGATATCCATTCAGGCTGGTCGGATCGACGACGGCGATCTCCTCCGCTCCGATCAGGCGATCCACCATCATTGCCTGCATCACCAACAGCCAATCGCTCGCTTCTTGCATGGACGTCAGATCCCGAAACGGAAGAAACCCGATGCTCCACTTTCTGGACTCTTGGGGAGGCGTCTCCGCAACGCGCGGGCGAAGAATCCACAGCAAGGACACGATCAAGACTGCCAGAACAGCGAAAATGGCAATTCGGGACGCGCGGAGACGAGCCCGAAAGCTCTTTGTCCATGGCAAGAGGCGCTCGGGCCGCTTGCCAAGCCTCAGGAGGACTTCATCCATTGATGCGGGACGTGCGTCGGCCTCCTTCTCAAGACATTGCTGACACAGTTGCCGGATGGACTGAGGGACATCTTCGCGGTGCGTGAGCACGCTGGAAGGTTCCTCGTTTGCGATCGAGTAGAGGATTGCTGCGACATGCTCCCCACGAAACGGGAGGTGCCCGGTGAGCATCTCGAAGAGCGTTACGCCGAACGACCAAATGTCGGTTCGGTGGCCAACTGATTCTCCCCGGATCTGCTCTGGAGACATATACGACACGGTGCCGATCGTTGAACCGGTTCTCGTCAGCTTCGTGCGATCCGCCAGTTTGGCCAATCCGAAATCGACAATCTTCGCCGTGCCGCTGCTCGTGACGAGGATATTGGCCGGCTTGACGTCGCGATGAATGATTCCGTGACGGTGAGCCTCTGCGAGACCCTGTGCGATCTGTGAAGCTTGATCGATCGCCTCCTCGACAGGCAGAGGACCCCGTTCGATCTTCTTCTTGAGCGTCTCACCTTCATAATAATCCATGACGATGAAGAGCTGGCCCTCATCGGTTTCGTCGATCTCGTGAACCGTGCAGATGTTATTGTGCTGAAGGGAAGAGGTAGCCTGCGCTTCGTGGACGAAGCGTTCCTTGGCCTCTGGATCCGTGGTTGACTCAGGTGGGAGAAACTTGAGAGCGACGAGGCGTCGTAGCTTGGTATCTTCGGCTTTGTAAACTACGCCCATCCCCCCGTCGCCGAGCTTCTCAAGGATCTTGTAGTGAGAGACTGTCGCCGCGGGCATTCCTGCTTTCTTTCGTAGACATCAGGACTCAAGGAGCCGTTCAGGACACAACGATAGGACCGGCCGCCGGAAACCGCACCTCAAAACTACTGTAGTTCAGAATCAAAGGCAAATGGTACGACAGCTGTTCGGGAGACTTGAAAGGGGGAGACCGAGGATGATTCTCAGATTGGGACCCAGGATCCAGAGCCATTGCGGGGACACGCAAATGGCGTCCCTCTGGCGTTCTGTCGATGAGGGGTGCCGCCCAACTTGATGTCCTCCGGAGCTCCTCGCATCACGACGATTCGCCGACGCGGGTGGGGGAGTGGAATATCCCTTCTGCGCTCCCCCCCGCCCGACCACATGCAGTCCGGCGGGCAGGCCGTCACTTGGTGACATCCCTTCCCCGTCCCGGCATGAAAGCAGGACGTCCCGCTCTTAGATTCCCCACCTGACCATCGTTGGCACGAATTGACGGGAGGCACTTGCGGGCGGGATTCGGAAAGCCAACAAAAACGCATCTGAGGAAGGGGAAACGAGGGCCGCGGGCGTCAGTCACAGTCTCAGTTCCGGCACATCCAGCCAACACCGTTCCTTCCAGCTCTTGAGAGCGAGCTCCGAAAATTGAATGCCCTTTGCCCCTTCCAAGAACGTCCACGGGAATGCCTCGTTGGAAACGACGTGCTTCAGGAACAATTCCCATTCTGCCTTGAATGCATTCTCATACCGACGGTCCGGAGAAAACTCCTCCCAATCACCCAGGAAACTGTGCGGGTTCTCGACGTCCGGATTCCAGACAAATCTCGGTGTCGTAGAGGCTCGCTGGGCGTAACAGCGCTGCAGACCGGCGATAGCGGAGCCCTCCGTTCCATCGACCTGGAGGGTGAGGAGATCGTCACGACGGACGCGAACCGCCCACGACGAATTGAATTGGCAGATGATCCCATTGCCGCAGCGCAACGTCGCATACGCCGCATCATCGGCGGTACAGCGGTATTCCTTCCCCACTTCATCGAGTCGAGCGGGAATGTGGGTCGCACCCAGGCAAGAAACGGCAGCCACGTCTCCGAAGAGGTTGTCGACGAGGTAACGCCAATGACAAAACATGTCGGAGATGATCCCCCCTCCATCCTCCTTGCGGTAATTCCACGACGGCCGCTGGCCGGGTTGGAGCCTCCCGTCAAAGACCCAGTAGCCGAACTCGCCGCGAACCGAGAGGATAGTCCCGAAGAAGTTTGAGTCGATGAGCTCCTTCAGTTTCAGCAATCCGGGCAGCCAGAGCTTGTCCTGAACCACCCCGTTTTTCACCCCCGCTTCGATCGCGCTTTTGGTGAGCGTCATGCTTTCCTGGAGCGTCGATGCGAGGGGCTTCTCGGAGTAGACGGCTTTCTTGGCATGGATGGCCTTCAGAACCGCTTTGGCCCGCAGGCTCGTCGCTTGTGAATCAAAGTAGATTTGATTGCGAGGGTCGGCGAGGCACGCGTCGAGATCTGTCGAGAACCTTGTAAGTCCGTGGTCCTCAGCGAGCCCCTTGAGCTTTGCGGCGTTCCTCCCCACCAGGATCGGATCCGGCATGATGATCTCACCCGATTTAGTCCGTACGCCCCCCTGCTTCCGAATCGCGAGGATGGATCGGACCAAATGCTGACTGGCACCCATGCGGCCCGTGACGCCGTTCATGATGATTCCGATGGTCTGCACTCCACTTTTTCCCATATTATCGGACTCCGATCGAAAGCTTCACTCGCACATCGTTCCTCTCATTTGGGTCCCTCGGTGAACTGAGGCCGGGCTCCCTCCGGCAAGGGCGGAGCTTCCACCCCGGCTTTCGGCAGCGTTCCCTCAAGCTCCTGGCGCCAGTGCGCCACGTCCCCTGCAGGTCCATAGCAGTAGATCATGTGCATCGGCTTCTTCCCGGTGTTTGTGAGTTGATGAAACACCTTCTTTGGGATGTAGACGGCTTGTCCTGCACTCATCCTCACTCTCTCCTCCCCCAGGCACATTTCGCCGGTCCCGTCCAGGACGAGATAGACCTCCTCTTGTTCCTGGTTATGCCATGGCACCTGACCGCCGTTCGGCTCGAGCGTGACGTATCCCATGCAGAACGCTTCGGCCTGGATCGGGGAGGCGCCGCCGACAAGATTCTGCGTTCTGCGCCGTGCCGGGTAGACCCGACCGGCGATCTTGTTGAGGTCAGCGACAATCATAGCGACAGTTCCGGGAAGTGGTTGAACGAGGAGGATCCAGGCACAGACAAGGAAGATCTTTGTTGCCTTCAGCATCTCAGCCGGCCGACGGTCTTCGATGCCTGTGTTGGAAGCTGAAGACAATTCTCGACGAACCGCAGGAGAATATAGCATGCTTTTGTCACAACCAAAAGGGAGGCCTGCCATTTGAGCTCTTGCGTTGGCCCCAAACCTTCGTGGTCCGCTCGCTTCCCGTGCCCTGACGCGAGCGTGCACAGGCGAAGCGAGGGGATGATTGTCGAAGCGGAGAGCGATTCGACGCAGCACGCTCAAGTCCGAGGAGTTGAATCATTGGTCTTGCAACGTTCTGCTTATTGCGGTACATTGTCGAGAGTGAAGGCATCAGAAATGTATCACAACCCCCGTCTCTGACCCAACGCCATGCACATCCCCGACGGCTTTCTTGACGCGAAGACGATCATCGCGACAGGCGCATTATCGACGGCCGGGCTGGGAACGGCTCTGCACCAGGTTGGGAAACGCCTTCAGTCGCGCAGGATACCGTTGATCGGGCTGACAGCGGCGTTCATCTTCGTCGCGCAGATGGTGAACTTCCCCGTCGCCAGCGGGACTTCGGGACACTTGCTGGGTGCAACGCTCGCGGCGGTCCTGCTGGGACCTAGCGCAGCGGTCATTGTGATGTCGTCCGTCCTCATCGTCCAATCGTTGATCTTCGCCGATGGCGGCATGCTTGCGCTGGGAGCGAACATGTTCAACATGGCCCTCGTTGCACCCCTCTGCAGCTATGGCATCTATCGGCTTCTGCGTCTGGTACTTCGGGACAAGCGGGGCCAGTTGGTCGCGGTTTCATTCGCTGCGTGGTGCGCCACCGTCGTCGCAGCGATCTTCTGCGCGGGCGAGCTTGCCTGGTCTGGCACCGTGGAGTGGGGGACGGTGTTCCCGGCGATGGCCGGAGTTCATATGCTCATCGGCTTGGGAGAAGCCGTCATTACCATGCTGGTGATGGCCGCGATCGCCGGCACCCGCCCCGAGCTTCTGAATGAATGCGATCGTCCGAAGATTCAAGAAGGACTCTCGCCGACCTTCATCTACGCGGCGATCCTCGTCATCGGCCTCGTGGTCCTGGTCGTGCCGCACGCGTCCTCGCTTCCGGACGGGCTGCAGAAGGTGGCCGCGGCGCTCGGTTTCGAACACAGGGCGCTCACAAGTCCGATCGTCCCGACGCCCCTCAAGCACTATCAATTGCCCGGCCTAGACTCGACCATAGGCGGGACGATGGCAGCGGGCCTGATCGGTGCGGGCGTTGTGTTTGGCCTCTCGTTTCTTCTCGCACGCGTGCTCCTTCGGCACCCAAAGGACGCGATCCGGCCGCAGTCATCAGTAGAGCAACGGTAATCCCCCCATGCGTCACGACTTCCTGGATCGCTTCAGCCGCCTAGAAAGCCCGATTCATCGTCTTCCCAGCGCTGTCAAGCTCGGGGGCTCCCTTTGCATTATCGCAGCGCTGATCACATCCCCCCTTTCCTACCCGTGGTTCTTCATGGTAGCCGGAGGATTGCTCATCCTCCTTACTGCCATCAGCAGGATTCCGTCGAAGTTCATCCTCAGAAGGCTTCTCCTGCTTGAGCCGTTCGTCCTCGGCATTGCCATCATGACTCTCCTTCAGCCCGGCGGATGCATCATTTTTCTGACCGTGGTGGTAAAGAGCACGCTCTGCCTGCTCACGATGATCCTCCTTTCGAATACAACGCCCTTTGCCGAGCTCCTGAACACTCTGAGGCGGATCGGATTCCCGAGACTCCTCGTGACCGTCCTCGCGCTCTTGTATCGCTACATCTTTGTCCTTATAGACGAAGCGGAGAGATTGAACCGGGCCCGGGAGAGCCGAACGTTCGGGGAGAGTCGACTACAGAAGTGGCACTCGCTCGCCTCACTCGTCGGGCAGTTGTTCGTCCGTTCGACGGAACGTGCCGAGCGCATCTTTGCAGCCATGCTGGCTCGGGGGTGGAAATGAATCAGGCAATCCAGGTGAGGAATCTGCAGTTTCGCTATCCGGATGGGAAGGAGGCTTTGCGAGGGGTCAGCTTCACGATCGAGCAGGGGGAGTGTGTTGGTCTGGTTGGTCCCAACGGATCCGGCAAGTCGACCCTTCTCCTCCATCTCAACGGCATTCTCCCTGAGTCATTCGACAAGGAGGCGAACGTCATCGTCTATGGGAGGCCGCTCAATCGGGAGACGGCAGCAGAGATACGGCGCGACGTCGGCCTGCTGTTTCAGGACGCTGACGATCAACTCTTCTGCCCGACCGTCTCTGAGGATGTGGCGTTCGGGCCCCGCCAGTTCGGGATCCAAGGAGAAAAGCTGCACGATGTTGTGGTTCAGGCTCTCGGTCTCGTCGGCCTCTCGGGATTTGAGGAGCGCTCCCCCCATCACCTGAGCGGCGGGGAGAAACGCCGGGTTTGTCTTGCCGGGGTCCTTGCATGCGAGCCGCGCGTGCTCGCCCTCGACGAGCCGACAAGCGATCTCGACCCCCGCGGCAAACGAAATCTGACGGGGATCCTCCGCTCACTTCCCGCCACAAAGATCATCGCAACACATGATCTCGAGCTTGTCGTTCAACTCTGTCCCCGCACCATCGTGCTGGATCAAGGGGTCATCGTTGCCGACGGGCCAACGCACCAACTCCTGGCCGATGAGGATCTCATGCTCTCACACGGTCTCGAGAAGCCCCACATCCTCCGTCACCTTCACCCGCACTGATTCAGGGGGACTTGTTTCTCGCGGTGAGCCTCATAAGTACTCTGGTGGGAAGAATCTGCAGCGATGAGGCGTTCGTAGACCACCCGGTCTGGCCAGGCCTGAAAGACGTTGGCTATCTCGATGTACTTCGCGTCAAAAACGTCCTCACGAGGATGCCGATCGGTTTCTTTTCCTGACGTACTCTTGCCGATGGACTCCACGGCCAGGAGCATGTTCTCCAATCCCTTCTGCTGATCTGTGCCGAGCAGGTCAAGGCCGTCGGAAGAATACGATGTAAATGCTGACCGGAACTGCTGATACGGCGCGTTGATAAGCTCGTTGACGAGGCGACAGCGACTGTAGACCCCGTCTGGGGACTGCCAATCATCTGCAAAGGAGGTCGTCAACGCCTGGGCGCAGAGGTCGGATGCTTTCCGGAAATCGTTTGACCCCGACCGCTCGCTGTACGTCTCCGCATCCATTCCGATGATGAGATGGGCGTAGAAATCGAGGACGTCCATCAGAGGATCGAACACGCTTTCGTCCTTGATCATCGGCTGGCCGGGTACATAGTGGAAATTCCACTTCTGGTCGACGAGCCGCAGCACCTGCGTCTCCCGGCCGGACTCATCGCTTCCAACGTAGATGGGCCGCTCGCTTCCGACAACAACTCTTGCGGAATACCGGCCGTTGCCGGCAGCGGAAAGGAAGTAGATCGTCAGGCTGCAATCGATCTTTTCTCCCCCAAATTCCTCGTTCGTCCAACTGTTGCCGTTCAGATACTGCTTGGCGTCCGACCCAGAGTTCGCGACGTAGACTTGCTGATCGGACTGGAGATTGTCCGTGTTGACCGTGACGACACAGTTCAGCTCTTGTGCAATCCCGGTGGAGACAGAGAGGAGCGTCAGTAAAGGAAGTAAGATGATTGTTCGAGACATAGCGCCCCGGAGGGTGGGTGCTGTGGCGCCAGTATAGTCACATCATCGGCGAACCACAAAGAGGCGTTGTGCGTTCATCGGCCCTGAAAGACGACTGCTCTCACGCGCAACGGTGGGCGATCGCCGACAACAAGAAGCCCTGAAGGAGGTTGCGCCTTCAGGGCTTTCATTGACAACAGACGGGTCTCTGGTCGCGACCTACGTCCTGGTGTGCCAGGAACCGCTCGGCATCGATCGCCGCCATGCAGCCGGTTCCAGCTGCGCTCACGGCCTGCCGATACGTTGGATCAGCGACGTCCCCGGCCGCGAAGATGCCGGGTATGTTCGTCGCGGTGCTGTGGGATTTCGTAGTCAAGTAGCCGACAGCATCCATGTCGAGCTGGCCCTCGAAAAGCTTTGTGTTCGGCTGATGCCCGATTGCGAGGAAGAGGCCGTCGCATTTGAACTCGCTGACCGCTCCCGTCTTCACGTTCTTCAACTTCAGCCCCGTAATCGATTTCCTTCCCCCCTCATTCTTTCCCAGCACCTCTTCAACGACGGAATCCCAAACGAATTCGATCTTCGGGTTCTTGAACGCGCGCTCCTGCATGACCTTCGAAGCCCGGAGCTCATGACGACGGTGGATGACCGAGACTTTGGACGCAAACTTCGTCAGGAACGTCGCCTCCTCCATGGCCGTGTCGCCGCCTCCAACCACTGCCACGTGCATGTTCTTGAAGAAGAACCCGTCGCACGTCGCGCAGGCCGACACGCCGTGTCCCATATACTCCGTTTCGGAGGGAAGCTTCAGCAGTTTTGCGGACGCCCCCGTCGAAATGATAACGCTCTCTCCGTAGTGGGTCGTGTTTTCGGCCACGACCCTGAACGGCCGCTTGGAGAAATCCACCTCCGTGACCTCCTGGTAGATTGATTGCGCCCCGAACTTCTGGGCTTGCTCCCGGAAGAGGTCCATCAACTCCGGGCCCATGACCCCTTTTGGGAAGCCAGGGTAGTTCTCGACCTCGGTCGTGATCGTAAGCTGGCCGCCGGGCTGCATCCCCTCAAAGACGATGGGATTCAGGTTTGCGCGTGCCGTGTAGAGTGCTGCCGTCAGCCCCGCGGGACCTGAACCGACGATGATGACCTTGTGATGGTTGTTGTCCGGCATGGTTCAGTCGGTAAGGAAGTAATAATTAGTCAAGTAGTAGATGAGAAGTGAAGAGTGAGCAGCAAGTAGTGAATCCGGAGGCAGATGACGGAATTCAGGAGACAAGATTCAGAAGCCAAGAACCAGAATGTGAAACTAGTGCAATTGGCAACAAAAATCTTGTGTTCTTTAGACCTCACCCTAGCCCTCTCCTAAGAGGAGAGGGAACTTTGCCTACCTGGTTTCAGGATCACACAGGTTCCTCGCGCGCGCCTCTCCCCCGCCGGTTCTATCTCCAAAATCGAATTCCAATTCACCACAGTGCACAAGATTACTCTCTTGAATCGGCACTATCGCTGTCGTCCTTCCAGAACCGCGCGGATGTTCCTCTTCATCCCTTGAATCTTCGTCCGCTTCACCGGGCTGCGGCGGAACCGTCGGGAGAATTCTCCGCCGGTCATCCGGTCGAGCTCTTCGAGCCTTGGTGCGATGTTCGCTTCCCTCGGGAGGAAGGCCTGCTCCCTCGTCTGCTGCTGAAAGTTGTTCCACGGGCAGACGTCCTGGCAAATGTCACATCCGTACACCCAGTTCTCGAACTTCGGCTTCAGCTCACCGGGTATCTCGCCTTTGTGCTCGATGGTCAGATACGAGATACACTTGTTCGAATCGAGAAGGTAGGGCTCGACGATGGCCCCCGTCGGGCAGGCGTCAATGCACGCCCGGCATGTGCCACAGAAGTCCGCGATCGGCTCATCGTACGCAAGCTCGACATCGAGGATGATCTCCCCGAGGAACACCCAGGAGCCGTACTCTTTCGTGATGACGTTCGTATGCTTCCCCAGCCAGCCGATCCCGCTCTTGACGGCCCAGGCTTTGTCCATGACAGGGCCCGTATCGACGTAGATCCTCGCTTCGACATCGGGATTTTCTGATTTGATGCAGTCAAGGAGCTTTTGGATTCGCGGGGTCATGATGAGATGATAATCGTCCCCCCAGGCATATCGGGAAATTTTGCCCGCTTCCGGGTCAACGCTATGCCGCACATCCGCATAGTAGTTTATCGCAACGGAGACCACGGATTTCGCGCCCGGCACGATCTCCCGCGGATCGACTCGCCTCTCGGGGTTTCGCTTCATCCACTCCATTGTGCCGTTGTATCCTCGAGCGAGCCACTCCCGCAGCCTCGCCCCTTCCTCCGTCAACGCATCGGCTCGGGCGATTCCCACCTTCGCAAATCCCAGTTCCGCAGCCTTGGCTTTGATCGTTCGTGTCAGCGCCCGCCCGGTTTCCACGGTCAGCCCCACTCGGGTTCCTTCGACGGCTTCTCGACCCACACATCGTTTCCGAGGACCTTCATTTCATAGCATCTCAGTTTCCCGTCTCCTACGGTCGCCCGGCCCGTCCGCACATCAAACGTCCATCCGTGCATCGGACACGTGATCTCGTGCCCCTTCAAGATCCCGACGTGCAGCCCCGAAAAAAGCTGATGCGGACAGAGGTTCCGCACGGCGTAGATCTTGCCGTCGACGGCAAAGAAGACCATTTCCTCGCCTTCGACCTCAACTTGTTTGATCCGGCGTGCAAAGCATTCGTGCGCATCCGCGACGCGGACGAAACCCTCTAGGTCCGATGCGTGCGTTGAGTCGTTCACGTTATCTTCAATCGTTGGTCGACCGCGAAGCCTTTCTCCGTGGGCTTCAGGGTCATCGCTTCGATGGTGGGATCATGCTCGAGAAAAAGAATCCATCGCTCCTGGTACGCCCTCGTCAGGATCTTCTTCTTCTCCTCGATCGTAACCAGGGGCCTGACGTCATACGCCATCACGTACGGCCACGGGACGTGCGAGACTGTCGGGATCAAGTCGCAGCAGAAGAGCATCGTGGTCTTCCCGTCGGAAATCTTCGGCAGCTGCTGCGCGTTCGTATGCCCGTTGCAGACGAGGAGCTCGATGCCGGGAAAGATCTCGAACTCGCCTTCCACCAACTCCAACACGCCGCGATCCATCAGGGGATCGTAGTCGTCGCGCATGAAACTCCCCCGATCCTTGTCGGTCGGGCACTGTGAGAGCTCCCAGTGCTCTCTCTGCACATAGTACTTCGCGTTCGGAAAGGTCGGCACGGGTTTGCCCCCCACGATGGTTGTCGACCCGCCAGCGTGGTCAAAGTGGAGGTGTGTCAGGATGACGTCCGTGATGTCTGCCGGCGCCACCCCCCGCTTTTTCAGCGACGAGAGAAGGTCGCCTGACGATGTATCCAGTTTGTAGATGTCCCGCAGCTTGTCATTCCACTTCGTGCCGTTGCCATCGTCGACAAGGATGGTGCGGCCATTACCCTGCACGAGCCAGCAACGGGCAGCGAGCTCGATCCTCTGGCGCTCGTCGGGTGGATTGGACTTGCTCCAGAAGACCCAGGGGACGATCCCGAACATCGCGCCTCCGTCGAGTGCGAAGTGGCCCGTTTCCAGAGAATAGATATCGTACGTGCCGATTTTCATGGGTCAATGTCTGATCTGCTGGCCGTCCAAATAGAAACAGGAAGGCCGGGTCTCGAATTCCATCAACACGTTCGTGTATGACGGATCGGACACCGACCTCGTTAGTTTACGATAAGATCAGGCTACTTCCGGAACCGCGACGTCGCCGGGCTGAGCTCTGCGAATGTCTTCTCGGGGTGCAGCTTCTTCGCCCGCTCGTATAGTACCTCCTCCGTCTCGGGGTAGTTTGGATCCGGAACGCAGCAATCCACCGGGCACACAGCTGCACATTGTTCTTTCTCGAAGTGTCCTACGCATTCCGTGCACTTCTCCGGTACGATGTAGTAGAGGTCGTTGGAGATCGCATCGTGCATGGTTCCATTCAGCTCCCACTGCACACCGCCCGCGTAGATAGCCGTGTTCGGGCACTCAGGTTCACACGCACCACAGTTGATGCACTCCTCGGTTATAAATGTCGCCATTCAAATTGCTCCTTAGTTAAAGGTTTGGAACTCCTCAATTTTGAAGGAAAATCGACATCCAGTCAAGATCGCTGATGTCTGCCTGTCTGCAACAGAAATGCCAGACCCGGTGGGTAGTCAATTGACCGAATAACTCGAACGAGTATAGTAAACGGAGCCGAAAAACACAAGCATTTTTCGCAATATCTTCAGAGATTTCTCAATCTCAATAACAGCGCCGAGGTGTTTTTTCACAGATCTGGGAAGCTTCACGCGCCATGGGGCAGGCGACGGGCCGAAGAGAGCAGCAAGGTAAGCATGCAATACCTGGCTGGTTTCTCCTCCCGCGGTGCTCATCGTGAAAAGCTACGACCCTGCCGGCAATCCACGAAGAGACGAAGAAGAACATCTGGGTCCTGTAACCTTTCATAGCGTTTTGTGGCTTGATGTCTATGCCAATACTGTTCGACGCAATCTCTAGTCCTGATGGAAGACCTCCTCCATCGAAGCCCACCATTCGCCTTCGTTGCGACTGGAAAGCGGACGCTGGCACGGGTCGGTCAGCTTCCACCACCGCTGCGTGTCGGGATCGGCAGCCATCTTGGCCATGTCGGCTTTGAAATCCTTCCCCACGTACTCAAAATAGCTGAAGAGGTAGTGAGAGCCGTCATCGAGCTTCCGAAGGAAGATCGAATAGTTGCGGATGTTGCATCCACTGATCATGCGAGCCACACCGGGCCACACGGCGGCGTGGAGCCTCTTGTACTCGTCCAGCTTTTCATCCCGCAGTATGATGACGCTCCCGTAACGACGGACGCGTTGACCTGCATTCTCATTCATTTGTTCTCTCGTCTCTCTTGGGACCCGGGTGGGGACTTGTAGAGACCGAACGAAGCAAGCGTCGGACTTGTCCGCGCCGCGTCGATGACAAGACGCACCTCCTTTGCCGTCACGGCTGGAAACCGGAGAAGCCGCTTGTAGCCGATCGTCGTTCCCTTTGTGAATTCCTTCCACGCCTTGCCATCCCAGGCCTCGAGCCGGAAAGCCTCCACCCGCTGGCCAGCTCTGATATTCTCCTGCAGCATCGCCCGGTCAAAGGTCCGGTTCTTCGGAAGGGCAAGCTCCAGGACCGCCGAGCTCACCCCGTCGTCGGTGGTCCAGTACGTCGCGCTGTTTCGGTCAATGACGAGCGCGGCCTCGTGCCCTGCCTTCTCGTTCGAAGCCTTGGCCTTTGCGCCTTCGGCGAGATTCGTCCTGAAAGTCCGGTCGAGGATCGTGCGCATCCCCATCAGGCTCTTGATATCGGCATCGCTGATCCGACCACGTTTGTCGGGCGGGATATTGAGAAGGAGAACGGAATTCCTTCCGACGGAGCTGTAGTAGATGTCGACCAGCTTCCCGGGGGATTTCACCTGGCCGTCTTGGCTCTGGTGATAGAACCACCCCGGCCGGATGGAGACGTCGGTTTCGGCAGGATACCAGACGAGCACCGCTGCGTTCCTGATCTTCTCCCTGCTTCCCAGGTCTTCGTCCGTCAGATCCCTCGGCGCAAACGCAGCATCGACCGAATTCTGTTGAGAAGCCGCGGCAATCGCATCCGGATTCTGCAGGATGTTGGGAACCACGCTCCACTCGGTTTCTCTGCCGTAACCCGATTCAGTGCCCACCCATCGGACATCAGGCCCCATGATCGCGATGACAGCCTGCGGCTGCAGCTCCCGGATCACCCTGTAGTATGATTCCCAGTCGTACACCTGCTTCTTTCCGTTGGGACCCTCGCCGCAAGCCCCGTCGAACCAGACCTCCGCGATCCCGCCGTAGCTCGTGAGAAGCTCCCGGAGCTGGTTCCGGAAATGCTCGTTGTAGACCGGTGAATCGCCGTACGTCCGCTCGTGACGGTCCCAGGGCGAGAGATACACGCCGAACTTGATGCCGAAATCTCGACATGCTTGTGCGACATCTTTCACGACATCCCCCTTGCCGTACCGCCACGGACTGTTCTTCACGCTATGCTCGGTGTACTTAGAGGGCCAAAGACAGAAACCGTCGTGGTGCTTGGCAGTAAGGATCAGCATCTTCATGCCCGCAGCCTTTATGACCCTGACCCACTGCCGGGCATCGAAATGCGTGGGGCTGAATAATGACGGGCTCTCCTTCCCTTCCCCCCATTCTCTGTCCGTGAACGTGTTCATCCCGAAGTGCGCGAAGGCGATGAACTCCTTCTCCTGCCAAGCCAGCTGCCTCGGGGAGGGGACGACGTTGGCCGCCTGGCGGACGATTTCCTCGAGCAGTTCGCCGGACTTGATAAGTGCGTAGTTCTTTCCTTCCTGGCCGCGGGCGCATGAAATAAGGAGCACGAGGCTGGCCAGCATCAGGAACGGAGACCTTGACACATTAGGCTTGTTCATTTCGACATCCTCTTGGAGTTAGCACCCTACTCGACGATGATTTCGTCCGCAAAGATATAGGAATCATTCCCTGCCGCGTGATGCCAGGCGGGCAGCTTGCCAGGGTTCTTCGCGATGACCTGCACGCAACGAGCCATGAAGTCGGAGAAATTTGAAGTGAAATCATGGACGATCGTCCGTTCCTCCCGCGGATCGATGGTGTTCAGGATCTCCTTGGCGAGCGTGAACTTCACGCCGTCATCGGAAGTCCAGATCTGCACCTGCGCCGGCATCAGGATCCACGAGCAGCTATTCTGCAGAAACCCGACCGTGACGCGGTTGATCTCCGTCGGCTTCTGCAGATCAAGCACGATGTCCAGATCCTGCCCCTGGTAGCCCTGCCATCGGCCGTCTGCGAAGTCCTCCGATCCTCTCAGCCCGTCGACGAGCCCCATCTCTCCACCCGCGGCGTAGGCCGGGCGGTAGCGACTGTACTGAGAGTTCAGCTTGAGGAGCTTCCCGACCGCTGAGCTGGCTCCGAACTGCCCTATCGCTGCCGATCTGTCCGATGAAGGCGAATTTTCCCTTAGTCATCCTCACGATTTGTGGACGGAGTTTCATCTCCCTCTGTATCTCATCAATGAGTTCAGATGCTGAGAATCGGTCGTCGGCATCTTGCGCGCTTCCCAAGATGATCTTGACATCAGAGGAAAAGAGAAACCTGCCTTCTCCTCTTGAGATTTGCCGGGGGGTGGGAATCAGGCAAAGCTCGGCTCGGACAGAATCAGGCTTGAGCCCTTGAGGGCCAGGCAGAGCAGAAAGTGAAAAGAGTGGGAAAAGGAGGATGAAGAGACACGCCGAGAAAGATGTTTGAGAAACTCTCATATGTAGGACTCCAAATGGAGATCAGGACCACATGACTCGTATCGTTTGGATGTCCGTCAGAATCCCGTTCAATGTGGCAGCACCAATTTCAGGCACTCAAGCCAGAACTCCTTGTAGTGCCGCCAGAAGACGAAATTGCAGCCCCAGTGAGGTGCAGGGTCGGACATGTAGGCCAGGACCTTGCCTTTGCCGGCCTTTCCGTGCGCGAGGAGGGGGTCTCCAGTTTCTTTCACGGAGAGAAGGAGATCGAATCCTTTGCGCGCGGTTGTCCTGTTGTACCCCAGAATAGGCGGAAAGGTGGCGAAGTCGATACCGGCCATCTTCTTCTTTCCCTTCGCGGGCAAATGCGCGGTGAACCCTTCCGTGCTCTCGATCAGATCCTCAAGGTCGAGGCACCGAACCGGCAACACCTCCCTCAGGCCCGTTCTGTTCCAGCCCCCTTTACCCGTCTCGCCGGTGAAGGAAAGCCATCCGCCGAGGAACATCGCTCCCTTCCCCTTCTTGATCGCCTCGACCGTCAGCCGCACCCTGTCGGGGAACACCAACACCTTCGTCCCAAACTTCTCCCGATCGAAGAAGCTTGGGGCCAGTTGGAAGCTCTTCGCCTCGACGTCGCTGAAGACAAGCACGTCATACTCGTCGAGGATGGCTTCGTACTGGCCGGGGGCCAGCTTGTAGAAGTCCCACGCCGGAACCGACTTGACCTGATGCTCCCCGGAGGATTCCAGCGCCTCCTTGAGCCAGGTCCCGTAGTTGTACACTTCTAAACCTTTGAACTCGTAGTTGAACGGCGTTTCAGCGAAGACAGGGCCGCACATGACGGCCCAGTCGCCTATGTAGTAGACCTTTGCCATGAGGACCTCTTGTTCCTGTGGGATGTTGTGGAGTTCAAGCCAGGTCCTGCGATCACAAGAAAGCAATCAGCAGACCGAGGGGGGAGACGTGCCATAAGGCGCTCCTAAGATAAGAAACTCTTACAAATACTGTTAGCCCCCTCCAGGGTTTGGAAGATAGGTGAAGGAAAAGATGAATTTTTTGACATTCTTGCCAGGGGCAAAAGGGCTCAGAGAAGGCGGGCTGCGACAGGAGCATCAATGAGCCAAGCTTGGGAAATCGGGGGGAAGCGCCATCCCTGGCTAGGTCACAAGCTCCGCAAGTCATTGAAGTTCAACTCGTTCCGAGCGTTGGCTGAGAAGAGAAGAAACAGGAGAAATACCGTGCACTTCGGCGTCTGTCCGACAACCTTGCCGGTCCTCGACTCATCATGTCAAAGAGTCACGCGCATGACACGACTTCGTCGAATTTGGAAGGATTTTTTCGGCTGCTTATATTGTTGATGACGATGTAGTTTTTCTCGAGAGGAGAACGCGAACAATGTTTGAGAACATCGGTATACCAGAGCTGCTGCTCATCATCCTTTTCATTCTGATTTTCTTCGGAGCGAAGAAGATCCCCGAGATTGCAAAGGGCTTGGGTCAAGGTGTAAGTGAATTCCGCAAAGCGATGAGAGATGTCCAGAATACCGCCCAGGGCGAAATCAAGCAGGTGAAGAAGGAAATAGATTCCGCCACCCAGATCCCGTCCGACACCGAGAAATCTTCCACGCCCAAGGGGTAGCCGTTCGAGAACCGGCCTTTGGAGACCCCTCCTCAGCTCAGAGCAGAGTTTTGTGCAGGCCTTCGTGACGAGTCATTTCTGAAGGAAGGGACAGTCCCGCCGGCGTGAACGTCAGTTGCATGCCCCCGGATACCAGTACCCTTTGCCGCCAGCCCGCTTCGCTTCCATTCTGCAAACAATTGATACCTCAGGGCGTTGGAGCCTTCCCATTCCAGCGCCTCTTCACATTCGCGCCTCGTGAACTAATCTTCCCGTCGGCGTGTTCTCCCAAATAGAGAGTTGGTACATATAATATCAATGTGATGAGGAGGAGTACGTGAGCTATCAACTTGCAGGGAGCGCACCATCGTCCGAGACCGCCCTTGCCAGGCAAGGCGAAATCTACTTTTGTCACGAGGGAAATACCGCGGAGCGGGTGTCGCGGAAGGACATCAGCGCGGAGAAGAAAGAGGCCATCCGCAAGCTCCACGTTCTCGACAAGCGTTGGAATGCGGTCATCGTGCTGCATTACGGCATCTGGCTCGCGGCAGGTTGGCTGGCGGTGCAAAGCCATCTGCTGATCGTCGACCTTCTCTGCTACTTCCTGGACGGGTTCTCGCTCAGCACGCTCTCTGTCCTCGGACACGAATCCTCGCACAACCTGCTCACCCGCAACCCGAAGATCGACCGGTGGCTTGAGTTCCTGTCCGGGCTTCCGATTCTGTTCTCCGCAGCCGGCTATAGGATCGTGCATCCCTTGCACCACAAGTATCTGCATACGGAACAGGACCCGGATGACATCGAAAACGTCAGTAAGAATCCATTGCTGCTGCGCATCGTCTACATCTTCGTTTTCACCTTTGGCGTCTATCTCTACCTCATCACGGTTCCGCTGAATGCCATCAAGAAGGGAACACGAGCGCAGCGGATCGGCGTTATTGTGGAATGGATAACCATGGCCGCCCTTGCGATCGCGGCCTGGTGGCTTCTGCCTGCGAGGGTGATGCTCAAGGCGTGGTTGTTTCCTCTCATTGTGGCGGGGCAGGTGGCCAGCCTCCGCGGCATCGCGGAGCACGGGATGACCACCGGAGGAAACGAGTTTACCGACACCCGAACCGTAACGACACATCCGGTCGTTTCATTTATGATGTGCAACATCAACTACCACCTCGAACACCATCTCTATCCCGGGGTGCCGTGGTATAATCTGCCGAAGCTCCACCGGCTGCTGGCGGATGACTACCGGCGGGCCGGGTCGTCGGTCTATTCGTCGTACGTTATGTTCCTGTGGGACGTTGCGAAAGCGTTGAAGGGCGGCGTGGTGGCCGGATCGCGGGTGATCCCGAGCCATCTGCGGGAGGAGATTTGTCTGTAGAATCGGTTGGAAGAGGCGAGAGGAAGAAAAGGCCCGCCTGACCGGACGGGCAGGCACGACCTTCGAGAGGGGTCGTGCCTTTTGCTTTTGTTACTGAGGGTCCGTCGGGCGACGTCATTCGCAGGACAGCTAACCAAAGCTTTCGTCACGGTAGGAACGGGACCAAGAAGGCGGCGCAATCCTCGACCTGAAGTCTCTCCTACTTTAGAAGGAGCATCTTCTTCCGCACCACTTGCCGGTTGCCCTGCTTGTCCGTAGCGACCACCTGGTAAACATACATCCCGCTCGAGAGCCGGGTGGCGTCGAATCTTTTCTGGTAGTATCCGGCAGCTTCAGTCTCATCAACGACTGTGGCTACCTCTCGACCAAGGAGATCGAACACCTTGAGATGGACGCGGCTGTCGGTTGGGAGCTGATAGCTGATCGTGGTCGACGGATTGAAGGGATTGGGATAATTTTGTACAAGCAAATACTGAGATGATATCTCTTGTTCTGTTGTTGTGCGAGCTGTAGATTGTTCAGCTTGTACTTTTGCAAATAGATTGTTTGATGTGCTATTTCTGCCATTAATTCCAAAACGTATCTTGAATACATCAGCAGTCGGTGTTTTCTCAACAGCCATTAATACTATGTCTAGATCACCATCATTATCTATATCTGCTAAAGCAACTCCAGCGCCTCCTAAGGGATAGCTTACATCGAAGGGGATTTGAATAAACGGTCGCCACCATGGCTCTGTCTGTCCGGCATTATCAATCTCATAGATGATAAACCGAGCGGTGTTCGTTGTACTTTCAATTCCCAGAAAGACAATTTCATTCACTCCATCATTATCAATATCGCCAATATCAATTCCTCCGCCGGTTGTTTCCCATCCAATTGCCCCTCCCTGATCAGAACCTGGGAAATTTGGATAGGAATATTCACCAAATGAGATTGAACCTTCGCCCGATCTCGTAAGATCCCACGCAATTGTGTAACGGAATACGTTGGCAGCGCTGGGATTGTTGTCAATCTGCATGAAAAAGAGCTCTGGTTTCCCATTCTTATTAATGTCACGGACGGCAATACCTCCACCTGTTATTTCCGAAGATGGACATTGAAAAATCCCGTAACCTCTTTCCGGAAAATTCTTGCGAGAAAGATCCGTCAACCATATGGTTTGGCTAGATAGTTCTCGCAGATTCCATCCTAATTTGAATCTGAACTCATCAAGTCCATTTGTCACTTTGTTGATTCCCATAAAGAATAATTCCATGTTGTCATTCCCGTCTATATCATACGCTGCTATACCTCCTCCTGATGTTTCCCAAGAAATTGCATTCATTTCACCACGTCCGAGTCCTGGAAAATTCCGCCATGAGTTGTCGTTGAAAGATACTGTACCATTTGCATTTGTTTCGATATCCCACCCGATTTTAAACCGAAAGTTATTAGGTCCAGCGGGTCCGTCATCCATGGTCATGACAGCGAAATCCTTTTTGCCGTTATTATTGAAATCTGCTACAGCGATGCCACCACCACTGGTTTCCCAAGCTACACCATCCATGGAATAGGTTGGCGACCACGCGAAGACATCTATCTTGTAAACCTTTGTATCATACCCAAGGAACACATCATTGAAACTACAAGAATGAAGAGAGGAGCCATTGTTGAAGTTCTTCTGTGAAGCTGTTCCATTAACATTAAGTTCTTCGATTTGATAAACCGACTCATTTGTTCCTATAATATTGTCTAGTACAAAATCAGTTTGGATAGTGGAACTAAAATCATTTGCAACCAGCAGATAGTACGAGCCATCATATTTCCGAGCAATATAATTGAACATCTTGAAGTTATCATTGTCAGGGTCGATCATACCGGTACAGTAGGAGTATTTCTTCCAAACGTAATCATTAGGAGAGAGTGTTTGGCCATCCTTTTTGAAATTGGCAAGTGAAACCAGGCTATCTAATATTGTGTCGCTCATTACAACTTTATCAATATTGTTATTTCTAATGAAGCGTATTACAGAATTCACTTTGCTTTGAGATGAGGATGTGCCTAGATTCCAATACGCATAGACAATGCCTCTTGCTCCTTGAATTATCGGAGAAATTGTCTCGTACTTCACATCATGGTCAGTCATTGCACGCTGGTCGCTACTTGGATCCGGATATGAGTCCTCACCCTGTGCCCAAAGAATGAATCCCAATTTATTGAGAGCCTTTGTTTGAGCTACACCACGCCGCGATACTAAACGAGCGACATCATTGAAATCACTGCATCCGCGTGGAATCGCATTTAGAGCACTATCGTGTCCAGTACCAAAGACGTAGGAATCCCATGCAAGTGCATCGTAAGAGGTTGAATAGAAGGGTTGAGGATTAGGGGGATCAGGGGGATTGCTGGCATTCTGGTAGTCTTGAAAGAATTTAGGATCACCAAGTATCGGTATAAGCGGATGTGTCTTGTCAATTGATCTAATAGCATTAGCAATAGTTTGTAGGGAGTCCGGCGTTGGCCAACCATCTTTAATAAGACCGCATTCAGCCTCGTCAAACAACCAATAAGCAAAGACAGCCGGATTATTCTTGACAGTCTCCGCAACCTGTTTCATCTCATCGATTGTGAAAGCGCTAACCAGTGGAGTATAATATGGGCTTGTGCCCATATCGATAATGGCTTTTAAACCTAGACTATTGAGATACTGAAGATACGTTGGCAGAGTCTGGATGTAATTAGCAGGAGTATCTGGACCATCGCTAAAGTATTCACAAACACAATACCAAGTATTCAAGACAACTGTAGCTCCAGAATTTTTTATAGTATTTAAGTCCTCACGAGTTTTTGCTTGCAAGAAGGCACGATCATCTGGATTATAAGCAGCAGCATAAACTGGGGCATGCCAGCCTATGGGAAAAAAATCGCTATCGTTTACCTTGAAGTGATAATCCGGGGCATAGCTTGAAGATGTTTGACTCTCGCAAATATCAATAGCAGACAATAAGCACAGAAACAAGATAAGCAACAAAGTAACCTTTGAGTTTTTCATTTGGTAAGTCCTTTCTATATATGATGAGTTTACTAGTAAGAACCTCGAGAACCACATTCTCAGCCTCGCTCCTGTTACGACCTGGTCTTTCGCGTAGCACCCTTTCAGGTTACATTGTCGAGTCGCTTAGCGCACCACCGTTTCCAATCGTGCACCGACTCCTCGCTACGTGGCTACAGAGTTTTACCACGTTTGGGACTTGGAGGTGAGCCTGCCTGCTGAAGGCAGGCGCCTCTGCCTCCGCACCCAAATAGACCAGAAACAGGTTTACCCGGCAGTCACTTCAGGATGAGCATCTTCTTCCGCACCACTTGCCGGTTGTCCTGCTTGTCCGTAGCAACCACCTGGTACACATACATCCCGCTCGAGAGCCGGGTGGCGTCGAATCTTTTCTGGTAGTATCCGGCAGCTTCAGTCTCATCAACGACTGTGGCTACCTCTCGACCAAGGAGATCGAAAACCTTGAGATGGACGCGGCTGTCGGTTGGGAGCTGATAGCTGATCGTGGTCGACGGATTGAAGGGATTGGGATAGTTTTGGAACAGCTCGAACTTCTCCGGTGGGGCAACCTTCACCCGGATCTCCTTTGTCCAAGTCTCCCCTGTTGACGACAGAATCCTGAATGCGATGGTCTCTTCTTTTCCGACCGGGGCAGTTTTGTCCACAGAGAAGGTGAAGAGAACCGGCAGTTCCTGATTCGCTTTGAGCAGCGGCAGAGTTTGTCGTGTTTCCTTGAACCGAATCCAACCGGGGACCGCTGCTGCCTGCACGGTGACCTGCGAGAGGGGCAGGGAGGCAGCGTTTGCAACGCTCAGCTCGATGCTGTTCCCTACCGATGCAAACGGCAATTGATACACCGTTCCGGATGCGGCAGCTTGTGTGGCCTTGGTAAGCTGATCGTCCAGGCTTCCCGACTGGCCGAAACTGGATTGCCTTCCCGCCACCAGCATCAAGATTGCGGCAACAATGATTGCGCGTTTCATTGCTGATCCTCCTTTCATCTGCTTGCTGCCAACTAACGCCTGTTTTCTCTCAACTCTTTTATCACTCTAGCTCAAACGCCCCCAGATCGATGCTTGTTCTTTGCGGACGAGGATTGCCATCCTTGTCCTCCTCCGGCAGCTTGCCTGCCTCCGCATCCGGAGCGGCGAAGCTGACGGTCCCTTTGTCGATCGCAACGGATGTCTCCGTCAGCCGGTAATCCGCCAGCAGCACATCGCCGAACGACTGCGCGGACGAGCCGCTGACTCCCGCTCCTTCCGCACCCGTACTGGTAATGTTGCCGCTGTCCGTTCCATCCAATACCTGGTCATAATTCGCAATGTCCTTCGAGTTCTGCTTGTTTACCTTTCCACCGTTTCCAATGATCAGATTGTTGAGCACGACGATCTTCCCTGCGCCTGCTTTGCCCTCCCTCTTGACTCCGTAGCGCCCCTCTGCATCTCCCTTGGCTGTCCCGTTGAACGAGATGATGTTGTTGACCAGAGAGAGGTTCTTCTGTGAAGCGGCTTCAACGCCGTTCCAACCGTTCTTTACGATGGTATTGTTGAGAACATACTGCGCCCCGTCGGTGCCGTCGGCGAAGTCGATGCCGTTCTTCTCGTTGCCGGCGATGACGTTGTTGACGATCCGGGTCCGTACGTTGTGCTTCCCTGCGCTGATGCCGTCCTTGGAGGAGTTTGTGATCTCGTTCGCCTCGATCGTTATGTCGGTATTCTCCTGCCCCTCGATCTCCACGCCATCCTTCTTGGTCCCGGCTGCATCGATGGTGAAGCCCTTGACCGTGATGACGTTGCACCGGGCGATGCGGACGCCCTGGATGGTGACGTCTTCAGATGCCAGTAGCGTCAGGGAGTCCTTCTTCTGGATCTCCACAAGCTCTTTGTAGGTCCCTGCGTCCACCGCTATTGTTGCTCCCGGCTTAGCCGCATTGACGGCGGCCTGAATCGTCGTGAACTGCCCCGGGACACTCAGGATCTCTCCAAGCGATCCGAGCTTCGTCAGAAGCTCGGTCGTCTTCCCGGCAAGAAACGCAAAGCCTCCCTCCGTGACGAAGTTCTTCGGCCTGCGTTTTCCTTTCTGTTGCTCTTCGAGGGTATGGTGATAGACCTTCTGGAGCCGGTTGAGGAAGTTCTGCAGCTGGGCGCTTGCCCTTGTGAGATTTCCCTTCCCCAGGTTCTTGCGCGCGTCGGTCATCTGTCCACTCAGGGACTTGACGAGCGCCCTGTCCCCGATCCAGCCGTTGGCGTGCGCTGTTGTGAGGCTTGCGCTCAGTGAGTCCACCTGAGCGACGAACGGCGGTTCCTGCGGCTGTGCCGGCAGCCGGTCGAGGATGTATTGTGCATTGTAGTAGAGGAACTTATAGCCCTCCGTCGTCACGAACCGTTTGTCCCGGGGCTTGTTCTTCTTCTCGTTCTCCTGAGTCTTGTCATACTCCTTCTGGATCTTCTCCTGGAATTTCTGGACCTCTTCGTAGGCGTTAACTGAATCGCCCTTGGCCAGGTGCTCCCTTGCATTCTCCAGGTCGTTGTCCAACTCGTTGACGAAGTTGGCGTCCGCGAGCCAGCCCAAATCCGAGACCTGGTGCACATAGGATTCGAGTGAGTCGACAAGCTCCACCACAGGCTTACCCTCGGTATGGATTCGCGCCGGCTTGTAATACTCAATAGCCCTTGTGATAAAACCTCTCTTGTATTCAAAAGAGACACTTCCGAGAAGATGTTGCAGCGTTGCGAGCCCCAGTGGTGAGGGAAAGAATTCTATAAAGGCAACTGCTCCAGCGAATGATAGTGTATCTTCGGTAGCTCTCGCAATGTTTTCGGACGCAACAAGAGCGAGAGGATCACCGTAGTCGTTCATAAGTGACAGGATAGCGATGTCGCGCACGTGTACAGAGCTATCCGACATCGCAACCGTGCGCAGAATCGAGTGAGTTTCTGCATTGTCTCGAAAATCACGTGCCAGGCATATAGCCGCATTGCCCCGGTACCGCTCATTTGATGCGTTCACAAAACTCTTAAGTCGTTCAAACACCGCCTCTCGAAGATCACTCTGGCCAGCAAATGCTACAAGAAGCGGAAAATCTATCGACTGGTTAGACTTGATCTCCTCGTCCATCAATGCCTCGAATACGGTATATCGACTATAGTCACCCATGCTGGCCAGAAGCCTCAAAGCCCTTGACCCATCGGACTCGAATCGCGCGTCATCACCTCTTGAAGCGCGAGCGACCAACGTATCAACATATTGGTGAATCATTGACTTCGTTTCAGGTGCTCCCACCAAATAGAGCGCATACAGGTACTCGTAGGGTTCCGCAAAGTACCGATCCAAATAACCAGTGAAATCCTGAATGTCATCATAGAATCGACGCTTGAACGTCCCGATGAGAGTCGCATCGCCCTGCTGGGCAAGATAAACGGCCGCAGAAGAGATCACATAGCGTGGGAGCGTGTCCAACTCGGACTGCACGATATTCCGAAGGAGTTGAATGTTCGTAACATCGATCGATGCGCGCCTCAACGTACCTTCAGCGTCCACTCGGAAAGGTTGTATCCTGCTTGGCTGAGCGGAGCTGACAGCGGAAATGAACCACATACTTGTAATTAGTGCTAAATGCAGTATGACAGGTCTTCGCATATTCTTATCCCTCTTGGCTGAGCTGATTCGAGTACCATCTTAGTGACAGCTTTTGGCAAATTGATCGATCAGAATCTTGATTGTTTCTGCCTGCATAAGTCTGGCATCGACTTCGTCATAATCATGATGGTCCTCCGCCATCTCCTTGATATCAGCTAAAATGTTTTTCTTCGCCCGATCAGCAATTTCCTGCATCGCCTCTTGGTTTGTTGCCAAGCGAGCGCCTTCTTCGCGAGATAGCAGGGTCTTGCTCTGCCTGTTGCTCTCGTTTTCGAGAGCCTTTCGCAGGTACTCTTGTAATTGAGGCCAATGGGCCTCTTCGTGTATGAGCAACTCTGCTTCCGTTACCCACGTTTGAAACCACGGGAACGATCTACCATGGTTGTGCACTATTGAATTCAATCGATATTCGAGGTCCGCCTTGATGATACAGGCATCTTCTGGGCTAACGGGCTGCCCAATTCGGAGGAGCCTCTTCTGGTATCGGCCAACATTTGTGCTGCAAATTCCATACTTGCCCTCTGCGCTTAGTATGTACGGCTCAGACCTCGGGCTCTTTAGGAAAGCATCAAAGCAGACTCGCATTTTGATGACGAAGCTTGCCTCATCGATCGTGCAGTACGAAAAAGGCGGCTCGAGCGGATTCTTGATTTCACAACCATACTTATCATCATCTTCTCCTTTTGAGAAACTGATCATTGGGAGCGGGATCTCACCACAAGAAGGGAAAGCAATCTGCTGCACAACGACCCGGCCAAGAGGTTCCTCACATTCGTTCGCCGCAAGCATCTGAGCAAGCGCTGCTCTTCTCGCAACCTTCTTCTCGCTGCTTACTTTCTTGAGGCTCGGAGTCTGATGTGTGCTGTCACCTCCGTCTCGTATGCTCCTTTCACCACCTCCACCCCCGCTCAGAGAGGGATATCCCATGATCTGTACAACAGCAGAGTCCACCGTCAAACTGTCCACAGCGATGAACTCGAATGGCTGCCTCACCCCCTCAAATGATGATCCCGTCTCATCCCACTCCACCATCCGAACAACTCCATATTCTCCTCCCTCTGTGATTTGAAGATCAAATATCCGCTCCGGCCGGAAGTCCACGATTGTCCCGTCCGCCTTCTTTCCCTTGATCGCGACGCTCACGGTGTCTCCCGGTCCTATGCGGTGTCT
>Ga0315277_10000874_pt1 | contig 45705 bp, 27 predicted proteins | sample YL17G05_15_MG_FD_203695 | JGI IMG/M metagenome (GOLD analysis project Ga0315277, IMG submission 203695) | Sediment microbial communities from Yellowstone Lake, YNP, Wyoming, USA - YL17G05_15 | ecosystem: Environmental > Aquatic > Freshwater > Lake > Sediment | place: USA: Wyoming | collected... | reverse complement strand
GACGGTGTGGTCTTCCGCCACCTGCTCCTGTCCCTCCAGCAACGCGAAGGGCCGATCCACGGTCGGCGGTCCAGAGTAGCCCACGAGCGTCACTTGCACATCGTCGAAGTACACGTGCTGCGTCGCGCCCTCCGCTTCACCCAGCGCGCCCAGCACGACATAGCAGGGCGGTTGCCCCGCCGCGCCGGGCGCGTTGACGGTCCCTTTCTCCTGCCCATCGAGCCACAAGGTGAGGTCGTTGGTTGCACGCACGTACCGCAGGTGCACCAGGTGCCATGCGCCCGCTGGCAGCCCAACCTCGACCGGCTGCGTGCTGCCGGCCAACTGGTACCTGCTGGCGGTATCGCTCAGCGCCTCCCAGCCGAGCATCTGCCCCCAGCCCGGCGCGGCGGTCGGGTAGTCCTCAGCGAACTGGAAGCCGAGGAAGGTAGACGAGTCGCCGTCCGTCCGGTCGGACACGTATGCCCAGACTCCCAGTGCCACCTCCGCCGGCGCTGTGGGCCCCGTGGGCAGGGCGAACCGCATGCCGGTGATCCCATGGCCCATGACCTCGGAAGACATGACATAGATGCCCGAGTGAGCAAACGGCATCCCGGTCAGAGCGCGACGCCAGGTGGCGGCGGCGCCGGGGCCGCAGGTGAAAGATGCGAGGGCAGACGTGGCCGACTCAGAATCGGTATACGAGACCGTCGGCGGACTTCCTGCGTGGCCACGGTCCCGTACGAAGACGTCCTCGTGGCCGTTGGTGTCACTAGCCACGAGATTGGAGGCCTCGGACGCGAAGGCGACATAGCGCCCCTCCGCGCTGATGGATGCGGAAACGGAGGAGGAGTTAGCCTCCTCCCCGGGGCTGCTCACGCTCACCCGCTCGGTGGCACCGGTGCCCCGGTCGTAGACAAAGGTGTCCGGGTAGCCGTTGGTGTCCCCGGGCACGAGGTTGGTGGCCCGGGAGTAGAAGACGACGTAGCGCCCGTCCGCGCTGATGGAATAGAGGTATGAGGCCGAGTTCCCCTGCTCCCCGGTGCTGCTCACGCTCACCCGCTCGGTGGTCCCCGTCACTCGGTCGTGGACGAAGGCGTCCCAGGAGCCGTTGGTGTCCCCCGGGGCAAGGTTGGAGGCATCGGAGGAGAAGGCGACGAAGCGCCCATCCGCGCTGATGGATGAGAAAAAGGAGCGGGCGTTAGCCTCCTCCCCGGTGCTGCTCAAGCTCACCCGTTCGGTGGTCCCCGTCACTCGGTCGTGGACGAAGTCGTCCTCGGTGTTGTTGGTGTCCCCGGGCACCAGGTTGGTGGCATAGGACACGAAAGCAACATACCGCCCGTCTGCGCTGATGGAGGGATCGTTCGAGAACCTGTTCCCCTGCTCCCCGGCGCTGCTCAAGCTCACCCGTTCGGTGGTCCCCGTCACTCGGTCGTGGACGAAGACGTCCGAGGCCCCGTTGGTGTCCCCGGATAGAAGGTTGGAGGCCCAGGAGTTGAAGACGACATAGCGTCCATCCGCGCTGAAGGAGGGCCGGTCTGAATACCCGTTCCCCTCCTCCCCGGCGCTGCTCACGCTAACCCGCTCGGTGGTGCCCGTCACTCGGTCGTGGACGAAGATGTCGCCGTAGCCGTTGGTATCCCCCGGCACCAGGTTGGAGGCATCGGAGGAGAAGGCGACGAAGCGCCCGTCCGCGCTGATCGAGGGAGGCAGGGACGCGTTGTGGTCTCCCTGCTCGCCGGAGCTGCTCACGCTCACCCGTTCGGTGGTCCCCGTCACTCGGTCATGGACGAAGACGTCCGAGGCCCCGTTGGTGTCCCCGGACACGAGGTTGGAGGCCCAGGAGTAGAAGGCGACATAGCGCCCGTCTGCGCTGATGGAGGGGACCCCTGATGCTTCGTTGCCCTCCTCCCCGCCACTGGTAACGCTAACCCGCTCGGTGGTAGCGGCAGCCGCGTCACCCGCGTCAACCACAAACCATACCCCTGTCACGAGCATGAAGACCCACAACCACGGAAACGCTGGTCTCAGCCTCATCTCCATCCCTCCGCCCAGCAGAATGGGCCCCCTCTCCCCCGAAACTACGGCCGGTCGCCCCGCCCTCATCCGTGAGGTTAGCCAGACGGACCCATTCCCCTCCTGTCGGCAACGCCAACGCGAGGCCCGCCTCCAGGCAGGTCTGTCCCAACCAGCGGGTCAGCAGGGCCGCACAGGCCGGAACGCAGGGGAGGTTCGCTCCTGCGGGCATCACAGACCCTTCGCACCTCCTCCTCCGGCGCCAGGGGGCCCACGCTCGTGGCACGTAGCCGGAGGAGCGGAGAACAGCCGCCAGCCGCACACCGCTCTCCGCTCCCAGGAGGAAGGGCCGCTGTCAAGTGCCAGTGGGCATCGCTATCATCGGGTTGGGCCTGCAGGTGAATGCCAGCCGTGTCACTACTACCCGGCAACCCATCTTGCGCCTAGCCGCGTTGCTGCCTAGACTGGCAGCGCGCACGTACTCGTCGCCGCGGATCAGGCTATGGAGACCCGACTCGGAACCTGCGGCTGGTCTTTCCGCGACTGGAAGGGCACCTTCTACCCTCCCGGTACCAGAGACGAACTGGCCTACTACGCCAGCCAGTTCGATGCGGTCGAGATCGACAGCACCTACTACCGCATACCCTCCGCCAAGTCCGTAGATGCCTGGAGGGAGCGCACCCCGCCCAGCTTCCTGTTCTGCCCCAAGCTGCCGGGAGAGATCACGCATGAGAAGATGCTGGAGGGGGCCGACGAGCAGGTGGCCGCGTTCACCGACGTGATCTCCCGGCTGGGCAACAAGCTAGGCCCGACCCTGGTGCAGCTCCATCCCAGCTTCGCCCGCGACGAGCTGCCGACGCTGGAGGCATTCCTGTCCTGCCTGCCGTCGGCCTTCCGCTACGCGGTGGAGTTCCGGCACCGTTCCTGGGCGGATCAGCCCGATGCTTTGCAGCTGCTGCGCTCCCTGAACATGGGCCTGGCAATGGCCCATCACCCCTGGTATGCGCGCATTCGCGAGGCGACGGCCGCCTTCGCCTACCTGCGGCTATTGGGAAGACGGAATGTGTTCCCGGACTTCGGGCGCGTGCACAGGCCTCAGGATGACGCCCTGAAGGAGTGGGCGGGACTGCTGAGGTCACTGCCGTCGCAGGTCACGCGCGCCTTCGTCTTCGTCAACAACCAGTTCGAAGGGCACAGCCCGGCGACGGTGGGACGACTGCGAAGGTTGCTGGGGACCTAGGCGCGGGTGAGCCGATAACACTGGTTGGGTTGGTCCGAGAACACCGGTTGCAGACGTACGCCCCAGAACGCTCTCGGGGCCGTCCTACGGGTGCCCGACACCCGCGTGTGGTTCGATCCACAGTCGCAGGAACGGAACGGCAGGTGGCGGAAAGCACTCGACGTGGCGACCGGCAAGCTGCCAGAGCGGCAACGAAGTGCAACCTGGTGGGACCGCATCAGGGCCCGCTTACACGCGTTCCATCTCCAGCGACCAGCTCCGCAGGGCTTGCCGCAGCGTGCTGCGGATCTGCTTGCCCCTCCGAGCTGGGATGAACGTGAAGCCTGGCAACTCCTCCGCCCTCGGCTGCTTGCGGACTGCGTGGGCCAGCGAGCTGTCATTGAGTCCTTGGACATCGCCATCCGAGCGTGCAGAGAGCGCGGCGAACCCCTCGACCACGTTCTTCTCCATGGACAACCAGGACTCGGCAAGACCACCTTCGCCCGGGTCATCGCCCGCGAGCTCGGCGGCCAGTTCAGGGAGACATCGGGGCTGAAGCTGTCGCGTGTAGCCGACTTTGTCGCCATCCTCATGGGCATGGAGGAGGGAGACGTCCTCTGCATTGAGGCAGTGCATCATCTCTCGACCGACGTAGCCGATCTGCTCTGCCAAGTCCTGGCAGAGTCGACGGTTGACATCGTCTTCGGCAAGGAAGCACCTCGCCGCGTCTATCGCTCGCGGGTCCCGAACTGCACAGTACTGGGAACCGCTACCTGCCTCGGAGCTGTTCCGCGTCGCCTGCGCGATCACTTTGGCCTGTGCTTCCAGCTCGGCTTGTACTCGACTGACGACATGGCCATACTACTGCGTCGCGCGGCCTCCCTGCTCGCAATCGACGCCGACGACGATGCCGTCCGGATGATTGCCGAGCGCAGCCGCGGTACGCCCCGAGTTGCTTACCGGCTTCTCCGACGCATACGGGACTACGCACAGGTCAGAGGAGCGGGCCGCGTGAACTCTGAAGACGCAGCCGCCGCTCTTAGGCTGGAAGGCATAGACGACCTCGGTCTTACTGCCTGGGACCGTGCCGTTCTGACCACACTAGTGCGGCAGTATCGCGGCGGGCCCGTCGCCGTAGGAACACTCCTAGGACCACTGCGACGGGAGGAGCGAGGGCCGGCAGACAGCATCGAGCAGTACCTCTTGGCATCTGGCCTTATTGCTGGCACCCCTCGGGGTGTTGTCGCGACGGAGAAGGCCTACCAGCATCTTGGTTGCGCCCCTCCCTGAGGCGGCCCCAGGTGTGGTGGTCACTTCGCCGTACAACCGCGCCAGCCTTGCCCTGGCGGGCCTTCTGCCGTATCGTGGGCGCTGATTCTCACTGGAGGATGCACCCACGTGGACGGAACTGGAACTGCGGTCTGCCTGGTGATGAAGGCGGCGCTGCTGAGCGCCCGGTGGGCGACGCGGCAGAGGCGGTTCTGCCTGGAGCAGGCACCAGAGGCGGCGGGGGAGCTGGCCCAGGTCCGGGCCGAGTACCTCGTGCTACGAGACAGCCTGGAGCTGCAGGCCGAGCAGATCACCCCGTGGTGTCCAGAAACCCGTCCGTTTCCCAGAGCGCCCTCACAGCGGTCTCACGGGCCCTCGCCACACGCACCGAAGGTCACAACCGGCACAGCTATTCCCCCTGTCGCCCGTAGGCTGCGGCGAAAAGCTCCCGCAGGAGTCCGCAATTCTGTTCCAGATCATCTCGTCTCACGTTGAAGTGTAACCATCCGTAACCTCTGCCGCCGGGCAACAGCTCAATACCTGCACCCTCAAGCCGCTGAGTCCAAGGTTCAAGCTCCCGCAGTCTGGCCTCGACGCGAACCCACTTCTTCTTCGGCTTGAAGACCACGAAGTTGTTCGGGTGACCATTCTCTGTCAATCCTATGTAGCCGCGGTTGTACTTGAGATCCAGACCTCGGGCCACCTCGCCCAGTATCCCCAGGCAGGGGTCCACGAGCGCAGCCGACTCCTTCGAGCTTCGCTCCTCCCAGTACGAACGATCAACAGGTGGCCCGGGGGGCTCCTCCTCCTCCGCGCCGAGTACGAGTTCATCCAGCACTTTCGTGCAGTGCAGAGTCACCTTGTCGCCCAGCCGAATTGCCGACATCTGGATGGCCACGAGCGGGATGTGCCCGTTGAACAGGCTGATCACGTTGAGGAATCTGGAGGTGATTTCCTCAGCCACCAGTACTGCACAGTGGTCATATTGCGGATACCGCTTCCGTTCGATGTCCCAGTACTCCAAGCACCGGATGATGTGGCTCTCGTCTGTAGCGCCAAGCTGTATCTCGACTTCGTAGCGCTTCGCGATGTCCGGCTCATGGAGCAACAGATCGAGTCGCCCCGCGCTAGGCTGCCTGCGCTCAACATCTCGCACCTCGACCTGACCGAGGCCAAGGATCGCCGGGTCCTCCACGATGCGGTCCCGCAGCCATGCCTCGCTGAACTGCGGATGGTCTTCTAGTCGAATCTTCTCGTGTTTGGTGTACTCCAGTGGGCTCATAGTCGCTCCCTCAAGTATCCGTCCAGCTGGCATCCTGATTCTGCGCATCCCGGTAGGTGTGCGTCGTCAGCGATTCTGGGACAGAGTGTCCGTGTGAGATCGCGACGGGACACCTCCCACAGCCCTATGGGCTTGTCTGCGACTCCCAGTCATTCTACCATACGGGACCATTCGGCAGCGCCTCCGGGCGCCGTTCTCCTCTTGCGGGAGTACTGCTCTGATCAGGGCCGCGTAGCGAACATCCGAGTGGCCCCAGAATACGGGTTATCGCGCACATCATACCTGCTGCACAATCATGCCGTTCTGCTCAACAGCGGAGCCGCGCTCCAGCAGGAGGTCGACACCCCTACTGATGTACTGCCCCACTGTCTGCCCGGTATGTTGGAAGCCGAGGAGACGGGCGGTTTCGCGTATCAGGTCCGCCATCGGAAGGCTGACCTGTGACGTCACGACCGAGAGAGCAGCGGCAGCGATCTCCTCAGGAGGAATATCTCTGACATTGCGTCGCGACCGTTCGTCGACTCCAGGCGCGCGGAAGTCACGGTAGTCCTCCGGCTCCTGTGTCGGGGGCCAAACGAAGATCCTGTCAGCGCAACGGCAGGGCCGGACCTGCGAACGTCTGACCACGGTCTTGATCCTCTCCCTGACTCTGTGGGCCACACGTCTGATCCCCCAGCACTCAGCCACGCGCTGTGAGAGCAGGTTGAGGCTAACCGGACCCTCCTGTTGGACGACTGCTTCGATCATGGCGCGGATGGCTCCGTCAGAGGACGGGTCGTAGAACGCATTCAGGTCGCCGAGCACGCGGGCAGCCTGGAAGGGAACATACGCGCGGGCTTCTGGTGTTCGCACTGGCGCAGGGGCCGGCGGTGGCAGCGCTACCGGCGGCACCGGAGCCGCGGCTGCGATCAACGTCTGCACTGGCTGCGCCGCGCTGGGTTGCCGCCGCTTGGCGGAGTCGATAGCAGCCTCGATGCGCGCCAGCTCCTCGTCCTGTCTCTCCCACCAGTCCGTGGACCAGACGCGATGCAGCTGCCAACCGAGATCGTGGAGAATGCCCTCCCGGAGCCGGTCTCGGTCCCGCGCGGTCTTCGCCCGGTGGTAGTTGGCACCATCGCACTCGATCCCAAGCAGGTAGCGGCCGGGATTGTCGGGGTCGACGATGGCCAGGTCGATGCGGTACTCGGAACACCCGACCTGTGGATGTACCTGGTAGCCCCGCGCCCGAAGGGCTTCGCACACCTGCTGCTCGAAGGGCGACTCGCAGGCGGCGCCCGGCTCGACGCTGCGCCGTTCCGCAAGCGCCACGGGGCCTCGCTCTGCGTACTCCAGGTAGGCCTTCAGGTCGGCGACTCCCCTGGCGCGAGTGCGCGACAAGTCTATCTGCTCCGGGTGCAGGGTCGAGAACACGATGACCTGCTCGCGGGCGCGGGTGATGGCAACGTTCAGGCGGCGATGTCCGCCGTCGCGGTTGAGCGGGCCGAAGTTCATCGACACCCGCCCTGCAGCGTCCGGGCCGTAGCAGATCGAGAACAGGATCAGATCGCGTTCGTCGCCCTGCACGTTCTCGAGGTTCTTCACGAACACCGGCTCGTTGCTGGGCGCACTCTCGTAGGCGAAATACGGCTCGATCTCCGGGTACTGCTGCCGCGCCACCTCGAGCAAGTCCTCCACCAACGTCTGCTGGGGTAGGCTGAAGGTGACGACGCCTATGGTGTGGCGCGCCAGGTCGGGGTCTTGCAGTCGGCGGACGATCTCATCCACGACTGCTTGCGCCTCGGCGCGATTGGTGCGGGATCTCGCCATGTCATACTGGCCATCGATCCAGCGGACCGATACCCTGGAACCGTAGTCGGGTGACGGGAACGTCAGCAGGCGGTTGTCGTAGTACTGGCAGTTGCTGAAGGCGATGAGGCTCTCGTGGCGGCTGCGGTAGTGCCACTCCAGGTACCGCTCCGGCAGCTGGGCGGCAAGGCAGTCGTCAAGGATGCTCTCCAGGTCCTGGACGATGCTGTCGTCCGGATCGGCTTCTTCGTCGGCGCGAGTGAAGAAGCTGGTCGGCGGAAGCTGCATCGGGTCCCCCACGACGATGACCTCGCTGCCACGGGCAATGGCGCCGACCGCGTCCCAGACGGGCATCTGCGAGGCCTCATCGAACACAATCAGGTCGAAGGGCGGGTAGGCCGGGTCCAGATACTGGGCCACCGAAATCGGGCTCATCAGCAGGCAGGGCTTCAGCCGCGGCAGGAGATTGGGAATCTGCTGGAAGAGCTTCCTGATCGGTGTGTGCCTGCTCCTCATCTGCATCTGACGCCGCAGGATGCCGAGCTCCGAGTTCTGGCTCACCGAAGGCCCACCCTGTGGCACTCGCGCTGCCAGGCGGGCCTGGATCTCCGCGCGGGTGAGCTGGAGATAGCGGTCGTCCACCTCCCGGAACTGGGCTATCTTCCTCTCGAATTCGCGGCTGAAGAAGCTGCGCAGTACAGGCTCCTCCTCGATGACCGTATCCACCCACCACTGGTAGAAGCTGCGGTCGAGGACCCGCTCGGTCTCGGGGGCAGGCAGCCCGCCTGACTCATAGGCCTGCACGAGGGCTGGCAGCCCCAGCTCGACCGCCTGACGCCGCACCGAGCGCCAGTGGCACCACGCGCGCAACTCAGAGACGCGGGGCGACCAGGCTTCGAGGCGAGAAGCAAGTGCTGCTAGCGCGCCGGGGGCACTCGGGTCGCCCCAAGCAGACTGCTCGTCGAGTATCAGGAGGGAGATGAGAGCCTGCTTGTGGGTCGTGAACTCCGAGAGCCGCTCCACGTATGCGGAGAGCGCCCGCCCGATCGCACCGTCTGGCTTCAGCTGCTCCTGACCCTCCCGCGAGAGCTTAGCCCACTGTTGGCGCAGCGCCGCCGCCCGCTCCAGATCTGGCCCCGCAACGGCCGCGGCGATGCCACGTACGGAGGCCGTCCAGTCGCGCATCCGGGAGATGAGCTCCCAGTCGGCCTCGCCGTTCCGCCATAAATCGCCGAGTACTTCGCGGACACGGTCGCCCATCCCAGAGAGGTACTGCTCTTCGCGGCGCAAGGCGAGAGCACAATCCAGATCGGCCTTCAGTCTCTCGGGGCCGGGCGCCGAGCCAGGGCGCGCGACGCGGGTCAGCGCGCCCCGCACTGCCCTCCTGCCAAGCCACCGGGGCAGGGCCCATGCGCTGTTCGCAGCGCCAAGTCTGCGCGCGAGATCGTCCAAGTCCAGCTGGAGCACCTCGGGAGTGTAATGGCGGCGTATCTCCTCGCGCAGGGCGTCACGCTTCCGCCCGTGCTCAACGCAGTCGCTGATGGTCGCGCTGGTAGCTTGCCAGTCGGCGCACGCCACCAGGGCGACCGGAGGCGCGGGGGAGTCGAGCAGTGCCCCGGCGAGTTGCCCCATTGCCTCCAAGTCATCTCGACTCCACCCCTCCCCCATGCCAAGAACGGAGGCGACTTCGGAGGCCATCTGGCCGACGGCGGCGCAGACCGTCTGCAGCTGCCGTATCGCCTCCCCGACGCTGTTGCGCCAGCCCGGGCTCCAGTCCTCGCAGCCGGCCGCGGCCCACACATTGGTCGCTGGATGCCCGCACTCGCTGCCCGCAAGCTCAAACTGCCTCACGGTATCGCGCAGGCGCTCCAGCCCATCCCGGTCGACCAGCTTCGACGCCCATCCAAGTGGGATCGGCTGAACTCCCCGTAGACCGATGAGACGGGACATCCCCGTGAAGACGCTCTCGCCAGTAGCGCGAGGCGCATGAAGTGCGCGCACATACGCGTTGAGCTCCTGCCGGAGCGCAGCCAGGCGATTTGCCTCACGCAGCCAGTCCTCTGAGGAGCGGCCGGTGACTTGGTTGAGCGCGCGGCCCATCTGCTGGATGACCTCGAGCTTGCGGCTCTTGTTCGAGTGCAACTCCAGGCAGAACGGACCGAGCCCGCACTGTTCGAGCCGGTTGCGAACGACATTGAGCGCGGCCATCTTCTCCGCGACAAACAGCACGGTCTTCCCGTTGGCGAGCGCGTGGGCGATAAGGTTGCTGATCGTCTGCGACTTGCCAGTGCCGGGCGGGCCGTGGAGGACAAAGGTCCGGCCGGCGCCGGCTGCGTATACGGCGGCAAGCTGGGACGAGTCCGCGCTCAGGGGACAGAAGGTCTGGTCAGGCATGTAGACGTCATCGAGCTGTGCTGAATCGGGGAAGTCACCCTCGGTAGGGAAGGGCTGGTTCGGCGTGTTGATGAGATGGGCAACCACCTTGTTCCGGGTGAGTTCGCCGCTACGCACCTGCAGGTCGCGCCACATCAGGAACTTGGTGAAGGAGAACAGCCCGATGCAGGCCTCCTCGACAACCTCCCACCGGTCGATGGTCTTCACCGCTCTGCGGAAGGTGTTCAGGATACCCCGAACGTCTACGCCGTGTTCATCCTGTGGGACCGGGTCCATGCCTGGAATGGACAGCCCGAAGTCGGCCATGAGCAGTTCCAGCAGTGTGGAGTTGACCATCGCCTCGTCATCGCCCCGGACGATGCTGAAGCCCTCCCTGACCGAGTGTCGCTCGATCTCCAGCGGAACGAGGATGATGGGGGCGCGCCGAGGCAGCGTGCTGCTCGGATGCTCATACCAGGCGAGGAAGCCGAGGGCCAGGTAGAGGGTGTTAGCACCACTCTCCTCGAGGCTGGTGCGGGCCTCCCGGAAGATCTCCAAGAGACGCCGGTTGAGTTCGTTCTCCGGCACCGCAGAGCGAAGACGGTGCGCCTCGAACTCGCCCTTCAGCAGTTCGTCGAGGGCGTCCTCTCCTGTGCGGCGCAAGTGCACCTCGGCGAGCCGCGGCTGAGTGTCGTCCAGATCTGATGGTCGCGGGTGGATCTTGAACCGCTCTCCGGCCGCGAGGGCGTCTTCTAGAGACGGCAAGTCAGGGCAGAGGATGCCCAGCGTCTTCTTCGTTTCCCGGAAGTTGAGCAGACGGTTGTTCAGCGTGAGATCGAGAAGCTTCCGCTTCCAGCGGTCGAGGCGCGTGGCCGGTGTTTCCGTGGCCGCAGAGTCCCGGTCTTCTCCGGCAGCATCCAAGCCTGGCAGCTCGACAATCACGGGAGCGATGACCGCTGCCTCAGCACCCCCTTCGGCAGCAACTGGCCTCTCAACAAGGATGGGCAGCGGCCGCACACGCGCCCGGCGGGTTCGCCGGACGTCGATCACGCAACAAGCTCCGCTGCTATCTCCAAGCTCGCGCTTGCCTTCGCTCACGGCGGCGGGAAACGACATCGGCGGCTGCGCGGCAAGCGCAGCTGTCTCGATGACGCAGATCTCGTTGAGCTCGACCCGCTTACGAACCGCCAGAAGGCTGTCGGTTGCACTGTCGGCGAAGCACTCGTCCGTAAGCCAGAGACCGGCTAGCGCATGGCCCGGCTTGACCACGATCAGCGTGTTGAGCCCGGCCTGTTCGATGCAAGCCGCGGTGAGCACCGCGAGATCGAGGCAGGTCGCGAGGCGGTTCTCGAGGATACGATCTGGGAGCCTGATCTTCTGCCCCGACTCCTCGAAGCTGGCCGGAGGGTTGATGTAGCGGATGCTCCGGCGCTGGAGCACCGTGTAGATGGCCGCCGCGACCGTCGCCACCCGGCTGGGGTTCCGGCTCTGGTATCCGGAGAGCGACGCGTCGCCTGTCAGCTCGCGGAGAACATCGGCGGCTTCCGCCAACACGCCTTCGATTGCGGGATGGTTCGGTGTGACGAACGCGGCGAGAATCTCGGGAACGACGCTCAGCCCACCCCACTCGTCGTAGGCCAGCACATCAATCCGCTCATCTCTGCGGCACAGCACTTGCTCGCCCTGGGCGACCTCGACGTGGATGGCGCCGGACACGCGCTCAGTAAGCCGGGCCAGGAAGTCGTGCGACAGCGGGATGTCGGCAACGCCGAGATCATAGGTCTCGGCAGGAGCGAGACTCGCTACCCTGGTTTCCCAGGCGCTCGCGAACGCTGGCTCAACCTGGATGCGGACGCACAGATCGTCTAGCGGTGCAGCAGAGGTGTTCGTGACGCGCAGGCGGCTGATGACCGGCACATCGTTCTGCTGCATGGCGTAGTTGACGGTGCGCGCCATCGCCATCTGGACCGACACGGGCGCATCGGTCCGGGCTTCAGTCATCTCCTGCGCTTCGCTGTGCGGCCCGTGATCGCCGTCCATGGGCAGTTCCCCCCGGGAGGACCAGCGGCCCCCAGCTGACGGGGAAGGTTCCACGTCTGAAGGCGGTCGCCTGCTCCAAGCGGCCGCGTTGCGACGGGGTCTGCACGATTGGTTCCGAGACAGAGGGGTGCTGGCGAGGTCGTGCTCGAGGTGCTGGAAATCGTCCACCCTCAATGGGGCCACGGCTTGGTAGCCGTGGAGACGGTCGTCCGGCGGCTGGGTGCGCAGGAACTGGAAGCCGCTTCAATGGGGCCACGGCTTGGTAGCCGTGGAGACCGCCCTGCACACCTTCGTGGCGTCAATGGATTGCACGCTTCAATGGGGCCACGGCTTGGTAGCCGTGGAGACACGACCAGGAGGACCCGATCTACTGGGCGATCACCCTGCTTCAATGGGGCCACGGCTTGGTAGCCGTGGAGACCCCTGCTCCGTAACGAGGTGCTGAATCGTAGCTACGGCTTCAATGGGGCCACGGCTTGGTAGCCGTGGAGACCAGCCACCGAATGCCCAATGTCGCAGGGCTGACGCAGGCTTCAATGGGGCCACGGCTTGGTAGCCGTGGAGACTCCGCGTCCAGCTGTGGTTGTCAGGCGGCGACGGAACCGGTCTTGCAGGTTCTGGCCAAGCGAACCATGGGCCACCGCGGACAGCACCTGGCGCCGCATGCCCGCGCTGCTAGCGCAGCTATGCACATGTGGGATCTGTGTCGGACCTGGGCGGGCTGGCTCCGCCGCCGGTGCAGCACCCAAGGCTCGGGAGACGCCAACCTAGGCGGTTCCGTCCCCGCGTAGCAAGGCCAGCGGGTGGCGGGTGGGAGGTTGCCCAGGCTCGAGTGGGGCTGGCGCCGCGGGAGAGACTTCGACCGCGGAGCTGCTACTGTGCGGCGGGCAGCTTCTCCTTCCGCTCAAGGGTGATCTGCTTGCCGTCGCGCAGAATCACCAAGGTCACCGGCTCGCCGCGCTCCTGCAGTCCCTTGACGGCCTCGAGCAGGCGCTTAGTCATCTGCTGCTGCGTTCCATTGCAGGACAGGATGACATCCCCTTGCTGCACCCCGAGTGTCTTCAGGGGTGACTCGCGTGTGGCCGCCGTGAAGGCCGTGACGAGCAGTCCCTGCGGCCTGGTGTCGCTCGGTTTGCCGGTGATGCCTAACTGGCTAAGGCCCTGCATGCCACCGCCTTTCGTGGGTGCGGCGGAGCCCCCAGACGGGGGCGCTGCCGGTGGACCGGAGGGCGCAACCGGCGTCGGCCCACCAGAGGAGCTGCCACCGCACCCCGCGACCAGCACCGCCAAGACCGTGATGATCGCAAGTAGCGTGACACAACGAACGCGTCCGAACACTTGACCACCTCCTGTGGGACCGGTGCCTCGCGGCTGCCCGGTCGCCATGTCTTTCAAGCAGAACCCCCGGGCACCTGCCGCACACTCCATCATTCTGCACATGAGACGCTTCTGAAGCCGGCTGTGGGTGTCAAACAGCGATGGGACGCCCCTGAGCGGTTCCTGAGCTTGTGCGCGGGCGAGGATCGGTCCACCATATGAGGTTTTTGGGCAGCGGCTGTGCTAGTTCTCTGGAGGAAGCCCAACGACGACAGCCTCTCTTGACGCTATCCAGATCGGCCTTTAGGATGACCACTATGAAGAGAAGGGTTCTTCCGCCGGCAATCCTGTTCGCATCGCTGGTTGTCATGGTAGCACTCCACTACGTGCTGCCTGCAAGGCGGCTGATCGGCTTTCCTTGGACTGTGCTTGGGGCAATACCGCTGCTGGCCGGCGTCTTGCTCAATCTGGTCGCGGATAGAGCGCTCAAGACGCACAGGACTACCGTGAAGCCATTCGAGGAATCAGGCGTGCTGGTCACCAGCGGAGTCTATGCTATCAGCAGGCATCCTATGTATCTAGGATTCATGCTCGTTCTCATCGGGGTCGCACTGTCAGTGGGTTCCCTTACGCCGTTTGCAGTCATCCCTCCCTTTGCTGTTCTCATGGAGTGTGTTTTCATCCGGGTGGAAGAGAGAATGCTGGAAGAGAAGTTCGGCCGATACTGGTTGGCGTACAAGGTGAGGGTTAGACGCTGGTTGTAGAGCGATGGCTCTCAAGAGCCTGAGCATGCTCACCAGACCGTAGGGGAATTCGCCGCATGCAGTCTCCGGTCTCTGCCGTCATGGTGGAGCAAGGGAAGGTCCTGGGCTTGGCGGGAGCCAGCGCAGCCTGGGCGGGCCCATGAGTGCAGCAGAACGGTCACGCCGGCGTGGAGCTCGGAACCCGAGGTGTGGTTGGCGAGAAACGTAAGCGGGCCCTCTTGGGGAGTGCCTTCCAGACTCGTCTCCGGACGTCCAGGGTCCTATGTGAGGAGGTCTTCGCTCCCCACAACTCGAAAGGAGTCAGTGCGCCTGGGCCGCCAGGCGCCGTTCTCTGTTTGATCTCTGTCGATCACCAGCGTCTTGGTGCGGTAGGAGCATATTCCCATCAGATAGTCCACCTGGTGAAGGACGAAAGAGGACTCAGTAGTATGCACGCGGACCCCATGCTGCCGTGGAATAGCGAGTACGAAGACTACCTGCACGACGAATCGCGCAGCGTCGGCTTCGCGGACTCCATCTCCTTTCCTACGACGGAAGCGGAGGTGATCGAAGTTGTTGACGCTGTCCGCGCCGAAGGCGGAAGACTTACCATCCAGGGCGCGCGCACGGGCATCACAGGAGGCGCCGTGCCGAACGGCGGGCACATCCTGAACCTCCAACGCATGAACGCCATCGGTCCCATCCAACGCGACGCCCGAACCGGCACTGCGACCATCACCGTCCAACCGGGAGCGCTGCTGCAGGACATCTACCATGCGGTGGAGAGCGAAGGCTTGTTCTTCCCGCCAGACCCAACAGAGACCTCAGCTTCCATAGGCGGCGCGGTGGCGTGCAATGCTTCGGGCGCAATGTCTCACTACTATGGGCCCACGCGCCGGTGGATGCGCTCACTCCGTCTCGTCTTGAGTGACGGTTCTGTGCTGGCCATCGCACGGGGAGAACGCCAGGCGCAAGGTCACGCCTTCTCCTTGACCACCGATTCCGGGCGCACCATCTCCGGTCAGCTCCCCGCTTACACGCAGCCCTCCGTTAAGAGCGCGGCCGGATACTACGTCGTGGACAACATGGACCTTCTTGATCTGCTCATCGGCATGGAGGGGACGCTCGGGATCGTTACGGAGGCCGAGCTAATCCTCATCCAGCGCCCCGCGGCGGTCCTGGGTCTGACCGCCTTTCTCCCCTCGGAGGAAGCGGCCCTGCAGTTCGTCCGCGCACTGCGCGGCGACGTCGGGGAGGGCTCCAGTCCCGTCCGGCCGGTGGCCATCGAGTACTTCGACCGTGATGCGCTGGAGTTGCTGCGTCGGATGAAAGCGGAGAATCCAGCGTTCGAGAAGGTTCCGGCACTGCGCCCTCATCTCCACACGGCCGTCTATGCTGAGTTCCACGGCCAGGACGAGGAGATGGCGGAAGAGGCGATGCTGCAGGTCCTTGACCCCCTAACTGCAGTGGGCGGGAGCGACGAAGACACCTGGGTTGGGATCAACCCGCGGGAGCTCGAGCCACTGAGAGCATTCCGGCACGCGCTGCCGGAGGCCGTGAACCTGCTCATTGCCCAACGCAAGCGCGATTGCCCCGGTCTGACGAAGCTCGGCACCGATATGTCTGTACCGGACGCGCAGCTGGAAGCCGCCATGGCCATGTATCGCGCGGGTCTAGCTGAGGCCGGGCTGGAATCTGTGGCCTTCGGACATATCGGCGATAACCACGTCCACGTCAACATCCTGCCACACAGCTTGGACGACTATGAACGCGGCAAAGCGATCTGCTACGCGTGGGCCGAGCAGGTTGTGGCCTGGGGAGGCTCCGTGTCGGCCGAGCATGGCATCGGGAAGCTGAAGGTTGCCTTACTGCAATTGATGTGTGGCGACAGTGGCATTGCTCAGATGCGAGAACTGAAGGCGCGCTTTGACCCTGACGGACTCCTCAACCCGGGCAATCTGTTTGCCACCTGATTGTGCCAAGGACCCTTGGCACCGCCCGAAGAGCAAATCCAGGGCTTCTCCGGCGATGGCATATGAAGCCGGAGTGACATCATGTGCTTCTCCCGATAGGCTGCCGGGAGCGCCTCCTGTCCTACCACGCTGCTTCATAGCCTCCTCCAGAGGCTATGAAGCAGCCTCGAACACGTGCTGGTCTGGGCCGCGCAGGTGGTGGCCCAAGCCCACATAGCAGGCACACTATGTCGTTCCCCACCTCTCGTCTTTTCAGTCGGGGGGCCCACACTCACCGGGAAGCCGGCATCGCGGGCCCGCGCAACACGCAGAGGATCTACGTCGTGCCGCCTGCGCGCGCTGGCTTGGCGCGATGCTGCGCGGGCAGGTGATCGTGCAGACCTTTGCCGCTGTGGATGCCGCGGTAGCTGAAGTTGACGAGGAGCCGGCCGAGTAACTTCCTGCGCACGGTGAAGCTGCGCTTGAGGATCGAGGGGATGGAGTAGAAGCGGCCGTAGACATACTTCTGCCCCGCCCTCAGTTCGAGGTCGGTCATGTGCCGAGGCCGGAACACGACGTTGCTCATGGTGTAGTGCGACCAGCCGTGATCCAGAATCCTGTTCTCGCCCTCGAGCTGCTGGCGCATCGCCGTGCCCGGGAAGGGAGTGAGCACCGCGAATTGGGCGGCGACCAGCTTGTGCCGCTCCGCGAACTCCACTGTCTTGGCGAAGACGCTACGGTCATCCCCGTCGAGCCCAAGCACGAATGAGCCAATGATCTCGATGCCGGCCTTGTGAATCGTGTTGATAGCCGCACCCATGTCAGTCCCCACGTTGGGGACTTTATGCGTCGCTCGCAGGTTCTCTTGCGAGAGTGACTCCAGACCCACGAACACAGCCTGGCAGCCACTGCGGGCGGCGAGGGAGAGCAGCTCGGGATCCTTGGCCATGCTCAGGTCGGCCTGGCCGATCCAGCGGCGCTTGAGCGGGATCAGCGCTTCGAACAGCTCCTTCGCCCGCCGGGCATCGCCTGCGATATTGTCATCAACGAACCCGACCCATCCACCGGACAGCGATCGCACTTCCTCCACCACCTCGGGAACGGGGCGGAAGCGATACCGCCTCCCTGACACCGTGCTCACCGTGCAGAAGGAGCACGCGTTCGGGCACCCGCGCGCGGTCTGGACGATATTCGTGGTGAGGTACCGCTCGATCTGAAGCAGGTCGCGACGGGGGAGCGGAAGCCCCACGAGGTCGGAGTAACCCACATGGTCGTACCGCGGCTTGAGGCGACCTGCTGCCAAGTCTGCCAGCACCTCTCGCCAGACCGGCTCTGCCTCTCGGATCACCACCGCGTCGGCTTGGGCGGCGGCCTCATCGGGCAGCACCGTGGGGTGAATGCCACCCATGACGACAGGGATTCCTCGCTGCCGGAAGGCATCGGCGATGACGTAGGCGCGGGGCGCGGAGGCCGTCATACAGGTGATCGCCACCCAATCCACATCGGCGTTTGTGTCAACAGCCTCGACGTTCTCGTCAACCAGCCGCACGTCCACATCCGGCGGCGTCAGGCCCGCCAGCAACGGCAGAACCAGTGGGGGCGCCAGCACCTTGCCTCTACCCCACCAGCCTTGCGACCATGCGGGCGCAATGATGAGCAGCCTCGGCCTATCCTTCGTCATGCTCGTCCCACAGTCAGCCTTCCCAATCGGACTCCTGTTGTCCTGGTGAAATCATCCGACGGTGGGGCAGGACTTGATGTATTCGATGAGTTCCTCGGGGTCCGCCAGCGCCAGCCCCACCGAGCTGTCGGCCGCACCGTAGTACAGCCGAAACTCCTTGGCGTTTCGATCCAGGATTGCGCCGGTAGGGAAGACGACATCGGGAACGTCACCAAGCCGCTCGTAAGGCTCCTTTGGGCCAAGCACCCAGTCGTCGCTCCGGCGGATAACCTTCCAAGGTTGCTCAAGGTCCAACAGGGCGAGGCCGACTCGGTAGATCGCGCCGGCAGCGGTGGTTCTCACTCCGTGGTAAAGAATGAGCCAGCCGTCGGCTGTCTCGATGGGCTGGCTGCCCAATCCGACTCGGCGGCTGTCCCACCACCCGGGCCTGGTATGAAGAAGAACCCGATGGTCTCCCCAGTGCTTCAGGTCTGGCGAGAACGACATCCATATATGCGCCTCTCCTCTGATTATGGGTCGGTGGATCAGGGCGTAGCGGCCGCCAAAGCGGCGGGGCAACAGACACGCATCCTTGTCCTCAGGCGGCACCATGGCTCCGTACCTGGTGAACTTGCGGAAGTCTTTCGTGGTGGCGAGCGAGACCAGTGGACCCCCCTCCGAGAATGATACGTATGTCACCGCGTATTGTTCTTCTTCCTCCAGCCACACGATCCGAGGGTCCTCGAGAGCCCATTGCTCTTCTCGGTACTCGCCGTTTGGCTCGAGCGTCGGATGCGCATCTATCTGCCAGTCGGTCTTCCCATCCGTGCTTCTTGCGGCCGAGAGATGAGAGAACCCCCGCATATCCTCGACCCGGACCAGCAGTAGTGTCTTGCCATCCACTTGCGCGGCGCCCGGGTTGAACACGGCATTCGCCGGATAGGGCCATTGGGCGGCTGTCAGGATCGGATTCTGCTCGTATCGGGAGAACAGACCCCTGGGCATCCTGCCTTCGCTGAACGCTTTCTCCCAGTCCCAAGGGTGCATTTACATCTTCCTCCTCTCCGCTCGATCACACAGTCTGCGGAGTGGCCTCCTCGATGACCTGTCCCATCAGCGCCTTGTCGGCCACCTTCTGCAGCACCTCCACCGTCACCAGCCGCGCCAGCAGCAGACAGACGGTGGATTCCGCCCCCTGACTCTGGTTCACTCGCCCCTCCATGAGGGCATCGAAGCAGCCTCCAGTTTCAGGGTTATACAGGGAGAGCCCCTGGAGGTTGCGTCCGAAGAACCATTCCAGGGCGCGCCACGCGCGGCGCAAGTGCTTCACATCACCGGTCGCGTCGTAGCCGGCCAGAGAGGCCTCTACCATGAGGCCCGCCTCGATCGGCTGCTGATCGTAGAGGGCGGCGGTGCCATTCTCGTCCGGCTGTAGCCACGCGCGGTTGCCCACGACTGCCAGCATGTCGCCGACCGATGTCTTGTCCGCCAGGAAGTCCATGGTGCGCTCGGCAATGGTCAGGTACTGCTCGTCGCCGAGAAGCTGGTGAGCGCGGTACAAGGCTTTCGGCAACGCCGCATTGGCATAGGTGAACTCGGGCAGGATCCATTCCCAATCCGGTCGCGCGTGCTCGTGGTAGCGTTGCACCAGGTAGTCTGCCAGAGGCCGGGCGAGTTGCTCCGCGCGGCGTATATCGCCGCTGCTTGAGCGGGCCCACCAGTGTAGTCCGCTGATGCAGTAGGCCTTGCTGCGAGGATGCTCCAGCGTTTCCACCCAGGGAAGCGCCTGGTGAAGCATCCGCTCCGCCGGCCCCACCATGCCGCTCTCGATCGGATCGGCCAGCACATGCCCAAGCGCCCAGAGAGCGCGGCCGAAGGCATCCTCGGAGCCCACCGTGTCCATCGGCCTCCGGTCGTAGGAGACGAAGTTGTGGAAACGGCCCTCGGGAGTCTGCACGTACATTAGGAACGCCAGATACCGGTAGGCCAGGTCCCGGCTCAGCCGGTCCCCGTAGAGCCGATGGTGCTTCACGGCCACCACCAGGGCGCGGGCGTTGTCGTCTGTGGTGTAGCCGGTGCGGAAGTCCGGGATGCTGTAGTTCGCGTGTTGGATCAGGCCGAGGCAGTCGGTCATCCGAGCCAAATGATCCAACGAGACAGGTTGGTTCAGCTCGGGGTGGGTCATTGCACGACGCTCCCGGCAACGGACGGCGGCGCCGGAACGACCACGGTCCTCGTTGCCGATACCCGGCCCTGCGGCCGGGGCCGTTGGTTGAATACTTCGCGCAGCAGGTCCCGGTAGCGCGCCCCGACCTCCGTCCACAGCAGGCGCTGGCCATAGGCACGCGTCCGCCACTCCAGCTCGGCTTGCAGTTGCGGAGCGTCCAGCACGCGCAACGCCGCCTCCGAGATGGACTCCGCGCTGGCGAAGTCAACCAGCAGGCCGCGCTCTTCCCCCAACAGGAATCTGGCGTGGAGATAGGCCGTGGAGATGATCGCCCTGCCCGCGGCGACTGCGTAGGCGAGCGTCCCGCTGCAGATCTGGCGCGGGTTGAGATAGGGAGTGATGTAGATGTCGCTGGCCGCCAGGTAGCTGACGATCTCGTCCTTGGTCAGGTAATGGTTCACGAACCGAACCGAGTCCTCCACCCCCAGTCTGCCGACCAGGCGGGTCAGCGACTCGCGGTACTCGTCTGCGCCGTCGCGAATTGCGCCAGGGTGGGTCTCACCGACGATCAGGTATACCAGCTCCGGGTGGCGGCGAAGCACCTGTGGCATCGCCTGGATGGCGTGCTGCAGCCCCTTGCCAGCCCCCACCAGACCGAAAGTGCACATCACCTTCTTGCCGCCGAGGCCCAACTGCTGCTTGATCGCCTCCCGTGGCTGGGGAGATGGCGGTGGCGCACCGTGGTTGATGAAAGCGAGCTTCTTCGGAGCGACATCGTAATCGCGCCGGAGAATCCGGCTGGCGAGAGGGTTCATCACCACCACCCGCTGGGACTTCTCCGCCAGCGCCCGGATCATGTCGCGGGTCTCCCGGTCGGGCTGCGGAAGCACAGTATGCAGGTTGGTGACCACCGGCTTGGCTATGGCGCTAAGGAACCGGTACATGCCCCGGCCCTCCATGCCCCCGTAGATGCCGAACTCGTGCTGGATGCTGACCACCTCCGCGGGTGAGTCGTTGATGAACTCCGCGGCGGCCTGATAGTCCTTCTCGTTTCGGTCGTCCACTACGTGGACGACCGGGCGAGAGTACCGATGGTAACGAGAACCCCCCTCCATGGCAATCACGACCGGCTCGGCAAACGCTCCGCCTGCACCGGTGGCATGGATCAGGTCCTCACAGAAGGTGGCGATACCGCATTCCCGCGGCGGATAGGTGCTGAGGTAGGCGACCTTCACCTCCCCTGCCCGCGCCGGAAGAACGCGCTCCTTCAGTGAGCCCACATATCCTTTTGCCATTACCATAATCTATCCTCTCTGTCTCGACCTCCACTAGCGGTCGTCGCGGCCGAGCATCAGGCGCCGGCCCGATCAACCGTCGTCTTCGTCAGCGACCAAAGCGCCTTCTGCGGGGGCGCTTCTTCGCCTGTTCAGCAGCCCTGGCGGCCCTTCGCTTCTGGTGGCAGCTTGAACACAGGCGGGGCGGCGGAAACCCTAGCCGCTCGTCTTCCGTCCACTCCGCCTCCGCGTAGACGAAAGGCTCTCCGCAGACTTCGCATTGCAGCTTCCGATCAGACATGCCTACCAGCGACGCCCGCCGCCACCGAAGCCGCCGCCACGACGATCCCCGCCCCCGCCACTGCGCTCGCGCTTCGGGCGGGCCTCACTGACGCTGATGGCTCGCCCATCCACCTCCCGGCCGTTCATCGTCGCGATGGCATCGGCCGCCTTCTCTTCCGGCACGTCCACGAACCCGAATCCCTTATCTGGAATCAGGCGCGCTTCCGTGGGCTCGTACGCCGCGAACAGCTCGCGCAGCGCGCTCTCCGTTACGGAGTAGCTCAGGTTTCCAACATACAGGCTCTTGCTGGCCATAGTGGCCTCCTCTTTCTTGCGGTCTGGCTCCGCCATGCGTCCATGGTATCTCCTGATGAAGCGCCAGCTTCCCAGCCGCGGGCCAGGCCGCGGTGCAACGGAAGTGACGCAGATAAGGGCCGCTCAACTACCTGCGACGCCCACGGGCCAGTGGGCGTCTCATGCCGCGAAGGCGTGAACCCGATCTGGTGGTTACACGCGATGGCCGGGGCGCTTCGGACTCGGTCAGCCCAGCCACCGTCATCCTGGGTAGCTGCCTGCCGAGGGTGCGCTCGATACTGGCGAGGGCGAGAGCGTCCTCCCGGCTCGCAAGGGTCAGGGCATGGCCGGACGCTCCGGCCCGGGCAGTGCGACCGATGCGGTTGAGGTAATCGGCCGCCATTGCGGGGATGTCGTAGTTCACCACGTGAGTAACCCCCTCCACGTGAAGGCCGCGAGCAGCGACGTCCGTCGCCACGAGCACTCGCACCGAGCGCCGCCGGAAGCTATCGAGCGCCTTCTCCCGGTCGCTCTGGGAGCGATCCCCGTGGATGCAGGTCGCGTTCATCCTCTCCAACTGGAGTCGTCTCGCCAGGACGTCGGCCCGGCGCCGAGTGCGGACAAAAACCAGTACGCTCTCCATCGTCTCCTGCTCCAGCAGCTCGAGCAGCAAGTCCGTCTTCACCGCAGACGGCACCAGGTAGACAGACTGTGAGATGGCCGAGGGAGGGACGGACTGAGAGCCGACCTCGACGTGGTCAGGGCTGCGCAGAATCTCCCCGTAGGCGAGTTCCAGCAGCGCAATGGGCATGGTGGCCGAGAACAGCATGGACTGGCGCGCGGCGGGCAGAAGAGCCAGTATCCGCCGCAGGTCGGGGATGAACCCCATGTCCATCATGCGGTCCGCTTCGTCTACCACCAGCACCTCAACGGAGTCGAGACGGGCATCACCGCGACGGTAGTGATCCAACAGCCGGCCCGGTGTTGCCACCACGATCTCATAGCCAGCCCTGAGGGCCTGCCGCTGCCGGTCCATGGCCACGCCGCCATAAACGCAGACTGTCCGCAAGGCTGTGCCGTGCGTGAGCGCAACGGACTGCTCAGCCGTCTGCGCCGCAATCTCACGGGTTGGCGAGAGAATCAGCGCGCGGGTGCGGCGATTCCGACCGCCCTGCAGGCGCTGGATGAGGGGAAGGAGGAACGCTGCCGTCTTGCCGCTTCCCGTCTCCGCGGTGGCGACGAGGTCACCGCCGGCAAGCGCAAGCGGGACTACTTCCCGCTGAACGGGCGTGGGGGCCGTGAAGCCCATTCGATGAGCGGACCGAAGAAGCTCGGGGGAGAGGCCGAAGTGAGTGAAGATCGCAGTTACCTCGCAGGCTAGAGGAAGTCATATCGCCACAGCGGCGTTCTTCTAGCCGACGAGGTGACTCGCTCTTGATTGTGCCCTTTGGCCTGGGCTGGCGGTTGTCCGACCAGTCAGGCATGAGCACCATGTACATTCTACCACAATCTCCGATCCCGGTCAAACGCTAAGGTTGGGATCGCGAGGGTGAGCGTCGAGATGGAGCGACAAGCTGTGGAATGGCTGCTGCCCCCCAGGACGGTCTGTGAGTGCCACAAGGTGATGATAGGCCGCTGACAGACCGCAGGCCTGCCTGTGAGTCGCGGACATTCTGCCATAGGGGACTTTTGGGCGCCGGGCCTCTTCTCCACCGGCGCGTACGCTTCCCCCGGCGAGGCGGGAGGACCGCGCGGCCGGGGAGAGAACCCAGCGGCAGAGCGCAGATTTCCCGAGGAGACAAGGATGACGGAACGACCATGTGACATCGTGGCCTTCGGCGCCCATGCGGCCGACGTCGAGTTCTCCTCTGGCGCGGTGCTGGCCAAGCACGCGCAGCGCGGAGATCGGGTGGCGATCATACATCTCACGCTCGGGGAAGCTGGCCACCCCAGGATGTCGCCGGCCGACTATGCCGAGCAGAAGAAGGTGGAGTGCCAGCAGGCCGCGGAGGCGCTGGGGGCCGAGGTGCGCTGGCTGCCCTATGCCGACGCGGCGCTTCCCGCCACTGTCGAGGCTGAGCTGGAGGTGTGCGACGTCATCCGCGAACTGCGACCTCGTATCGTGCTCACCCACTGGCGAGGGAGCTTTCACCGCGACCACGTGCTCTCTCACCACCTGGTGATGCTCGGCGTGGCGCTGGCCCGCTCGGCTTCGTGTCAGCGCGCGCTCCCGCCGCATAGTGTTACCCGCGTCTTCTTCCCGGAGAACTGGGAGGACCCGCAGGACTTCCGGCCGGAGGTGTACATAGACGTATCGGAGAGCTACGAGAGGTGGCTGGAGGCGGCGAGCAAGTACGCTCTCTTCCGCGGCGAGGTAGCCTCCTTCCCGTATCGCCAGTATTACGAATCCCTCGCCTTCATCCGGGGCGCGGAAGCGCGCTGCGGCCGCGCCGCCGCCCTGATGCGCTCAGCGGAGGTTTGGAAGACGGCGCAGGGGTACCTGGACTGAGGGGGAAAGACGGCTCATGGACTTGCGACTGCGGGAGTACCACCCCTGCGACGTGCGGGAGGTCGTTGCTCTGTGGAACCGGTGCCTTCCCACCGACCCGATCACGCGGGAGATCTTCGAGGAGAAGATCCTGCTCGACCCCAACTTCGACCCCGCCGGTTGCCGTGTCGCCGAACTCAGTAGCAGCACGGTTGGATTCGCGCATGCCCTGACACGGCCCACGCCGCTGCCATGGGGGTTCGAGTCCGCGTTCGAGAGCGACCGGGAGGTGGGCTGGGTGTTCGTGCTCTTCGTGCACGAGGCCCGCCGCCGTCAGGGCATCGGAAGTGCGCTCCTGCAGGAGGCGCTCGAGTTCCTCAAGGCGAGGGGTGCGAAGAAGGTCGTCCTCGCCGACTACGCGCCGAGCTATCTGCTAAGCGGCGTGGATACGGAAGCCTACCCGGGCGCGCAGGAGTTCTTTGCGCGCCACGGCTTCGAGGTTCAGGGAGAGAGCTTCGGCATGGGGATCGACCTCCATGGCTTCCGCGCGCCGCCGGAGGCCGCGGAGACCGAGCAGGCTCTCGCGCGCGAAGGCATCGTGGTGGAGTCTTTCAGCCGGGACCACCTCCTGCCCACCCTCGCGTTCCTCCGGGAGTGCTTCCCGACCTGGCTGTCGCTGTTCACGGAGAAGCTCCAGCGCGGTGACAACCACCACGAGATGGTGATCGCGCGGCAGGAGACCCAGGTCATCGGCTACTGCCAACGCCGCTACGGGCACCACGCAGAGCGCACCGGGCCCTTCGGCGTGAGGGCCGAGCTTCGCGGGAAGCAGATCGGGACGCTGATGCTCTACCGCCTGCTGGAGCGGATGGCGCAAGAAGGCCTTCGGTTCGGCTGGTTCGCGCAGACCGGCGAACGCCAACGCCGCTACTACGAGCGCGTCGGCTATCGCGTGATCCGGACGCACATAGGCATGAGCAAGCGGCTGTAATGGCGTGCGCCACTGTATCCCTGCCAGATGGCGATGAGACACCGCCAGCAGCCGTGTGGGCTTGCCGGCGCGTCCCAGACATTCCACAATATGGGACCTTCGGGCGGCGCGTTCGGGCGCTGTTCCCCTCAGGGGTCTCAGGCGGGCCCCACGGCCGCCTGACCGGGGCAATTGACGCGGCCGCTCCTCTGCGGGCGCTAGGGAACTTCCAGCGGGTAGTCCACGAAGAACTCGATGCGGCCGTCCTCGTACACACGATAGCGCCCCTGCCCCAGTGGCGACTGGAACCAGAACGCATACCTGGTGACCCGCTCTGGACGAAGATCGGTGTCCGCCACGCCGCCGCGAAGTAGCAGCATCTTGGCCTCATCCTGTGAGGCGACTTCGACCCATAGAGCCGGGGGCGCGGGCGAGCCCGAGAATGTGGGAGTGCGGTCCATGGTCATGGGGAAGGTCCATCGTCCATCGGGGCCGTGCTCGGCCGACAGATGCCAGATGACATCTTCCCCCCGTATTGAGATATTGTCTGTGTGGTAGCCCGCGTCGCTAGCGCGCTGTCCCAGAGCAAGGCGAGTGGCGGGTGTGATCTTGACCCAGTGCGCGTTCACATAGGTCAGCAGCGGTTGGACATCTCGCTCTAGCGAGGCCCAGAGAACCTGAGGGACGATCGTGACTGTCGAGACCATGCCGATGGCGAGAAGCGCGAAGACACCCCAGGCCGGTCGCCACTTCCGCGCCGCACGCAGCAGGCATGCGGCCTCGGCGGCAAAGGCTAGTCCGAATCCGACCCCGGGGGAGCACATCTTGAGCACTCCCAGCGGTTCCCATTCGTATCCGTCTGCGTGGTGCAGGGAGGCGATGAACTTCAGAGTCGCGAGAATCGAGACGGCTACGATCAGCAGGTCGTGGCCAAGGGCGAGCTTGATCGCTGAGGGAGAACGCCGGAGAAGGCCCACGGCGATGAGCAACGACGGCAGCCCAAAGGAGACAAAGAGGACGCCCGATAGGTAAGGAAAGGCGATGATCGCAACGAAAGCCCATTCGCCCTCCTGCAAGAGCGCCTGCCCCAGCTTCAGTATCGCCCAGAGCGTCAGGGCGAGGACGCCTAAGCGGAAGCAGATGACAGTTCGCAGCCGAGGGACCTCGGGCGGCAATTCCTCCGCCTGCTGCTCGTCGGACCGCGCTCGCGCACCCATCGGCGTACCCGGCGCGCGACCGGGGGCATCCGGTCCGTCTGCCGCGGGGCGGCTCGCGGCAGGGGGCGCCGCTGCCATACGTGCGCATTTCGGGCAGTCCGTCTCAAATGGCTGGAGGACGTAACCGCACCTATCACAGACTCGAGCATCAGGAGCACTTCCCCTCATGTCTGTCACTCCGTGCTGTCGGTGCTGTCCAGAAGCCCATCTGGCTGCCAGGACGCTTGTGGAGCCCCTCTCGCGGTATTCCCTCCTCTTGCGAATACCCCTGCGCTGAGAGGCGCCGAGCATGGAGGATGGCGTCGAACGGGGACCGGATTGGGCAGAGTTGCCGGTCATCGCCACGGTGACCCGGCTGCTGGGGCCATGTGCGACCGAACTCCCGACCCTGACTCCAAGCGTGTATGTCAGATACCGATGAGACGGCCCTCGCGCAGCCTCTGCGCTTGCCTGCGAGTCACGATCGTTCTACCATATGGGACCTCTTCCGGGTGAGCGCCAATGCGACCGGCACGGATGCATCCGGCGACGGCCCCCGACACCTGTGCCATAGCTACGCACCTGTCCGACAGCAACCGCGGGACCAAGCCCAGCACTCACCCAGAACGGTCCTAGGGGCACCGGACGCCCGCTTGCGGCCTCACGGTGTGATGGTCTGGAACCAGCAGGGGGTTCCCTTCGTAGTAGTGAATGGGCCCGTGACACAGGTCGGGAAAGGAGAAGCGAGGTGAGATACCCCTGGATTGTAGTGGTGGTGACAGTGTTGGTGTTGATGGCAGTGCCAGGCGCGTCTGACCAGGGAGGGGAGACGAATGCCAAATCCGTCGAGAGCATCTCGGAGGTTCGCGCGGCGCTCGCACTGGTAGACCAGTTGCTGGCAGACACCATCAAGGAACGCAACCTGCCGGGACTGTCCGCCGGCGTCGTCTACGATCAAGAGCTGATCTGGTCCAAGGGCTATGGCTATGCCGACCTCGAACGGGGCCTCCCGGCCGATGCAGACTCGCTCTACGAGATCGGGTCTATCACCAAGCTCTTCAACGCCACCATGCTGATGCAGCTTCGCGACGCGGGGAAGCTGGACCTCGACGACCCTATCGAGAAGTACCTGCCCGAGTTCACGATGAAGTCTCGATTCCCCGACCAGCGCCCCCCCACGTTCCGGCAGGTGGTGTCCCATGTCGGTGGGCTGCCAAGGGAGTATGGCTTTGACGTGGGTGAGTCCGGCCAGCTACAGCAGTATCCCGCGGCCATCGTGCTGGCCGGGATCAAGGACAAGGAGCTGCAATACCCGGCCTACACGGGGTTCCACTACTCCAACCTCGGTATCTACATCATAGGCCAGGCACTCCAACGGGTTGCAGGTGAGCCCTACACGCAGTACATGCAGGAGCACGTCTTCGCGCCGCTCGGGATGCAGAATACCGGATGGGAGTATACCGAGGCGATGAAACCGCACCGCGCTGTTGGCTACACGCCAGCGCAGGCGGACGGATCGCGGCAGATCGCCCCTCTCTTCGTGCCCGGCGACTTTGGGGTGTCCGCCGGCGGGATCCAGTCCTCGGTCAGGGACATGGCCAGGTTCCTCTCCCTTCAGTTCTGCGACGGTCCGGCCGGCGGCCCGCAGGTCCTGGGAGGCACTACCCTGCGGGAGATGCGGTCCTCCCTGGTGCCGGCGCCCAACTGGATGTGGGGCTACGGGATCGGGTGGGAGGTGGAACGATACCCGGCACACAACGGCATCTGCCACAGCGGAGGCACCCTCGGGTTTGCCGGCAAGGTCCGCGCCGTGCCTGACCTCAAGCTTGGCTTTGTGGTGCTGATCAACCAGGACACCGAGACGGATGAACTCAGCCGCAAGGCTGTGGAGCTGCTGATCCCGGCCTTCGAGAAGGTGGCGCTGGCGCGGGCACAGCAGGAGGCGTCGCTCCTCCCCGCCTACGCCTCCACTTTCACCGGGCATTACGCCGGCGCGTTCGGAGAGGCTGACATCGTCATCCGCGAGGGCCGATTGCTGTTCGTCACAACCGAGGCTGGCGGCGCGACAGGAGCGCCCTGGCTGCTGGAGGTGCAGGACGAGCGCACCTTGCGCATCGTCTCCGGCTCGGGCGACTTCGACGGCCAGACGATAACGTTCCAGCCACAGACAGAGACAGAACCTGCCAGCATCGGGATGCTGGGAGTGACCTTTCCGCGCACCGGTCCGAGCCGGGCCCCAGGGGAGTAAGGCCGCATCGCCAGCTGTACAAGGTGAGTGTGTCGAGGGCCCGTGACCCCGCAGCAGCAGGGATTTCCTCGAGGCAGCACCGTTTGCGCCTGCTCGGCAGGCGAGCTCACAGACCGGCGCGATGGAACCTCGGGCAGTAAACTGCAAGCCGAGGGGATAGCCGGAGTCGGGGGTGCCCGGGGGCGTGGCTTGGCACGCAACAAACGCCAACCCCTCAGTCACCCACGGAGTCAGGAGACGGGACCCTCAAAGAAACCCCCTCAGGTGGAGAGCGGCCTCCCAGCCAAGTCAGCCAGCAGTGGGAACTCGGTCACCCTCAGATTCGTGCAGCCGTAGGGGATGAGGACGAGTTCCTCCCGCGGCGCGAAAGAGCGCACCGGGCTCTGTGGGAGAGTGCCGGCTGCGTTGTGCTCAATCACCCATCCCTCCACGCGCCGGCCCTGAGCGCGGGCGACCACCGGCGCACCATCCGGAGAGAACGGTTGTGAGCCGATCGGCCGGTGGGAGAAGCTGATGGCGCGTGCCGGATGCGCCGGGTCCATCTCCAGCCCGTAGTTCCAGGGCGTCGTGGGGTGCACTTCCCAGTCCCCATGCGGGGGCTCGCCGCCGATCAGCCGCCACTGCTCGCCGACGCGCAGTGAATAGACTAGCGGCCCGCGGCTGATGGACACGCTTCCATGGTAGCGCCGCTCGCACCGCACCGGCATTGGCAGGCGCAGCGCTGCCACGGTATGCTTGCCCCATTCCCTCTCTATGGTGTGAAAACGGCCCGGTTCGACATCCACCCCGCGCTCTCCCTCGATCACCACCTGTGCCCCCTCTGCCCAGACCGGGACGCGCAGTTCCAGTGGGAAACGGATCGAGACGGGCGCGCTTACCGTAATCTGCACTTCCTCCGAGAACGGATACTCGGTCGCCACGGTGACCCGGATCGGCTGTCCCGCGACAACTGCGGTGACTTCGCACGGCGCGTAGGCGACGGCGGCCAGTCCGCCCTCGAGCGTGCGCATCCACAGGTGAGTTGCGAACTTCGGCCACCCCTGGTGCATGTTCGCGGTGCAGCATCCATAGTTGGGCGCGAGGCCGAAGATGTTGGCGTCACCGCCGTTGGTAGTGTAGATGCGGTCCTCCGCCACACACGCCATTACCTGATTCGCTTGCTGGTCGTACTGGTGTGCCCACATGTCAGGGCTGAATGTCGCCGGCAGGGCATTGAAGGCGACCCGCTCCAGTCGGTCGGCCAGCGCCGGCTCCCCGAGGAGGCTCAGCAGCACCTCCAGGGAGAACATGAACTCGACCACCGCACAGAGCTCAGTGCCCTGCGATGGATTCCGGCCGGCGAGGTGCTCGTCACCGGTGAAGATCCCGGTTGCCTGGCCGTGGTAGGTGTCGAGCATCTCCAGCATGTGCAGAATCGCCTCCCGGTCTCCTGGGTCATGCGACTGCCGGTACCACACCGCAGGCTCCTTGAGCCCCATCGCGGTGTTCACGACGTGCGTGGACATGCGCGCATCCGGCCGTCGCGAGAACTGCTCGGAGTCCATGCGGCCGGTGAACATGAAATCCGCGAAATGGGCTCTCCAGTCGAGGCCAGACTCCCGTGCCTTCGCGGCCAGCGCGAGCAGCCAGCGCTCAGGCGAGCGTTCCCAAAGCCAGTGAACGCTCAGGACGAGATCGGCCCAGCGGAAGCTCGCCCAACTTGACAGTGGCTTCTCCTCCAGCAGCGAGGCCAGGCGCTGCAGAAAGCGCGTCGCAGCGGCCGGCACGCGGGCGTCGCCGGTCGCCTCATGGTATTGCCGGAGCGCCTTCAGCACGACATATACCGGCCAGGGATCGTACTCGGAGCGGTCCGCATCCCTGATCGGCCCCAGCCAGCCGTCAGGGTGCTGATGGGAGAGGATATAGTCTGCCCAGCGCTGGACCTTGGTCTGCAGCCCTGTGTCCGCCAGCAGGAATGCCAGCGGAGTGACTCCGTCCAGCCAGTACGGGCCCCGCTCCCAGCCCTCCGCCCGGCCCCCGATCCACCCGCTGTCGGCAACATCCGGCCAGAACTCGTCGAGGTGACCACTCAGGCCTTCCGCCTGAATCCGCAGTTGGTCTCGCAGCCAGCCTCGGGGCATGATCGCACCGAGCGGCAGCGGCGCCAGAGCCGGCGGCGCAAGCATATTGCGGGCATAGCTTCCTGTCATGCAGGCAGCTCTCTTGGACGTTCCTTGCGTCTGCCAGCATCCCAGGCCTGGCGTGCCGCGAGCGGGGCAGAAGAGGAACCCGCCGGTCCGCGTGCGTTGCCGATCGCTTCTAGGCGCACCAGGCCGGCATTCGGACCTCGCAACCGGGCTACGTGTACCGGTCGATTCCCCATGGAACCGCTTCAGCCTTCCGGTCCTGTTCACCATGAGCGACGGAAGCCCGGACAGTGCCCCCCAAGCCAAGGGGGTAGCCGGAGTCGGGGCTGGCTCTCAGGCCGGATCCACGGGCGGTTAGCACCTCGACCGGTGTCCTAAGCCCACTTGACGTCGACAGGCACCGCGATGCTGTGGGGGAGTTGCCGTGACGCGCTACTCCACCGGTGGGAACGGTGCCGGGCAGGCCTTGATGCACGGTTCCATCACCACGGAGAAATGGTCCTGTAGCTCATCGCGTTGCTTCAAGGCCTCGGCAAGATCGCAGAGCGTGATCTCCTCCGGCGCGGGCACATCGGTGGTCGAGCCCAGCAGCGCCGGCCCTTCCGCCGCGGAGAGCCCGAATCGCTTGGCCCAATCGCAGGCGAGGGATTTCATCCGGGGAACCTGGATGGTGGCGTCCCCAATCCTGATCGCGTAGTTCTCGGTCTGACTGATGGCGCCGGTCGGACACGCGGCAAGACACCGCCGGCAGGCGGCGCAGCCCGGATCGAACAAGCGCATCGGGTCCGCCTCCAGCGGCAGGTCAGTGACAATGCAGATGAAGCGCTGCCGGGGGCCGTACTGGGGAGTCAGCACACAGCCGTTGTAGCCGATGGTGCCCAGCCCGGACGCGACCGCGGCATAGCTGTTACTGCGGCTATCCGGGAGAAACGCGTAGGGCAGCAGACCAATCATGCCACGTTCCATCATGGCTCCGGGCGGCGGCGTGCCCCGCACATTGGACACCTTCGAGGCGGTCTCGCATAGGTCCAGCACGGGCAGCGCCTCGTAGCCGGCCCCCGCGAGCTTCCCGCAGATATCCCGCGCGATGAAGCCTAGTTCGCGATGTACTTGGTACTGGCTGAAGGAGTACGGGCCCAGGGCGCCCGTCGGCGCGCCGGCGGACCCCTGGAGGTAGGCGTCCGGATAGTGCATGCCGATCACGATGGCATGCTTCAACCCGCGATAGCAGGCCTGCAGTCGCGAGACGGCGTCAAAGCCTTCCAGACGGCTTAGCGGCGTGACACCAAAGAGCTGCGCGCCGGCCTCCTGCGCGATTTGCCGGAGGCCTTCTCGCGTCGGCGGCTCCGCAGACTGAGGGAGATTCGCCGCCGCGTAGGCCGGCAGCGGCATGCTCGTGGCGATCACGGTGAAGAGCTGGTTCGTGCCCGCGGCTGGAGTGTGGAAGACGCGACCGTCACCGGTGTACTCTCCGAAGGCGGAGGCCGCCGCCAGCCGCTCGCCGTCAATCGCGATACGTGGCATGGCCTCATACCCATGCTCCTCGGCCAGCCGGGCCACCGCGAGGCCAGCCAGGCCTAGTATACGATTGGCCTCCTCGCGGAGGAAGATCGTGGCATCCTGTATGGCCATCGGCAATCCGCCGACCCGGTTGGCGACCTCGAGATCCGGCAAGTCCTTGCAGGTGATGGCCCCGAGCAGCACGATGGATCGGGCGCCCGGGAAGCTACGCATCGCGAGATCCGCGGGTAGCTGTTCGACGGGGATCACCGACAGGTAGTTGATCTGCGGGAGGAGGCGCGACTCCAGCTCGCGCAGGATCGCCGACAGATCCCCGCTCTCGGCCACCTTCTTCCGCTGCCACACGTCAACCCCCTCGGTGCGCTGGGTGCGGAGGTGCGGCGGCAGGCAGTGTCGCAGGCAGTTGCCGATTTCCCCGCCGTGCACTCCGTGGGTTCGCTTGGCGGCGAGCACGGCCTCCTCATCGATCCGGTCCGGCACCGCGACGTCCAAGCTCAGTGCGAAATGCTCCGCCCACGCGCACCGCCACTTGTTGGTCAGGGGAAATCTGTACTCTCGATCCCCAATGACGACCCGATCCAGGCCCGACGTTTCTTTGCGGAAGGTATCCATGCGGCAGTGCTTCACGCAGCGCATGCACTTGTCGCACAGCGCCGGACCTTCGTAGAGCGGGGTGGCCGGCAGTTCCGCCGTGGTAATAATGCTGTTGAAGCGAATGCGCGGTCCGAACGCTTCCGTGATGACCAGGCCGTTCCAGCCGAACCCCCCCAGGCCGGCCGCCACGGCGGCGTGCCGATGAGGGAAATCCGGGGTGAAGCACCGCTCGATTTCCTCAAAGGGACGATAGCGCCAGATGTGCGAGGTGCTGAACGACAGCGATGGGAAGCCCTGCTCGTCCAGGGACTTGGCAATGCGGTATGAGAGGAGATCGAGGAGCACATTCATGTCGACCTGCACGACCCCGTACGGACCCATCTCTTGCAGGTCGTCGCCTCCGCAGAACTCCACGCACGCGTCCGGGTAATGGACTCCCACCACGATCACGCTCTTCGCGTCCGGTAGGAAGGACGTGGGATGGTAGGGCTTTGGGCAGTGCGCGAACCGATCGAGGGAGGCAACGCCCATTACGTGCGCGCCGGTGCCCAGAGCTAGTTCGCGGAGTTCCCTTTCCAGATGGGTAACCACTAGTGCCGTTCTTCCTTTCGTTCGACGATACTACATTGGGGTAACGGACGGGGTTCCCCTTCTCTCCGAGGCAGATCCCAGCGACACGGCTGAGGACAGGCACCGGCAGGTCATGCTGAGGGCAGCGGAGACGCGAGAGGGGGGCTGTGGGTGTCAAACGGCGATGAGACACCGCTGACAGCTCGTTTGGCTTGCCTCTCACTTGCGGACGTTCTACCATAGGAGACCTTTGGGTGGCGCCTCCCTCCGGCTTCAGGTAGCAAAGGAGCAGGACCGTGCGGACGACTCCCCAAGGCTCTCAGGCCGGATCCACGGGCGGCTAACAAGGGCAAAGAGCGCCCTTTCGCACCTGGTGATCCGGATCGACGTCCACGAAGACCCGAGGCCGGGTCGGAAGCGGCCGGGCGCGAAGCTGCTGGTGCACGGGAGCCTGGAGGCGATGCTGCAGTTAACCGGCAAAGTTGAGAGCGTCAATAGCCCCGGCGGGATTTTGCCACTCTTGACTTTCCAGCTCCCGCCCAGCGTCATCAGGTTACCACTTCGCCGACGCAGCGCTCACAACGGGACAGGCACACCCCTACACTCTCTCGGTCGTGCCTGATACCCCGATGCTCACCTGCCCAGCACACTTGGGCCCATCCACCAGCAGGTCGAAGCGCTCAGAACACACAAGACGGGCTGCCCAGCCAGGCCTGCGGCGGTGCCACGAGTAGCTGAGCGCGAGCGGATGTCCCACTGCCATTTGGCAACCAGAAGGTGTCCCGTGCCAGCCGGACACGCACAGCTCATGCGGCAGAGACTCGAGAATCACCTCACGGGCAACGTGCTCGGCGACCGTGACTGTTGCCCGCGGCTGCTGACTGGGTTAAGCCGCGTCCCCCCTCCGGGCACATCCCACGGTAGCCGCCGAGGGGGCAGCTGCTACCGGATGCCGCCGAGCACGCTGCCACTGTGAGGTACGAGGTCTATCCCTTCTGGCGGGGAACCGGTCCTTGACAACTGCCGTCGCAGCACCCCCATGTATGCCGTCACCACCTCGGGTGCATTCCCGCACACCTCGTGCGCCGCGCTCCCCTACTGCTGGCGTGGTCTATATCCTACGTGTGATATATACCTCAGTGTTGATGGGCGACGCGACCTCGGCGAGTGGTTGAGCTGGCAGGTTCGGGCTCAGTGCGGGTGCGGAGCGCTTGCCATGCCGGTTGCGTGCAGGCTGCTGGCAATCGCGCCGCGGGTCACAGGGGAGCTTCGTAGACAGTGTGCGGGTGTCAAGTGGCTTTGGGACACCGCTGACAGCCCTGTAGGCTTGTCTGTGAGTCGTGAGCATTCTACCATATGGGACCTTCGGGCGGCGCCTCCGGGCGCGGTTCTGCTTTCGGGGGTCTCGGGGCGGCTCTGCGATGGGATGCCGTCAGAGCAAGGCCAGGGAGGTCCTACGGAGAGATGGCCGCTTCAGCCGGTACCATGCGCCCCCGAGACAGGTAGACCGCACCTATGTGGCGAAGTCCGGGGTCTCGTGCCGCGACCCGGCAGCGGGCAGACGCTCCGTGCTTGACGACCCGAAGGTATGGCTTTGGGATACCGCTTCAGCCGGCAGGCCGCCTTCGCCAGGGCCGGTAGTGACCACACACCATGCTCATGGTAGGAGTCCGTTAATGCCGCTGTGCAGAGTGGAGTTCCAATCGACATCGCTGGGCAAAGCGTCCGAGATGAACATCATCCTCCCCGACCCTTCGATCAAGGGCCCCTATTTCACGCTCTACCAACTCCACGGCCTGAGCGACGACCACACGACCTGGTGCCGCCGGACGTCTATCGAGCGCTACGTCGATGGACTGCCGCTCGTTGTGGTGATGCCCGACGGCGGGCGAGGCTTCTACACGGACGCGGTGGAGGGGTTCGCTTACGAGTCGCACATCATGAAGGACACCATTGGCTTCGTCGAGCAGTTCCTGCCCGTGAAGAGAAGCCGCACGCACCGCGCCATCGGCGGCCTCTCGATGGGCGGCTACGGCGCGCTCAAACTCGCGCTCAAATATCCGAGGGTTTTCGGGTCCGTCGCGGCACATTCGAGCGCCTGCCTATGTGGGCACAGGGCCCCCGAAGGAGAGCGGCGCGATGAGATGCTGCGGATTCACGGCGCTCACCCGGAGGGGGGAGAGAACGACATCTTCGCACTTTCGGCGAGGTTGAAGGAATCCGAGGCCCCCGCCATCCGCTTTGACTGCGGGAAGAGCGATTCTCTGATCGACGCCAACCGGGCGTTTCACTCGCACCTTTGCAGGGTCGGCCTGAAACACACGTATGCCGAGTATCCCGGCATCCACGAGTGGGATTACTGGGACGCGCATTTCCCGAAGGCGCTCAAGTACCACCGCAAGGCGCTTGGTTTCTGAGCGCTGAACCCCATTCCGGCCTGGCAAGGCTTGTTCTCACCGGCGGCCCCAGTGAACCGCCCCGCGTGCTGCGAGCTTTCAGGTTTCGCCTGTTAGCGTAAGGCACCGTACCGCGGTCAACGGCCCGTGCAACCGCCCTGAGCTTGCCCAGAGGCCGCTTGTGAGGCACTGCGGGCACTCAGTGTCCCTGGCAAGGAGAGCGTGTAGGTGTCAGGTAGCTTCGAGACACCGCCGGAACACCGCGGACGGCCTACTCCGCCGGGCCTTTCCAGACGCTGCCGCCGAAGGTGGAGACGTAGATCACCGCGTCGTCGTCCGGGTCGAAGGTGACGCGCTGCACGTTCTTGAACGGCAGGCCCTCCAGGGGCTCCCAAGTCTTGCCCGCGTCCCTGCTAAGCCAGAGCCCGCAGTCCGGCGCGCTCTCGGTGAGGCACAGGTACACCCAGTCCGGCTTGCAGGGGTTGATCGTCGCGCCGAAGGTCTCCGGGCCCTTGCGGGCGATCAGCTCCCAGGTCGCGCCGCCGTCAGTGGTCTTGTACAGCCCACCAACTGCGGGTCCATATGGATCAGTCGCTCCGAGGTAGATCACGTTGCTGTCGCGCGGGTCCACGTCGAAGTCCTTGGGCCACAGGAACCTGCCGCCGCCCGCAATCCGCTCCCAGGTCTCGGCACCGTCCTTGGAGCGGTAGAGGCCTACGCCCTGTGGGACGAAGACGTCGTCCTGCAGCAGCGCCGTGATCAGACAGAAGAGCGTGCCATCGGGATGCAGGACCAGCCGGCAGACGCGCATGTTCACGGCAGGATCGCCCAGGCCGTCGGAACGCTTCACCCACGTCTTGCCATCATCCGTAGACTTGTACACGCCGTTCTCCCAGGCCGAGGCGTAGAGCGTGCGGTTCTCCTTCGGACTTTTCGGGTCCACCACCACGGAGATGATGGGCTTTCCCGGCAGGCCCTGGGACGTATCCTTCCAGGTGACGCCGAAATCCCCGCTGATCCCGACGCCACCCTCCGCCCCAGACCAGTAGTGTCGGCCGGAGATCACGTTGTCGTTCGGGATGTCGTGCAGGTCGGAGAAGGCTCCCCAGATCTTGCCGGGGGTCTCGGGATCGAAGGCCAGCTCGTAGGTGGTATTCCGCAGCGGCTCGCTATTCTGCTGCCAGTACCAGGTCCTCCCAGCATCCTCCGAGCGTGCGTAGCCGATGTCGGTGTAGGCGATGTAGTGGCGGTTCTTCTCAAACGGATCAATGTAGTAATGCCAGACGGTGGTTACCACCAAGCCGGTATTGACCCAGCGCATGCCCGGGCCGCGCCGGCCTGGCGCTTCGGCGCTTCGCGTGTGCCCTACGGCCCAGCTCGTGCCCCCATCTCGGGTGATGAAGCACGACATATCGTCAGTGACGATGACGTGGTCGGGGTCGGCCGGGTTGATGGCGAAACCGGAGATGGTATCGCCTCCGCCTCCGCGCTCATCGATCAGGTAATCAGGGGCGACGTTGAAGGCCGGATCGCGCATGTGCTGAAGGAGGATGCCGCGCCAGGTCGCGCCGCGATTGTCGCTGCGAAAGACGCGCCCACCCCAACCGCGGGAGGCATAGACGCGGGAGGGGTTGGCATTGGTGGTCAGGAGGAACTCGTACTGCGCGGGCCGCGGCGGGTATTGCTCCCATCCTTCCATCATCACGTCAATGCCCTCCCCCATCGCCCGCTTCCAGTTGGCACCGCGATCGTCGGACCGGAAGAGCCCCCCTACGATCTGGTGGTCAACGTCTCTGCTGCGCACAGAGCAGTAGAGCACGCACTCTTTCGTCGTACGGTTCGACCCGCCGGTGAAGTATAGGATCGGTGTATTGTTGAACTTGGCGCCGGTGTCGGTCCAGGTAGCGCCCCCATCGTCGGAGCGGTAGATGCTCCGGTCAGTGGCGGCAAAGCATGTGCGGGCCGAGGTCGGGCTGGTCTGGTCAATATGCAATCCGACCACTGGCCCCTTAAGGCCAGTGCCGGCGACCCACGTTTCCCCGCCATCCTCGGAACGAACCACGCCTTGTTGATCGACACCGAGGAGCATCGTCTCCGGATGACCGGGGTCAATGGCGATGGCGGTGATGTCAACAGGGGCCTTCGGTACCTCGATCCACGTCTTGCCCTTGTCCGTCGTCTTGCGCATACCGCCGCTCCAGCCGCTCAGGGCAAAAGCGACCTTCGGGTTAGTAGGATGGAACACCGGCGCGACGCGCGTGGATCCGGCGAGCTGGCGATAGTGGACCATCTGCCACGTCACTCCGCCATCATAGCTCTGATAGGCGCCGCTCATATCGCAATTCACAATCATCCACGTGGGATCGGCGGGAGAGATCGCCGGTGTCGTCATCGTTCCGCCGCCGCTCAGCCCGACACTCTGCCACTGGCCCGTCTGCCGCGCGGCCGCGCCCCTGGGCGGCGCCGTGACGGGCTTGCCCGGACAGCTCGTGACGTTGACCGCGGCCCCGGCGAGGATCAGCCACAGCGCGCCGCGGCGAAAGCAGCGGCCCGCGCGGTCACCGATAACGTCGGGGGCCGGCTCTCCGATCTTCCTACTGCGGTGCCCGGGGTTGGTCATTCCGTCCCAGTCAGATGGCGATGAGACACCTCAGACAGCCCTGTAGGCTTGCGTGTGACTCCCAGACATTCTACCATATGGGACCTTCGGCCAGCGCCTCCGGGCGCTGTTGTCCTGAAGGCTCTCAGGCCGGCTTCACGGGGGGTGATAGAGGGGCACAGGGAGTCAGCCTGGGCAAGCCCAGAACGCTCTCAGGACGGTCCTACGGGCACCCGACACGCGCACCAGGAATCAGGCTGACTCCCGCCCTGCGCTATTTCGGGAGTTTGTCGGCGGCCTCTTTCGCGGCTGCCTTCACCTTCTCGTCAGGATCGCCCGTGGATAGCTTCGTCAGCGCCTCCCGCGCCTCGACACAGTTCGCCGCGCCCAAGAGCCTCACCGCTGCGAGACGCACATCTGCCTCAGCCGAATCCAGACGCACAATGAGCGCCTTCGTGGCTGCGCCGCCGCGCGCTTGAATGCGCTGAGCGAGCATATCGTTCGCCCACCCAGTGCCTCCCTTCAGGTACAGCTTTGCGGCCTCGGATGCCGAAAGCTCTGGCGCGTTCGGCTCACCGATCAGGACGTTCCCCCCACACAGAAACAGCGCCTCGGCGATGTATTCCTTTGTCAGTTCCTCCTGCTCCGCGGCGGCCGCGGCCCTGAGCGCGGTCATGCATTCCTGCCGCCCGATCAGGCCCAGACCTTCCGCCGCGCCCCGGCGCACGGACGGCATGGAGTCCTGGAGCAGAGGTACAAGCCTCGGCATCACGCGCTGCGCCTCATCGGCCGTCGTCAGCCGGCCCAGGTCTCGCGCGCCGCCTTCTCGCAGGATCGAATCGGGGGAAGAGAGCAGATCCAGGCAGGACTCCAGCGTACGCCTATCGCCGAGTTCGCTAACCGTCCCGTCGGGATACTTGACCTGCCCGCGCCCGCAGAGGTACACCCAGCCTTCGTCGGTTCTCTTGAAACACAGTCTCCCATGTGTTAGGGAGGCAACCGTCATCTTGTCTGTCTGGACTGTGCCCTTGAAGCGGAGTTCGCTGCCCATGCCAGTGGATATCGCCATTGCGCCTGACAAGGAAACCGTCACAGCGTCTCCGCGCCGTTCCATCACCACCCAGATCGAGTTGGGGGCATCGCCGGTCATTGTCACGCCCGCGCAGTCATCGGCCTGGCCCACCGGGGGCAAGGCTAGCGGCACGACGATGCGCTGCTCCCCGGCGCTTGCGCCCGCCGCTGCGTGTGCGGGCAGCCCTACGATCACTTCTGCGCTGGCCAATGCCGCGATCAACCAGACAACCACGCCGCAACCCTCGCGTCTTCGTCCTTTCATCGCATTCCTTCCTCCCTTTTCAACAGATGGCGGACCCTGTCAATGATACCACACGCGTGTGTTGGGCGAGGCTTAGAGCGCCATCGCGCCCTGGATTGCGCGGGTCGGCCGAAGACGGCTCCGAAACAGGGGGAGGCGTGGGCTAGCCCTCTAGGGAAAATGGAGTGCCCCAGATACCTCGGAAACGGGTCTAGGGAAAGCCTACCGCGGTTTCACGGGTGGTTGACCGGGGCAAGCGGCTTTACAGCAAGCCCGCTCCCTGCTATCACTTACGCGGCCAGTTTCGCCGCAACAAGCGATCGGAGGCTTCTGTATGGGCACATTTCAGAGACTTGTGGTGGCTGCTTGTCTCCTCGGGTTCTCGTCCGCTCCCGCCCTGACGCAGGAGCGCGCTGCGACGCAACTGACGTTTGACAGGTGGGGGCTAACCTTCCAGTATCCCAAGAGCCTCGCGAACTACTCGGAGTATGTCTGGCCGATGAGCAAGGAGGAACTCACGGGACAGGCCAACGGGATGAAGTGGCTTTTGGGGGAGGCCACCTTGCAGGGCGTTGCTCTTCTGGCGTCGAGCGCCCCGGGGTCCGTAAGGGTTCAGTTGGAGTGGTACCTGCGCGGGGACGAGGCCGTCTGCCGCGCTGGGTGTCTCAGTGGCGGACCAAAGGTGTCCCTGGTCACCTACCAGTGGGCTGTCGCGTCTCCACCCACGCTGGAAGCTGTAGCCGACCGGGAGAGCTACTTGCGGGCCAATCAGGACCTTTTCAACGTGGTGTTCCGAGATGCCCTTGTCAAGGAGATCGAGAGAGGACGAGTGGTCGTCAGCGCCCGGCAGACGGGTTCTTATGAAGGCTCCTCTCCGAGCAAGAGTGTTTCGGTCGAGCGGCTCACGGACAAGCGGTGCCCGATGGTCAGAGTAGACGTGGACCTAGAGGATATCCAGACGGGACTCACCGTCAAGCCAGACCCAATCCGCCAAATGGCCCGTCAGCAGATGGTCAGTCGTCTCTCCCGGCTCTATGTGGCCGGCAAAGACACCATGTATGTGATTGACTGGCTCGTGGCTGACCAAGCTGAGGCGAAGGTAGCCGAGGCAGACCTGCAAGCGCTGATCAACAGCGTGAGCATCTCCCGGTAGCCACAAGTCAGCGGGCATGAACTTGCCCGCTGCTCGTGAAAGACAGGCTGCGGGTGTCGAGGGCCCGTAGGACCGCCATAGGAGCGCCGACCCGGTGACTGCACCGTCTCTGTCCCACTCATGTAGGCCTAAGTCGATGCTGCTTCGTGATCGCTAACCTCGTGCGTGTGTGGCGTGCCGATGAGACCGGCGCGGGAGCATCCGGCGGCCGCCCAAGACGCCTGTACCAGAGCCCCGGCGCGGCTCGACAGGTACAGCCGGAGCAAGCCCAGGACGCTTGCGCAGCGGTCTTAGATGCCGTCGGCACCCGCATCTGACACCAGGAACCTGGCTGCCAATGGACACTGGTCTCCCCCACGCACGGCAAAGGCATCTTGCTCCATGGATGCCTAACGCGGGCACCCTGTCTCGGAGATGCCTTCAGTCAGCTGCAGTGCCACCTCCGCAAACAGGTCGCCGGCCTCGGGTGCGAGTGAGGCCCCCTGCGTGAGGGTCGTCTCGTAGCCGCCGCGGGCGAAAGCCTCTTTGTGCGGGACATATCCCACCATACCATTGGCGCAGCTGACGACGAGGGCATGGCGAGGGTAGGCTGACTCCTTGATGCGGAGGCCGAGCTGGACGAAGTACTCGGCCGGGACGGCGATGAAGACCCAGTCGCCCAGAGAAAGCACCTGCACCTCGGCCGGCTGGGTCTTGCGCTCTCGAATCCGCCTGAGGAGCGCGGGCATCCCGCGGTCATAAGCGGCCGAGTCCACGAATCGTTGCGCGCCCCGAATGGTCCCCTCGATCTCTTCAGGGGTGACCTTGCGGTAGGGAAGCTGGATGGTGCGGGAGCGCGCTCCCAGAGCCAACTCGGGAGCGAACGACATTCTGCTCAATGCATTGCATACATCAGTCGCCAGGGCCTTGCCCATTTGCTCCAACGAGAGCTCGACGCCGCGGCACGGGTCGCCGGAGCAGATGTTCCCTGAGGCACCGTTAAGGAACAGGGTCACGGGGCAGCCGCGGCCCTTCATCTCACGGGCGAGCGCGGCGGGGAATCCGCCGGAGGCGATGCTGTCGCCGCCGTGGTCAGTGGGATGGCAAGCGAAGTTCACTATCGCGCCGACCAGGTGGCCGCCTGTAGCGCGGGCGGCGACGATCGCCACCTCGGGGTCAATCGGGCCTTCCACATAGAGGGCCTCGGGATAGCAGAAGGTGCCGTGGGTGCTGGCGGTTCCGTCTCGCATGACGACGCGGCGATTGTGGGAGATGTTCCACTCAGCCACGCTGGCGAAGCCAATCGCCACTTCCTGCATGTTGTCGAGCGCCCCCCCGAAGCACTCGATGACATTGCCGACCATCGTCTCCACGTAGCCGTCGTCACGGCGGACGTCGCCGCAGTGGGCAACAGCTGGCCCGGCGTGGTTGTGGGTGGCAGCGACCATGATGCTGCCACCGGGGAAGCCATAGCTGGCCTCGACGCGGCGGCGGATGTCATCGGTCTGGGTCCAGCGGATGCAGAGCGTGTCGAGTTGGACGAACGCGACCGCGCCAGCGCCGGACTCAATCACCGCGATTCGCGCGAACAGCGGATCGGCAATCTCGTCAATGACGATGTCCCTAATCCAGCCGATCTTGTGCGTGCCCAGCGGCGGGGTGATAGCGACCTCGGCAAAGCCAGCGCGCAGGGACATGCTCAGCCCTCCAGTTGGTCGAGGCCGGCCATGACCTTCCGTATCGCCTTGGCTGCGAGCCCCATTGCCTCGGGACCGTTGGGGGCGCGCAGTGGAGTGGTCATGCCCGTATGCCACTCCAGGTGCTTCGTCGCCGCCGGGAAGCGCTCCAGCGAGTAGTCAACGGGATCGGCGTGCGGGCAGCTCCAGGGGCAACCGTGACCGTAGCCGTCCCGGTTCTGGAAGACGGTCATCGCTGGCAAAATGAAGCTCTGCCAGATGCCCGTCTCGAGCCCCTCCGCATTCAGCGCGGTCACGATCTTGTCCCGGAATGCCCGAGCGTCATGTGCGTGGCCGAGGGCCGCCATGTCGAAGCGGATGGTGTAGTTGTACCAGTTGTGCTCGCAGCCCAGTGGCTCGCTCGGCAAGATAAGGTGCGGCGTGCCCTCGAGCTCGCGGGTGAGGGCGACCGCGTTTCCCTTCTGCACCGCGAGGTAATGGTCGAGCCTCCTGAGCTGCGCCCGCCCGAGGGCCGCCGTCAGGTCGTTGTTACGGTACATCCAGCCCATCGCATAGACGTGATAGTCGCGCCGCTGCGTGGGCCCGACCTCCTCGCCAAACGACCAGAGCGCCTGGGCGCGCTTGTGCATCGCCTCGTTCTCGGTCACGAACATCCCGCCCTCGCCGGAGACGAGGCACTTGTTCTGGTTGAAACTGAAGGCCCCGCAGTGCCCGAGCGTGCCGACCTTCTTGCCTTTGTACTTCGCACCGTGCGCCTGGCAGCAGTCCTCGATCACCCGCAGGCCGTGCCTTTCGGCCACGGCCGTCACCCCGTCCATGTCAACGGCCAGCCCGTGGAGGTGCACGACGATGATCGCCTTCGTCTTCGGCGTGATGGCGGCCTCGATCCGGTCCACGTCGATGTTCATGGTGCCGAAGTCGATGTCCACGAACACCGGGATCGCGTTATGCTGCATGACGCACGTCGCGGACGACGACCACGAGTAGGCCGGGACGATCACCTCATCCCCGCACCCGCACTCGCACGCCACCAGGCCCATGTGCAGCGCCGCCGTGCCGGAGTTGGTGGTGATGGCGTAACGGTTGCCGTTCCAGGCCGCGAACTCCTCCTGCAGAGCGAGGCAGTTCGGGCCGAAGGTGTGCCTGCCACCCTCCAGCGACGCCAGCACCATCTTCCGGTCGGTATCATCGATGGGCGGCCAGGGCTTGATGGTGCCGGGCGGGATGACAGGTTCGCCCCCAATGATCGCCAGTTTCTCACCCATGCCTGCCTCCTGTTCTCAGCACACTCGTTCGGGACATCATGCGGGTGCCAAGTGGCAATGGGACACCCCTGACAGCCCTGCAGGCTTGCCTCTGAAACCTGGGCATTCTACCATACGGGACCTTTGGACGGCGCCTTCGGGCGCCGTCCCATGGGAATGCCCCCATGGTGGCTGGGTGGGTGCGGCTGACTATGGTGTTACCCGTCGCATCCTCTCCCAGCGTGACAGACACCTTGCTCATGGCTTCGCTCCCGCTAGCGCGTGCTCGGCTAGCGCGCGGGCCACTACCGGGCCGATCACCTGGGCCATTCTGCTGAAGCCCAGGTCAGTCGGGTGGGTGCCGTCAACCGTGCCCTCGCCGTCGGCCCCAAGAAGATCGTCGCCCTCGACGTAGTAGAGTCCGGCGCCGCTCTCCGCGAGAAGCTGCTGGTAGGCCTGACGGAGCTGTGCGTTGACCTCCTGGACACCGTTATCCTCCTGCCCGAAGGCGCGACCCGTCTGGTAGGTGATGTTCTCTAGCAGCACGATGGGAGTCGTCGGCCTCTGCTTCCGTATGGTCCGGACGAGGTTGAGCGTCCTCTCAGTGATCGGTTCCTGGTGCATGTTCGGGAGGGCGTCTATGACATACCCCGCGGGGTCAAGCTCGGCCAGCAGATCGCAGATCACCGGCTCCATCCTCGCGCTGCCGGAAAAGCCTAGGTTGACGGTCTCGCAGTCCAGCGCGCGTCCGATGATCGCCGGATAGGCCATCCCCGGCCGGGAAGCGCACCCGCCATTGACAATGCTGGTGCCGTAGAACACAACGGTCTTGCCGCTGCTGCTGGGCACCGACTGGAGCGATGAGCTTGGGGTAATGCCGATGCTGAGAGACCTGACCCGGTTGAACAGCGGGAGATAGAGGACGAAGGTGCGGCCGACCGTTGCGCGGTTCGAGAACGCCGTCCACTCGTTGTCCCGCTTGTCCTCCGGTCGAGCTGTTCCTGCATAGGCCCACCGGCCATCAGTGGTCTTTGCGTACAGATCGAGGCCGCTCGTACCGGTGGCGGCCATGTGGGTCATGACGTACGTCTGATCATCCAGGCTCCAGCGAATGGCCAGGGTGCTTGTGTCGGTCGCAAACCGGATAGCCATCCCGCTGCTGAGCTTCGCCAGGCCCTTGAGATCGTCGTTCACCTGACTCAGCGCTCGGGCGGGCAGCCGGTCAAAGAAGCTCTCCGTGTCATCCCAGGCCTTGCCCTCGATCCTGAGCGCGGTGGCATCGTGCCACTCCAGTGTCTGGCCGGCCTGGGCGACGCACTGCACCAGGACAGCACATGTGCAGGCCGTCAACATCATCGTGAGTGTGTTCATGAGCAGCCTCCAGAGCGTTCCCAGCCGCGGCCCGGCGGCATGGAAAGCTAACCGTGATCAGGAAGCCTTCGCCCCGCAACGGCCGCACACCTCCGCCCGTCAGCGGCAAGACCCGGACCGTGAACTTGAGCCCAAGGGGTAGCGGAAGTCCCGGGCGCCCGGGGCCGTCGCCCAGGGTGTGTCGGCGGGGTGGGCGGCAGTCCTGCTCAGAGCCGAGGCAAGCGCTGCTGTGGCCGGTCGCGGCCCGGGCGCGGGTGGGCCGATGTACATCGTCAGCGTCAGTGAGACAAATCGGGAGTTGAGCTAAGCGACACTTCAGGTGTTCCCGTCCCGGTTGTCTCTGGCTCCCTCATGGTCTTGCGGTAGTGCTCCCGCCGAGCTACCAGGGCCCTGATCTGGAGTTGCCTTCTGTTCCTCAGGATCGCTTCCCTGCGGCCGTGCCGACAGCGGCCGTCCTAGGGATTCCACACAGCTACCGGTGCCTCGGCCAGCGCATCTCACATCGGCAGCCGGAAGGCCCGCGCCACGTAGACCGCCATCTGCTCTCTCGTCACCGTATACTCCGGCCGGTAGGTCCCGTCCTCGT